>Ga0105347_1001185_pt1 | contig 11453 bp, 3 predicted proteins | sample EasRivMeERMLT890_FD_89677 | JGI IMG/M metagenome (GOLD analysis project Ga0105347, IMG submission 89677) | Soil microbial communities from meander-bound floodplain in the East River, Colorado, USA - East River MetaG ERMLT890 | ecosystem: Environmental > Terrestrial > Soil > Floodplain | place...
AGCCCGCCCTCGATCTGGAAGTCGCGCGGGTCCTCTTCGGGCTCGGGCTCGACGAAATCGGGGCCGAAGATGGCGAGGTCGAACGCCGCGGTGGAGCCGACCGCGTTGTCCACCCGGAAGATCGCCGCGGTCTGCTGCAGCGTATCGGCGAGCTTGATGCGCGTGCTGTTGTCGCTGAAGCTCGCGCTGACCGCCCCGCCGGTCTGCGTGCCGATCGCGCTCAGCACTTCGCCCAGCGTGTCCACGTCCGCCCCGAAGGTGATGGCGTGCAGGACGTTGTTGCTGGTCCGGATGAGGAGGTCGTGCGAGTTGCCGACGTTCGTGGTCGCGAGGCCCAGCCCGAGCGCCGGGTTGCCGGCCGCCACGGTGATGCTGAGGCCGGTGGCGCCCGCCTGCAGGGTCTTGAAGACGAGATGCTTGCCGAGCGAGGTGACCTCGATCTGGCCCTCGAAGCCGGCGTCGTCGAACGCCCGCTGCACGTCGACGACGACGTCGAGGATGTTGCGGTTGGTCGCGGTGTCGTCCGCTTCGATGCTCACCACGACCGGCGGCGCGCCGTTCAGGCTCACCGCGAGCGCCGCGTCGCCGGACAGGCCGCCCACCCGCGCCGCCACCTCGGCCCCGCCCTTGACCTTGTGCGTGCCGCCGTCGAGCGCGGACGTGCCGTTGCGCAGCCCGAGCTGCGTGTAGGCGGGATCGCCGTTCTCGACCTTGACCGTGAAATTGGTGACCCCGCCGCCGGCCACCAGCGCGATCTTGTTGGTGGTGCCGACTCGCTCCGCGCTGATCTTGCCGCCCAGGTCGGGATGCGCAGTCAGCACGGCGTTGATGTCGCTGACGAGGTCATCCACCGAGGTGTTGGTCTCGGTGGCATCGTTGTCGATCTCGATCTCGTAGTCGTCCTCGGGCGGCGCTGCGCCGAGCGAGACCTTGAACTTGGCATTGCCCGACAGGCGCCCGTACGCCGTCGTCACTTCGTTGGGCGCCGCGACCACGCGCGCCTGGCTGAAGACGATGCCGTCGCCGCCCTTCAGGCTCGAGAGCAGGGTGTCGTTGGTGAGCGTGACCGCGCCGGCGTTGCCGAGGTAGATACCCAGGGTGAGGGTGATCCCGCCGCCCGCGGAGAGCTGGATCTGGCTGTTGCTCGAGAGCTCGGCGACCGGCGCGAGCGCCGACAGCAGGTCGAACTGGACCGGCAGGTTGAGCACGCCGAAGTTCGTCGCGCTGCTCAGACTGCCGATGCCGAGCTTGATGTAGATCGTGTCGTCCGCCGCGACGTAGCGGATCTGGTCGTCCTCGGTGTTGAGGATGTTGTCGGCGCCGTCGCGGTCCAGGCCGATGATGTCGGCGAGCACGATGGCCATCTCGCCGACCGAGTCGAAGGTCGGGCGGTTCGCAGCGTCGAGCAGCTTGTTCGTGCCGGTCGCGTCGTCCTCGTCGTCGTGATCGTCGAACAGCAGCGTGTCGGAGAAGATGTCGGCGAACTTGAGCACCTCGTCGAGCGCCGGCCCGACCAGGGGGATGTCCGCGGCATTGAAGCTGCGGCGGAACTCCTCCAGCCAGTTGGAGATGGTGCCGAGCAGGCTGACGAAAGTGCCGGCATCCATGTTGGTGAAATCCGGCAGCACGTTCTCCAGGTCGGTCGGCAGGCTGAGCGTGATGGTGTCGGGGTCTTCCAGGTTCGCCCACAGCAGATCGATCACCTGGTTGTCGTCGAGCTGCACGTTGAGGAAGTCGATGACCAGCGGCAGGCTCAGCGCCAGGTTGGCGTGCGTATCCGGGTCGGCGTTGCCTTCGCCGTCGAGGCCGGTGAGGTCGAGGGTGACGAAGGTGCCCAGGCTCCCGAGTCCGTCCAGCAGCTCGCCGAGGTCGATACGGCCGTCGGCGGCGTGCGTGCCCGGATCGTTCAGCGTGACGAGGAAGCCGGCTTCCGCCTCAGCGGTGCCGCCGACGATCTCGATCGACAGGAAGCCGAAGCGCGCCGCGGCATTGATGGCGCTCGCCTCGATGTCGAGGGTGGCGGACGCCGACGGGTCGCGCAGGAAGAACCAGTGGTCGGGGTCTTCGCCGTCGACGATCGCCCCGAGATCGATCCCCACCGTCAGGTCGAAGCCGATCGTGCCCTCGATGTTGCCGGCGACGTCGAGGGACAGGTCCGCGAGCCCGGTCGAGTCGGGGTTGAAGCCCAGGTCCAGGTCCTCGGAGGCGGTGAAGCCGGTCTCCAGGCTGACGTGGTAGGTGAGCTCCTTGGTCGCGCTGTCGTAGGCGAGCCCCAGTGCGGCGGGACTGATGCCCGCCTCCTGCGCGAGCCGGGTGATCAGGTTTTGGATGGTGGCAAAGTTGGCGCTGCCGCTATAGCTGTCGGTCAGCGGGTCGATGATCTCTTCGCTGATGAACTGCGCCGCGTCCGCCAGCGCGTTCAGCGTGCTGTCGAGCAGCGGGACGTCGATTCCGTTCAGCGACAACGACAGGTCGTCGAGCTGTGCGATTTGATCGAGCACTTCCTGCACGTCGACGCGCAGGAAATTGATCACGTCTGCGCCGAGGCCGGCGCTGGCCGTGACGCTCGCGGTCGACGGTTGCGCGACGTCGGCCCAGGTGAGCGTCACCTCGGCGTTGCCGAGATCGAACGCACCGACGCCCAGGTCGATCGCCCGCGCCGCCGCCGACACACGCGCCGAGACGTCGTTCTGCGCGGCGTCGCCGGCGACCGAGACGTTCAGCAGATTGGCGATCGAGCCGCTCTCGAGGTCGGCGAAGCGCAGCTTGCCGCCGCCGCCGCTCTTCGAGAGATTCACCGTGAGCTGCACGTCGGGATCGATCGTCAGCTCTTCCAGCTCGACGTCGACGCCGAGGAACCCGATGCGGCCCCTGGCGCCGCCGATGCCCTCGAGCTCGATTTCGCGGGCGCGCAGCTCGCTGCCGCTCGCGCTGGTGTCGACGAAGAACCCGTCGGCGTCGATGCCGAAAGTGACGTCGAGAACGACCTTCGTGCCGACCTCGACCAGACCGCTGAGGTCGACGGTGCCGCCGAGGAAATCGAAGTCGGTGTCGATGTCCGCCGTGCCCTCGAGCCGCTTCTCGACTTGCACGTGGAACACCGGCTTGCCGCCGACCAGCGTGTAGGAAACGTTGTCCGCGACCTCGTCCAGGGCTTCGAGCGCGGCTTCGAGCTCGTCCAGGCTGTCGAGCGCGGCGGTGGTGGCGATGTCCGCCAGGCTGAACGCGCCAAAGCCGGACTCGATCAGGCGCTGGAGCCCCGGCGTGCCCGGCTGCACGAAGCCGCCGCCGTTCGGCAGCCCAGGCTGGGGCGAACCGGCGGGCAGCGAGGCGCTGGCGGGCGCCCCCGTGAGAGCGCGGGGCAGCGACCGGCCGATCAGCGCGAGCTCGTCGCCCGCGCCCTGCGTCGAGAACAGGGTGAGCCACTGGAAGAACTCCGCGAGGCCGTCGCCCAGGATGGCGATCTCGGGCGCCTCGACCAGCTGGTCGTCTACCGTCTCGACGTTCTGGTGTCCGACCACCTGGGTCTGCAGCGAGCCGAAGTCGCGGATCGTGATCTGCTGCTCGGGACCGACCGTGGCCGTAGTCCGGTTGCTGAATTCGCCGCCGGTGAGGGTCAGCGAATCGTTGTCGTCCCCGCCGTTGAAGTGGATGCCCTCCGGCACCGACAGCGCGCCGTGGGTGCTGTCGACCTCCAGCGAGTCGTCGCCGCCCAGCCCGGCGATGTCGATGCGCTGGATCGACGTCAGCGGCAGCGTGAAGATGGGATCGGTCGAGTTCGCGAAGATCTCGACCAGCGACGCGTTGTCCGCGCTGCGCGCGATGCGGAACGTGTCGGCGCCGCTGGTGCCGGTCAGGGTCAGCACGCCGCTGTCATCGACCAGGCTGTCGGCATCGCCGGTCAGGGTGAACACCCCGCGTCCCAGCATGCCGGCGAGCAGCACTTCGTTCGGCGCACCGGGCCGGTTGACGAAATCGATGTCGCGCGCGAGCGCATTCGGCAGATCGCGCCCGAACTCGGTCCACACCGCGCCGGGCACCGGGTTCAGCGTGCGGAACACTCCCTGCTCCGCGCCGACCAGCAGCACCTTGGTGCCGCTATCGCCGCGCACCATCTCGAGCGATTGCAGGTTGACCGCCGGCAGGCTGGCGCCGATCGGCGTCCAGTTGATGCCGCCGTCGGTGGTCTTGAACACGTTGCGTGCGTCCACCGCGTACGCGGTGCGCCAGTCGTCGGGGTCGAAGACGAGGTCGCGGATCTCGCTCGCGCCCGCGACGGTGTTGCCGGCGTCGAAAGTCGCGCTCAGCGTGCCGCTCGTGCGCACGAACACCTGGTTGAAGCGCGCGACCATCGCCGCGCCGGCGTTCGGCGCGGTGACGATGACGCTCGCGACGTCGTTCGCATTGCTGAGCGCGGGTGCGGTGGCGTCGAGGGTCAGCACCGTCGTCGTCACTCCGGAGACGAGGAACTGGCCGTTGTTGGCGCCCGCGTTGGCCAGGGTAATCGTCTGGCCGGCGGCGAAGCCTTCGGCCACGAAGTCGCCCACGTCGCGCGTGATGGTCCGCGCGCCTGCCACGAAGTCGAGCAGCGCGCCGCTCGCCATGCGGTTCGTTCCGCCGTACGCGATCGCGCTGACGTTGCGCAGCCCCGGATTCGCCTGGACGCTGGCGATGACCTCGAGCCGGTTCGAGCTCTCATAGACATCGCCCAGCCCCGTCATCATGAACTGGTCGTTGACGGCATTGACCTCGACCGGACGGGTCGTGAAGCCGAACGCGCGGTCGGCGGCAGTCAGGCCGGAGGCGACCGCGTTGGCCTGCGCCGAGCGCAGCCCGACCTGGCCGTCGTGGGTGAAGTTCCCCATCGGCCCGCCGAAGGCGTTGACCCGGGCCGCGTTGACCCCGGTCGGCGCCGGCGTGACCAGGTTGCCCGCGGCATCGAAGTCCTCGCGGATGAAGGTCCGGTAGGTGTTGCCCATGGTGAAGCGGATGACGCGCTGACCCAGCGCGGCCTCACCAGCATCATCGACGCCGCCGACGCCGTCGTTGTCGAGCTGGTCGCGGTCGGCGGTCGTGACGATCACGACCTGCGTGTTGCCGTCGCCCTTGAGGGTGGTGTAGACGTTGCCGTTGCGGTTCGAAGGCGTCTGCTGCCACACGAAGCGCGTCAGGAAGTCATCCGCGATGCCGTCTCCGTCCACGTCCACCGGGTCGGCGAAGCCGAAGTTCTGGCGGCCGCTGCCGACGTCCTGATTGCCGATGCCGATGACGTTGTTGACCGGGTCGAACGCCACGGAGCGGACTTCCGTGGCGCGCAGCAGGCCGATCTTCGATTCCCAGATCTGGCCGGCGAGGTCGTTGCGCAGCAGCCGGTAGATCCCGGCATCGTCGCCCTCGACGAGGTTGCCGCCCGCGTCGAACACCAGCTCGCGGGAATCCGCGTGCGGCGCCGTGCCGCGCGCGTTGTTGTGAGTGGCGGCCGTCCATGCGCTGGCGGCGGGATTTCCGACGTTGAACGTGCCCTGGAAGATGCGCGCGGAATAGTCGGCCGCCCCGACCGCGTTCTGCACCACGGCCGGATCGCCTGCGACGATCGGCGGGTTGGGCTGCAGGAACCCGCCGGCCGCAGGATCGGGCTGGCGGTCGCCGCTCGCGAACACCAGGTTCGGGTCGGTCGGGTGCGCCACCAGCGCGAAGTTCTTCACCGCCTGGTTACCCGGGTTGAGGGTGCCGTCGCCATCGCCGGCGAATCCCATCTTCACCCAGGTGGCGCCGAGATCTTGGGAACGGAAGACGCCCGATACCCGCTCGATACTGGTGTTGGGGATCACTAGCATGCCCGCCGCATGCACATTGGCCAGCACGGTCGGGGTCACGGCGCCGGTAGCGCGGGTGAGCGTCTCCAGGGTGATGACCCCGGTGGCATGGTTGACCGCTTGCACGCGGATCTGCTGACCGGCCGCGGGCTGGCCTTCCCACTCCGCGATGTTGAACGCCCCGGGCCCGGAAACATCAACGTTGGCGATCAGGACTTCGTCGCCGACCTCGAAGATGTCGGGGCGGTCCACCCGGATGAGCGCCTGCCCCGCCGTGTTGGCGAGCGGGCTGCCCGCCTCGGCGGCGACGATGCGAGCGCGGTCGTGGATCGTGGCTGCGTAGATCGGCCGGTTGCCCGCGACCGTGGCGCCCGACACGCTCAGGACGATGCGCAGGGCATCCCCAGTGAACGGCAGGTCGTTGGTGACGTTCGCCCAGGTCGTGCCGGCGTCGTCGGTGCGCAGCACGCCCTGGCCAAGCACCGCGGCGTAGTAGCGGTCCGCGTCGCCCGGATCGGCCACGAGGTCGCTCGCCCCGCCGTCGGGCACGCCACCCAGCCCGAGCTCCGAGAGATTGAGCCAGGTGACGCCGCCGTCGGTGCTGCGCAGGATGCCGCCCTCGCGATGCACGTTGTTCTGCAGCGTGCCGTCCCTCGTGAAGCTGGCGAATCCGGCTGCGCTGAGCTGCAGCTCCTGCTTGTCGAGCGCCGAAACGAGGACCACGCTGGCCGATGCGGGCACCACCGAGGTGACCGGCAATCCGGCGATCTCGCTCGGGTCGAGCAGCGTCCAGCTGCTGCCGCCGTCGAGCGACTTCAGGATGCCGATGTTCGAGCCGCCGTCGCCCGAGTTGCTGAACTTGCCGGTGCCCGCGAACAGCACCAGGTCCTCGAGCGGCGTCGCCGCGGTGATGGCGGCGCCCGCGTTGTCGAACCCGGAAAGCGTGATGTCGCCGATCGCCATCGACGGAAACTCGTCGGTGAGCGGCTCCCAGAATCCGGTCAGCAGCTCCACACGCCGGTTGAGGGCGAGGCCCGCAGGCGTTGTTTCGTTCGACAGCACCTGCGTCTCGCCCTGGAAGGTCACGTTCATGCGGGCAAGCGGGATGCCCGCGCCGACCAGATGGTCGCGCACCGCGTTGGCGCGGTTCTGAGACAGGGTGACGTTCGCGCCGGCGTCGCCGGTCGTATCGGTGTGCCCGACGACGTTCACCGTGAGCGACGGGTTGCGCACAAGGAACTGCGCGTATGCGTTCAGGATGCTCTGCGCGCTCGCGTCGAGCGCGAAGGAATCCGTGCCGAAGTGGACCGTGCGGTCGCCGCTGCGCCACGCGCCGCCCGCGGCGGTCCCGATCCACATCAGGTTCGGATCGAACGGGCTGACGGCGATCGCCTGCACCGCGCCCGCGACCGGGCGGTTCGCGATGCCCTCGACTTGCGCGTTCTGGATGACGCCGGGGCCCTGCTCGAGCCATTGCGGGATGCCTGCCTCGATCAGCACCGCGGCGCCGGTGAAATTCTCGAAGTTCAGCAGTCGCACTAAGTGCGGGCCGCCCCCCATGATCACGGCGCTGCCGTCGGAGAACCGCACGAACGCCGACGGCTCGGTGCGGAAGCTCAGGTCGAGGGTGTCCGTCCCGATGCCGCCGTCGATGACGATCTGCGTATCGAGCGCGAGCAGGTCGAAGCGGACAATGTCGTCGCTGTCCCCGGCATTGACCGTCAGCGTGGTGCTCGGGGTAGCGAAAGTGGTGTCTTCGAACGTGCCGTCCGTGCTGTCGAGCGTGATCTGGCTGGCGGCGGGGCCATCGGTGACTGTGAAGGTGTCCACACCTGCGGTGGCAGTGAATACCGCGTTCGCCGCCGTGCCGGTATTCGCTACCGGCTCGAGCCCGAAGTACTGGATGACCTTGTCGTCGAGCGTAATGACGCCCGAATCCGGCCCGGTGGCGACGTAGCCGGTCTCGGCATAGCTGCCGCCTTCGATCACCAGCGTGTCGAAGCCGCCCGGTCCGCCTTCGAGCCAGCCGCTGAGGCTGCCGCTGGGCTCGAGGAGGAAGACGTCTTCGTTGTCCGCGCCGCCGAGCAGCACGTTGACGCCCGAGTACTCGACCCCGTTCAGGGTTACGGTGTCTTCACCCGTGATGCGCCATTCGTTGTCGCGCTCGCTCGAGCCGATGAGCGCCTCGATGGTGCCGTCGAGCGAGGCGATGCGGCGAACCTCGGGGTCGCCGGTGTCGAGCTCGACGAAGCCGCTGTCGATCGGCTCGTTCGCCCAGGCTGCGGCGCGCAGCTGGGCGCGCAGCGCGTCGATGATGACGGTGGGGCTGGCCTGGGATTCCTGGACCAGGGCGGTAGTGAGGTTGTCGCTGTCGACCGTCCTGAGGAGGTCGGGGGCGTGCGGGGCAACGCCATCGGCAGAGAGCAGCAGGCGCTGCTCCAGCGGCTCGAACTGGAGTTTGCGGAAGACGCGCTTGGGAGCGCGGGCGGCACGGAATAGATGGCGCTCGAAGGGCGCGTTCAAGCGACCACCGACAACGTGTTCTTACTGTTCTTATTGCAGTCGCAGCCCCGCCTGCTCACTGCCCTGGCCCCCGTACCAGTGGGGCATGCTTTCAGTCGAGCTAGCTGGAAAAACGAACGGGAACGACTTTCCCGAAGTCTCCCTGCCCCTCTCCCTGTGCCCCTAAATCGAGAAAAACTCCCTCGTGCCGCAGAATAAACGTGAAAATTCCATATTGAAAGCAGAAGTTTTCTTAGCGATCGTGAACTTTTTCACGCTTCGCACGGTTCGGCAACCCAATCAGAAAACTCGCGCAGTCTCTTCGGGTACCACCTGATACGAAACCGCAGAAGTCCTTATTTTGTTTGGCTTGCTATTGGTGGCTTGGCTGCGTCACTAGTCCGTCTTAATCCCTTTGTCTCATTTCGCCGCAGGCGCTGTGCAAAACAATTTTTTGCAATTGGCTCCACGCTCAGTCCGCGCAGACACGCCCGACGATCTTTCCACCGTCGACGTGCGTAAAGCAGCCGAAAGCGGTCTTCACTGCCGTGCAATGCCCGGTGACCTCGGCGCCGATGCTCGGCGGACGATCCGTCACGCACAGATGCTCGCACTCAACGCGGTTGCGGCAAGGCTTGCCGCCATCCTTCGTGCGCGCGGCGCAGCTGTAAAAGCCGCAGAGGTGCGCGTGCACGCCGAACCTGGCCCATTCGCCGCCCACGGCGCGGCACTCCTGTTCCCGCGCCTTCTGCTCCGCCGCGTCGAGCGGCGGGCAGTTCTGCGCCTGCGCCGCGCCCGACGTGGCGGCAATCAGGAAGACCTTAGCCCAGCCTGAACTCACGCAACGCATGCTCGCGCAGCTTGGTCTTTTGCACCTTGCCGCTCGCGGTCATGCCGATCGACTCGAAGTCGGCGACGATCTTCAGGTAGCGCGGCACGCGGAAGTTGGCGCACCGGCCCTTGCACCACTCGAGCAGCTCTTCTTCCGTGGCCGCCGACTTGAGAGTCACATAGGCGCACGGCACTTCCCCTAGCCGCGGATCGGGCACTCCGATCACCTGCGCGGTCTGCACCGCAGGATGCGCGAGCAGCACCTCCTCGACTTCGGCAGGCGCGACGTTCTCGCCGCCGACGCGGAACACGTCCTTGAGGCGACCGGTCATGCGCAACCGCCCGTCTGCGGTCAGGCTGCCGAGGTCACCGGTGCGCAGCCAGCCGTCGGCCGTGAACGCCTTCGCAGTGGCCTCGGGGTTGTTGCAGTAGCCGCGCATCACGCTCCAGCCGCGGAGCTGGATTTCTCCATCAACAATTCTTAGATCGATCCCTTCGTGGGGCTTTGCCAATCCCTGCACCCGCAGCTCTTCCGGGTCGCGCCAGTCGCTCATCACGACGTTGGGCGAGGCCTCCGACAGGCCGTACGCCGCACAGATGGTCTTGCACCCCATGCGGTCGATGATCGCGCGCATCGTCTCCGGGCCGGCCGCAGCCCAGCCGCCGCGCAGGCTCAGCTTGCGGCGCGGAAAGTCCGCGTGGCCCATCAGCATCTGGAACAACGTGTCGTTCCCGGAGATCAGCGTGCAGCGCTCGCGCTCCATCATCTCGAGCGCGGCGCCGGCCTCGAAGGTCGGCAGCGTCACCAGGCAGGCGCCGAACGCGAGCGACATCAGCGCCGACAGCGTGGTGCCGGCAACGTGGAAGAACGGGCGGCAGTTGAAGTAGCGGTCCTCGGCGCGGATGCCGACGCGCGTGCCCGCCGCCCAGGCGTTGCGCAGCATGTTGTCGTGCGTGAGCATCACGCCCTTCGGATACGCGGTCGTCCCCGAAGTGAATTGAATCAGCAGGATGTCGTCGGGCGAGATCTCGCTGGGCGCAAATTTTCCGGCGGGCAACCCGCGCGAGATCTCGAAGGCATTGCCGAAACCGGTGTCCCGCACCATCGAGCCGAAATCGATGTTGAGAAAGCGGTCCACGTAGAAGAGCAGCTTGCAATCGGCCTGCTTCAGGCAGAAATCGATCTCGGCGGTCTTGAAGCGGGTGTTGACCGGCACGGTGACTGCCCCGATCAGCGCCGCGCCGTAGAAGAGGGACAGCCAGTGCTCGTCGTTCCCCATCAGGATGCCGACGTGGTCGCCGCGGCGGATGCCGAGGCTCTGCATCGCCGCCGCGGCCCGCTTTGCCTTTCCCAGGAGATCCTCGTAAGTGAAGCGCCCCGAGGCCGTGACCAGCGCTTCCCCGGTTCGATTTTCGAGCACTTGGCCAAGCGTCTGCTTTGGCCAATTCATGTTTTCCCCATCCACTGACCGGCCGCGAGCTGCTCCTCGATCGCCTCGACCTCGGCTTGCAGGGCGCCTGGCGGATCGAGCTCGATGCCGCGGTCGATCGTGCGCTTGGCGAGCTCGAGCGCAAGCGCCGGCGCCTTGAGTATTGCTTCTGCAATCGCGCGCTTTTCGGTGTCCAGGTCTCCTATGCGAGCGACAAACCCCGCGTCTCTTGCCTCTGTCGCGGTGAGCGCGCGGCCAGTGAACATCAGGTCCTTCGCGAGGCGCTTGCCGAGGATGCGCGGCAGGCGCTGCGTGGCGCCGACCGTGCCGCGCTGCGCTTCGGGGGTGCGGAACGAAGCGTCGGGCGTGGCGACGATGAAATCGCACGCGGCTGCGATCTCGACCCCGGACCCGATCGCGGCGCCGTGGACGAGCGCGACGCAAGGCATCGGCAGCGACTCGAGCGCCCCATAGGCAGCGAACGCGCGCATGCGGCGAGCGCGGATCCACTCCTCGCTCTTGCCCTTTCGCTCGTTGAGATCGGCTCCGCCGCAGAACACCGGGCCGTTTCCCCGTACGAAGACCACACGAACCTTCTTTTCGACCAGCTCTTTGGAAACCCGCCGGAGCTCGTCGCACATTTCGAGGTTGAGGGCGTTGCGCACCGCGGGGCGATTCAGCGCAATGGTGGCCACGCCGTCCCCGACCGAGCATTCGACCGTCATATGGCCTTGGCTGCCCTTAGCTCGGAGATTCTTTTCGCTGAAAGGCCCAGCATGTCCGCCAGCACCCTCTCGGTGTGCTCGCCCAGCGCCGGCGGGCGGCCGATCTCGGGGTTGTCCCAGCCGAGGAACTTGTACGGAACGGCGAGCGC
>Ga0105347_1001186_pt1 | contig 11452 bp, 11 predicted proteins | sample EasRivMeERMLT890_FD_89677 | JGI IMG/M metagenome (GOLD analysis project Ga0105347, IMG submission 89677) | Soil microbial communities from meander-bound floodplain in the East River, Colorado, USA - East River MetaG ERMLT890 | ecosystem: Environmental > Terrestrial > Soil > Floodplain | place...
AGATATACACGTTACCAGCGTCAAGAGCTAATACCTGTATAGACTCCTCACCGAACTTATCCTTCCAGGCAGTAATCTGCTCCTGGGTAGGAGCATCCGTACGTCCATTTAGCGTAGCAAGAATCTGTGCCCGCAAACCTTCTTCGTTACTGACGGGGACTTCTTCAGGAATAGGAGCTTCTTCAGCTACCTGAACTTCTAACGTCTTGTTAATACGTTCTATTTCTGCGTCTAGATCAAACTCTGGTTCAATAATAACTGGCTGCTTTGGCATAGCTTGGACTTCCTTCTGTTGATTACGTAGTGATTCAATCGCGGCCCTATGGTCGTGTGGTGATGGCATTAAGGTCTCCAGTTCTTAAGGTTAAGGTCACTGGGAGATAGTAGTTTCAACTTCCCCTGCGTCATTCTCTGTTACGCTTAGAGTATTAGGCTGAACCTGATTACGTCTATTACGAGCAAAAAATGGATACTCTTCGACTATAACATCGGCACTTATCTGAATCATCTTACCACGGCCGATGAAATGAACTGACTCAAGCACAAAGTTGGTAAGACCACGATAGAAATTGTAAGGCTCCCGGTCCCCCATAGTGACACGTATATCTAATCCACCAAAGCTATCATGTGGATTAGGCACATACTGAGGTGACTGAGCACTAGCTACAGGACCCGGCTGCCAGATACGAGACTTCATAGCCTCGCTAATAGCAGGGTTATTGAGTGGATCCAGCTGATACTGGTTTAACAAGCTTTCAGCATTACCCTCGTCAGCAAGCTGATCACGTAATTCACTACTTAAGTCAGCCAGTGGTGGTGGGCTATCTGTTCTGAGCTGATTAGTAACACGCAAACCCTGTTCAATACTACGAAACCAGTAGTTATCATCTACATCGTCAATAAGCAATGCCCCTTCAACAAGTACCTGGCCGTTAGCAACAGCCTCAAAGTGCCTACTACTATAACCATAAATAGGTCTTTTGCTCTCCATAGTGTTAATACGTAGACCGCAACATTCATAGAGAGGCACGCCTTCCACTTCGATAACTACATTTGCACCGCAGAAGTATTGATAATTAGAACCAGGCATTAAGCTAACCCACTAACTGGTCCACCACCGAACCCAGTCCCACCACCATTGATAAAGTTTACCTGTTCTCTATACTGAATAGCCTGTTGTCTGTATACACCAGTGATTGCTTGTTCAACAGCAGCAGCATTAGCAGCTCCTGGATCAACAGTGAGTCCAGTAAACAAGGGTGTATTGAACTGCTGTAAAGAAATAGGCTTCATATCCATAGCTATAAAACTATAGTTCATTTCAGTAGCACTGTCCGAAACAGAAGTAACACCACCTTCATCTATAAACTCAACACCTTCAAGTAACCAAGCGGCACCTGGTATCTCCATAAATGAACCAGTGTTCTCAACCCACTGACTACCTTCAGCTACATACTGAACCAAGATATTAAGCGGAGGTAAAGTAGTAGCTAGTCTACGGTTAAACGTAGTGTAATCCAGCCCAGAGCCAACCCCTACTGTTTGCCAGTCAAGAGACCAACCCTGCCAACGTAAAGCAGGATCAAGATATAGGTCGGCCATCATATTCATTACCGGCGCCAAAGGATTGTCTTCAATAACCGTCATGATAAGAGAACCAGCTATTGTTCTTACTCCACGAGCAAAGCCTCTTAAACCTCTATATCCAAGAGCATGAGCCTGTCCCTTCTCTTCGTGGATAGACCAGCTAATAGTATGAAGAGCTTCTAAGTAAGAAGCCCTATCAGCTCTACCAGGGAAATGAACATATGCCTTGGCGTCCGATCCGGAATAAGAATAACGATATCCCTGTGATTGACCGGCTACAGTATTAAACGCCATATAGCTTCTCCAATTAAAAAAGAAGGGCAGAACCTTCTTGGCCTGCCCTATCTTAATCGCACTATTTGCTATTAGAAAGCAACTTGCTTATACGAAGGGAACGAAATCACCTGTGTCGAGATCCCAACTTCCTAAAGGTTCCCAAGGTAGCACAGCCCTACAAATGTAGGTAGTCTGATTCTCAATAACCATATCGTCTACACTGAACCCACTACCTTCGTTGAGGTATTCGGCACCGTAGATTCTCATGGTCGCAGCATTACCGTACTCATTGGCTCCGATTACAACGAAGTCCATTGGGGGTAGCTGATCGAGATACCAGGCATTCATCACCGTGTAGTTAGCAGAGATATCACCAGCTGTGAAGTTCTCGTTACCAACTAGCTCAAGGTCAGCAGTATTAGCAGCATCCTGAATATTACCAGCAACAGGATAGATTTCCCCGTTGTCAGCAACGAACTTCATAGAGCTGAATGGCGCCTTCAAGAGCGGATGCCGGTCAAGCATCAAGGTAATCATTGTTCCAGCAATCCCTCGCTTACCACGCGAGAACGATAGAGGATCAGCACTACCCATTACATAAACAGGACCCTTTTCACGCTGTACAGCAAATGAAAGGGCCTGAATAGAGCCAAGGGTCTCACCACCGATGACGACACGAATGTCGGTCCCACTGAACGATGAAAATTGGCGACTAAGCTCCAAACTAGTAGATGCCATAATTTTTACTCCTCTGTTATACTGACAAAACGATAATTAGGATAATCTCTTGGAACCCAATCTGGCTCTTTAACAGAGCGAGTTACTACATCGATACAGCAACCAACAAAATCGGCAGCTTCCTGACGCTTATCAAACAACCATTCTTCACCAGTGTCAAGCCGTTTAACTAGAGTGGGACGAGAGACTGCGTTTATAATGTTTGCTTTACCTTCTTCACAAAAGTTCTTTTTCATACCAGTCTGAGCTTTAGAGATGTTAGCCCGATGCTGGTCTGTCAAAGGCTTACCTTTCTTGGCAGCAGACATTTTAGCCAACATTTCATCGGTATACCGAAAATCAGCTGCTATTTGACCAGCACGAACCCGTTCTCGATAAGCATCATCCTCCCAAAGTTTAGAAGTTTGTTTTTTCAAGTTCTCTAGATACTCGGGAGTTCGAGGTGGCAATTTAAGTCCAACTTTGCGAGCACCAATCTTCTGTTTTGTCTCTTCGGAATGTTTCCAGCCATAACCTCTACCACCATAAGCACTATCAGATAGATTCATACACTTTGGATCGCCTAAGTGCTTATCAAGTAAAGCTTGTTCAACTTCTTCAAGTTTTTCTTCTGGCAAATAGACTACTACTATAAACCATAAACTGTTCTCACCATACTTATCAAAAGTATGTTGTAGGTGTGGATTACAATGTGTGCCTGCCCGCAATTCAGTTAAATGTGTAGACCGTCTAACCGCTAACTGATTGGAACGCCCAAAGTAGTAATTCTGATTTGCTTCACAATGTATCAAGTAAATCCCACAATCGCCTTCTAGTGTCGTATTAAACAAAAAAGCCTCCAAGGATTTACACGTTCTTCAGAACGATACCCAGGAGGCTATAATAACATTCAACGCGACAGTTTACTACATCTTCTGGTATTAGTTCTGCCTAGAACTATCCAGATTATAACTCCAATTATCCTAGTTCGCTATCTTCAGCGGCGAGGGTCATGATTTCAGTAATCTGTTCAATGGTGAAGGGTGGTACCATCTTCAAACGAATGGTCAACCGTCCAAGAATCTTATCCGCTCTGGTGAACGAAACGCTAGCAATAGCCCCTTCGTTGAAGCCATCCCGACGTTCAGCCGTAAGGAATCCCTTGATCTCCGCGTCAAGCCCAGCTAGCCGGTTAGGACTGAAAGGCTTTCCTAGGTAATTCTTGGCAATCCGACGAATACCACTTAGTTCACGATTAACGCAACGAATAGTACTTGACCGTGTGTAGTCAGAGTCAGTCTTGTGAGCAGCAGTACGTACACTGTTGAATACGAAACCAACACCTTCTTCACGCCGAAGGTTAACATACCGGAACTGTGTAAGAGCATCACGCTGAGAAGCATGGATACGGGGCACACTAGTAATCTTCCGTAGTGGGAATGTCCGTCCAATAGGTTCTTCGTTATCAGGCATCTGAGCTAGAATGCCACAGAGACTGACTTCAATCGAACCACGGTAGTTAATCCCACCGTTGAACTGATTACGATGAATTGGCCAATCTACGCAAATGTAGATGTGCTTACCAATGTCGACTGGGAAATTGTTCTCGTCTACAATCTCATCAGAATCGTCAATACCGTAGGCCCAATCAGGTGACTCGTTTGGTAGTGACAATCCACCGGTAGCAATGAAACCACCGTATAGATAAGAGTCTGTAGCGTCGCCGTCTTCAATCATATGAGCACGGTAACCATCGCTTGAAGCGCTCAAACCAACCATCAACTTAATGCCAAGCAATCCACTACCATTGTCCTGTGGATTATCAATCGCATCATCAAGGCCGATTCGGGTAACTACTGGAGTGCTACCAACCCAGGCAGCAACATCTTCTCTACTGGTCCCTGGCATCTCCTTGACAGAGATAGAACCCTGCATGGTCTTCCAGGTAGTGCTAGCTACATAACAGAAGGTAGCAAGCTGATGAGCGAAGTTACATTCACGCAACTGTGCATCAGTACCATCAGCGAACTTGTTACTTACGGCAGTTGGAATAGCATCGCCAGTAAGATCCGCATGTGTAAGAACGTGTCCACCTAGTCCACCAATTAGTGGAGTAGAACCTACCGTGGCAATGAAAGCACCAGAACCACCACTGGCGACTAGGATAGTGCTCGCTAGTTCACCATTGGCCATTGTGTAAAGACCAAGAGCAGTGTTTACAGCAGACACAATCTGAGCTGTAGTTACAGTGCCAGCACCTACGGTTAACACATGTAAGGTAGTAGGAGTAGGTTCTGTAATTGTTACAGTAGCCGCACCTGAAGTAATTGTGTGCTGAACAGTAATAGAGTTACCGCCAGTTCCAGTCTTAGCCGCTGTATAGATTACGTCAGTATTGATAGTGACTGTAGCAGCCGCATCAGAGCCTAACGCAGTAAAGTAATCTTCCCGGTCCACGAAGTATGTGTACAAGGCTCCCTGGTAGACGTACTGCCATAGGTAACCAAGTGTATCGTTTACTTCCCCAGCTACAGGGACACCCTTGAAGTAATTGATTGGATCTTCCTCAACTACGTTCTGGTCGTCAAGATAAACTCCCTTGGGTACAACATAGTCAGCATCCTGGAAGTCTAGATTGAAGTAAGCCCGATTGAGCGCGGCATACTTCTCTGGTAATGACATGCTAGTCCCGTCAGTACCAGCAGTCGCCACAACGGTAGACATTGTAGCTGAACCAGCAGCAGTGAAGTCACCAGTGACAATATCAGCTAGAGCAATACCAGTGTCTGGATACCGAAGGTCACCAATCGTGAATAGATCCAACCCAGTATCATCTACGTCAACAATACCTTCGTTGATGACTAGAATTTCAAGAGAGTCGTAAACCCACACTTCCTCTTCTAGATCATAGATAAGAATACGGTTGGCCCCATCAACTGTTTCCATAAATAGCGCATAGCGTTCTAGAATCAAATCGTCTCTGAACTCTGGAACAATGGTTAAAGTGTCAGAGCCTGAATCGGTTGCAACCCAGCTACCCTGTGTTCCACCAATACGCATTAGGCTGACGTTGTCAGAGCCCTGCGCAATAGCCTCATGCATACCTTTGCAAAGTTCAGTGTTAGCACCAAACTCTCCTTCGGCAGCACCGCTGCTAGCTACGTCAAAGCGCTCATCACTCAACCCACTTACAGCAGGCGCAAGGATAAGAATCTTTGGCTGTGTTGAGAAGACTGGCTCCTTAAGAGAACCATCTACATAGGTAGCAGCTACCTTTGGAATGTTATCATACGGCATTTAATGCCTCCTTACGAACTGACTTTTAACTGAAGTTCAAACTCACGAAGAGTAGGATAAGCCAATACTGTGTATTCCCACATTCTGGCCGAAAACTGAAGGGGCCGCTGATGAAGGCGAGTGCTGGAAGGTGTCCACACAGTATCTGCGCCTCTCTTAAGCCACAAGAATGGTTTAACTCCCTTACTAGTAAAAGCCCATGTATGGGCTACTAGCAAGCGCTCCAACCAAAGAGCCCGTCTATTTGCTAAGGTCGATGTCTTTCCCCAAGCAGCTATCTCAATAGTATGGTCTATTGGCCTACTCTCGACACAAAGAACCTTATTAGGTTCACCGGGATTGATGTACTCATAAGCATGACCCGATCTACGATTAGGTCTACTTTTACCATCGCGGGACATCCTAGCTGGTTCACGAGAGATAATTTTAACGGAAATAATCTCGTCGCCCAGTTCAGCAATCATATCGGGTGGATATTCCTGAACTACCTGTACTCTTTCTGTAGATACAGTGCCTTCTCGTGCTTGGGCATCAGCAATTAACTCAGTAAGTATATCTATGAACCCCTCATATAGAACCGGTGCATTTGGAATGAACTGTGAAAGATCCAAATCAAAGGGATTGTCAATAGGATGCTCTGGATGAATAACACCAGCAACATGATGAGTGCCTTCTTCCATCACAACGATAGTGTACGTATTCGCAGTGTTTATTAACTCCTGCGATACTGTCTCACTTAAATGGCTAAACTCATCACTCATCTGGGGTAATCCAACCTTAGGGCGTCGTTCTCACGACAGTAAGCTACAATATACTCAATACGAGAGTTATCAGATCTCATCCTAGCAATAGTTTGTGGACTATAAATAGTTTCTCTGGTGAATGGTAGTGTTATAACACCCTCTTCATCAAGCCGAACCTCAACTATCTTGTCACCATAGCGTAAGTCAGTATCAAAGCGGAAATAGAATAGTTTGAAGTCAACTCGTAACTGCCCTGGAGGCATGTTTATAACTCGATTAATCAAGCCACCATCGCCGCCAGCATATGTGCTATAGCTCCAAACCCAATCTTCTGTCCAGTTGAAAGCTTCACCAAGACAGTATTGACAATCAGGATCAGGCTCTTTAGTAAACTCGTCACGGCAGGTACAGGGTATAGGCTTACCAGTACCATCTCGTTGTAACCGTCTGATTAGAACAAAGTTGCCATGACGAATTCCGCTTTGGAAACCAAAGAACAACTCATCTAGTTCTTCTCGTAGGTCTATCTCTCCACCACCATGTAATGGTGGATTACCACCGGCCTGTGCATACGGCTGCTGAAACAAGTCTCTACTTACGCTGGTTGTAAATAAGCTACGAGGCATTAGGTACCAATCCTTGAAGTACGGTAAGTATCAAATACAAACTTAGCTTTACGATGACCGTAGGGAACACGCTTAGTATTTACCCCTGGTTGAGCAAAGAACTCACAAGCTGGATCGGCCCACTGTCTACCCTGCGTACGTCTGTCTGGGTCATACACACCACGTAGTGCTGCCTCAAAACCTAGACTCTGTCCAGGCATAATCTCCGCACCAGCATTAACTACACGCCACCACTCATCCCGCTTCTTACGGATATGTTCTAAGGTAAAGGTGTCAATACCACTAGCTGTTTGAGCTATTAAGGCACCTGGATTATTAGAGATAGACAAGTCACCTAGTCTCTTTGAGCGGCCCCCAGAGGTAGATCCGCCAGTCTGATAGCTACCAGCGCCAGGAAGATACAAAGCTCTTAACACCGCATCGTAGGTAACGAACTTGGCACGGGCAAACTGAACCCTGGTAGCTGAACTTCTACACCCGGCCATAATAAAGTCGGCTTCCTTACTAGCCCAATGAATCATCAACGCCAATGTACTATCTGGAATAAAGTCAATCCATGGACCTATTTCCATACGACTTAAATCAGGCGAAGCATAGAAGGGCTTTAACGTGGTTATGAATGACAATTGAATATCATTACCTAAAGTTAAGCCAGTATAAGAAGTAATAGTAGAATCAAGCTCTAGAACTATAAGCTCATTGTCTAATAGGCGCTGGTCACTGATATCGGTACCATTGCTTACAGTGAACCCAAGCACATCAGCTTCTTGAGTTGTCTCCATTGTAGAGACCCATATGTCTCTCCATAGTCCAGCAGAACCCCCACTCGGAACAGCATAGAGCAGTTCAAAGAAGCCAGTAGTGACTTCAGTAGGAGTGAGTGGCCCGGCAACCGCACTAGTAAATGTAAGCGCCTCTAACTCAGCATCAAAGACACTATCATCTATATCCGCGTCATAGATGTAAACAACAGGCGGTGTGGTAGGACTTACAAAGTTACCAGCTGTGTCTGTGTATACGGTTCTTAAAGGGACCGTGGCTCCATCCTGAACACTGATTCTACTATACACAGCCATTTAGAACTCCACTGTTAGGGTCTGTCCTGACACGGTTAGTTTCTTTCCCATCTCTCGTGGTAAGCGCTGGCCTTCAAACCATCCAAGGGCCGGTAATCTATAGAGTCTTACAGTATCCTGAGTGATACTACTAGCCTCAAGTTCCTCGTCAAACAAGACGGTAATAGTATTGGTCTTCTTACTTACGTTAAACGCTCCATCAGCTGGGATCATCTCAACTACTTGGAGGTTGGTGGCATCAGTGCTTGCTCCTGGCAGGGGCGGTATAACGCTTCCCGGGGGTTCGCTGGTAGCGGGGACACTTGGACTATCCGGGGGCAGGGAGTAACTACCGTCATTGGTTGTAAACACCACCTGAGTGCTGGCAGCCATATACTGGGCGGGCACCACTTCTATAGTAAACAAGTCACCTAGAGCGAAATCATCACCACTAAACCTAACTTGAATACCATCTTGAAGGGGACGGTACCTACGATTGGTTAGCTTCTCTCTAATAGCCGACCCAACACCACCACTGGTGAACCACCACTTATAACGGGCGGTACCAATGTCACCAGCAGTTGTAATCTCGATATTAACGGTTTCAGCAGTAGGACCAGTATACCCACCATTGGAAACCACAATGCCTGAATCAGATGTATTACCAACGTCAGGAAGCACATCAAACACAGTCCGCGCACCAACCCCAGTGCTCTGTGAATCAGGGTCACCTAGTATGTGTAACGTGTACTCTATATCGGGCGCAAAGTGTCCTGCTGTAGGAGTTATATAAACCCTATGAGCAGCCCCACTATCACCATAGGCTAACTCCTCAGCCTCATTATTGAAAGTCTGGGTGCCTATATCTAGCCCAGTATCAAGATCGTAGAACACAAACCTGTACTGTAATTCGACTACACCTTTAAACCCAGGACTACGTAAATAGAACGGGTTGTTGCCAGTGTCCTTATCAATCCACATAGCAGAGTCAGGACCACTGGTTAAATCGTAGTCAGCCCCATACATAACTACGAAGTTCTTAAACGTAACAACATCAATACTTCTATCAAAGTCTAACTGAACAGTTGAACCAGTTGGTATACCGGTAGATTCATCACTCGGCGATGTCAATAACAATAGGGGCGCTGCCATTCAGTTCTCCAAACAAACGAGCCACTTGTTCAAGGTCAGTGTCTATCTCTATTTCATACTCTTCGTTAGGCAAATCTTCCAGCAACCCATATTTCAAAACTGGTGCTGGTTCGGAAATCTCATACTGTGGTTCATACTTGGGAACGTAATCTTCAAACCAACTCATAGCAGTTACTCCTTACATAGAAAAAGAGGGGCTGGAATCGCCCAACCCCTCTTCTTATACTTTAAAGACTAACTATTTGACTAGACTTAGAGTACGTCAGTTAGATCCGCTAGACCATCAATCTCTTCGACTACGTCAAGAGTATGAGCCTGGATGGTTCCATCCCAGTAGTTACGTGATAGTGGAATGTTCTTTAGCAACCCAATACCAAAGCCTTCATTGGCCACGTGGAATGAATACCGCTCCCGAATCTTAACCTTCACAACTTCGTGATCTTCGTCACGCCAGTTAACTTCGATTGGATTCTCATCAACTAGTAGAAGACCAACGTTACCGCTCGAAAGCAAGTAGATGTCGGATAGACCAGTTGTGGGATCAAATGGAACGAAGGGAGAGACGATAATCTTCATTGTCCAAGGCATATAGCTTGGGAATGAAGGAGTAGAGGTCATTCCGTGTTCACGACCGGTAATACCAGTAGCTGTTTCACCACCGACGTTACCGACTGGGTTGACTAGGTTACCATGAGTTGGACCAGCAGCACCTAGGGCACCATTAGACCAAGGATCAAGTGGACCTGTAACACCATTGAACTGATTGAAGAATGTTCCACCACCCCAAGCCATCGCCATACCGCGAAGAACTGGATCCTGTACCCATAGCATGTACATCTGTGGGTTCATCAACATAACGTCTGGGAAGAAGCCTTCTTCACCCATCTGAGCCATCGCCTTGAATAGGTCGTCCATGGTTACAGAACCATTGGCAGCCATATCTAGACCACGTCCAGTTGTAACACCGAACAAGCTGGTGCTTGGGCTTAGGTTATCGAATAGGGCAGTTCCCATATTCCGCAAGAACCCAACAGCCTTCTGCTCCTTGTGCCGGATAAGGGCATTCCGCATCATCCGTAGGTTAATCGCCATGATATCCCATGTGGTGTAACGAAGGGCTTCGTCTGTGAAGCTGGCCTGAATACCAGACTTCCCGATCGAAGCAACCTGCAACCCACCGGCTACCTGGAAGTTAACTTCAGGATACTTTCCACCTTCGTCTACGTCTTCAGCATAAACGGCACCAATGGCCCCGCCTAGTACTCTGACTTCTAGACCACGAGTCTCTACAGGAGTAAACAAGCCAGTAATAGCGATTATTGGCTCAAGTGGCTCACGTAGAATCATCTGAATACTAGTTTCAATAAGAGGACGTAGGTGACTGATGGATACGTTGTCAGCTAGTAGAATCTTCTCTACGAAGTCCTTCCACTCAACCTTCGCGTCTTCACCAGGCGCCTTGCCTCGGTTCATAATGGTCCGAGCGAGGAACTTGGCTGCTCCACGGACATCGTCCGGAAGTGTCACGTCATGATCGCTATCAACAAGCTTCAAGTTAAACATTTTGATTAAACTCCTGTAGAAAAAGAGACCGGCTTAGATGATAGTGATGGCCACTTCAACAAGGGTGTCGGCGACAGTTTCTGATGTGCGGAAAATAAGATCACTAAAGCCCTTAGTAGCAGAGCCGGGCATCTTCATCGCCGCGCTGGCACCAGTCAAGTTCCAAGCGGTCTTTACATGCTGTAGCAAGCCACGGGGTTCAATGATGAGCTTCTCTACTCTACCAATGAAAGCAGCAGCAGCAATCTGAGCCGCTGTAGCTGTGGTGTAGTTGCTCATTGTGTCGATAGTCACATACTGGCCTGGACGAACTGGACCATCATAGTGTGGGTAACGAGCAAGAGTAGCTACGCCTGTATCAGTGTAGAAGTCATAAGAGAAGATAACTGTAGTAGTACCAGATACTAGGGTAGCCCAAGTATCTTCATGTAGGAAG
>Ga0105347_1001188_pt1 | contig 11443 bp, 15 predicted proteins | sample EasRivMeERMLT890_FD_89677 | JGI IMG/M metagenome (GOLD analysis project Ga0105347, IMG submission 89677) | Soil microbial communities from meander-bound floodplain in the East River, Colorado, USA - East River MetaG ERMLT890 | ecosystem: Environmental > Terrestrial > Soil > Floodplain | place...
GCTGATGACGAGCTTGCGAGAGTGCATCGCCCGTGTCGCGTCTTCGCGCACCTCTGTGCGTGAATCGTTGACGAGATCACGGCCAATGATCGCCTCGTTGCCGGCACGTGGATAAATGAGTCGCACCACACCATCCGGCGCAATCGATAGATTGCGCACGCCACCGACGTTTTCGCTTAGTTGCCGGGCAAAGGACTCGAATTTATCGGCGAGATCCTTCGTTGAAGAACTAGTACTCACCCAGGCGGCAAGACCATAAATCAAATCAAGACGGCGCCGCAGATCAATGGTTAGGACATTGCCGTAGGGATCGAGATCGGCGAGCACCTCGCCGCGCAGTTCGCTGAGCAAGATGTTGCGGTACCAGACATGCGCGCCCCACCAGAAGGCCAAAAGCGCGACGAACGCGGCAAGCGCCACCGCCAAGGCCTTGCGCCTCGGCGGCGCCAAATAACCTAAAGCCGCACCCGTATTAGTCGGGATAAAATCCGCCACCCGGTATATTTCGCACTGTCGCGAAATGTTTTCAAACCCGCTCGCCGCCAGGCAAAGTCTTGAATGCCATCGGCCAAGCAACTGAACTGCTGGGGTTACTTGCTGCCATGGCAGGAGTCGCAAGCCCCGCGCAGCAGGACGGCAAGCAGAAAATTCGGCGGCTCACGCTCGATCGCTTCCCTGGCCAACCGCAGATCCCGGCGGAACGTCGGCAGATTGGTATCGACCTTCGGATGGTTGGTAGACCAGCCGGACTGGTCGAGTTTCGCCGCCGCCTGTTCCATGGCGCGCAGGTGATCGATCATTTCACCGCGATGCTCCTGCGGCGCCGGGTCTTGCAGCAACAAGTCATTGAGCTCGCGCGAATGCGCCGCCAGCTCACGCATGGGGCCGCGCACGTCCTGGCGCTCGACATAGCGAAACTCCTGAGGATAAGTGTATTGACGCACCCACCGGGCCAAGTCTGAGCAGCCTGACAACTGCACGGCAATCATCAAACTCAACATGAAACGGTAACTCACTGCTACCTCCGGAACATCAGCGATTGACTAACCACACTTACTGATTACGCATTCTTCTTGCCAAAGTCACTGGACCCGCCCAGCGCTGCTGGACTCAATCTTGCTTTTACCGAGAACCGTCACAATACGACAGCTTATGTTAGGAGAAGTGGGAAAACACAACGCTTTTTGTTCCCAAACTCGGGAATGGACAATTTCACTTTGAAAAGCCAAACGATCACCCCGGCGGTTCTGGTTGCGGAAAGAGAGCCGACTTCGCGAACCAGTTTAAGCGAGCTGCTGCGCGAAGAAGGTTACCGGGTTGTCGAAGCCGCCGATAGCAGCACAGCTGTCGACCGACTCAACGGCGATCCGACCATCAGAATCATCCTGACAGACCTGGAAATGCCAAATTGGACTAACATTATTCGACTTGCCCGCAGCCAATTCCCGGAATCGTTCATTCTCGGCATGCTGCGCTACGGGGCCCTCGCCAACGCCCTCGAAGCCCAACGCCTCGGTGCCCAAGCTTACTTACTTAAGCCTTTGGATTTTGCCGAAGTAAACCAATGGATTCAACGCTGCCTCGCCGGTCTATCGTCGATCAAAATCTGATCGCAACTGGCATCCACTTTGCTCTGATAATTTAGCAGCGTTAATACCGGTGGGCTTAAACCGGAGGTAGTTATGGCCAACGAAACCGAACTCTTTTTCTTGGTTCTGATCATCGTGTTAACCATGATCATGCACATGATTCTTTCGTGGAAGGGACCGCGGCCCGATAACAAGGGCAAGTAGACCGATTTCGTAGAAGCGAGAGAATGGCTCAGCGGCCGGATTTGCCCTGCGGCGCAGCGGTAGATTTACCGGCGACAAAAGCGTGGCAGTCCCGCTCATCCTTGAGTGGGCAGTAGCGTCGCAGCAGCGCATCGTGACAACTGTAGCGATACGGGAAGCGATGTAGGTAGGCGGAGCGCACTACGGTGCCAAGCTCGTCGCCGGACAGCTCGATGCGGTTTTTGTCGTTCCATTCGAGCAACTTTTCCCGGCACTCCTCAGCGCTCAATCCCAGCAACCGCAACTCCGAAGCCAGCCGAATCGCGCAGTTGTTGCGGTAGCCCGGCTCGATATGGCGCTCCCAGATCGCCTGGGCGCCGGCGCAAGGGAATTGCACCTGGTTTAAATCGTTTACCCGGTTGAAGCGATATTCGAAGGCAGGATGCGTCAACTTTTTGTACTGGCGCCGAATGCGGCGCAATAATTCACCGGCGGCAGGATTATCCGCGACCGCCACTTGCGACAGCAATCCGGTTTCATCCGTCAACGTCAGTGGAATGGCCTGGCTGGCCCGTTGACGAATCTCGTCAGCGTTGAGCTTTAGCAAATCTGCCGGCGTCACAAGGGTTTTATAGAGCTGCGATTTCTCATGAACCGTGTTGGGCAAGCGCAACAGGCGCATACGGTCCTTGATCGACAGGTCGACGACCTCGCGCAGCCGCTCGGGCAGATGCTGGGCGATATGACGCCGCAACGCGTCGAAGATCATGGGCCAATTGCGCGCCGGCGCCAGCTGGCCGAACAGACGGGTGTCCAACATGAAATGAAAACCCTTGGCGCCGCTGAAATAAATCTGCAAGCCATGGGGATCGATGCGCCAACGGTCAAGAAATAGGTCGCTGAGCAAACGCGCGCATTCGAGCGCCGGCAGCAAATCCGGATGATCTAAATCGATCGGCAAGTAGGGCGCCCAGACCTTGCCTTGGTAGCCGGAAACGCTCGGCGCCGCAACAGTTTGAGCGCTCATGTAAGTCAGCAGCTCATCGGAAAAGATAAAATAGCTGCTGTAGCAGCCGAAGTGTTTGAACTTTTCCAGCAGCGCCGGCACATCGGTAAGCGCCACAACATGATTGCGAAAACCCTTCTGGTAATGCGCAGCAAAATCGACCAGCTGATATCGGCCCATTAAACGATTATAGCGCGGCAATTGCTGACCGCGAAGCGATGGCAACCGAGCCCTTGCCGCCGTCTCAGGCGATTTCACTGGAACCATACTATCAAAACAATGCAAAAGGCTCGCGCCAAATCAACCACCCAAATTTCTCACTGGCGCAAAGCGATACTAGGTTATTTTCTCAATTCTGACGACCGTTCCGATTCTGTAACAGCTAAGCTCTCGGCCAATTCAGCCAGCGCCAGCCAGGCTGCCGTGGCATAGGTCCTGCACAGTCTTTAACTTGGAGGCCATAGGTCAATGATCCACAACCAGAATGAAGCAGTGAGCCGGCAATCTGCCAAACCACAAGCTGGTCATAGCAAAGTGATTGCGCGGATCCGCGCGGCGCTGGAAAAGGAGACCAGGATCAATCTGCATCGCTTTCCGATCAGCCTGGCGTTTGCCGGTGAAGATCTTATGCTGACAGGCGAACTGGAGGATGTCGCTGCGAAAAAACTCGCCCTCGAACTGGCTTCCCAGGTCGCGCCGGGAGTGGGCCTTGTCGATCGGCTGAGAGTCAAGCCCGCCCAAAACATGAGCGACGCTGAACTGCGCGATCACATCATCAAAGTCTTGCTCGACGAACCGGCGTTGGAGCATTGCTTGTTGCACAGCCGGCTGCCGCAACAATTGCAAAGCCATCGTAACAGCGATTCGGAGCCCACCGGCACCATTGTGGTTGAAGTCCGCGATGGCGTGGTCACGCTCAACGGCGAAGTACCGAGCCTGTCGCACAAGCGCCTCGCCGGCGTGCTCGTGTGGTGGATTCCAGGCTGTCGTGACGTGGTCAACGGCTTGGCGGAGGTACCGGCGCAGAGAGACAACGACGACGAGATCGCCGATGCAGTGCGTTTGGCTCTGGCCAAAGACCCGTTTGTCAACGAGACGAAGATGCAGGTCAGCAGCAAGAATGGTGTCGTCACCTTGGATGGACTGGTTCCGAACAAGACCATGCAACGAATGGCCGAGCACGATGCTTGGTTCGTTTTTGGGGTCAGGGGTGTCGTCAACAAAGTTAAGGTCAAATGGTGAATCGAAGGGGGAACGGCCATGCCAACCTATGAGTTTCGCTGCGAGAAGTGCCGTAAAGTATTCGAACAAGTTTGGTCCCTGTCGGAGTACGACCGCAAGATGAAAGAAAAACGGAAATGTCCGTCATGTCACAGCACCCGAGTGGTCAAGACGATTTCGATGGTGCAGGTAAAAACCTCGAAGAAAAGTTGATGAGGCTCAGACTATGAACGCCGCCACGCAAATGATTGCTGAAAAAACCGTCGCCGAAGTTATGAGCACCGACTTGCTGACTTTGAAGCTCGACGACACATTGCGTTTAGCCGATGACATGCTCAACCTGGCACAGATCCGCCATTTTCCGGTCCTCGACGGCGAGAACCTAGCCGGCATCGTTAATCAAGACGATCTGCTCCATGCCTCGATGGCGTCCTTGTTGCAACATCCGAAAGACTCGCCGCGCGAAGCGCTCGGCAACGTCGTGGTCAAGGACATCATGAAACCGGCAATCACTATCGGACCGGATACGCCGATCCGCGCCGCCGCCGCAACCATGGTCGAAAAAGGTATCGAAGCCCTGTTGGTGGTGCGCGGCGAAAAACTAATGGGTCTGTTGACGCGAACCGATTTGCTCCGCGAACTGGCCAAACGCTGAACCGAGAGAGGAGCCGATTATGATCGTTGGCAACCGCATGACCACAGAACCGTTCACCGTAGAAGCCGAGGATCTCGCGATCCGCGCGACGCACAAGATGCAAGCCGGCGGCTTTCACCGTCTGCCGGTGGTGCGCGACGGCAAGCTCGTCGGCATCGTAAGCGAGCGCGATCTGCGCGAACACCGCGGCCATCTGGAACAGGTCAAAATCAACCAAATCATGACCGAAGACCCGGTGACCGTAACCCCGGCGACCACCGTCGAGGACGCCGCGCAGATCATGCTCGAACGGCAGATCGGCGGTCTGCCCGTGGTCGCCGAAGGGCATCTGGTCGGCATGGTTACGGCAAGCGATATTTTGCGCGCCTTCCTCGATGTGATGGGCGCATCCCATGGCGGCAGCAGCCGCATCGATTTTGTCCTGGAGGGTGAAGAGCATGGCTTCGTCGAAGCCACGCGCCTGGTCGCCCGCGAAGGCGGCGAAGTTTTAGGCGTCGGCACCTATCGGGAGAAACTTGACGATAATCCGGTTTGCTACCTCCGCTTGGTCGGCGGCGCGCCGGACAATATCGCCAAGGCCCTGCACGACAGAGGCTTCAATGTGTTGGGCGTTCATAAAATCGGCGGCTGAAGATATCAGCCCAAACGGCTTGAACATTTTGCATGACTTGAATCCAGCAGAGCAAGGAGGCCACGATGTCGCTACAACCCTACTGTCGTAAACCGGTGATCAAGATTGCCCCGGAAACCAGCATTACCGAGGCTTGCCATTTGATGGAGCAAAACAACGTCGGTTCTCTGGTCGCTGAGAAAGACGGCAAGCTCTGCGGCATCGTCACCGACCGCGACATCGCCCTGCGGGTCGCCGGGGCCAAACGCGATCCGGACAAGACCATCGTCAAAGATATCATGACACCGGATCCGATCCGCATCTCGGTCGACAAAGACCTGCATCATTTGACCGCGTTGATGCATGCCTACCATGTCCGGCGCGTGCCGATCGTCAATGGCTTCGACACCACCCTCGGCATCGTTACTCTGGACGACTTGATCGCCCAGTTGGGCGACCAGATGGCCGACATCGGTAAAGCGATCTCCGAAGAGTTTCCCCAGGGCAACGCCTAGCTTTCAGGGTGTGCAGCATAGGGTCGGTTGAAAGAAAGGAGACCCTTATGGTGGAAATTATCCAAGCACTGCGCGAAGAACATGAGCTCTTGTTGCCGGAGATCGAAAGACTTCGGATCATCGCCGACGGCGTCGGCGAATTCTCCCACGCGAAGCTGCGCCGCAGCATCGACGAGGTGTACGACTTCCTCGCCCATCGCCTGATTCCCCATGCCGAGGCCGAAGAGGAAATACTCTATCCTGCCGTCGGCAAGGCTTTGGGGACACCCCAAGCGACGACCACCATGAGCCGCGATCATGCCGAAATAAGCCGCCGCACCGAACAACTAAAAGCCTTGCAGTCGCGAATTTTCGAGCCCGACTTCGATTGGGTCAGTGCCAAAGAATTACGCCGGGCGCTCTACGGTTTGCACAGCATATTGACGCTTCACCTGGCCAAAGAAGAAGAAATTTATTTGCCCATACTCGATCGCTATCTCAGCGAAGACGACGCCCACGAGCTGCGCCATAGGCTCGCCGAAATGAGCCACCACGAAGCGCATCACCGTCCGCACTGAGCTGAACCCGGGGAGGCCATGAAAAGACCGGCGCTTGAGAAAACCAACTTCGAGGCATTGGTAAAGGTACTTGTTGACGGAATCGCGCTCGAAGGCATGCTGGTGGTACCGCAGCGCGCTAAGGGCGTGGTGCTGTTCGCCCATGGCAGCGGCAGTAGCCGGCTGAGCCCAAGAAACAATTTCGTCGCGCAAAATCTGCACGAGTCGGGTATCGCCACCTTGCTCATGGACCTGCTCACCAAACAGGAAGACATCGCCGTTGAGAACCGCTTCGATATCGATCTGCTGACTCGGCGCCTCGAGCGTGCGACTCAGTGGGTGATGGAGCAACCAAGCTGCGTGTCGCTCGATGTCGGTTACTTCGGCGCCAGCACCGGGGCGGCGGCAGCGCTAAGCGCCGCGTCAACCTTCGGCGCGGCCATCGGCGCCGTGGTCTCGCGCGGCGGCCGACCGGACTTGGCGTTGCCAGTCTTAGCCAAGGTGAAAGCACCAACTTTACTCATCGTCGGCAGTCTGGACGACATGGTTATCGAACTGAATAGGCTGGCGTATGAAAAACTCAATGCTGAAAAACATCTGGCGATCGTCGAAGGAGCGACCCATCTGTTTGAGGAGCCCGGGACTTTGCCGGAAGTGGCGCGACTGGCTGCGCATTGGTTCTCGCGCCACCTCGGGCGCAAAAGAAACCGCTAACCCGGCTGAAAAAAAACCAGCGCGGCGAGGCGCGCCGCCGCCAAGCGGCCAATCACGCCGTTAAGCCGCCCACAGCGGCCGCGTTTCGTTGCTCAACAGGGCGCGTATCTCTTCGCGATGCTTCTTCGCGTCCGTTTCAATCCGGTCGAGCAATGCGGCGATCCCCGGGAATGCGGCGCCAATCCTGAGTTTATCTTCTTCGATTTCTCCGATGCAGCGGCGCTCTTCATCGAGATCGCTGCGCAAATACTCCCAAGCATTGTCGTGGCTACAGTGAAAATCGATCAGCGTCGGGAGCCTGCCGCCGAGTTTAAAAATGAATTCTTCGATGGAACGGAGATGCACCGCTTCTCTAGCCGCGATCCGCAGGAGCGCCCGGCGGATAGTGTGATCGGCGATTCTCTCGGCATGCTGGCGAAAGCGCATCACATGCTGCATCTCTCGGACGTAGCGATGGCACAGCACTTCGAGGGCGCTATCGCGCGCGTCGTCGGTGCAGTTATTCAAACCCCGGTGCGCTGCTAACCGACTGTTATCGAGCAACATACGGGACTCCTTTCCGGCGGTCTCTGGACCGCCACTGCACTTGCCAAAGAAGTCAGCAAGGATGACACCAGGGTAGGTTTGATGCGGCGGGGAACCTAAAGGAACACCTGTCAGCTTAGCGGAGGTAGCGATTCGCAGCGCTGCAAATTGCCGCCATGGCCCCGGTCAATACTGCGAATCCATCAGCCTTCTGCGGGTGAAGATAAACTTAAGATCGGTTTTAGACTTGCGCACTTCGCGTTATTTTTCCGGCCAATCCCATTCCTCCCCCGCGTGCGGGGGAGGAAAATGGTGAGGGTGCGCGATTCCTGTGCTCTTTGCGGTGGGAGGTTTTCTCACGCCGGCCAGACCGACTGCGGGTCGCTGCGCATGAGCATGTCTCGGATCTCACTCCGATGTCTCTCGCTGTCTTCGTAGATCCGTTCGAGCATGGCAGCAATGTCGGGAAGCTCGTTGCGCACAGTCTGCATTTGTTCGATCAGGTCGTCCGAGCAGTGCCTTTCCTCTTCGAGATCAGCCAGCAAATACTGCCAGCTATTTTTCGTCGTCGGCGGCTGTTTCGGCACATTGGGAACCTTGCCGCCAAACAGGGTGACCTTTTCCGCCAACCACTCGGCGTGACGCGCCTCATCGGCGGCGATGCGCAGGAGCTTGTCGCGAAACTGCGGATACTGCATATGTTCGGCGTGCTCGGTATAACGCTGCACATGCTGCATCTCTTCCACGTAACGGGCGCAGAGAATCTTGATAACGTGGTCGTACCCCCCGGCAGAGACACCGAGAAATTGGCGCCACCAGTCCGACCAGCTCTTTTCATAAGTCATAGCATTTACCCTTTCCGTCTTTCTTAGATTAATGGGGTCCTCCGATACTTAGATAGTTAGCAAAGCACGAACCAGCCGGCTTTACCGCGGTCTACCAGGCAATAATGGGTGTTCCGCCGCTATCCTCGGCAGCTGATTTGCAACCCTGAGAAACGGCAAGAACCGTCGTCGCCGAAATGACAAACACGGCGATTAGCAACTGCTTCGAAGCCGCCAAATTGGGCTAGTGGAGAGGCACCCGGATTGCGTTAGCAAATATCGGCAACAAAGGAGAGATTTTTGGGTCCCATGTCAGAGCCGACACGAGCTGAGCCTGAGCCGCCAGTGCGCCTTTCCGAGACCGCAACCGAAGTTCTGCGCCAGCGCTATCTGCGGCGCGACAATAACGGTGCAATCATCGAGACGCCCGATGGCATGTTCGAGCGCGTCGCCGCGGCGGTGGCCCAACCGGCTGAGCAATACGGCGATGATGTCGGCTACTGGCAAGCGCGCTTTTACCAACGGCTACGCCGGCTTGAGTTTTTGCCCAATTCGCCGACGCTGATGAACGCCGGATTGCGGAACGGCCAGTTGGCCGCCTGTTTCGTCCTGCCGGTGGAGGACGATCTCGAGGCGATTTTCGCCGCCCTCAGCCAGATGGCACGAATTCACCAGAGCGGCGGCGGCACCGGATTTTCTTTTAGCCGCCTGCGCCCGCGCGAAGACCGCGTCCGCTCCACCGGCGGCGTCACCTCGGGACCGCTGTCCTTTATGGATCTTTTCGACCACACCACCGCGGTGATCCGCCAAGGCGGCCGGCGCCGCGGCGCCAACATGGCAGTGCTGCGCGTCGACCATCCGGACATCGAAGAGTTTATCGCCGCCAAAAAAAGCGGCGGGCGGCTGGAGAATTTCAACCTATCGGTTGCGGTCACCGATGCCTTTTGGTCGGCGCTCACCAGCCGGCAAACCTTTCCGCTGCGCAATCCGCGCAGCGGCGCGATCGTGCGCTACGTCAAAGCGCACAGCTTGTTCGATCACATCGTCGAATCGGCCTGGGCCGTCGGCGATCCCGGCCTGCTGTTTATCGACGAGATCAACCGCGCCAATCCGACGCCGGCATTGGGCGCCATCGAAAGCACCAACCCCTGCGGCGAACAACCGCTCTTGGCCTATGAATCCTGCACCCTGGGATCGCTCAACCTCGGCGCCTTTGTTGCCGCAAACGATCTCGATTGGCAGCGCTTGGCCGTCGCCATCTACGACGCCGTAGTTTTTCTCGACAACGTGATCGACGCCAATCACTATCCTTTTCCGGCGATTGCAGCGGCGACCATGCGGACACGTAAAATTGGCCTGGGAGTCATGGGGCTGGCGGATATATTGGCGCGGCTCGGCCTGCCCTACGATTCCGAGCCGGCGCTGCTGTTTGCCGATAAGATCGCCAAATTTCTGTGCGCCGAGGCCAGGTCCGCATCCATCGAGCTCGGCCACAAGCGCGGTTCGTTCCCAGCATTCGCCGAAAGCTTATGGCCGCGCCGCGGTTTCCACGCGTTGCGCAACGCCAGCCAAACCTGTGTCGCCCCAACCGGCACCATCAGCTTGATCGCCGGCGCCTCTTCCGCCATCGAGCCCTACTTCGCTCTGGCGCTGTCGCGCCGCCTCCTCGACGGCCAGACACGATGTGAAATCAATGCGCTGGTTGAAGCGGAACTAGTCACCATGGGCGCGCTCGGCACCAAGGCGCTTGAAGCGGTCAAACAGAACGGCTCGCTGAAACATTTAACGGAATTGCCGGCGGAGCTCCGGAACCGTTTTCCCATCGCTCGTGAAATCTCGCCCGAGTACCATCTGCGTATGCAGGCAGCGTTTCAAAGCCATGTCGACGCGGCGGTATCCAAGACCGTTAATCTTGCGCCTGACGCCTCGCCGTCCGTGGTCAAAGAGATTTTCATGCGCGCCCACGACCTGGGGCTGAAGGGGATCACCGTATATCGCTCTGGTTGCCGTCCTGGCCAAGCGCTCTCGCTAATCGGCGATGGTGAGCAAGCCGATTGCCGCGAATGCGCGGTTTGATCAGTGCACTGGACACCGGTTTCGTCAGTAGGGCAATCGAGGCATTGCTTTTGCTTATTCCAGCACATGGTGTGTGAAGTGAAATTTGATTCTTTTGCTTAATGCTAAGGAGGACTCTTTATGAATAACCAAGGTTCGTCAAAGTTGGCGTTCGGACTCATCGCCGCGGGGCTGGGTGCGATTGCCGGCGCACTATCCGTGCTATTCGCTCGCAAAGAGTCGCGCGAATATATCCGCGAGCACAGCGTCAAAGGTCTTGAATTCTTGAATGAGACCAGTGCCAAACTGCGTGAGCGCACCGGCGGGGTAATAGAGAAAGGCCGCGAACTGATGAGCGGATGCTGCGCCTCCGCCGAAGGCAAGAGTGACAGCGCCACGCACGCCGAGCAAGGGAAAGAAGTCCATTAGCGGCTAACGACCACCGGCGCGCGGCCCGCCGGTGGCGGCCGCCGTAAGCCGGTCAGCTATCTCGACAAAGCGGCCAGCGCGTTGATTTCCAACCTGGACCCTGACAGATAAATGCCGTGACCCCAGCGCCTTCCGAAACCGACCCGGCACTCAGGATCCAAGAGGGGCGATGCTACGTCACGTTCGCCTACGACGCGGCACGCTCCATCGATCTCAATAAGGCGGAGGCGCGTGTCCATGAAGCGACGCAGCGTTCGAGGCTGCGCCACAAACGGCCGGCGCCCAGTTATTTTGAGTATCAGCCAGCGCCTTTGCGCCTGACTCAGGACACCGAAGCCATCAGCATTGGCAACTTTCGCACCGGACCCAGCGTTGACCTTCAGTTCTACGATTTCGGCGCTGTCGCGGTGACCTACACCGTCGACATCGCCGGGTCGTTTGCCGAGCTCTTGACGCTCAGCGAAGATCTTTACGACAACGAACCGCTGCTCGCCGACTCGCGCCTGCGGATCAGTCAGTTGTTGACCGTCATCGGCGATGCGGCGGCACACGCGCAAGTCGCGCCAGTGGTCGAGGATTAC
>Ga0105347_1001189_pt1 | contig 11441 bp, 13 predicted proteins | sample EasRivMeERMLT890_FD_89677 | JGI IMG/M metagenome (GOLD analysis project Ga0105347, IMG submission 89677) | Soil microbial communities from meander-bound floodplain in the East River, Colorado, USA - East River MetaG ERMLT890 | ecosystem: Environmental > Terrestrial > Soil > Floodplain | place...
ACGCAGCTCGCGCGCTGAACACCACTTCGAGGAACTCGCCCTCCCATCGCATGCGAAGCACGTCGCCCTCCCCCTGCGGACGGAGAAGGTCTTCCAATCGTTTCCATCGGCAGGTGTGGAGGGCGGCTGCATCGATGGACGTGGAAGTGATCGGACTGCGACACGAAGCGTGCCTCGGACGACGTTTCAGATCACGTGGGACCGCAGATGCTCACGCGAAAAACCTGCGAAAGTCCAGATGATACGTGTCGCCTCATCGCGTTCTTCATGCGACGAGTCGCGCAGGCGAGCGATGGAAGAACTATGGACTGGTCGCCGGTTTTCTTCACTCCGGCGCGCCCGCCCTGGCAATGATTGAAGTCTCTCCAACGCGAAATCGAGTGAGCTTCCATCAGCCAGCCAGCGGTGGCCATATTGCACTTCCAATAGGAGTTCCCGAAGGACGCAATCTACTTCTTCAAGGGCTGGTGCGAGCTCGATCGGAAAAACGAGGAATTGTTAGAACCGCCATCGGTCTTCTCCGATACATGGGAAAACACAATGGAGCATTCGGATCGATCGGTGGCGGCATCTCCGTCGGAACATCTAGCACCAAGGATGCGCAGGTCTCCTGGCCTATCGTCAAGATTGACGGGCGCCTCTTTCTGCGCGGCGTTGACCTAACGGACTACGCGCGCCCTACGGGTAGCACGCCCCCAGCCGATCCTGCATGATCTCCGCGCCAGTGCCCGCCGTCGGGGTCGAGTGATCGAGGGGACCGCTCACGGCGCGCCCGACCGCCAGGAGCTGATCCCCACCATTACCGCCGCCGGCCTGAAACGATCACCGACATCCCCGGGAGTAGACCATGACGCCATCCAATTGGATTTCCGGTTGTTCGAGCGGACGACCAAAGCCGTGTTGAAACCGCTTCCAAGACCGCGCTTCCACTCGAAAGCGCCGTTCGCTCGCGTCTTCCGATCAGAGATCGAGTAACACACTTTCTCCGTGAAAGCCCGAACTTCACATGAAACGTCCACGCTCACATCAGATCGATGATGAAGCGCAGTCAGTACTTAGGTCCCAACTTCCTTCGGCATGGGTTTGCAGCAAACCCGAAAAGGACTATGCGCAGGACTTCATCGTCGAAACCACACAAGACGAGGAGCTAACTGGCAAGACATTCATTATTCAGCTAAAGGGCTCCGACAAGCCCGTGCTGTCACAAGACAGGCTTCATGTTCTGCACCGCATCCGAACTCACTACCTTGCTTACTATGCCGATCAAGTCGAATTGCCAGTTTTCTTGTTCTTGATCGACGTCAAACACCGGCACTCCTATTGGGTATTCATTCAACAGTATATCGACAACGTGCTTGGCGCGTCTGGTAGGTGGCGCGACACAAGCTCGTCAACAATTCGGATCCCAGCAGCAAATACACTTCGAGATACTGCTACCTTTGCGTCCGCAGTTACATCTGCCCGCAGGTACATGAAGTCAAAGCACCCGGGTACCATTGAGGACGCAGCACAAGTTGAGAAGAAGAGGATTGAATCGCTCGACGAGAGGATCAAGGCGGACGTCCAGTTCGTCCACGGGAGAGTTCACATCGCGCTTTCTTCTCGGGAAAACTTCCAATTCAAATTGAAGCTCAGGGGCGATCAATCGGTCGTCGCCGACAAGATGAAGCAGATTATTGAGCGCGGCAACTTGGTCGATCTCTTGCCACTTGATGCAATCGTGGAAGGATTCCCTGCACTCGAAGGTGAGGGCAAGATCGCAAGTGTTCAGTTTCAACGAAGGACGGCGATTGTCGTTCGACTCACACTACTTTCCGCATCTGGAATTGACATACTTGAGTTGGATCACTTCAGAGGACAACTTGAAGGAGGAACAAAGTACTTTGAATTCCACTCTTCATTGGGACGGTCGCCGGCTGAGATTCGACTCAACCTGGCGATTCCGACGCATGCTGGTGAAGCTCCGTCGGGGAGTGTCGGCGTTGAATTCGATACGCGAACATGGTGTGGACTCTCTGTAACAAGTCTTCCGTACTTTGACCAAGTAGCTTCGCTTGTCGAGCATATCGACAGCAGCCTTCCAATACGAATCGTCGGAACCTCGGATGGACGCCGGTTCTTGAATTGGAGTGGGCAACTTCCCCAATTTGACGCGAGCACGGGACTTTCCAACTTCATACGAATCCTCCGAGCTGCCCGCCGAATCGCCTCGTGGATAAAGACAGACCCAAGGTTGCCTGCAGAAATGTCGGATGAAGAAGCTCGAGACGTAATTCGACTTGAGAACCTCCTGGATCCCTCTAGGCGGCTACGACCATATCCGAACGAGGACATTGCAGTACAAGTTTCTCGCGAGACCATCGTCGAGATGCTTGCTAGGTCTCCCGAACTATTCGGTGGTCGTGGCACCGCAAGGTGCCCCCTTGTTCGCAAGTATCGATTCCTAGGACTGGATCTTGAAGTTACTGGATTCACGAGTGTCTCTTCAGTGACGGTGATACAGACCACGGACGAGATGCGACGATGGTTGACTGACTCACAAGAGAGCTCTGCGAGAATCATGCTTAGATCTTCAGACGACGCCGTGCTCTCGCTGGATGAATTGGATGCTCATGTCATTCCAAACTGATTCCTCCAATACATGAACGATGGACGTACTGTGTATGCCGTCGGATTCCGTCGAGGATCGACAGGGCCGTTCGCTGTATTGTAAGCGTTGCGTCGTCGACGCCTTGACCGACGGCGAGGCCAGGGACTGGGAGACCTCGTTCAGCGGGAGAGCGCTCGCTCGAGCAGGCCGGCGGCGCGCACGAGCTCTTTCTCGACTTCGGGCGCGAAGTGCTCCTTCCAACCGTGCGGCGTGAGTTTGCTCACGTCGGACTCCCGGCCGATGCGCAGGAGCACGTCGCGCAGGTAGGTCTGCGGCACGACGCCGATTTCCTTGCACGTCTGGACCAGGGTGTAGAGCACGGCCGCAGCATTTCCGCCGCGCTCGTTGCCGATCATGAGCCAGTTCTTGCGGCCGACCGCGACCGCGCGCAGTGCTCGCTCGGCGGGGAGGTTGTCGATGTTCAAACGGCCGTCGTCGACGTAGCGCGAGAGCGCGATCCAGTTCGAGAGCGCGTAGTCGATCGCCTTCGCCATCGGGCTCTTGTCGAGGACTTTCGTCCGCGTGAGTTCGAGCCAGGGCCGCAGCAGGTCGAGCACGGGACGCGCGACGCGGCGCCGCAATTCGCACACGCCGGCCGTCTCGAGCCGGCGTTCCTTCGCGACGCGCTCGACCGCGTAGAGCTCGCCGATCCGCGCGAGCGCGACGTCCGCGAGCGTGCGATCGCTGTCGCGCGCCTTGACGAAATACCTCCGCGCATGCGCCCAGCACGCCACCTCCGTCGCCGATCCGCTCGGCGCGAAGAAGACGTCGTAGCCCGCAAATGCATCGGCCTGGATGTAGCCCGCGTACTCGCCGAGAATGTTCACCGGGCCGTCGCGACTGCGCGACTCGGTGAAGTCGTACACCAGGCGACCCTTGAGATCGCGGTAGATCCAAAGCCTTGCGGTCGCCTTCGCGCCGTCACGCGCCTCCTGCAGCACGACCGGCGTGTCGTCCGTGTGGATCACCGGCGACGCGCGCACTTCGTTCAGCATGGCCTGCCAGTTCGGCTTCAAGATCTCCGCGCACTGCAGCGACGAGCGGCACAAGACTGTCCGCGACAGGTCGAGACCCTCCGCCTCGTACTTCTTCTCGAGGCGGTAGTACGGCAGGTGGTGACCGAAGCGCTCCGCGATCACGGGCGCCAGGAAGCCCACTCCGAGAATCCCCTTGTCGATCACGCGGTCCGGGCCGGCCGCGATCTTCACGTGCTCCTGGCACTCGCGGCAGCAGTACTTCTTGCGCACGATCTCGTGCACGATCGCGACCTCGACCCGCTCCAGCTCGCGCGTGACCTCCTCGCCCATCGGCTTCATCTCGACGCCACAGCACCTCTTCTGCTCCGGCTTCAGATCGAAGATCGACTGCACGCGCGGCAGGTGTGACGGAAACTGCTTGCGACGCGCCGCCGGCCGCTTCGCGGTCTCCTCGCGCAAGAGCGCGACCGTCGTCGCGACCGACTTCTCCTGCGCGATCGCCTCCGCCTGCGCGATCAGCGTCGCGTGGAAAAGGTGGCCTTGGAGGCGATCCGCCGCGTCGAGGTCCCGCTTCTCGGACTTGGGACCGAAGGCGATCTTCGTCAGCGCTTGGACATGCTGTTCGAGCTTCGCGATGTGTTCGGATTGCTGCGCGATGCGCTCGACCTGTTGCGCGATCTCCGTGGACTGCCGTCGCACCAGCGCCTTCAGCGCCCCGACGTCATCGGGCAGCTCGGTCCGCGAGCTCGTCGTCTCGTTCGCCATCCCCATCGCGCGCACCCAGACGGAGCTCGCTCACGAAATGTTTCTTCGATTTCGCCGAATCGAGTGCCATGCCTTCGAGCAGCATCGCGAGCTGCACGCGACTCAATTCCGCGCGAGCACGCGCTCCATCGCGAAACGGAATCCGTTCAAACGTCCCGCGCTCGAGTCGCTTGCACGGGAGCCAGAAGCCGTTGCGGTCCCACGTCAGGATCTTCACCGGATGAACTGATCGAGGGTCGAGCCCGTCTCGATCTCGTGCCCACCTGCCGCGACGATCGCGCGTGCCTCCGCGATGAACGCTCGGATGTCCCGGACCTCGCGCCACTCGGCGAGCATCACTTGGAACTTCGCGACCTTCTTCTCCTCCTCACGGCGATGCGCCTCGGCCTCGATCCGCCGCTTCTCTGCCTCTTGCCGCTCACGTTCGCGGCGGTCCGCCTCGATCCGCTCGCGGCGCATCCGTTCGCCCGCCATGAGAAGGGCTTCGACGAAGCGCTGCAGCCGCTGCTCGACTCGCTGCTGCTTGTCATCGGACCAGACGGTTCGATGTCCTGTGTAGCCCCCAGCCGGGACTGCGGCCTGGAGTGAGGAGCTTCAGGACGAGCCTCCTGTTCCGGCGGTGCTTGTACGTCGGAACCGACCCGCGAGATCGAATACAGCGTAAGCGTCCCGTGAACCCCGCCTGGATCTCCTGACGCCGAGCCCGACAATCGGCCGGCCAAGGAGATCGGGTCATGGTGAGAGGTCCGCGGGTCGCGTGGTCGGATCGTCGGGCCGAGGTGGGCGAGCTCTTGAAGCGGCACGAGCTCGAGAAGGTGTCTTTCAAGCAGCTCGCGCTCGCGTCGGGTCTGCCATTGCCGACGCTGTATGCCTGGATCCAGCGGCTGCGGCGCGAGCGAAATGAGACGGCGGCGGCGGCGAGCGGCGATCCAGGGCCGCGCTTCGTCGAGCTCGCGGCATTCGGCGCGGATGGGAGATCGAGAAGCGGCCTCGTGTCAAGGATCGGCCATCCAGGTCCACCTCTGGTTCGGGGCAAGCTGGTCCACCTGAAGCGTCCGGAAAACCGGGTCTGACCGTCGGGAAAAACGACCGTCTCGCGCTCAGCAATCCGGCGGGAGCGTCTGGAAAAAGCGAGGTCCTGGCTCGGGGCAAGCGGGTCCACCCCTCTTCGTCTTCGTCTTCGTCTTCGTCTTCGGCCTGCCCGGCTGGATCGATCGGGGTGGTGAGAGGTCGGACGGCGGCTTGCGCGGCCGCCGCGGGATCGGCGGGAGCCGGCGGGTGTTCGGACCCGCCGATTTGGCCATCGGACCCCGCCTCCACGAGCCAAACCGCCCGATCCGTGACGGGCGCTCCTCCGGGACGCGGCGAGATCGATTGCATCGCCGCGGCCGCGCTCGTCACGCGCTCTTGCGCCGCGACTCCGGCGGATTGCGGTAGGAGTGGCCCTGCATCACGACGACGTGCGCGTGATGCAGGAGGCGGTCCATCGCGGCGCTCGCGAGCAGCGCGTCGAGGAAGAGAGGGTGCCACTCCTCGAGCGCGCGATTGGACGTGATGACCATCGCGCCGCGCTCGTAGCGCTGCCGGATCACCTCGTAGAGATCGATCGGCTCGTCGCCGTCGAGCGGTCTCAGTCCCAAGTCGTCGACAATCAGGAGATCCGGCGCCGTGAAGCGCAGGAGCCTCTTGTCGTAGGTCTTGTCGGCGCGCGCGGCGCGCAGCTGCAGGAGCATCTGGTGCGCGGTCGTGTAGAGGACGCTGTGTCCGGCGCGACACGCCCGCTCGCCGAGGGCTTGCGCGATGTGGCTCTTCCCGACACCCGCCGGCCCGATCAAGAGGACCGCCTCGCGCGCTTCCACGAAGCGGCAGGTCGCCAGGTCGACGACCTTGGCCTTGGGCACCTGCGGATTGAAGGTGAAGTCGAAGTCCTCGAGATGCTTGCTCGTCTCGAAGCCGGCCCGGCGCACGCGCATCTCGAGCTGCTTGCCGTCGCGCCGCGCCGCTTCGTCGCTGCACACCCGGAAGAGGAACTCGTCGTGCGCGAGGCTCTCCTCCACCGCCTCCTTCATCCGCAGGTCGAGAGTGTGGAGCACTCCCGAAAGGCGCAGCTTCTTCAGCACCGGCACGAGCTCACTCGCCGTCTTCATGGACGATCTCCTGGAGAGAAAGAGAAGAGGTAGGGACCCTTCACGGCCGCGCTCGCGATCTCGGAAGCACTCCGAGCGAAGCGCGCCTGCTTCAGCCAAGGACGGGTGGAGACGCTGGGCAGCGGCTCGAGGTCGAGGCCGCGGCGCAGGATGTTTTTCACCGCCGCGTACGTGGTGCTGCCGAAGTGGAGAGCGCGGCGGGCGGCCGATTCGGCGCGCTCCCGTGGGAATCTCGCGAGGTGCGTGACGATCGCCTGCACCGGACGCAGCCGGCTCAGCACGTCGTCGGAATCGAAGATCTTCACGACGAGCTCGTGCGTCGCCGCGCCGATCCCTGCCGCCTTCTTCTCCCAGAAGGAGCGGCTGCGCTCGCGCAGATCGACGCGATGGCTGGGAAGGTGCTCGTCCAGCGTGGCGCGCATGCCGCGGCCGACGCGGTGGTGCGTGACCAAGTGCCGGTCGTCGTGGAACAGCGCGACTTCGTGTGCCGTGGTCCGGGCCCACAGCTCCTGGTGAAGCAGCGGCCAGGGTGCCGAGTAGAAGGCGCCGTCGATCTGGACGTAGCTGTCGCGATGCAGCTTCGCCTTCTTCCAGAGCACGAGCTCGTAGCGCGAGCGCGGCAGCGGCAGAAGCGTCGCGCGCTCCTCTTGCTCGAAGACCACCGCCGGCACGCGCGCGGTCGTCCCGTGCACCCGCGAGCCGGCGACGTCGCGCAACCACACCTGCAGGGCCTGGTCGTCGCGCGGCAGGTCGACCGACTCGTGCGCCGCGAGGAAGCTCCTCTTCACGTACTTGACGCCCGACTCGACCTTGCCCTTGTGCTCGGGCGTGCGCGGCCGCGTCGGCTCGACCCGGAAGCCGAAGTGCCGCGCGCACTCGCGGTAGCTGCGGTGCAGGAGCGGCTCGTCGTCGACGCCGAAGGCGGCGCGGACGACGGCGGCCTTGAGATTGTCCGGCACGATCACGCGCGGCACCCCGCCGAGCTCTTCGAAGGCGCGGGCGTGGAGCGCGAGCCAGGTCGAGACCTTCTGGTCGAAGACGAGGTAGGCCACCATGTGGCGGCTGTACCCCAAGACCATCACGAAGACCCAACTCTTGCGGAGTACGCCGCGCTCGGGGTCGTAGCGCAGTCCGGCGTAGCCGAAGTCGACGTAGGCAACCTCGCCGGGCGCGGTCTCGACGCGGATCGCGACGTCTTCGGGAGAGACGCCGCGCTCGACGCGCAGGCGTCGGCACATCCGCTTGATCGCGGAGAGGCTGCCTGGGAAATCGGGATGGACGACGCGCAGCCGATCGAAGATCGCCTTGGGTCCGGCGCCGCGCTGCCAGAGCTCGGCGATCTGCGGCCGAAAGGACTCGAGCGAAGACGACGGCGGCGGCAGGGGTCGCGCCGGCAGCTCGGTCTTGAGCGCCGCCTCGAGCACCTCGACGTCGGGCAGCGTGTCGACGCTGCCGACCAGCAGCCCCGCCTCGGTGAAGGCGTGGCGGTACGCGCGGACCGTGTCGCGGCCCATCTTCAGCGTCCGGCCGATCGCGCGATCCTTGAGCCCCTGACGGTGCAGCCGGATCAGCTCTTGCAGTCGGTGCATGTCGGTCCTCCGTGCGGCCATTGGCTCCCTCCCCGTGACTTGGGTCCGGGAGGAAACCTGCCCATCGACCCGCGCGCGAAGAAGTGCGCACGGATCGACACGGTGGACCAGCTTGAGCCGAACTGCGGGTGGACCAGCTTGGCCGAACCAGAGTGGACCAGCTTGGCCGAACCGAACTCGCTACCCGCGTCCCGTCAGGTGGACCAGATTGGCCGAACTACAGGTGGACTTGATAGGGCGGTCCATGACACCTCGAGATCGTGCTCGCGTCGGGGCTGCGCATTCGCGTCGAGGATTCGTTTCACGAGCCGACGCTGAAACGCCTGCTGCTGTTGCTGGGCGCGTGATGCTCGCGCTCTCGCCGAGGGTGCGCGTCTTCGTGGCGCGCGAGGTGGTGGATTTTCGGCGCGGCTTCGATTCGCTGCACGCTCTCGTGCGGGACGGCTTCGGGGACGATCCGCTGTCGGGCCACCTCTTCCTCTTCTTCAATCGCGCGCGCGATCGGCTGGGCGACGGCGCGAGTGGAGCGGATCAACCTGTTCAGCGTGATGTGGCGAGACGCAAGCAAGCCATTCGTGGCGGCTTCCGAGGCCGGCGGCGCCGCCGCATCTTCGTAGTCTTCGATGTCACGCGGTCGCGCGCGGTGATCGTCATCGAGGTGCGTGCAACCATCAATCAAAGAGAGTCTTGACCGGAGGCTCCGGCCTTCTTGGCCACCAGAACCCAACGACTGTGAAAACTTGAGGATAGCTTGAGATGTTGCCCAGAAAGAGGTGAAGGTCATTCTTTGGCGAGCAGATCTCTTCCACTTTGTGAATGACCTTGTCCCGTGCCACTGACTTGCTGCGGCCCTGAGCCACTTGATCGAAGTAGAGCGCGTCAACCTCCCAATCCAGGATTGAGAATTCATGGCTCCCCGAACAGGCATCGCCGTTACACGCAAAGCGAACTTTGAATCTGAAGTCGGGCGGCGTGAGGGGCTTTCGCGGTTGCTGATCGATTCCATCAAACGGTAGGTCTCGGTTCTTGACGACTGCATGATATTTCGACCAGAAGTCCTCCTGCTCCTTCTTCGAGAACGGCACCGACGCAACATCCAAGACGACCTTCGGCCGCACAAGGCCCAATGATGTTCCTTCCTTCGCTTGACGTGATTGAATCTCCTCGACCGATGCAATTACGTTTCCAGGTCGTAGGATCCATTTTGCGCGTTCGTCCCAGTTGCCGCGGCCCGGCTTGATGAGTTCCCCGACCTTGATTCTGTCGGCGCGGATTCTGTAGCTCTCGGGACGAGGGTCGTTCGGCGCTTTGCACACCTCGGCCTCGATCCATTGGTACTTTCTGAATACCTTGGCGTCGTCCAGGTACCGAAGCGGAATCGGATATAGGCGCACGAGTCGTCCCGTGTCTTCGAACACTCCGCCAGTGCAGACGATCTCATTGTACTTCGTGCTGACTTCTGGCCGAGTCTTTCCCCAGATCAATACTCGACGCATTTCCCACTGCATCGACACTCCTGTTACTCCACGTAGACTACAGGAACCAGAACCCCTGCGTCGCGCATCGCATCCAGGAGCACGCTCTGGTGGCACTCACGATGCAATCGTTCGAAACACATCACGGCAGCATTCCTCCCGGCAACATGCGCCAACACCATCTCGACAACGCTCGGTTTCGCCTTGATGTAGGAACGATACATGGCAAGGCACCGACGAATATCCGACGCGAGCTTTCGATAGGGATTCCCGGCCTCGCGAACATGGATGTACTCAATCCCAGCAGCGTCAAGTCGTTCGCCGAGAGCAGACTTGCTGAAGCCCTTCCTTCTTGACAACGGAAGCTCACGAACGTCGAGTAGAAGATTGACGTCATTCTCATGGAGAATACTGACGAATTCGTCCGGAGTTCGTTGCTGGTAGCCGACAGAAACAAGCGATCCCGCCTTCGAACGCGGCGGTTTCACGGGCGCCCGGACTCGAGCACGGGTTTTGGTCGACCTCTCGCCCGCCATAAGGCTCCCCCCGAGATGTGTTGAACTTTCACGTACTCTAGTCCATTATGCGATCATAGCGATCGGCGTCTGAAAGCGGTGACCGCGCCTTCGGCAGGCGTATCCGCATGTTGGGCGGCATCCTAGATTCCCCACTCGAAGAAGACGTCTATGGGAACCTGAACGGTGTTTTCTTGTAGCAGGGGACGAAGGGGTGCGACGAATCCCGACGGGGAAACTACAGCCACAGGACGAGTCTCGTCGAGCCTCACGTCAGAGAGCACGCGCCATTCCCGTTCATGTGTATAGTCCTGCACTTTTCCGAACCCTGGCAAACATAGCATGTTCGAAAGGCCGCGAAGTTCTTGTTCAAGAGCTGACGCACCTTCGCGTTCTCCGGCACTGTCAACATGAGTGTATAGGTTTTCTGCCAAGTAAAGACACGGACGTCCCTTTGCCTTGAAGACATCAGTCTTCCGGAACACGAATCCGAATCGGCCGTATCGTTCGGCATGAGCCACGAGGCCTGGTAACGTCGATTCAGACAAGCAGACGCATCGCGGTAAGCCATCCTTTGCCGACGGAGTACTTGCGCGAATTGTCCGTGTTTCAAGTATCGCCTTTGCGCATTGAAATGATTGCGTGTCTGCAATCTTCAGCGCTTTGGCAACCGCCTTTGGCGTACCACTGGACTTCACGCAATCTTGCACGGGAATCATCGCCTTGAACGACGTGAAATGCGCAACAAATGGACTGAAGTCGCGATGTAGCGCCTGGATCCCTGGCACGCCTCCCCTTGCCATCGCCTCAAAAGTATGCAGCAGAGCCATCGTCCCCTCCCAACCACCTAGAACAGTTCCGGATGTCCGCCCAACTTGAATTAGACCTGAACCAAGCGTGATCTGAGTCTCCGTCCCGCAAACGGACGCAAAAAAAGAACTCGAAACGCCTCCTTCTCGTCCAAGTGCTGTTCAACGACACGCGGGCGAAAGGGGGGGGTTCGAGTGAAGGGCAAGAGAGCGACTTTTCAGGCGCGGCGCAAGGCGAAATCGCTGCGGCGGAAGCGGCGGATCGAGAGGCGGCTGGGGCCGAGGGAATGGCCGGAGCAGGATCGACCGATGCTGCGGGCGAGTGCGATCGCGTACGACGTGGCGGAGCGGTCGTGTGGACTTTCGGTGGGCGGGATCGGGCTGGTGCATCTCCTGGCGCGGCGCAGCGGGCTGGTGCGCGCGATCGATCGACGGCTGCACCTCCTGAAAGTGCACCTTCCCTATCACGAGTCCGACCACGTCTTGAACATCGCCTAGAACGTCTTGTGCGGCG
>Ga0105347_1001190_pt1 | contig 11441 bp, 17 predicted proteins | sample EasRivMeERMLT890_FD_89677 | JGI IMG/M metagenome (GOLD analysis project Ga0105347, IMG submission 89677) | Soil microbial communities from meander-bound floodplain in the East River, Colorado, USA - East River MetaG ERMLT890 | ecosystem: Environmental > Terrestrial > Soil > Floodplain | place...
ACGGCGCATTCCGCCACCGTGAGCAGCCCGCCGGCCGGATCGCCAACGACATCGCCGGGGTTCGAGTAGTGGCGGATCACGCGCTCAACTAAATCGATAGGGAGCGGGCAAAGGTGCTGCGCGGCCTGTCGCTGCGCCTGGCTCGTGTTGAGCGTGCGCATGCGCGCAACGTCCGCCCAGACGTCTGGATGCCACGAGGGCGGCTGCAGGAGCATGAACTTCACGGGCAGCCGGCCCTTGAGCTCGAGCTGCTCTCCTAGACGAACGTGCTCCTCGAAGTTGTAGACGTGCTCGAGCGAGTACTTCTTCCAGGTCTGGAAGATGGTGGCGTGCGGCAAGTCCTGGATCTCTTCTGGGGTGAGCCGGCGATCACCGCTCGATCGAGCGAAGCCGTGGGCGTCGATCTGCCAGCGCGACCGCGAGTCGCCGGTACCGGGGATGATGGCGGCGCCGCGCTTGAACGGGATGGTGTTGCCGTCACGGTCGGTGCAGTCGGCCTTCTTCTTCGTGACCGGCACGTCCGCGTAGGCGTTCACGCTGTCGGACGGTGGCTTCCGGAACAGGAGCAGGTACTCCGACATACCCCAGCCCATCTTCGTCGCGTCCTTGCACTGCTCCGACCAACCGAGCCGGTACGTCTGCGCATTCTCGCGGACGACGTCGGTCACGACCGTTTTCATCCCCGCGAAGGCGAAGCCGTGCTTCTTGAAGTGCTTCACCATGTCGCAGTGGAATTCGTAGACGGTCCAGAAGCCGAGGTGGTTGATCCCGCCCGGCACCATCCGGTCCTTCACGTGCACGACACAGAGGCGGCCGGGCTGAAGGATGCGCAGCAGCTCCGGGGTCAGGAAGTCCATCTGCCGGAAGAAGTGATCGGGGTCGTCGGTGTGGCCGAAGTCCGCGTAGTTGGGCGAGTACTCGTACTGGTTTGCGAACGCGGGCGACGTCATGATGAGCCCGAGGCTGTTGTCGGGCGTGGCCCGCGCCTCGAGCACGTTGTCGTTGTTGGCCACCATGTAGCGCTCACCGCGCACCTCGACGCGTTCGACCCCAAGGGCGCGGGTCAAAGCGGCGGTCATGTCGCCGGTTGAGAGGCCGTACTCGCGGATGATCGCCGTGACCTTCGCGACCATCGCATCGTGCGCCGCCCACTTCGCCTTCAGCACGTTGACGACGCGGCGCTCGGCCTCGGTGTGGATGATGTCCAGCCGCACCTGGTGCTTCTGAAGGAAGCGGTAGCACCGATGGATCGCTTGGATGAACTCGTGGAGGCGGAAGCCGACGCCGACGAAGATCTCGCGGTGGCAGTGGCGCTGGTAGTTGCCGCCGCAGGCCAACATCGACGGCTTCCCGGCCATGAGCCGCGCGCGGCCTTCCGCGAAGTCGCGCATGTAGCGCTCACGCTCGTCCAGGTCCTGGGCGCCGTAGACCTCGACGACCTCGGGCAGGGCCGCCTTGATGGCGCGGCGCTCGTCCTCAAGATCGTGCCAGAGGATGAAGTGATCCTCGGGCGCCTCGTCGACGATCGCCTTCGTCATGGCCACGCGGTCCGCGAGGCTGTCCCGCTTCTCGCGCGCGGCCGCGGTCACCCCCAGCGCGGCATCCTTGTAGAGCCGCACCTGGCCATCCGTCTCGACACCGGCGTTTGAGTGATTGCTCGGGATCTCGTGCCAGCGGATATCGAGAGGCGGCAGCTCGTAGCCCTCGTCGCTGAACGAGGGGTCGACGTCGCTGGGCTTCGTGATGAACAGCGCCCAGCTCGCGACCCAGCACCAGAACTCGTGCTCCTTGTGGGGCAGGAGCGTGAGGTCGTCGGCCTTCTCGATGTTGCGCTTGAACCAGCGCGTCTTGGCAGCCGAGATGTCCATGATGCCCAGATACGCGGCGTAGGCGAGTAGCTCGATGTATTCGTTCGGGGATGGCGTCGCCGTGGCCACGAAGCGATACGGGATGCCGCCATGCGCCGGACCGCGGGACGCACCGGTCTCGCGCCGGTCGTCGCCCGCGAAGATGGCCATGAGCTCGCGGAAGGTCTTCGTGCCACCGAAGCCGCGCAGGATAGCGGCCTCGTCGAGCGAGACGACGCTGAAGGCGGTGGTGTCGAGCTTCCCTTCGCGTACCGTCTCGTAGTTGGTGAGGCACAGGACGCTCTCGTCGGCGTCGGCCTCCTCGATCGAGCGGATGAACTTCAGCGGCGTGCCGAGCATCTCGGCGTCGTGCATGAACTCCGGGCGCACGCCCAAGGGGCAGACGATGAGCCCGCGGCCGCCCGCGTGCGCGCGCACGATCCGGACCGCCTCGAGCTGCTGAATCGTCTTACCGAGACCGAAGGCCTCGAAGAGGGCGCGGCGGCCGCCCTGCACCGCCCAGCGCACGGCGAGGCGCTGGTGCGGCATCAGCATCGGGTGCACGTCGCTGTCCGAGATCTCGAACCCGAACGTCGGCGCCTGGCAAACCTTGGCCTTCAGGAATTCCAGGTAGTCGGCGTTGCGGGGATCGAGGAGCGCGTTCATGGCGTCCTAACCCACCGGAGCTTCCTGGAGGGTCGCCCCCCCCCCATCCGGTACGCGGCGCCCTGGTCGATTCGCCCAGCCATGCCCGCTATTCCGCGTCCGCCCGAAGCATGCCCAGCCGTCGGCGATGTAGACGGTGCCGCGGTGGCCGACGCTGGGGTCCGAGTACGCGAGCAACGCGCGAATCCCGGGCAGCCAGGTCCGGACCCACTTCCGCATCAGCGCCAGACCGCGGCTCTCCGTGTTGGCGGGCGCAGCATCGACGAAGAACATCCGAGTCAGCTCGAGCCACTGCCGCGGGTCGAGCTCGCGCGACGTCGGCCGGCCCAGCAGCATCGCGCCGACACGCTCGCGCCCCTCGATGAACTCGAGGGCGACGGCGTATCCCGGCGGCGCCGTGCGCGAGTAGTGCCGCGCCATGATCCAGGCGCGGACCTCGCGGCTCTCGGTCGGCTGGGCGCGGCGGAGGTTCATGCCGACCTCCGAACCACCGTGCGCGCCGTCGTCTCATCCACGCGACAGCAGTCTTCCCAGCAGCCAAGACAGAGCCCCTTCGCCCCGCAGGCGCCGCAGTCGGCGATCCGGAACACCTTCTCCGGCGCGTCGCCGATCCCGTGGATCGACATCTCGGCGCGGACGAGGTCGCGGTGGCAGCGGCTGCACTTCATGCGACGTCTTCCCGCGCGACGTCGGGCGCCACGTTGGCGCGGATGACTGCCTCGACGACCTCCGGGCGGGATCCGATCTCCGCAAGGGCACCGGATCCAGCCGAGCGTGCTCTCCTTCTCGGCCGCTTCTTGACGCGCGCGCAGCGCGTTGATGTCGCGCTCCAGCGTCTCCTGTGGCGGCACGTTGACCCAGCCGAGCATGGTGGCGATCGAGGCGACGCAGCGCTCGGCCTTCTCCAGGTCGCGGTGCGTCCCCTCGTAGGCGTCGCGGAAGACGTCGGCGGCCTCATCAAGGACGTGGTCGATAACCGAGCGCGAGAGTGGCCCGGCGGAAGCGAGATCCGCGAGCCGCTTCGCCAGCTCGTCGCGGTACTGTACGGCCATGGCCCTGACCATCTCGTAGCCGCGGGCGCTACTGCTCAAGGACATTGCGCTCCTCCATTCCCAGATCCGCCGTCGGGCAGTCGGATCCTGGCGGGCGCGCTCGGCGCGGATGTCGGTGAACGCGTCCGGCGCGGCCTGTGCTACCTTCGAATCGGGTTCCATCTCATCCACTCCAGGTTCTAGGTGGGCCGGGCGTCTCTCACGCGCCCGGCCCGTACGTCATGCCGGCCTGCTTTTACGAACGTCTCGAAAACCCGAGGGCGGGATGCCCGCGGGGTGCGGTACGAACGTCAGGCGGTGGCGGCCTCCGGCGTTACGTCGTAGCCGGCTCGGCCGGAGGATTCTCTGCTTCGACCTTCTTACGCAGCCGCACCAAGCGCTCCTGTCGCGCGGCCTCCTCCTCGGGTGTGCGGTTGAACGCGGCGCGGTGCTTGGCGCTTTCGAGGTCGCCGATCTCGGTCATCGCCAGCAGGTGGTCTTCCTTCGTTATGCCCGCGAGGTCGCCACGCTGCTCCGCCACCGCCGTGAACTGGTCGGCCAGGGCGAACGCGCGCGCGACGGTCTCCTCCACGGACAACAGGCAGATGTCGCGGCGCCCGGCGGCGTCGGACTCCTTGTCGCGCGTGCCGGCCACGAGGCCCCAGCGCTCGATGAGCGTCAGAGCCAACGCGGCGCGAAACTCCAATTTCACGCCCAGGCCCGCGTTGTGCAGGCCCACGGCTTCCCAGTACTTCTGCATTCGCCCTCCTTCGTTGCCCAGGGCCCACTGCCTCCGGGTACGACACGGCTCGCGCCGTTCTCTATGCGGTGGCCGTCTCGGGCGTCAGAACCCGAAGCGAGTCCTGCCCGACGACCGCGGCAATGACCTGAGATCCACGAGCCGCGACCTCGCGCAGCAGCGCGGCACGGGCCGACGGGTCCACCTTCTCCAGCCCGTCAAGGAGGACGATCGGCAGGTACGGCTGTCCGGCCTTCGGCGGCTTCGTGCGCAGCAGCGACACCTCGGTGGCGAGCTGCGCGAGTCGGCCGTCGTTGACCTGAGACAGCGGGACGCCGTCGAGCGTCAGGGACTTCCGCCCCTTCTCGTCGAACTTCACGGCGAGGCCTTTCACGGGCAGTTTCTCGGCGAGCTCGAGCCGGTACCGCTTCAGGGCCTCGATCGACTCCGTCAACGCCTTCGCGCGGGCGTGATGCTCGCGGGCCTTCTTCTCGGCCTCGGCCGCGGTGGCGCGGACGTGCTTGTCTGTCTCGATCGACTGCTGCCTGGCGCGCAGGCCGGAAAGCTCCTCGCGGCCCTTTGCCTGCTCGCGCTTGCGGCCCTCGGTTGCGACGCGGGCCTTCTCGCGGGCCTGCCTTGCCGCGGTGCGTGACGCATCGAGGGCGGCGTCGGCCGCCTGCAGGTCGGCCTCACCCTCCGTCTTTAGGCCGTCGACGGCAGCCTCCGTCTCCGCCAGGAGCGCGGCGATGCGACGTTCGGCGTCCGCTCGGATCTCCGCCGCCATGGTCTCGTGGGCCCGCCGCAATTTCGCGGCGTCGCCTTTGAAGCTGCCGGACACGCGCTCCATGACGACGCGGTGGTCGGCCTCGGCCGCCTGGATGGCCCGGTCCTCGGCGGCGTTGGCGTCGCTCTCCTCGCGCACGATCTCTGCGTGGTGAACCGACAGCGTGCGTTCCAGCGCCTCGACTTCGCCAGCGATGTCCGCCGGCGCATCCGCTGGCAGGCCAGCGAGCAGCTTCGTGGCCGCGTCGTGCTCGCGCCGCTCCTCCTCGTGCACCTTCGTGCGCGCCGAGAAAACGGCGTCCTCGATGTGCTCGAGCTCGACGAGAGGGTGCATGCCCCCTGGGATAGGCGGCAGGCGGAAGGACTCCAGCCCGGCGGCCACGAGCGCGGCCGTCCGGTCGTAGCCGTCGAGCGGCATCGCCTCGAGTACGGCGACGGCCTTCGCCTCGTCGTCGGACGCCAGCCACAGGGCCGGGTTGGCGGCCTGCGTGTCCACCAGGTCCCGCAGCCACTCGACCGGCCGTTTGACCTCGCGCCAGTCGTCGCCGACACGCTCGTCGACCTTGGCCGAGTCGCCGCCCTTCTTCGTGACGCGGACCTCGCGGTCCTCGCCGACGAGCAAGACCTCGACGGTGGGGTCGTCGGCGGGCGTGCCGTCTTCGCGAACGCGGGCGAGCCGGGCCAGCGACGTCCGGTCTACCCCGAGCGCCGAACGCAGGGCCTTGACGTGGGAACTCTTCGCGCTGCCGTTCCGGCCCTCGAGCAAGGTGATGGTGCTGAGATCGATGGTGCTGTCCTCGATCCCGAGAACGTTGTGGACGGTGAGCCGGGCGACGTGCAGCCGCCCGGGTTGCTTCTGGGCCTTCGGCGTGGTGGCCATGGGCTACTCCACGAGCCTTGTCTGGCCCTTCTTCGGCGCCGCGGCGGGGGCGTCGCCTTCGGTGGCGGTGGCGGCCGGTGGCGCAGCGGGCTGGGGCGGCGGGGCGTTGTCCACGCCGGTCGTCGTGCCACCGGCCACCGACTCGGGTGTGATGCCCCCCGTCGTGGTCGCGGGCGAGGCGGCGCCCGCCTGGGCCTGCGGCTGCCCCTCCGCCGGCGGAAGGTCGAAGGCCTCCTCGACCGTGAGCTGCTTGTCGGCGATCGCGTTGCCGAGGCCGATCAGGGTCGCCACGTGGTCGCCCATCCACTCGGCGATCGGGGTGTCGACGTACTTCTCCAGCATCTCCTGCGTGACGTTGAAGCGGGCGAAGGCCTTGAGCGTGCCGGCTACCTTCTTCGGGTCGGCCTTGGACTCCGGGTCGCCGGCCGCGAGCGTCCGCGCGTGCTTCATGTACGCAGCGATGAGCCACGCCGGCAGGCCGTTGATCGTCGCGTTGCGCGAGGCCTTCGACGCGGCGGACTGATACTCCGCGAGCCATTGCTGCGGGTTCAGGGTCCACGCGCCGCCGCCGCGCTTGCTCCGGATCTTTGTCGCGCGCATCGGGCGCTCCATCCGGAAGTTCGTCTCGAAGTCGACGAAGATCCCGGCCAGGCTCGCGCCGGTAGCATCTTCGCTGAGCCCTCGCGCGGTCACGGAACAGTTGCCCCAGAGGCGCGCCAGCGCGTTCGAGGCCTTCACCGACGGGCCCTCGACGTTGGCCATCTTGTACTGCCCATCCGGCTGCTTTTCCTTGTATGGGATGCAGTAGTAGGCCTTCTTTGCCTCCTCGGGGACGATGCTCAGCTCCTCAAGGGCGTTCTTCAGCACCAGCCGGGGATTGCGCGGGCGCTGGACAGCGACGGCCAGCATCGAGTCGTTCTCGACGCGCATGAGGGTGGCGCCCTGGGCGACGAGCGACCCGGCGTCGCTGCCCATGCCTGTGCCCCCGACGATCTCCGGCTCCGCCATCGCTTCCGATTCCGTTCTCGCCATGCTGCTATCCCCTCTCAGTCGCGCGGACGATCGCCGCGCCTCACGTAGACACACGACGCGTAGTACTCGCACCAGTTGCGCGAGCACCACCAGGAATCAGGCGCCGTCGGCATGAAGACCCCGCGCTTCACGGCCTCGACGGCGGTGTTCAGGCGGTTGACGAGCGCGGCCACGTCGCCGGCATCGCGCGTCGTCTCCTGAACGATGTGTTTCTGCTCGCGGCGGGCGGGCGTGCGGACGAGGTGATCGAGCGCCAGCACCTCGGGCAGCTTGCCGACGTCGGCCTGCCGCACCATCGCGTACATCGTGAGCTGCTGGCTGTTCTCGGCCGCGTCCCGGTTCGGGCTCTTCTCGGAGGTCTTCGTGTCGCGGATCGCCTCGCCGCCGTTGGGCAGCTTCGCGACCAGGTCGATGACGCCGGTGATCTTGAGATCGGAGTCCTTGGGCGCGACCTCGATCCGGCGTTCTACAGCGACCGGCTCGACGGTCGGCGCGACGGCGCCCACGTAGAAGGCCGAGAGGTCGACGGCGAAGTCTTTGCTGCTCGCCTTCTCGACGTTCGCGTCGCCCACCTGGTCGAGGCTGACGCCGCCGGCCCATTCCTGTTCGAATTCGGTGGCCGCGACGTCGCGCGCCTCTTCGCCGCTCGGGATCTCCTGCTCTTCGAGCTTGCGCAGCATCGCCATCTTGGCGACGCGGTGGATGACGGTACCGCGCAGCATCCGGGGCGACGGCGGGACGCGCTCCTTCTCGATGTAGCGGCGGCGGAACTTCTCGCCGCAGCGTTCGAGCAGCGTGAGCGACGAGTTCGACCAGGTCTGGATCGCGCTCACCACGTCATCCTCGACAGCGGCGGCTGTTCGACGCGAAACAAGCGGCTCAGGATGCGCGCCGCGAACCCGCCGCTCACGGCCGCCGGAGGCAACACGTAGCCGCTGGAGTCGCGCCGAATCGTCCCAGCGACAGCGGTGACCCGCGCGGTGACGTAGCAGTACTGGCCGCACGTCGAGTGTTCGCAGGGGTTCATGACGCTGCCTCGGCCGCCTTGCGGAGCCATCGGAGCATCGGCACCGGGTCGCCGTGGCTCGCGTACGCGTTGTAGGGATCGCGGCGGTCGTCGACGTCGTCCATGACGTCACAGGCCACGCCGCCGCGTGCTTCGTACAGGGGGCACCCCTCGCACGCGTCGCTGACCCTGGAAATGACGTCGGCCTCGTCGGTTTCGTCACCGTCGTCGTCGAGGGGCTCGGCCATGTAGTGGTAACAGAGCGCGCAGCTCGAACACGCGACGATGAAGGACAATTCCAACTCTTCGCCGCAAAGCCAGGAGCCCCTCTGTGTCACGCCGTGCCGCGCGAGGGCATCCGCACGCAGCCCCTCCCACTTCCGGATGCTGTGGGCCAGCGCTTCCTCCGGCGTCGTGTCGGCCGCCGCCTTTGGGTAGAACTCGGCCTTCCAGGTTTCCAGGCTCACCAGCCCCTCCGATCGCTCGGCATCCATGCGCTCGTCCTCGTGGTCTCTCCGCCGTGCTTCGTCCGCGTGAACACGCGGCGCAGCGGCGTGACGTATCCGGACCCGTCCATCTCCCCGAGTTCGTACAGGTCCGCCCCGGCGAGCCCGCAGACGCGGCACCGGCGGCCACCGATCGCGCTCCGCTGGCTGTCGTGCCGGCGACGCCAGAGGCACGTCCAGCCACTACGCGCAGGCACGGAGCGGGCGGCGCGGGACAGGCGACGGACGTAGACGCGGGCGACGCGGAGGGAGCGCATCACCGCCCCACCAGCCAGCGCTTCAGGCCCTGCTCGCGCAGCTCCTTGAACGAGTCGACGTCGCCGAAGACGAGCGCCAGGGACGCCATTCCGAAGAGCAGGCAGGCAAGGACCCAGCCGGCGAGCTTGCGGGGTTCGCTCACGCTCGCTCCTTCCCCCGCCGCACGACGTCGCGCGCGCGATTGAACTTGCTTTCCGTTGGACAGTTCTCGACCGAGAGGTTTCCCTCGCACATCGGGCAGCGCAGCCGCTTCGCCGTAGACGGTTCCTCGTGCTCGCTGATCGCGATGAGCACGGCCTCCGTCGCGGCGAGCGCCTCGTCGAGGAGCTGCCGCTCGTTCGGGGTCAGCGAGGACTGGCGGGCGCTCATACGAACAGTTCCCGCTGAAACGCCTGTGACTCGACCCGCTCCTCGAAGGCCTTCGCCTCACGCCAGTCGTTCGCGTTGCCGCCCTGCATCCGCGCCGCGTAGCTCCATGCCATTGAGTCGGCCGAATGGAGCATCCCGCGCACGAGCCCGCTGCCGAGGGCGGTGAGCTTCACGCCGAAGCCGTGCAGTAGGAGGTCGGACCGCTCAGCCTTGATCGCCATCAGGACGCGGGCGATCGACATGGGGTTCTTGTTGCGCTTGCAGACGCTACCGACGCCGACCCACATCCCGGGCGTCAGCCGCGCGCCATACGCGCGCAGGTGGTCGACGTAGTCGCCCGGCATGAACCCCTGGAGCACGGGCATGATGTAGACGCCGGTGTTGCAGGCCAGCAGTGCGTCGTACCGCTCGATCGTGAGCCGCTGGTGTTCGGGGATCGTCAGGCCCGTCTTCGCGAGCGCGCCCGGCTCGCACATGTAGTCCTGGGCCACCGCCGCCAGCAGGTTCCCGCCCGCGAAGCGCCGGATCAGCGCGGCGTACTCCTCGACCGGGTGCGGGTAGCCGCCGTGGGCGGCGATGGTTGAGAACGCGCCCGAGTCCATAATCCACGCCGGTGCGGGGACGGCCGACCGGCGCTTGCGCAGGCGGTTGACGGAGATGAACGACCGCTCGAAGTGCCTCGAGTCGGGTGGCTGGTGCAGGCCCACGAAGAACATCAACGGGCCTCCGATTCACGCGCGGCGAGGAGTTCGTCGAGCAATGGCAGGACGACGTCGATAGACAGCGACACCTCTGGGCCTGGCGCGTCGAAGACTCCGGCGGGCCACGGCGCCTTCTGGTCGGGGTCCGCGACAGCGGCCCGCAACGCGCGGAGGTCGGCGATGGTGAGCCTCACCGAATCCTCCGCGCGAGTCCGGCGGCCCCAGCGCCGGCCGGCGCGCTCGCCGCCATCCAGTCGGAGCGGCGCTCGTGCTCCTTCTTGAACGCCACGATCCGGCGGTAGTGGTCGACCTCGTTGAGGCTGGCCATCTCCTCGTGATACCGAACGTCGGCGGCCCAGCAGGCGTCCGAGCAGTAGTCGGCGTCATCGGGTAGGGTCGACGGACAATCTGGTCCGCCGCAGTAATTGACTGCGCCTAGCTTCATCGCGCGCTCTCGATCCCGCGATCGTCCGGCTTGGACTCCGTCGTCTGCTCACCGCAGAAGTCGCAGCGGTAGGTCAGGACCTTGTTGCCGTTGCCCACCGCGCAGCCGATGAGGACGCGCGTGCCGGCGCAGCCGCCGTAGCCGCAGACCGGGCGCTGGATGGGCGGAAGCTGGCTCACTTGCCGCGCTCCGCGAGCATCGCGTCGGCGAACGCGTAGGCCTGCCTTGGCGACCTCGGCGGCGGCGTGCGCGCCGTGGCCGCGGGACACCTTGCCGGCCAGCGCCGCCGCCGCGAAGATGTCGCGCAGGGAGAAGTCCGTGGTGTAGCGGGCCCCGTTCGCGTGCTCGAACAGGAGTGGGTTGGCCGGCTTCTGGGGCGGCGTGGTGGTGGCGCTCATCGCCTACCTACCCTCCAACGCTGCGTTCTCCGCCTTGATCGCCTTGAGTTCCTCTTGAAAGTGCGCGGCGCAGGAGTCGTGGCTGCTCATGTAGCCGCGCTTCTCGGCAAGCGCGACCATCTCCGGCGACAGCCCGGCCTTCGGCGTGCGCGTACGCGGCGTACACTCGGCGATCTCCGGCGGGCACGCGGGGCAGTAGTTGCGAATCTCGATCGTGTCGCTCATGACCGCACCCCCCACCCGCTGAGCCCGCGCTTCGCGATGCTGCTAGCCAACTGCTCGCCGCGCGCATGCAGCTCGATCAGCGCCCGATTCGTGGCCTCGTGCGACTCCCGCAGCGTCGCGGAGCGCCGAGAGATCTCGTCCGCCAGCGTCGTGTCCGGCGGCGTGTGCGTGCGCTGGTCGCTCCAGATGACGGCAGCGGCCGTCAGGGCAAGGAACACGGCAAGGGCGACCCATGGCAGGGCTTGAGCGATCACTTCTGACCTCCATCCGCGCCCGCGGCCGGGGCCGCTGCGCTTTCACTTAGGCCGGCGTCTATCAAGTCCCTGATGTGTTTCCACTGAGCACGCGTTGCCACGACCGTCAGCGAGAGCAGCGCCCCGCCAGGGGCCGTCGCGGTGGCCTCCGGCCCCTGATCCAACGCAGATAGCTGACCCCGACGCCGCCCGCGCGGGCGAGAGGCAATGAACGCGTCGACCTCGTCGGAGTCCCAGACGTGCACCCGCTCCGAGAGCCTGGTACGGACGGGGAACCGGCCGGCGTCCTCTTCGCGGGCGA
>Ga0105347_1001191_pt1 | contig 11437 bp, 10 predicted proteins | sample EasRivMeERMLT890_FD_89677 | JGI IMG/M metagenome (GOLD analysis project Ga0105347, IMG submission 89677) | Soil microbial communities from meander-bound floodplain in the East River, Colorado, USA - East River MetaG ERMLT890 | ecosystem: Environmental > Terrestrial > Soil > Floodplain | place...
AGTGACCGGGCGCGGTGCGGCCGGCACGGCCGGCGCGCTGGTCGGCTGCAGCACGGCTGATTTTTTCGACCAGCAACGTGTTGATGCCGCGGTACGGGTCGTAGCGGGGAATCCGCGCCATACCGCTGTCGATCACCAAGCGCACGCCGTCGATGGTGAGCGAGCTTTCGGCAACGTTGGTGGCGACGATGATTTTGCGCCGGTCATATCTCGCCACCGCCGCGTCCTGATCCCGCGGCGGCAATTCGCCGTGCAACGGCAACACGACGAACTGCGAACCGAGCGCGTCGCGCGCCGCCTGCACGGTGCGCGCGATCTCGTACGCTCCGGGCATGAAGATCAGCGCGTCGCCTTGTGGATGCTTACCTACCAGCCGTTGCAGTTCTCTGACCGCCACGTCCCAGACCGGAGCGTCGCCTGCGGGTTTGGCAAGGTATTCGGTGGTTACCGGATAAGTGCGCCCCTCCGACGACAGCACCGTGCAAGACTGAAGATATTTCTCAACTGCAGCGACATCCAAGGTCGCTGACATGACGACGATGATGAGATCGGGGCGCGTCGATTCCTGGATTTGCAGAGCCCGGGCCAAGGTGATGTCTCCGTAAAGATGCCGTTCGTGAAATTCGTCAAAGAGGATGGCGCTGACACTCTTCAAGTCGGGATCGCCCAGCATCTGGCGCAGCAGCACGCCTTCGGTGATGTAACAGATGCGCGTAGCGGAAGAGGTGAGGTTGTCCAGTCGCATCCGATAGCCCACCTCGCCGCCCAGTTTTACGTCTCGAGCTTGCGCCACCCATCTTGCGAGCATTCGGGTGGGCAATCGGCGCGGCTGCAAGACCGTGACTTGGCCGCTGCCCAGCAAACCGCCGTCGAGCAGCATCTGCGGCACTTGAGTCGATTTGCCCGAGCCGGTGGGCGCGGTTAAAACCAACCGTTTCTGAGCAGTTAGGGTTTGGAGCAATGCCTGCTCGATTTCGAAGATAGGTAAATCCCGGTTTCGCATCGTTGGAGGTTACTTTAACATAACGGCAGCAGGGTTGGGTCAACAAGATGCCACCCCGATCAAGTCAACCGAGAATTGTCTCTATTAGGATTGGAACGGCGGCAAGACACCATCATAATCGAAGAAGCGGTTACCCGAGCAGTTCCGGAACGTCGCATCAATCGGGGGGAATCAGCCGAAGCGCACGGGCGAAGCAATTTTAGAAAGTAAGGATGGGATAAAAGGATGGAGTGGGGCGGTGGTGACGGGTAAGATTTTGACTATTCCCGTGCGCTTGGCTGCCTACCTTTGCGCCGTCGATATGCTCTAAAAGCCCAAGAACAACATCGCGAACGATGCGTTTCCCTGCTTTCACATATCGACGACACTGATTTCAATGTAGAGCAAACAATATGCCCACCAAGAAAACCTCTAATTTTGCTTCTAAGACAAACCAATCGTCTAGAAAAACCTACACCTACCCGAGAAAATGTCAGGAATATTAAAACAGCGAAAGAGGTAACGCTTCGTGGGTCGGTGTCCGCTCGAAACGTTTTGAACGACTTGAACCCCACGCAATCTCGGTCGGTTTGCCCGTTCACGCCATGTCGCGCTACAGCGTGGTAGCGTCGTAGCTCGTGAGGCAGCGATCAACCAAAGCCTCGGCGGCCGCCCAATCGAAGCTGCGGAACTCGCGCCTCTGGATGGCAGCAGGCTCGCCGGCATAGAACATCTCGTACTGGAGATGACGCGAGCCGAACTCCGAGCCGAGCGCGTCCCACAAGAGCTTCAGCAGCTTGACGCGCTCATGCGCGCTGGCATGCGGCCAGCGCACATAGCGATCGATATCCGCCGCCGAGCCCGGCGCGCCAAGCTCGCCCACCGTCGCCGGCAACTGGATCAGGCTCCCGCCCATCAATCCGCGGACCTGGTTGAGCAGCGCCGGATACATCGCCTGCTGGAACACCTGGCTGGCGTAGAGCAAAGAATCCTTGGGGCGCATCACGCCGAACTGATCGGGCTCCGCCGCGGCCTCGGCGCCGAGGATCATACCCTCCACCAGGGAGACCCGGGTGGCGAGATCGCCCAGTTGGGCAACCGTGTCGCTACTGGCCGAACGTCCACTCAGGTCCATGCAGCGTTTGACGAGCCCGACCAGGAATTGCAGCTTGGACCACGAGCGAATGTGCGACTGGGTGTTGCCCAGAACGTGGGCCGCGGTCACGCTGAACTGACCGGCCGTCAGTTCAATATTCTTGTAGATGAAGACGTCTTCCCACGGCACGAAGACGTCGTCGAACACGATCAGCGAATCGGTCTCGTCTAGGCGGCTGGACAGCGGATAGTCGAATACGCTCGTGGGTCCGAGCGCATAGGGGCGCCGCGGATAGAGCTTCAGACCGGACGCGCCATTGGGCACCACGCAGGCGATGGCGTAGTCTTCGTCCCCGGGCTTGAGCGGCAAGATCACCGTCACGAGCACGTAATCGGACATCACAGAGCCCGTGCCCAACATCTGCGCCCCACGAATGAGGATACCGTTGTCACGCTCTGCGGCTACGCCGGCGTAGAGATAGCGCTCGGCCTGCTGGTGCGCCGGTTTGGCGCGGTCAACGGTGGGATGGACGATGACGTAGCTGAGGTACAGGTCCTCGTCAGCAGCCTTGGCAGCGAAGTGCAGAAGGTTGTCAGCAAACTGTTGCCCGCCTCTTTCGTAGAACGCCGGCGAGCCCGCGAAGCCGGCGAAAAACGACGCGACGTGATCCGGCGAGCGCCCCAGGAAACCATAGCTGGCATCAGCCCAGAATTTGATCGCGTGCCGCCGCGCGACTAAATCTTCGCGCCTGAGCGGCACCAGCCAGGACTTGTTGATAGGCCGGCCATCCCGCGGCGAGGGGTAGGTCATCAGCTCGCGGTTGGCTGGATCGTCGGCGAGATCGTAGAGCCGTGCAACGGTGCGGATCCCGGCGGCGAAGGCCGGATGCGTCGTCACGTCGGCGACCCGCTCGCCGTTCAAAAGCACCGTGCGGCCATCACGCAGGCCGCGCACATACGCGTCGCCACTCCGAGTCATACGGCTCCCTCCTCACGCCACTTGTCAGTACATCTAACACGCTGGGGGTGATCGATCCAAATACTGTTTAGAAATTCAGGTACGACCCAATTATGCGCGTGGCGGGCTGGCGAGTCGTCATGGGATTGCGCTAAGATCGATTAGGTGCCGCCGATTATCTCCATCTCGAACTTGACCAAGACCTATGCTTCGGGCTACCAGGCGCTGAAGACCATCGACCTCGAAATTCGCAAGGGTGAAATCTTCGCCCTGTTGGGTCCCAACGGCGCCGGCAAAACGACCTTGATCAGCATCGTCTGCGGGATCGTCACCCCCACCGAGGGCGTGGTGGTCGTCGACGGCCACGACATCCTGCGCGAATACCGCGCGGCGCGCTCCAAGATCGGTCTGGTGCCCCAGGAACTGACCACCGACGCGTTCGAGTCGGTGTGGGCGACGGTGAGTTTCAGCCGGGGCCTGTTCGGGCGTGAGCCGAACCCGGCCCACATCGAGAAAATGCTGCGAGAACTCTCTTTGTGGGAGAAGCGCAAAGACAGAATCATGACGTTATCGGGTGGCATGAAGCGGCGCGTGCTGATCGCCAAGGCCCTGGCGCACGAGCCGGAGATCCTCTTTCTTGATGAGCCTACGGCCGGAGTCGACGTTGAATTGCGCCGCGACATGTGGGCGCTGGTACGGGGCCTGCGCCGCAGCGGCGTGACGATCATCCTGACGACGCATTATATCGACGAGGCCGAGGAGATGGCCGACCGGATCGGGGTGATCAACAAGGGCGAACTGATCGTGGTCGAGGAGAAAATCGAGCTGATGAAAAAGCTCGGCAAGAAACAGCTGATCCTCAATCTTCTCGAGCCTCTGGCCTCACTCCCCTTGGAGCTGAGCGACTGGCGCCTCGTGTTGAAGGCCGGCGGGTGCGAGCTGGAATACACCTTCGATGGCCACGAGGAGCGCACGGGCATTCCGACCTTGCTCAAGCGGTTGAGCGATCTCGGCATCGGCTTCAAGGACCTGAACACCCGCCAGAGCTCGTTGGAGGACATCTTCGTCAGTTTGGTGAGCGACCGCAAATGAGCTCGGCAACGAACCCATCGGCATTTAACCGGCATGGCGTCTGGGCCATCTACAAGTTCGAGCTGGCTCGGGCCGTGCGCACGGTATGGCAGAGCTTGGTGGCGCCCGTGATCAGCACCTCGCTTTATTTCGTGGTCTTCGGCGCCGCCATCGGGTCGCGCATGACCGAGGTGAACGGCGTCGCCTATGGCGCCTTCATCGTACCGGGATTGATCATGTTGTCGCTGTTCACCGAGAGTATTTCCAACGCCTCGTTCGGCATCTATTTCCCGAAGTTCACCGGCACCATCTACGAGCTCTTGTCCGCGCCGATCTCCTATCTGGAAATCGTCATCGCGTACGTCGGCGCCGCGGCCACCAAATCGATCGTCCTGGGTCTGATCATCCTGGCCACGGCCTCCTTGTTCGTGCCGATCAAGATTTTGCACCCGCTCTGGATGGTCGCCTTCCTGGTACTGACGGCAACCACCTTCAGTCTGTTCGGCTTTATCATCGGCCTCTGGGCAAAAGGGTTCGAGCAGTTGCAGTTCATTCCCATGCTGGTGGTGACGCCATTGACCTTTCTCGGCGGCGCCTTTTATTCGATCGATATGCTGCCGCCGGCCTGGCGCAGGGTCACCTTGTTTAATCCTATGGTCTATTTGATCAGCGGTTTTCGCTGGAGCTTCTTTGGCACTTCGGACGTGAGCGTGGAGATAAGCCTGGTGATGACCTTGGGATTCTTCGTGATTTGCCTGGTGGTGGTGGGATGGATTTTCCGGACGGGGTATCGTCTGAAGAGCTGAGCGTGCTGCAGCAGTAGCAAACCGTCGAGCCGCCCGTAAGTCGTGACGAATCTGATTATGCGGGCAGGGCGTTTGATCGAAGGATTGTTGAGATTTTCACATGATCTTGAATAACATGTTGACAAGCGGTTCGAAAAGGCCTCAAATCCGAGTCGCGTTCTTGAGCGATTTGAACTGCTTGAACGCTTTGAACGATTGGAACAATTCGCCGGGCGAACTGATGGATCCCACCCTTCGGCTTGCTCGGGGCCATCGACGAAGCAAGTGAGAGTTTTCAGCCCACGAAGGAGGCATATATCATGGCGCAGCACATTCACGGACCGCTTTATTATGAACGGATGGGGCGTACAGGCCCGGTGATCGCCTTTGTCCATCCCAACCCGATGGACCAGTCGTGTTGGATTTTTCAGATGGCGCACCTGTCGACCTGGTACCGCTGCATTGCCATCGACATTCCCGGTTACGGCCGCTCGCCCAAGGCCGACGCCGGGCTGACCATGGCCGACATGGCCGAGGCCTGTTGGGAGGCGATCGACGACGCGCTGCCCGGCGAGAAAGCGATTCTGGTCGGCTGTTCGGTGGGCTCGTCGCTCGCGCCCCACATGTACCACCAGCGCCCCGACAAAACCGCGGCACTTGTGTTGTCCGGCACTGGTTATAACCCCAACAAGGAGTTTACCAAGGGGCGAATCGATAACTACACGGCCAATGGCATCGACTATCGCTGGGCTTACACGTTCGAGGATCTGAGCCCGGGGTTTCGCACGACACCGATGGCGCATTTCTTTGCGAACCTCTTCACTGAACGTAACGAACATGCCGACGTGCAGACGATCATCCATCAGTTTAAAGCGCTCGCGCAGCCCTATCCCGAAGGCCATCATGAGCGCATCGCCTGTCCGACGATAATCCTGAGCGGCAGCGAGGACGGCAGCCATCAGAGAGCTTTCGCGCTTCAAGCGCTTATACCGAATTGCGAGCTGAGAACTTTGCCGGGAGCCGGCCACGCCTGCCAGATTGAGCAGCCCTGGCTATTTGATCGTTTTATGATCGAATTTCTTGCCAAGCACGGTCTGTTCCCCGGAGCCTCCAGGCCGGCCAAGACGATTGTTTGATTTCCGCTGCTCCAAGGTCCAGTCCAGTGTTTAAAAACACCGGCACCGGAGCCATTTACCTTATGCTCGACGAGTACTCCATTGCCGCTGTTCGGCCTTGGCTTGCCATTGATCTGGATTGAGCACTACATACGCTATAGCTTCAAGATTGCTGCCCTACACGAAAACAACAACCAGTAAGAATCCGTTCGATACGGGACAATGGGGATGGACTTGATCTCTCTTCCCGCTCAAAATCAAAGCAGATTCATTGCCGTATCGGCGCAGTCCTGCGTGAATTGAACTTGACGGTGATCTGCAATCGAAATAGGCTGCCGGCCAAGCAACTATGCTGTCTCCGGGAACTTAGAGGCAAATAACCAGACGATGAAACTGCAGCCCAATCAAACCGTGTTGTTGACCGGCGCCTCCGGTGGGTTGGGAAAATATATTGCCCGGGCCTTGGCGACGTATGGTCTCAATCAAGCTTTGGTTGCGTTCCCGGGCAAAGACTTACCTCCGTTAAAGGCAGAATTAGAAGAAAATGGTATTAGCGCATATTATTTGGTAGCGGATTTGCGCATCAAGGAAGAACGGCAGCGTGTCGTGGATGAGGTTAGCAAAACATTCGGCCAGATAGATATTCTGATCAACAATGCCGGAGTAGAATTCACGGCTCCGTATCACGCATTGAGCGAAGATGATATCAACTCTGTGATCGAAGTGAATCTCGAAGCACCACTGCAATTAACCCGACTGGTTGTCCCCCATATGTTGGAACGGGGCTCGGGTCACATCGTCAATATGTCCTCCCTCGCTGGAAAGGCAGCGCCTGCTTACCAGGAACCCTATGCCGCAACCAAGTCGGGTTTGATCGCATTCACGATGTCATTACGGGAAACCTACTTTCGTTCAGGTGTAAGCGCTTCAGTAATTTGCCCTGGTTTTGTGGAAGCCGGTATTTACGCGCGGCTCAAAGAAAAATCTGGTTGCTCTGCTCCGGCTTTGCTGGGTACTTCGCGTCCGGAGAAGGTTGGAAGAGCGGTCATTCGAGCTATCCAAAATGATATTCCTCAGGTCATCATCAACCCCTACCCGGTTCGACCGATATTCGCGTTATCCGAGATTTCCCCTCGACTCGGGGCTTGGGTCGCGCGCGCGATGGGTGCTAACGAATTCTTTAAACGGGTATACGAGGCCAGAAAGTAGGGAGGAGAGATCAAGGCCAGAGCTTGACGAATGGACTACCTTTGTTGACCGTGGTCCAAACGCCGACAAGATAAATCTCGGCCCATGCGCAGGGCTGCCTCAATGCCCTGGTAGTAGCCGGGAAGGTGAGCGAGCGTGCGATAGCCCATACGCTTATAGAAGAGTTGAGCTCCCTCGTTCGCCGCGCGTACTTCCAGGGCGACGGTGAATATGCCCGCTACGACCGCGCATTTCTCGAGCCATTGAAGTAGTTGGCGTCCGACGCCTGCTCGTCTATAGGGCGCCGCCACGGCGAGAAGGTCCAAGTGCGCGTCGTCATCGCCGTAGCGCATGATCGCAAAGCCGGCAGTTTCCTCATGCATGCGCGCGACGAGCACGTTGACGTTGGGGGCGCGAATACTTGCCGCTACCCGCAGTGGTGTCCAACGCCATCGGAGACCGTATTCAATCAAGTCTCGCGACAATCTGGCGATGGCGGTAGCGTCTGCCGGTCGCGCCAGTTGTAACGATAGCTCAGAATCTGTCATGAGGTGTGTGGCCTAACGACTAGAGTTTTATCCCCAAAACCTGGGAGCGATCAAGTTCTGCAAACATTTTACAGTTACAGGCTAAAATGGCGCAAGTGTTGAGGCATAGGATGAAACTAAAAAATGGCGCCTGAGAGAACTTCCGTGCGCTGCTGCATCGCCGGGGGCGGCCCAGCGGGCATGATGCTGGGTTACCTGCTCGCGCGTGCCGGGGTCCAGGTTTTAGTGCTGGAAAAGCACGCGGATTTCCTGCGCGATTTTCGCGGTGATACCATCCACCCGTCGACCCTCGAGGTGATGTCCGAGCTCGGTTTGCTCGATGAGGTTCTCAAACTGCCGCATCAGAAAGTGCACGAGCTTAACGCGCAAGTCGGCGAGATGCGGGTGACCATCGCGGACTTCAGACATTTGCCGGCGCGCTGCCCTTTCATCGCGATGATGCCGCAATGGGATTTTCTCAACTTCCTTGCCGAACGGGCGGCTCGGTTTCCCAGCTTTGCTTTGAGAATGGCCGCGGAAGTGACCGGCCTGGTGCAAGACTCGGGGCGTGTAATGGGTGTTCACGCAAACACACCTCGCGGGGCGATCGAAGTGCGCGCCGATCTCGTCGTGGGCGCCGACGGCCGGACTTCCATTGTGCGCGAGCAGGCCGGTTTGAAGGTCAAGGATTTCGGCGCCCCCATGGATGTCCTCTGGTTCCGGCTCACGCGAAACCTTGACGACCCGGTCGCGACTATGGGCAGGTTCGATGCCGGCAGGATCTTCATCATGATCAATCGAGGCGAGTACTGGCAGTGCGGCTACGTCATTGCCAAAGGTCGATTCGATGAGATGCGCCGGCAAGGATTCGAAAATTTTCGTGCCGCGATAGGACGCCTGGCGCCCTTCGCGAGCGATCGGGCAGAGGAGTTGCGGACTTGGGACGACGCGAAGCTGTTAACCGTCCGCGTAGACCGTTTGTTAGATTGGCATCAGCCGGGGCTTTTGTGCATCGGAGATGCCGCCCACGCCATGTCTCCTGTCGGCGGGGTCGGCATCAATCTCGCGATTCAAGACGCTGTGGCTGCAGCTAATATTCTGTTCAAACCGCTTCGGCAAGGCGAAGTCACCAGCGATCATCTGCGCCGGATCCAGCAGCGACGGGAGTTGCCCACGAGAGTCACCCAGTGGCTGCAGGTGACGGTGCAACGCAGGATCATCGCGCGCGTGTTGAGCGAGACTGGACCGCTAAACACGCCACTTGCCGCCCGCCTGCTTGCCAGATTTCCATTGCTCCGCCGTATCCCCGCCCGCATCGTCGGCCTCGGCATCCGCCCCGAGCATGTCGACCCGAAGATAGTGCAGTTGCGATTGCGCTAAGAATCCGCCGCCTCCGCCTCTCGACGAGCGTACTTGTCCAGGACACGAGACAGGGAGGGTGTGATCGATACGATGCCGTTTAGGCGGTAGTCTCCGCAAGGAACCAGAGCGGAATCCGCCAGCGCATTTCGATCTGGTTTTAGATTGCAGTTTGTTAAGCAAAAAAACGGCTCTCATCTCTGCACCGCTACCGACGCTCTACCCGAAGGCCATCGATTTTGGTCTCGGCGATGCCGCGGCCGCCGGTATAGGTTGCGTAGACTCCGACAAAGCCGGAGCGGATGCGATCTAGTGGGAAGGGGCCGCCGGGAAGTCGAATCGAATCCCAAAAGATTTCGGCTTCATGGTTTTTTACTTCGATCACGACGCGGTGCCAACCGCTCAGCGTCGGCGCTCCGCCGGGAAGAGTTGCGGCCTTCCACTCCGTCACCATGACTGGAAAATGCCTCGAGTCCTTGCCTACGTAGGCCAGTGATAATACGGGCTCGCCGGCGAAGTGGACCGCGAAGCGATAGTATTTGTCGTTGACGGGATCGACGCGAAAGGCGATGCCGTTGAGCGGTCCTTTTTCTTGTCCGGTCACTTGGACGTAGAGCCATGCTTCGAGCTGAAAATCCTCGAGCGCACCCGTGTCCGCGTACGATAGCGCGGCAAACCCACCCGCAGTTCCATTGTCGAGAATACCCACTCCGGCTTCGCCCTCGGGAGAGGACGGATCGATCGCACCTTTGAGGTTGTCCTTATTGAAGTACGGATAAGGGCGCCATGGGAGCTCGGGTGTTCCGCCCGTAAAGCTGTCGCGTATGATTGCCGGGGTCCCTCGCTCCGTAGCGGGCGGCGGAACGCATGATGGCAGTATCAGCATGAGCCAAACAATCGCAAGCCATCGCAATGCGGACATCCTAATCATCGCTCCTGCGCGAAGGTGCTCGAAACGGAAAGCCGGTCTATTTCAAGTATACCCGAGGGATCGGCTTGCTCAACCGATTCTTCCGTGAATTTGCAACTCGTTGTCCGAACGGAAATCTCAAACGAAGCCCAATATACCGGCCAGTGCGCCGCCCGCGAACAGCCAGAGCGGGTTCCATGATGATTTGCGCAGGACAAGCGCGACAGTCAGCAAGGTGATCAAGTAGCCGCGCCAGTTGTGATTCACCGCGCGCATCAGGATCGTTGCGCTCGCGAACACGAGTCCAAGCGTAATCGGAGTCAGGCCGCGGCGAATGGCCTGGCCGATGGGGGCATTGGGATAGCGTTGGTTCAAGTGCCCGACGAGCAGGGTTAGGGTGCTGGCGGGAACCAGCATTGGAATCGTGGTGGCGGCTAGGCCTTGCCATCCCGCCAGGTGCCAGCCGATCAGGATGACATACATGGCGTTGGGACCGGGGGCCACCTGCGCCAACGTGTAAAGCTCGGCAAACTCCGCGTTCGTCAACAAGTGGTGCACTTCCACCAGATAGCGGTGAATGTCCGGCAGGATTGTCGAGGGACCGCCGATCGCTACGAACCAGAGGAGCAAAAAATGCAGAAACAGCCCGCCGAGGTCGAGACGATCCATCATTCCTGTTCTTTCCAGGCCGCGAAGACGGCCCAGGGCGCGAGGGCGCCCATGACCCACAAGAGCGGCCAGCGCATGACGCCGACGCCAACAAAGGCCAGCGTGCCGAAAAGCCACGGCCGCCAGTGCCGCGGCAACACCGTCGCCAGCTTGATCACGGTGGCGAGCAGCAGCCCTGCCGCCACGCTCGACATCCCGGTAAGCGCCTGCTGCACCTGCGGCAGCGCGCCGTAATATTGGTAGAGTATGCCCATGCCGATAACCACGAGGCACGGCCAACCCAAGAACCCGGCCACAGATGCCGCGGCACCCGTCCAGCCGGCGAAACGATAACCGAACATCACCGTCAGGTTGAGCACGTTCGGCCCGGGCAAAAGTTGTCCGAGAGTGAACATCTCGATAAATTCCCGTTCCGTGATCCAGCGCTGCCGCTCCACCAGCTCACGCCGTGCCCAGAAAATCGCGCCGCCGAAACTGGATAAGCTGATCCGGGAAAAGGAGAGAAACAGCCTGAAGCGGGTTACATTTGGCTTTTCCAATTCAGTTTCGTCCATAGTTGAAATGCTGACTCAAAGTTTGATGGGAAGGCTTGATCGGCATTGATCGCAGGCTTCTTCGTGGTCGAGTCTACAGGTCTCGCGATCAGGAATCCACAATATGTATCCTCGGGAAAGTCCAAACTTGTTCGCGATTCCGACATACCACCAGCGGGAGATATTTATCTAGGTAGCCCTGGAAACGCTTGACTGAAACGGTTTGTCGGCCCTATTGATAATAG
>Ga0105347_1001196_pt1 | contig 11403 bp, 13 predicted proteins | sample EasRivMeERMLT890_FD_89677 | JGI IMG/M metagenome (GOLD analysis project Ga0105347, IMG submission 89677) | Soil microbial communities from meander-bound floodplain in the East River, Colorado, USA - East River MetaG ERMLT890 | ecosystem: Environmental > Terrestrial > Soil > Floodplain | place...
GGCATGAGCGAGCAGGAGTATCGAGGCCAGTTCGAGGCCGGTGTCACCGATCTGGTCGGCCCGGAAGGTAACCCGGAGGCGGTGCGCAGCGGGATGCGCTCCGGCAACTATCAGACGGCGCTCGGACGGGCGGCGGCAGGCCCGCAACTGCGTACGTCGAGTCGTCTGCGTGGCAACTGGGCTTTGGCGAAGCAGACGTTGGATGAGTTCACGTGAGGTAGGCGATGGCAGTATTCGACAACAGCCCGGGTGTTGCCTTAACCCCTGCCCAGGGTGCGCAGTATCTTTCTCAGGCAGGGTTCAGCGGGCAGGATCTCCTCAACGTGTTGGCGGTCGGTCGTCCCGAATCGGATTATCGGCCAGGGGTTCACCGGACCAGCACCAACAACAACGCTGCCGCCTCCGGCGACTTCGGTTGGTTGCAGATCAACTACATCCACCTCGACGGGTTGCGCCAGGCCGGCATCATCAACAATCCGAGCGATCTCTATGATCCGGCCACCAACGCTCGGGCAGCGAAATGGGTGCATGACCGTCAAGGAATCGGCGCCTGGGCGGCTTGGAAGAACGTCACAGCCGCGGATCGTTCAGCGGCACAGGCAGCGGTGAACAACATGGGAGGGTCGATGTCGAACGTTCAGACCACAGGAGGGCCGGCGCCCGCCACTTTGCCGCCAGACGCGAAAGTGATCCGCACCGAAAACGGCACCCACGTCCTGTTCCACATCGGCGGCAGCATATGGACCTACTACGGCGGGGCCGTCAACACAGCCGGCCACCAAGTTGTCCAGATGTCGCAGGCCGAGTTGATTCGGGATTACGGTTCTCACGGTCTGGTTCACGGCGGTGACGCCGACGAGCTTGCCGACATCTCGGCCGGCTACGGCACCTACGCCAACTTCCTCGACACGATCCTCAACCAGATGTTTACGGCCGGTGACCCACGGCGTAACGACCCTGAGATCCTGGTGGTGTTGGCAACGAAGGCCGGCCGACCGGACATGACCGCCGCCGAGTTCGAGAACATGCTCAAGGCGACGCAGTACTACCAGGCGCGCACCCAGGGCGAGCTCGAGTGGAACGACTTGTCGGAAGCGGAACGGCAGACGCGTCGCGCCGACATGAAGTCCCGCGTCAACCAAGCATGGCTGCAACACGTCGGCCGAGAGTTCACGGAGGAGGAGCAACCCAGTGTGGACTATTGGGCTGATCTTGTCGCTTCCGGCAAATGGGGGTTCGGCCAGCTCACCGATCACATCAAGACGTTGGCTGCGCAATACGAGGAGTCTCCGTGGTCACGTCAGCTTCGCGAGGAACAGGAGGCGCAACGGCAACGACCGATCGACATCGAGAACACTGTCAACCAGTTGCGTCAGACACTCAACCGTTGGGGTCTGCAATGGGACGAGACGACGTTGCGCAACTATGGTCTTGGCCTCGTCAACAAGACGATGTCCGACGACGACGTCAACGGCGTCATCCGCCAGCAGGCCAAGATTCTGTACCCGTGGAAGGATGAGAGCATCGAGACGATCGTCGCTGCCGCCCCGTGGATCGAGGTGTACAACCGGACGATGGAACGACAGGGCTCGTTGGAGACACCGGAGATCCGTCGGGCGTTGACGGCGATGGGACATGACCCGAAGAACAACGATCCGTGGAGCTTCGAGCAGCAACTCAAGCTGACACCGGCGTGGGTCAACGAAACCAAGAACGGCAAGGACGCCATGTTCTCGAGCGTCGCCGACCTCGGACAACTTGTAGGGACGAGATGAGCGTTTACACCGATCTGCTGGCACAGAACCCGTGGCTCAGCCAGTTCAACCTCAGCCCGGAAAGGTTGCAGGAGCTCGTCGCCACGTCGTCGGGCGCATCGGAGCTTCTCGGCAAGCTGCGTGAGGAGCCGGCGGTCAAGCAACGCACCCAGGCGATGTACCGCCAGGACGGTTCGCTGCGTTTCGAGTCCGAGGGTGAGCTGTTCCGCTGGGAGGATCAGGTCCGCTCCCTGTTGCGCCAGTCGGGTGTCAACGTCGACGTCGAGTACGCGACACCGCAAAGCCTCATCGGGTTCGCCGAATCCGAGAAGTCGCCTGACGAGCTGCGCGACAACTTGCAGGTCTGGAATGCGGTGAAGGGGTCGGGCGATCGGGCACGCGAGATCTTCTACACGTATGCCGGGCTTTCACCGTCCGACGACGACCTGTTCGAGGCACTCGTCGACCCGGCACGTGAGCAGGGATTGTTCAACGAGTACAACGCCAACGTCGCGGCGATGTCGTCGGGGCCGGCGGCGTGGGCGGCTTGGATCACCAGGGCGACACAGGCCGGGTTGAGTCGTGTCGCCAAGGTGCTCACCGACGCGCAAACCCACAAGGCCACCAAGGGGGCGGCGGTTCAGCGGGTGATCGAGATCGATCCGGCGTTCGCCCGTCAGATCATGGACGCCATCTATTCGGGTGGCGATCCTCGTGGCGGTCGTGGCGGTGGCATCAGTTTGCAGGAGATGCTCGACGCCTTCGAGTTCATGGCGATCGGCGCCGCCGCCACCGAATCCGGGCTTGTCCTCCCGACGAAGGCTCGGTTGCAGGAGATTCGTGCCGCCGGTGTCGAACGGAACCGGGCGATCGAGGGCTACCAACTGTTCGGTGCCCGTCAGGCGCAACTGTCGGCGGCGGTGGAACGGGCCCGTGGCACGACGTTCGGTGTCCAACAGTTCGAGGAGGCGTCGTTCTTCGGCAACGCTGCGTCGCGGCGTGCGTTGGAGTCCGGTGAGGCGTACATGGCTGCCGCCGGACGTGACGTCGGCACGTTCCGGTTCAGTGAGCAGAACGGGCGGATCAGTCAGCTCGGGCTCACCAGCCGCCGATGAGGTAGCGGCCGATCAGATGGTTCTGACTCTGGTTCTGTGGTGCTTCGACCGGGACGACGATCGTCGGCATTTCGGCGGTCGCAGTCGATTCGGCTGCTTCGGCGAACACTGACAGGGCGACACTGGCAGCATTCGCGGTCGCTGTCGATTCGGCTACGCCGGCGAACACTGAGATGCCGAGAGCGACCGTGGCGTCCCATGCCGCTGCTGTGGCTGCGGCGTTGCCGGCGGCGACGGCGACCGCGGTCGTCGGAGCGTTCGCGACGGCGGTCGATTCGGCTACCTGGGCGAAGGCGAACACTTCCGACGACGTCGATACCGTCGCGTCCCATGCTGCCGCGGTCGAGGCGGCGTTCCCGGCGGCGACAGAGACACTCGGGGTCGGATTCCCGGCAGATGCGGTCGACGCGGCCACCTCAGAGTTGACGGCGACAGCGCCAGACGGGCCCAGGGCGGTCGCAACGGCTTCAGCGGCACCTGCGTTAGGGGCGACCGTCACAGAGGGCTGTAGCGCTACTGCAGCGGTCTCGGCGGCTTCGGCGAGGGCGTTGACGGCGATCTCCGTCGACACCGTCGCATCGAACGCCGATGCCGTCGACTCTGCCACCTGGGCGTTGACGACGATCGCCGTCGAGGGCTGTAGCGCGACGGCGGCAGCTTCGGCTACCTCGGCGGCAGCGTTCGCTACCGCAACCGTCGAGACGGTGGCGTCCAACGCCGATGCCGTGGCTTCCGCCGCCTGAGAGCTCGTGCCGATCGACGTCGAGGCTTGCAGCGCGACGGCGGCAGCTTCGGCGGCCTCGGCGGCAGCGTTCGTCGCTATGACCGTCGAGACGGTGGCGTCCAACGCCGATGCTGTGGCTTCCGCCGCTTGAGCGTTGACGGAGACACCTGGCGCAGGTGTCTCGGCGACTCCGGTCGCCGCGGCGTTCCCGGCGTTGGGGGCGATCGATGGGGCCGGTTGCTCGGCGACCCCTGTTACGGCAGCGTTCCCGGCAGCGGCACCGATGTTCGCGGTGGCGAGCTCGGCTGTCCCGGTCGACGCCGCGTTCCCGGCGTTCGGGGCGATCGATGCGCTAGCTGCGTTGGCTGTCGCGGTAGACGCAGCGTTCTCGGCGTTCGCCGAGGTGCCGGTCGAGGGCGCCTTCAAGGCGATCGTCATGTAGGCGTTGACGGTGATGTTCGCCGCCTGCGTCGCCGTCGTGTTGCCGTACGTGCCGGCCGCCGCCTTGCCGCCGTCAGCTACGCCGAGCCCGCAGCCGTTGCCGGCCTGCGTCCCGTCGTCGATGCGTTCAGTGACATCCGACAGGTCAGCGTTCGCCCAGTTCGAGTAGGCGGTTCTCGGTTCGGCACCGTCCCAGTCGTCGGCGACGGCGATGACGATGAGACAGTCGGCGACCGTCGTCGTGTCGCCGGGGACCGTCACCGTCGTCGGGCCGGTGCCTTCGGTCCCGCCGGACGTCACGTCATACGGAACGCCGGTGGTGACGCAGCCGCGGTAGGCGGCGATCCATGCGAATGTGTGGTTGCTGGCGTCGGCGACGGTCGGGTTGCCCTGCGTCCCGTTGTCACGGGACCAGAACACCGTCAGCCGTGTCGCCGCGGTGGCATCGCCCGTGCCGATCGATTGTGGCGAATCGGCAACCTCGGTCCAGGTGCCGCCGTTCGCGTTTGAGATCGTCGCCGCCATCGCCGCCGACTCGACGAACAGCAGCAGGATGTCGTCAGTGGTGCTGGCCGCCGGAATCGTCGGCGTTACCGCACCGGTGCTGGAACCGCGGGTTCCGACGCCGACAAATGTAGGGAGCGCCATCAGGCGTCCCCGTTACTTGAAGCCGAGAAGCAGTCGGGCGTTGAAAAAGAAGTCCGACGCTGGGCTTTGCGTCGCGCCAGCAACGGCGATGAGGGCCAGCTTGTTGAGGTCGGTGAACGACGACCTGAGGATCGCAACCTCGGGGGCCGTGTAGCCGAAGGCAAGTAACTCCGGGTCGGTCTTGGCATCGAAGAACGCTTTCAGCCCTTGGATCTCCCGCAGCGTGTCACGCAGTGCCAGCACCAGCCCGCCGGCACGGGCATCGATGATGTTCTTGTCGATCGGTAGACCTACGGTCATGTCAGTCTCCTCAGATCAGAGAGCGTGCCTCATCACACCGTTGGCGTGATACACCACCGTGAACGTCCCGTCGGTCACAGAGTTGGTGCCCCCGAAGTAGTTGTAGCAGAACCCTTGGTCGGCGACAGGTGTGGTGATCGTGTCGTCATAGACGAGGCCGCCGAACACGAGTAGCAGAGTGGCCGACGTGCCAGACGCCGTGTTCGCTGCCCGCAACGAAACGAAGTCGGCGACCGTCACATCGATGGTGCGTGATGCCAGGTTGACTCCACCGGTCGCCCATTCGGCGGCGTCGAACACCTCGTTGCCGGCCGACACCCATTGCCCGGCGGCGAACGCCGAGTTGGCGGCCGACACATCGTTGTCGGGAGTGATGTCGTTGTCGAACAACGCGATCTTGACCGAGGCGTCGGTCACCCAGTCCATCGCCGTCGTGTTGTCGAACACGTCGGCCAGGTATTGCCGGAAGATCTTCGAGTTGGTCCAAGCCATGTCAGTTCCCTTCGGTCCCTGCCGCCAACGCTGCCTTGGCGGCGTCGAGAGCACACCGCGCCTTGAAGACCATGTTGTCGGTCTCACCCAGCTTCGCCGTGTAGATCCGTTCGATCTCGGCGAACTTGACTTCCTGTCGTTCCTGGCCGTCTTCGAGCTCAGCGAGAACACGTCGACATTGGGCGACGTCGGCATGGAGACGTTTCAGCACCCTTTCGGGGTCCGGCGGATTCTCTGTCACGGGGACGGTGGCGTCGTTGGCGGCAGCTACCGCCCCTGCAGACTCAGCCATTCTCAAATCTCCTTGCTCGAGGCGGTGGCGCACGGTGCGTAGACGGCGCAGTCCTCACCGTCGTCACGGGTCGTGACGACCGACATGACGGGCCGACCTTCACCGTCAGTTTGGACCATGTCGCCGGCGACATAGTCGTCACGGTCGCGGGCTTCCACTTTGCAGTTGATGCCGGCCGGGACCATCGGCGTCCACAGGCCACGCAGGCCACGACAGTTGTGGAACTGGGTGTGCGGTTGCGCCTGATGGGTGACGTCGGTGAGATCACAGTTCGGACACGACCAATGATGTTCGGTCGACAGAAGCGTGGCGGTCATCGAAGTGGAGCATAGTCGACTCTGGTTCCGTCGACTAGGCCAAACAGTTGCGGACTCAACGAAACTGTGGCATACTCCCGATTCAGAAGTCCCGTTCTCGGCCTCCCCCGGGCGAGCGGCGCAAATGTCAGGGGTGTGGAGGTAGCGATGCCCGATGAATCGCCGGCAGGCAAAGAGTCGGGAGGTGCGCTCCGCGAGCAACTCGAAGCCTCTCTTGCAAGAGAGAACGCGACGAGGGAAGCCCTGGAAAAGGCATACGACCTGAGTCCAGGTGCGCTCAAAGGAACGGAACCGGCCAAGTTCGCCACCCGGGCCGACGAGCTCAAGGTTCAGCAAAAGGCAGATGCCGATGCGCTGATCGCCAAACGGCTCGGTGTGCCAGTGGAGGACGTGGACGCCAAACTCGCCACGCTCGACCCTTCCGTCGACGACGACAAGGGTGACGGGCCGGCAGAGACGGCGACAGATCGCATCGCAGGCCTCGGAGCGCTGGGAGCGCGCCCTGCTCAACCGGACCTCGACGACGAGTCGACCCTGTGGGGAGCGGATCTCATCGCAGCAGAGTTTCGCAAGCACCCACCCAAACGGGCCTGACAGTCACCGTCAACTGGACGGTTAGAGGCCCAAGGGTCTCAAACCGCAGGAGGCGGCAATGGTCGCATTCGCAGGAGTTCCGCTCCTGACAGCCCTCAAGTGGGGCAGGGATCGAGTCTCGAAAGGCTGGATCCAAACCGTCATCGCCGGTGTGCCGATGTTCGAGCAGGCGCCGCAGAAGCGGATCGACGGCCGAGTGTGGGAGCAACAGCACGAAGGTGCGTTGCCGAACCCGCAGTTCCGTGGCGTCAACGAGACGTACACCGACAGCTACGCCGAGAAGGACAGCTCCTGGTGGGGCACCACGATCCTTGGCGGACAGATCAAGATCGACATCGCCGAGCTCGACTCCGGGGTCACCGACGACGACGCCGAGTTCCGGGCCAAGCAGTACCGGCAGCACGCCAAGTCGGCCGGGATGCGTTACTCGTGGGAGTTCTTCCAGGGTGACGGCACCGGCAAGGGCTTCAAGGGTTTGCGGGTACTCGTCAACGAAGGTTGGGGCGTCGTCTCCAACACGGGTGGCGACGCCGCGTTGAGCTTCGATCAGCTCGACCTCGCCTTGCTCAACTTCGAGAACGGTGAACCGTCACAGATGTTGATGAACAAGGAGCTTGCGCTCCGGTTCTCGCATCGGGCCCGGTCCGGCTTCACCGGGTTCACGCTGATCGACGACGGCACCGACGCTCTCGGCCGGCCCGTCAAGCGGTACAGCGGCATCCCGATCCGCATCATCCGTCGTGGCCGTGACTCGGCTGGGGCGACAGTGCAGATCCTCCCGTTCACCGAGAACAACCTTGCCCCGACGGGCGGTACGACGTCGTCGATCTACATCGTCAACTACGACGACGAGGCCGTCACCGGGCTGCTCGGCAAGCGCGGCAAGCTCGCCATGCGCAACCTGCAGGAGTCCACCGAGGGCCCCTACGAGGTTGGACGCATGGAGTTCTACCCCGGGGTCGCCTCGTTCGATCCCTTCGGCCTGGTCCGGTACAACCGGATCACGAACGCCTAAGGAGGCGGCACGATGTCTGGCACATACATGACAGATCAAAGCGGTGTCGGTAGCGCCATCAACCTGCTTGCCGGGGTTGACCTGGCCGCCGACGCAGCGTTCACCGGCGCGATCACCAGGGTGGATCGGCCCGGTTGGGTCAGGTTCGTTCTCGACACGGCGACGGTGGCCGGCACCAACTCGGTCGTGGTCGAAGGCGACGACACAGCCGACTTCTCGGGGACGACGACTCGACGGTACTGCACGTTCGAGATCACCGTCAACGACGACGATCAGGTGTTCGAGCAGGATTGCTACTTCGATTCGTTGTTCATCCGGGTGACCGGTGTGATCGGCGTCGGTGGTGACGCGACGGCGACGACCCTCAAGATGTATCCGCCTCACTACCTGCGGACCCGGCTCGATTCGGCCGACGTCCTCACCTGATTCGGCGTTTTAGCGGCTCCCCGCCCGGGCTGGCGGGCGGGGAGCTCTCGCCGGGGAGGTCACCGTGAACTTGGTGTCAGTCACTCTCGGCGAACTGGTCGACGCCGCGCTCCAAGGGTTGCAGGGGCCACCGGAGCTCGGCCGCCGCATCGTCCTCGGCACGACGATCAACACGTCGGCAACCACCTATCAGGTGTCGGACGCCACGTTGCTCAACGCTACCGACATCTTGGAATGGGACGACGAGCTCCATTTCGTCACCGACAAGACCGATGACACGGCGACAGCGACCCTGACCGTCGTCCGTGCCTACGCCGGCACGACCGCCCGGGCCCACACCGCCGGCGATGTCGGCACGATCAACCCTCGTTTCTCCCGGCATCAGGTGCAACGCACTGTGATGCAAGCCTTCCCGTACCTCGAGGCGAACCGTTTGCCGCTCGTCGCGACGTCGGCCGAGGCGGCGGCGACGGTCGACCCGAACTTTGAGCGTGTCCTGATCCTCACCGTCCCCGCCGAGGCCCGCCACGTCTACCTGACTCGCAGCGGCCTGTACGAGATCCCGAACTGCCGGTACATCGACAATCTGCCGGCCGCCGACTATCCGACCGGGAAAGTGGTGCGACTCCCCCGTTTCGCCTTGGGGACCGACGCCTTGTTCTCGTTCGTCTATTCGACGCCGTACCGTTGGACGCCGAACCCGCCGGTCGACGAGACGGCGACGATCGAGATGGTCGAAGGGTCGACCGATGTCCCGGTCGCCTACACGATTTGGCAGCTCGTCTCTGATCGGGAGACGTCGCGCCGCCAGATCGACCGTTCCGAGGAGTTCCCCAATCAGCTCAACGGCGAATCCGGTCTCGCCTTGGTGCGGCTCAAGCAGAACGAGTTCTACGCCTGCCTTGATGCTGCACGCAGGTTGAATCCGCCGCCGAAACGACGTCAGTACATCGGTCGGGCCCGCTACTGGGGCGGCCACGATTGACGTCGTCACGTAAAGTCAGGTAGAGTCCATGTTCATCCATGACGGAGGTTGACCGAAATGGCAGCAATCGAAGCGTCAAGAGGGTCCCCCACCTTTAGTGTGCGGGCGGCGACCGGGGTGCTCGGCGCCGCCTTGGCAGCCGGCGGCACCGTGTTCGCGATGCGCAACGGGTCGACCCGTCGTGTGTTCGTCACCAGGATCACGGCAGCGTTCTCGGCGACCGTCGCCTTCACCGCCGCATCACAGCAATTGTTCGTCGTCGAACGGTTCACGGCGGCGACACCGACAGGTGGGACGGCGTACACACCGATGCCGCACGGCAGTCACGGCGCGTCACAGATCGCCGACGCCAGAGCGTCGACGACGGCGGCGTTGACGACGGCGGCAGTCGTGTTCGCCGGTGCGCAGATCCCGATCCTCGGTGCCGCTTCCCCGGCCGTGTCGACCAATGTCGCCGGTGGCCTCGACCTCAGCGACGACCCGATCACCCTCGGGTTCGACGAAGGGTTGTGCATCCGCAACGCTGTCGTCTGGCCTGTCGCCGGCACCGGCTCCCTCACCGCCGTCGTCTCCTGGTTTGAATCGAACTGATCGATGGCGACCGGTCGTTTCGTCCACAACTCCAAAGGCGGGTTGATCACCGACAACCCGTTGACGTCGGGTGCGACAACGTTCAACTCGCCTGGCCTTGAGTTCGTCCCGGCGGTCGCGGCGCCGGCGACGATGGTTGTGGTTTGGGATCCAGAAGGCGTGGGCGGCACCCCGGAGCTCGGGTTGATCACCGTTCACACGGCGTCGGCGACGGTGGCGACGGTGACCCGCGGGTTGGAGACGACGCTCGGCGGATCCGCCGCCCGATCCCATGTTGCCGGGACACCGTGGATCGTTCCCGGGGTCACCGCCGGCGACTACGACCAGTTGCCGTTCCGCCTGATGACGACGACGGGCGACATCCTGTACGCCCCGTCGGCGAACGTCGCGCAGCGGTTGGCTGTCGGCGCTGCCGGCACGGTGCTGCACGGTGGCACGACCCCCAGTTACGGGCAGGTCGTCACCGCAGACATTGCGGACAAGGCGGTGACCGGCCCGAAGATGCTGCCAGCGGTCTGCCAGGTGCGAATGTCGGCCGCTCAGTCGGTCATCTCCAACGCCGCGGCAACTCCCATTCTATTCGACACCGAAGACCTCGACCCGTTGGGTTGGCATTCAACCGCTAGTAACACCGACAGGATCACCCCGACGATCGCCGGATGGTATCGGGTGAGCGGCTACGGCGACTGGCTATCGGATGCCGACTACTCGATCTTTCTCATCGCCCTGGAGAAGAACGACGTAGGGCTGACGCCCGTGTCAGCTCGTCGGGACGACTCCAACAACGTCTCCCGTTACTCGTCCTTTACCTCCTTTATGGTCCAGATGAACGGCACCACCGACCACTTCCGCATGGTCGTCTTCCAAGCCAACGCTTCCGCCGCGGCGAACACCATCCGGTGCATACTCCTCGCCGAGTTGGTCTACCCGACATGATCCCTGCGAAGCCCGCCCAGTTCCACCCGGAGCTTGCCCCTGTCGGCGTTGAAGTCAAGTTCTACAGCCAGTGGCGGAACCGTCCGTTGATGCCGGCGAAGCCGCGGATGATCGTCGTGCACACCAACGCCGCAACTGGCGAGGGCACCCTCGACTCCGCGACGAACTGGGCGGAACGCAACCTGCTCGACGACGGCAAGGACTACACGATCCCGCACTATCAGGTCGACCGCAACGGTGGCGCGCGCAAGATCCTGCCGACGAACCGCCGGGCCATCTGCAACTCGACCGGCAGCACGGTGGAGTCACAGAACACGATCAGTCCGCCCGGCTACAAGGATGCGTCCTGGTTCGCCCTGGCGATCGAAACCGCTGACCGAGGCTCGATCGCCGACCCGTACCCGACAGGCTCGTTCTTCACAGATCCACAAGCCGAGCGGGTCGCAGAGATCATCGCCTACGAATCGATCGTCCATGGGTTCCCGATCGAGCTGCCGGACACATGGTTCGGCTACGGCGTGTGCTCACACACCGACCCGTTCCCCTACCCGTACCTGACGACGGTCAGCGGCAAGACCTGCCCTGGGCTCAGGAAGAAGACGCAGGTCCGCAGCCTGATCATTCCCCGAGCCCGCGAGATCCGCGACGCCTGGGCGGCCCCGCCGCCACCACCATCCAAACCGCCTCTAGAGGAGGAAGACGACGACATGAGACATGCACTGATCATCATCGCCGGACCGGGCGGCAGGAGCCAAGGCTCCATCGCCCTCGCC
>Ga0105347_1001197_pt1 | contig 11402 bp, 6 predicted proteins | sample EasRivMeERMLT890_FD_89677 | JGI IMG/M metagenome (GOLD analysis project Ga0105347, IMG submission 89677) | Soil microbial communities from meander-bound floodplain in the East River, Colorado, USA - East River MetaG ERMLT890 | ecosystem: Environmental > Terrestrial > Soil > Floodplain | place...
CCGACCTGAACACTGCCGAGGTGTGCGCCTGCAGGCTGAGACCACCTGAACCCTCATGGCTCAGGCGTGCCGAACTCTCGAGGGTCGCGACGAGGGATCCGCTGATGATTGGAATGGGATCGGTCGTGTCGTCGATCATCCATCGTGCAATTCCCGGGCCCCCGGACATGCGTTCGACCGCGCTCTGACCAGACGAGTCGCTCGACCGTACGCTAGCCGTCTGAGCGCAACGCATCGAGCGGGGCCATGCCGAGGGCCCGACGGGCTGGGAGGTAAATCGCCAAGCCGATGACCACGACGAGCAGCGCGGTTCCGAGAGCGAACGACACCGGATCGAGCGGATGGAGACCGTAGAGCGTCGTCCGCAGCCTGGCTCCGAAAGCCGCGGCTGCGAACATCATCAGCAGCAGTGCCGAGATCGCACCGGCGGCGACGCCGCGCAGCGTCCACGACAGAATCAACTGGAGAACGTCACGCGGTCGAGCGCCGAGCGCTCGGTAGACCCCGATGTCGCGCGTGCGATTCGCCACGGTGTAGGCAATGAGGCCGTGTATTCCGACCGCCGCGACGATGAGCGCCAGCAGGCCGATGACGCCGATGACAGCAACGCCAACCCGTGCCGGTGCCGTTTGACTCGCGAGGTGGGCAGCGAGCGAGGTGACGCGCGCGAAGCCATCCGCATCGCGCGCTCGCACCACGCTGGCCACCAAGTGCTGCAGAGGCACGTCATCCTCGGCTCGGACGATCAGCACGGCCATGCCCGGATCCGTGTCGGTCAAGGGCATGTAGAAGGTCGGCTGATCGGGCGCGCCGATGTGCATCGTCTGCAAGGTTGGCGCGACGCCGACGACCTCCATCGGGCGCAAGTGACCCTCAACTTTTCGGTCGGCGATGAAGAGGGTCTTGCCCAGGGCGCTTCGCTCATCGGTCCAGAAGCGTTTGGCCATCGCGGCATTGACGATGACGACGCCATCCTCTCGCGGCGCGAACGATCGGCCGGCGACGAGCGGTGCGCCCAGCGTCTCGAAGAATCGCCCGTCGATCGCGTTGAAGTGAACGGGGGACGCCGGCGTCGAGAGGTTGGCGGTGGCCTGGCTGATGCCGGCTCCGGAGAACGGTGCCAAGGCGGCTTGGGACACGGCCCGAACCCGCGGCACGCGCGCGAGTTCCTCTTTCAGCTCAGTGCCCAGACGGCTCCCATCGGCCGCATCCACTCCTGGCTGCCAGGCCGCATCGGGTTCGACGACGTACAGCCCGGTGGTGGCGTAGCCTGGGTGCGTGCGCCAGGCATGCGACGCGCTGCGGGCCAGCAGCGATGCCACGACGAGCAAGACGATGCTCAGCGTGACCTGGGTGGCAATCAGGACGCGCCGCAGTCGCAACGCGGGCATGCGTGCGCCGAGCAGCGACCCTTCACCCTTGAGGCTCGCGAGGCAATTGACCTGTAAGGCTTGCCGCACCGGGGCGAGACCACACACCAGCGCGACGGCGACAGCCGTGGCAAAGGCGAAGGCGAAGACACCGCCGTCGGCGTGAATGTTCTGGACCAAATCCTGGGCGGTGGTCGAGGTCGACAGCAGGCGCACGGCGGCAAAGCACACCAGGAGGCCGAGCGCGCCGCTTGCCAGCGCGATCACGCCCACTTCCGCGAGCAACTGCCTGACGATGTGGGTGCGGCCGGCACCGATCGCCACGCGCAGGGCGATCTCGCGTTGCCGCGCCGCGCCGCGTGCCAGCAGCAGAGACGCCGCGTTCGAGCCACAGATCACGAAGAGAAGTGCCAGGAGGAACGCAACCACACCCCCCGCCGCAAGGGCCTGCCGGCGCAGGGTACTGGGCAGTCGAGAGGCATGCGTGAGCCCGATCGTCGTGCGGCGTCCGATATAGGCACTGTCGAAGCGCGCGGCGACGAGCGCCGCGTCGGCCGTGGCACTCGTCACGGATACTCCGGGACGCAAGCGCCCGAATACCTGCAGCCAGCTCACATTGCTCTCGGCGAGGACGGCCGCTTTGCCGCTCATCATGTACGACGCTTCGAGCGGCAGCCACACGTCGGTACTTTCAATCTCGGTGCCCGAGAACGATGGCGGAGCGACGCCGACAATGGTGTAGGTCGCGCGGTCGAGTGAGATCGCCCGCCCGACCGCATCGGACGCCGAGGCAAACGAGCGCGTCCACAGCCGATGGCTGATGACGACGACCGGACGCCGCGCATCGCTTGCTGTCAGCAGCCGTCCGGCGGATGGCGTCACCGGCAGGACGCGGAAGTAGTCGCCGGTCACGCGTGCCGCGTGCACCGGCACCGCCTCCGAGCTCACGCGCCAGGTCATCGTTGCCTGATACGCGCCCGCCACGGCGTCGAGCGCCTGGGTCGACGAGCGGTAGATCTCGAGCTCTGGATACGAGAAGCGTGAGGCCTCACCCTGGACGCGCCTGTCGTACTCGCCCGCGAATGTTTGATCGAGGCGGAGGACGGCGTCAGCGTTCGTGACTGGCAGGCCGACCCAGGTGATGGCATGGAACATGGCGACCACCATCGTGCTGAGGCCGATGCCGAGCGCGAGGACCGCCACGATCGACACCATCAACAGCGGCGTGCGGGAGAGCGAGCGGCAGGCCATGCGCACGTCACGGACACCGCTCTCGAGGAGTGGCAGGCCGCGACGATCGGAGTAGGCGTCTGCGGCCGACGACAGGCTGCCGCACTCGGAGGCGGCGCGCTGCCTGGCCGCTTCCGCGCTCATCCCGACCTGTGCGTAGTGTTCGGCCAGCAGGTCACGATGCTCTCGCAGCTCTTCCCGGATCTCGGTGTCGGTCCGGCCGGCACCCACCAGGGAAGCCAGTCGCAGCAGCCAGGCGCGCAGGCGTCTCATCGCGCGCCTCTCGACGCGAGGAATCTGGCGATGATGCTGGTGGCGTCTTCCCATTGGCGGGTTTCACGTTCCACCTGCTTCAGGCCGGCGCGGGTGAGGCGGTAGAAGCGCGCCCGTCGGTTGTTGTCCGACGTTCCCCAGTCGGACGCAATGAAGCCCTCCTGTTCGAGCTTCAGCAGCGTCGGATAGAGCGTGCCGGGATTGAGCACGAAACGATCGCCGCTCGTCTGTTCGATCCGCCGCGCCAGACCAAAGCCATGCAGCGGCCCCATGGTCTCGAGCGTGGTCAGCACCATCAACGCGAGCGTGCCCTGCCAGACGTCGACTCGTGTATTGTCACGCGCTTTGCTCATTTGGGTTTCCCAAATAGACGGTCAGTGTCGTACAGCCCATTTGGGAATACAAGTGGAGTGGGCCGGCGCTTCCGGCTATCCACGGCACGCGGGATGGGCGGGAAGGTTCGATCCCGCCTCGACCAGGGCGGGCGAGGCAGCTCATCGGGTCGCCTCAGGCGGCACCTGCGTCGCGTTTACGCTCGGCCTTTAACGTCCGCGTGACGCCGCGGTCCCCTGCGCCTTCGGCTTGACCACGCTGATCGTGATGCTCGATGGATACTGCTTCGAGTGATGGACCGCGTTTCGTGCGACCACGCCCTTCGCCTCGTCATAGTTGTTGCCGCCGGTATTGAGGTTACGGTCGAAGCGGGGGAAGTTGCTGCTCGACACCTCGATCCGAAGGCGGTGGCCGGGCGCGAAGTAGTTGCTGGTGTTCAGCGGCTGCAGGGCGACCTTGTAGACCTTTCCCTTTTCCATCCACACCGGCGCCTTGTCGTAGCCCTCGCGGTAGCGCATCCGCTGGATCGACTCGTCCAGGTTGTAGGCGCGGCCGTCCGGGTAGACGTCGAGGATCTTGACCGTGAAGTCGGTATCCTTCGCGTCGGACGACACGTAGAGCGTCGGGACGATCGGGCCGCTCAGCTCGATCCCTTCCTTGAAGGGCTCGGTGGTGTACACGAGCACGTCTTCGCGTGATTGCGTCTTGCGCTGGTCGAACGCGCCGGCGGTGATCGCGTTGCCCGTGCAGCAGACGTTGCCGCCGAGCGAGCGGACCGGATTCATGGGGTCGTAGGTGAACGCGTCGGGCACGTCGGTCACCGGCGGCGCCGCCGTCAGCGTGCCATCACCATTCAGGGTGTTGGCCTTGCCGCCGCTCGTCAGGTAGAAGGTCATCGGCTGCGCGCCGGCCGGCGGCCAGCGGTCGGCCGACTGCCACTTGTTCGATCCCATCGTGAAGTAGGTCACCTTCGGCAGTTTGTCGACGCGCGTGTTCGACTCCCCCTTCAGGAACTTGTCGAAGAACCCGTACATGATCTCGGCGTAGTCGAGCCGCGCGTCGCCCATGCTGCGCTCGCCGACGACGGTGTGCTCGGTGGCGCGGGTGAAGGCGCAGTGCGCGACCGGGGCGATGATCATCCATTGCTGGTCGGCGATCGCCTTCGGGGCGGTCCGCTGCACGTGGTTGAACATCTCGATGTTGGGGCCGGCCGAGACGTCGTACCAGGACATCTGCCAGAGGCCCGGGATCTCGAGCTTCATGTTGTCGTGCCAGAGGCCGCCCTTGTACCAGGCGGGATCGTTGGGCGTGCGCTGGATCATCCGCCCGCCGGTCGCGACCGGCATCTCGTCGGCGAAGATGCCGCGCGGGCCGTCGACGTTCTTGATGATGTCCTGCACCGGCAGGTGCTCGAGCGCCTTGCCCCAGTCGACCGGCGGATTCTGCGGCGCCAGATCGAACAACCGCGCTGCCTGGACGAGGTCCGCCTGCGGCGTGTCTTTCGGGAACATCGGCCGGACCTGGTTCTGCTGGCCGGAGATCCAGGTGATGAACAGCATCTGCACCGCGCCGCCGCGAAACCAGTTGCCCTGCTCGTAATACGGTCCGACGCGGCCGACACCGGCGCCGAAGCCCTGGACGTTCATCGCCGCGAACGCCGGGTGTCCCTGCGCGGCGACGGCCGGCTGATACTCGGCGGTGGACGAACATCCGGTCGCGCCGATCTTGCCGTTCGACCAGTTCTGCTTCGACAACCACTCCATGGCGTCGTAGCCGTCGGTCGCCGGCGGTCCGAGGATGTCGTAGTTGCCTTCGGAGAAGAAGTGTCCGCGCTCGTTCTGGACGACGTAGGCGTACCCGCGCTTGATAGCCGTCAGCGCCGCGGTCATGTCCGACGGCACGCCGTTGCGAACGTCCCAGTAGTTGAAGTTGTAGGGGGTCTTGACGAAAACGATCGGGACCTTGCCGGCGGCGTTCTTCGGCCGGTAGATGTCGGTCGCGAGGCGGACGCCGTCGCGCATCGGCATCATCACCTTGCGCTCGACGACCGCGAGCGACTGCAGTTCCTTCTCGCGCTCCCAGCGCACATCGCGCTGCTCCTGCGGCATCGCCGCGCCGCGCTGGGCGAGCAGGGGAACGGCCACCGAGGCGGTGGTGGCGGCAAAAGCGAGGCCGAGCAGGATCCGGCGGGTCGAGCGTGTCATCACATCCTCCGGGCGGAATTGTGCCACGAATGGCGAGGCCACGGTGCGGACAACACTCGGCGCGATCGCGTCACGAAGCCTGACGGGCCTTAGGAGATTACGGCGGCGCGCCTGACGGGCTTCGGCAGCGCTGGCGCATCGCACTCGGTCCGGCCCGAGTGCGCCCCGAGGACGGCGCGCTCGCGCGCAATGAGCCGGCCAAGGGACAGCTCCGACTCGTACTGATTGTGCGCGCGGTCGGCTGGTGCGGACAGATGTTGTAAGCGGAGGTCGCTAGAACGGAAACGCCAGACTCGCGAACCCGAAGCGAGACGGGTGCACCTGGGTGTCGTACTCTCGCCCCCGAACAACGTAGGCGAACGCCGCCTCGACGCGCCGCGTCCAGAGCACCACGCCCGCCTGGAAAGATCCAAAAGCCGGGTTCTTCTTCAGATGAGGACTCTCAGTCGACGATGTGGCATCGAGTGCGATGTTTCGCGACACGGCGTGCCCCGCGCCACCCAGGAAGGCGTAGAGACCGCGACCTGGCCCCGACGCGGGAGCTTGCGGGCGGGGGAAGGACACGCTGCCCATGCCTCGTGTTGCATTGACGCCAAAGTCATCCGGGAGATTGACGCCGACCCGAACCTGGCCGTCCAACTGCCCTTCGACCGCTGCACTCCCCAGGCTGCCCGCGACAAGCGGAATCGCCTGGAGTTCCCAACCGCTGTCCGAGCGCAGCACGGCAAACCGTCGGCGCTGTTCGTAGGTCACATTGAGGACCAGTTCATTCTGCGACTGGTGACTCCAACCCTGCGGGAGCTGGCTTCCGGTCAGCCGATGGATCGCCTTCTGTACGTGCTCGCCAAGTGACGCGGGTCCCCTCACGCCGCCGGTCACCTTCAGCCCATACAAGTTGTCGCCGGCGGCCAACTCCGTGGCCACACTCCCGAGGAGGATCCCGGAATAGGGAATGTCCGTCGGATCGGGATCGACTCGCGACAGGTCTCGCGGCGTGAAGATGAGGTGGCTCACTTCGTAGTTCGAGACCGAGCGGCTGTGTTTCGCGTCAGTCCACTTCCAGATCCAGCCGAGGGGGCCTCGGCCGTCGCGCGAGACCGTCAACGAGACCCCGTTCGAGTATCCCTCGTCCGTCCCGCCGACGACGTCATTCTCCCACCGCAGTGCGATCGTGGTGTGCGTCTCGCTTGCGGGCTTGCGCGCGGCGACTGCCGACCCGCCGGCCGCGTCCGCCAGCAGGTCGTCCACGTGCCCCTGCGAGATGAAGGGCATCGACAGGAACGCGGCGGCATCTCGCGCCGATGACGTCAGGGGCGGCGAGTCGCGGTGCGTCCCCTCGCCATCGTCAGCTCCCTCTGCAGGTGTTGCGGCGGCCGTTGTACGCGGGAGCTGTCGGCACACTCGGGGTGGCGGTGGGCCGGATGGATTCGTCCCCGCTTCCCTGACTGGGCCTCCAGCGGATGGCGCTCCCGTGAGAGTCACTACCACGGCAGACCACGCGAGCGGCCCGAAAGTCATGATGGGACCTCACGATCGCAAGCGCCCGGTGCTCCTGAGTTCCGAGAGGATGCGCTTGCTGCTGTCGCGTCGATTCTTCCCGGAACGAGTGTCGTCATGATCGGGTCTCGCCCTGCAGTTGGCGGGGTTGACCGCGTGGCCCAACTCACCTGCGGGATGACAATGGGGCAAGGCGCATGCCGGGGCCGGAGGCACCAATGCGTGGGTTCTCGTTCGGAGGGAGTCGGGGGATTGTCTTATTCCGGACGCTTTGCGTGTTTCCAGACGGCTACGTGGTCAGCACCGATCTGACATTCCAGATGGGGGGAACGGCAACTCGGCTGTTGCAGGCAAGGTGTTGTAAGCTGCCGGTCGCGTGTCGTCGTAACCTCATAACGCAGTCGATCGGGTGTAGACTCCGCAAAAGTTTTCATTCCCGGCGTGGTCGATCACGCAGTTGCGGCGCGCTCATCGCCACCGACGCGGGAACCAGGGTCCAAGGAGAGGGTGATGCATCGACGAGAGCTCTTGAAGAACGGCGCGGCCGCGCTGACGGTGGCAGCCGCCAAGCCCCTGTTCGGCTGGCAGGGCGCCAACAACCGCGTGCGGATGGCCGTCATCGGCATGGGCGGCCGCTCCGCGCGCGTGTTCGACTCGTTCACGCGCTTCGACGACGTGCAGTTCACGATGGGGTGCGAGGTCGCGCAGAACAAGCAGGCCAGTTTCCAGAGCGCCAATCGCCCGCTCGCCCAGAAGCTCGAGGTCGTCGGCGACTATCGCCGTGTGCTCGACCGCAACGACATCGACGCGGTCCTCATCGGCACGCCCGACTTCTCGCACGCCAGGATCACGGTGGACGCACTCGCCGCCGGCAAGCACGTCTTCGTCGAGAAGCCGATTGCGAACAACATCGCGCGCATCAACATGATGCTCGACGCCTACAACAAGCATCCGAATCTCGTCGTGCAGGTCGGCACCCAGCAGCGGAGCTGGGATCACTTCATCGAAGCGAAGAAGCAGATGCCGCTCCTCGGCCCCGTCACCCACGTGCTCATCCAGCACGGCGGTGGCTATTCGCAGAACAAGCAGGAAGTCGCCGAGGTGCCACCAGGACTCGATTGGGACGCGTGGCAGGTGGACGCGCCGAAGAAGCCGTTCAAGATGGGCTACACGTCGTTCCGTGCCTGGTGGGAGTATGGCAGCGGTCTCATCGGCGACTGGGGCACCCATCACATCGACGTCGCGAACTGGTTCATGGACGCCGACGCCAGGCAGCCGCTCAAGACTACGGCGGTCGGCTTCTACTCGAACCCCAACACAGATCCGGAATGCGTGTTCAGCCAGTTCTCGATTGCCTGGCAGTTCGACAACTACATCATGTCGTTCGCCAACGACGTCTTTCCGCGCCCGAACTTTGCCGATCCGAGGGCGCCGGACATCGAAGGCTGGGGCGTGTACTTCTACGGCAGCAACGGAACCCTGCAGGTGAACCGCATGGGTTGGGCCCTCCGGCCGCCAGTCGGCCAGACCCGCAACCGTGTCCCGGCTGAGCCGCCACCCGGCGCGCCGGCGGGCGCGGTAGCCGGTGGTGGACGCGCAGGGGGACCAGGCGGCGGGCGCGGTGGACCAGGCGGCGGACGCGGCGGCGGCGGGCAGGCCGTCGAGATGAACGTGTACATCAACCCGCGCGGCGGCGTCGAAGAGGATTACCCGCTCCATGCGCATACCCGTGACTTCCTCGACAAACTGAAGGCGAAGGACCGGAAGACCAATGCGCCGATGGAAGTCGGCTACAACTCGGCACTGCCGGCCCTGCTCGCGCTCGAAGCGATGAAAGACAACAAAGTGCTGGGCTGGGATCCGGTGGCGAGGAAGTCGAAGCCGCTCTAGTCTTAGCCGAGGGGCTTCGCCCCTCGGACTCCCCTACACGCGCTCTCGCTCGCCGCTTCGCCGGCTCGCTCCGATCGCGTGGCTCGCGCCTGTGTGTTGGGGAATGTGTGAGAGGGCCTGTGGCCGGAATTCTATCTCTACGCCGGGCGGCGCCGGCGCGCGAGGATGAGCGCGACGCCCACCACTAGGACGAGCCCGGCGACGACGAGGGACACCGTCGCGAGATTCTCATTGATGTACTGCGTGGCTTGCGCGCCGTATTTGTACGCCAGCCATCCTTCCGCGCCGAAGCGAAACCCTCGTCCGATCGCGATCCCGAGCGTGAACGCCAGCGGCCGCACACCGGCGAAACCGGCCAGGAGCACGAAGAGCTTGAACGGTGTCGGCGGCGGGAGCATGGCGGGAACGATCACGGCCAGCAGCCCGTGCCGCCGGAAGAGGCCCAGGCCGCGCTCGATTTTCGCCTCGCTGAACTGCCGCCGGAGAAACGCTTCGCCGCCTTTCCTGGCAATCGAGTAGAGGACGAAGCATCCGGCCGTGGACCCGAGGGTGGTCGCGGCGCTGTAGAGCAGCCAGCGGTCCGGATGCTGAATCGTGAGCGCGACGATGAGCGCGTCGCCGACATTCGGCAGCGAGAGGAACGACGAATCGAGGAACGCGATGAGCGCGAGTCCTGGTGCGCCAAACCGCTCGGCCAGGGGAAGAATCCACGCCGTGACCTGCTGCAGGAGTTCTGAAAGGTAATTCATCGCGGAACGCACGCGATTATTGCACGCCGGACTGGAGCGCAGGGGCCTGTCCGGGCGTGTTCACGTCGGATGAGGACCCGAACACCTCGATGACACATCAACTTGGATTGGCCGTACGGCGTCTTCGAGCGACGCCCGGGTTCACGGCCATCGCCCTCACATCACTGGCCTGTGGGATGGGCCTCAGCATCCTGATCTTCAGCTTCACGAGCCCCGCGTTGTTGAAGGCGATGCCGTACCCCGAACCCGACCGCCTCCTGGACGTGAGCATGGCGCCACCAGGGAAGCCCGAAGCGAAGGGCGTGGTGACACCGGGGCTGTACCTCCTTCTGCGCGACAAGACCAGTGCGGCCTTCGAAGCTATCGGCGCCTTCGACGCGGGGCGAGCGGCCAACCTCGCGGGCGACGCCCTGGGCCCGGCAGTACGGCTGGACGGGCACCGGATTTCGGCGACGGGCCTCGCGGCGCTCGGCGCCACACCCCTGATGGGCCGGCTGCCGGCCGCGGCCGACGAGCAGGAGGGCGCAGCGCCCACCATGGTGCTCAGCTACACGGTGTGGCAGCGCCGCTTCGCCGGCCGTCCGGACGTCGTCGGCCAGACCGTACAAGTCGATGGACAGCCAACCCAGATCATCGGCGTCATGCCGGAGGGCTTCGGGCTCCTCGACAATTCTTCCGACGCCTGGTTCACGTCCAGCTTCGACCCGGCCCCCGGACAGGAGACTCAGCACAACCTGCGCGCCATCGGCCGCTTGAAGCCTGGCGTCTCGATGGCACAGGCTCAGGCCGCGGCGAAGGTCGCACTCGACGAGTACGCGCAGAAATACCCGAACCGTGACAAGGGCTGGACCGTCGAGCTCACGCCATGGCGGGAGGCACGATTCGGCGGGATGCGCCGGCCGTTGACGATGGTGCAGCTCGGCGTCGGAGTGATGTTGCTCCTCGTCTGTGTGAGCGTGGCGGTGCTGATGCGCGCGCGCACGGTCCTCGGCGAGCGGTCCGCTGTTCTGGCCTCGAGAGAGATCCGTCCGGGCGTCGTGCTCGCCGAAAGCCTTCTGCTCGCGCTCGGCGGCGGGGCGATCGGCGCCGCTCTCACGGCGCTGGTGCTCCCGGCGCTCCTTGACATCACGCCAACCGTGCTCCCGCGTCTCAGTGAGGTCGGGTTCGACGCCGGCGTGGTCGCGTTCACCGTCGTCCTCGTCGTCTTGGTGACGGTGGCGGTTGGGATCCTCCCGGCGTTGCGGGCTTCGCGGACCGATACCGCGACCAGTGGGTGGCTCGGCGCGATGGCGCTCGTAGTGCTCGTGGCCGTTCAGATGGCGCTGGCATTCGTGCTCATCGCCGCGACCGGTCTTGCGCTGCGAGCGGTGGACGATCTCCGAGGTCGCGACGTCGGCATCAATCCGGCGGGCCTGCTGAGCGCCGACGTGTACCTGCCGCGCGAGCCGTACGTCACTCGCAACGTCTCCGGGGCCGGGAGTGCCGAGATCGCCGAGTTCAGTCCCGCCGGTGCGGCCCTCTACGATCGCATCCGCGCGGCGCTGCAGACCATGCCGGGCGTCGTCCAGGCGGCGGGCGTGGGCACTCGCCCGTTTGCGGCCAACCCGTTCGTGCAGTTCTGGATCGGGGACCTGGAACACACGCCCGACAACCAGGTCGCGGCACAGTACCTGGCGGTCACGGAAAACTACTTCAACACGGTGGGCATCCGCATCGTTGCTGGCCGGGATTTCTCGGCCGCCGATCGGCCCGACTCGCCGTGGGTGGTCCTCGTCAATGAAACGCTGGCGAAGCAGCACTGGCCCGACAGCAATCCGATTGGACAGCGACTGACGCTGACCTTCTCTCCGAATGAC
>Ga0105347_1001199_pt1 | contig 11391 bp, 14 predicted proteins | sample EasRivMeERMLT890_FD_89677 | JGI IMG/M metagenome (GOLD analysis project Ga0105347, IMG submission 89677) | Soil microbial communities from meander-bound floodplain in the East River, Colorado, USA - East River MetaG ERMLT890 | ecosystem: Environmental > Terrestrial > Soil > Floodplain | place...
GCTCCACTCATACAATGTGTCGTCTGTATCGGCCGCTATAGAGCGCTCTCTCCGTGCGCATCAAGCGCACTCTTGAACTCGTCAGGATGCTTCGCGCCCTTTAACCGATTGCACGGCGGACACAGAAGTTGGATGTTGCCTATATCGTTGGAACCACCGAGAGCAATCGGCATGATGTGATCGCGGTGATATCCGTTAATCAAAGAGACGGCACAGCATGCACACGCTCCGTTTTGACTAGAGTAAAGAACTAGCACTTCAGCAAGCGTGTGCTCGCCGCCAGCTCCTTTCATCGCTGCTCTACGATTTGCCGAGCTCTGCGCGCGGTATGGAAGGAGCACTTCCCTGTTCTTTTGGAACCAGGCGGCACGCACAGGCTTTCGCCGCTCTACGTTTTTGGCGTGGTAGGTGCGGTAATAGCCCTTCAGCTTCTCTTTGTTGGCTTCCTTCCAGCGCCGCCCAGGTTCAGGATTACGAGCGGCCCACAGCCTGCGAGTTTCTCGCCCGCGCTCTACGTTTGCGGCAGCATGAGCCTTAGTATTGGCGTTCACACATGTCTTGCACCAATGACTTAGGCCATCTTTCGCATCGGCGCGACGGTAGAAGTTGGCGGTATCAGCCTCCCCACCACATTTCGTGCATTTCTTCAAGGCCACTGTGGTAGGCTTCGCGAAAGGGGGTACAGATGAGAACGATTCTCGTGATGTGCGCGCTGCTCGCAGGGTGCGCGACGACGGTTAGCCCGCACCAGCGCGAGCTGAACGCCTACGCCGTGATGCTGGACAAGGCCGTGGCGGACGGACGACTGGCACCGGAAGAAGCGAACTACCTGATGGCGCAGAAAAGCAACGAGATGCGCGACCGCAGAACCCAGTCTTCGGCGATACACACCGGCACTGCGCTGCAGGGATACGCGATCCTGAATCAGAATCGCGCATCGCCGGTTCCGAGATAGCGTCACTCCCAGTTCTCCGCTGAGAGGATGCCCATTGAGCCTGGCTGTCCTGCTGCGATATCGCGCGAGATAACGTCAGCAAGTACGCCTCCGGTGCTGGATAGCGTTGGCTGTCCAAGCATCCCGCGGCGCGAGAGGAACCTTGCGAGCGGCGAAGTCATGTACTGCGCCCCTGCGTAGTTGAACGGCGCGGTAGCGAGTCCCAGCATCCCCATGCCTGGGCGCTCTGCCCCGGTGGCGATAGCGGCAGGCGCTTCTGCGATGTCCTGAATGGCTTGGCGCTCAAAAGTCTGCGACCCGGCGCGCGTGGGCGGATACACCTCGCCGTAGCGTGCGATATCGAATAGCGGGTTTCCTTCCATGCGCCCCTCGCGGAACTGGCGCGGGTACTTTTGGCGCATGACGCCGCCCAGAGCCTGCGGGCTTACATCTCCTCCAGCCGTGACGGTGCGGCCGCGCTCAAGGCTCATGAGGTTGGCGTATTGGCTGCGAGCGGTAGTCAGGCTCTTGGACAGGTCTCCGTGTCCAGCTCGCTCGAGGGACGTGGCTGCGGCTCCGTCAACAGCTTCCAACAGATTGTCGTACAGGCGCCCTACAGCGCCATTTCCGGCTCGGTGGGCAGCATTGGCAGCGGAGGATAGGTCGCTGCGTAGGACGTTGTACATCTCACCAGAGATGCGCCCATTGTGCTTAGCTGCCATTTGTAACTGGGTAGCGACCTTGGCTAGAACAGGATCTGAACTCACCGGGCGCATGGCGTTTAGGCGCAGGGCCTCGGTTGCTGCGTTTCCTGCGGTAGACAGGTTGATGGGTCGTCCTGGCAGAGCAGCCACAGCCTCAAACGTCTTCCCGATGCGCTCCGAAGCGTCTCCCAGCACCTGGCCTGACAGGTTGCGCGCTCGCTCGCCAATGGCTTCTGCAGCGGCCGTGTTGATGACGCGCTGATTGCCAGCCGCTTGCCCTGCCATTACCCCTGAACTGCCAGGTGCTCGCGAAAGGTAATCCTCTGCCTGCCTAGCGGTGGTCGATCCGCCGATCTCAGAGACTGATGGGCGGTAGCCACGTGCTTCCATGTTTCCGAGAATCTGCCCGCCAGCGTCTGGATTCTTGAAGCCGCGCATGCGGTCAACAATTTCGCTAATCGGGGAGGTTAGGAGATTGCGCGATTCGACACGCGCTCCTGGGGATAGGATGCCGCTCGCTAACTGCCCAACTGCTGCACCTCCTGCGCCTAAAATGCCCATCGTCCCAGCGCGTTGCATGCGCTCCCCTGGCGTGCCGTACTCAAGACCGCCAAGCATGGCCGAGCCAGCAGCGGATCTGGCGATGCCGCCCATCGGGAGCGCATATGGAACACCGCCACCGAGCCCGGTTGCTATTGGATGCGCCTCTTCCACAGGAGCGTAGGCTTCGTCAGCCGATGCCTGCTCTGCGCCCGACGCCGCAAGTTCCTTGTTGATGCGCTCTACTTCGGCAAGGTTTCCCTGCGACTCGTAATACTTCTTCATCGCCATCTTGCCGAGTTGCTTGGTTCCTGAAACCAACTTGTCGGCAGTGCGGCCGGCAGAGAGTGTGAACGCTCCAAGCGCACCAGGATCATCCTGCGCGGTCATCACCCCGGTTCTGATCTGCCTAGACGGTGGCACGTCCTCGTCAGTGCTGCCTACGGCGATAGGGTCGTCTTTCCAGCCCATTTATTGTTTCTTCTTCTTGGTGCGTTGCTTTCCGTCTGGGCCGATGTACACCGCGCCATCAGGCAGCATGTCCCACTCTGCGTCGGTCTTGATGCGATGTACCCTCGGCCGTCCGACCAGCGCTGTCGCTGGAGCGCCCCGCGCGGATGCCGATTGCACGGCTGCAATAGCCGCCGCGTCGTCAGGCTGCACTGAGCGAGATGGCCCTGCCGTCTCTCTTACCTGTGCTGGGTTATAGCCACCAGCCTCCAAGCCAGAGGTGCGGTTGGCGTGCTTGTCGTAGAGGATCTTGAGCTGCGACTGAAGCGCAGACTCAATAGCTGCTGGGTCGTCCGATGGCTTCGGCGTCGATCTTTCGAAGGCAGTCAATTCGTTGCCAGTCAGGGTCAGGCCGAATTTTGCTGCCCTGATGTCGTTCGCCCAGTTGTAGTAGTTCTGCCACCACTGCGCTTGGTTCTCCAGCCCTCCGAAACCCATTTTCTTGAGGGTGTCAGGAGAGAGTCTACGGCCAGCGGCGAGTGCTGCTTGACCGACCGTGTCCAGTTTCCATCCGCCGTAGTTAGGCTTGAAACTGGAAGTTAGATCGTAGAGTTGCTTCCCGGCATCGTTGAAGCCCTGCAGTTCCTTCTCAGATGCTTGGTCAAGTTGCTTTCGACCGCCTTCTGACGGCGGTGGGAAAATATCTGCGCGTGCGCCAGTCTTGATGCCGTACTTCTCGAGCATCGGCTTGTAGCGCTCCGGCAGTTCCAGCGGCTTGAACGTCTCCAACTTCTGCGTCACCGGGTCCAGTGCCGTGCGAATCTGCCCAGTGATTGCGATGGAGTTGGCGAGTTCGCTCTGCTCGTCGTCGCTCAAATCCTGCCCCATGCTGTGCTTGCGCCACAGGCGCGCGACCGTATCCAACCCGCGCTCCATCTGCGACGGGTCACGCCTGTTAGTCAGAGAACTGGCGTGATTCGCGATGCTGAGAAACGTGGCACCAAGCTCCTTGTCTCCGGCGGCGTTGTGCTTGAGCGCAAGCTGGTACAGCTCCTGCGGGTTCTTCAGAGTCTCAGGGCTCAGGTTTCCAAGCCCGGCCACCGCAGCGTCTCGACGCTTCTGCGTGCGCAGATCGGTCGCCACTTTCATGCCAGCCAATGCCCCGGTCGCATCTGTTCTGCGCGACAGCATCTGCTGCTGCAAGTTACTTTGGTAGGCATCCATGCCGCCGACGCCGCCAATGGCTAGCGCCCCCAAAGGATTACGCGGAAGGTTGCTCGGCTGGTTCGCAGCCAAGATCCCGAGTCCCATACGGGCCAGCGACTGCGTAGAAGCTTTGCGTCGCTCCTCTTCGGTAGGGCCGACGCGATACAGGTTCGCTAGGACCGCATCTAGATCGCGTTCGTCAGTAGCGGCCATAGGTAGGCCCGTATGGATTCTCTTGAGGCCATCCGGCGAATGGGTTGGGATTTCCTTGGGGCTGCGCGTTGCCGCCCGGACCGAACATCGGCTGCTGGGCGCCCTGCTGCTGCACGCCGCCGCCTAGCATATTCATCCCCATACCCCCCAGTTGGGCGTATTTAAGCCACGAAGGGATGGCTGATGCAGTTGCCGCCCCGCCGCCTTGGGCAGTCCCCGGCAGGAGTGCCCCTAGGCCGCTGCTGGAGCCCCCTACGCTCGATCCGCCCAGCCCGCCTAGGCCACCATAGGCAAGCCCGCCTGCGCCGCCCAGAGCGCCCCAGGTGAGGTTGCGCTTGGTGTTTCCGCCGCCTAGCGAGCTGCCCAGCCCTGCTCCCACCGCGGCGCCTGCAGGCCCGCCGAGGAAGAACCCGCCGACGCCACCAGCGACCGGCAGCAGGAAGTCTTTGAATAGCTTCGCCATCTACGAGCCCCAGAGCCCGAAGTCTTTGCCCATGCCGTAGAGGCCGAGACCGCCGATGCCGAGGCCAAGGGCGTTAGCAAATGGGTTGGCAGGGTAGTACGGCTGCGTGCCTGTCTGCGTGCCGCCGTACTGCCCGGTGATCGAGCCCTGGTAGCGCTGCAGCGCGTCCCACGGCGCCATCTGCCCGAAGTCGTGCTTCGCCTTGTCCGCGTTGATGAGCGCCTGCTGGTAGGTGTCCTGCATGCCGCCAGCTTGTAGCAGTCCGGCGCTCGCCGCGGTGTCCATTCCCGGTGCCATCTGCGCCGCCTGCATCTGTCGCCCGCGCTCGGTCTGATAGTTCTGCGCGTAGATCGGAAGCGCTGTGTCCGCGAGGTTTTTTCCGAGCCACTCCTGATGCGCGCTCGAGCCGTAGTTGTTGCCACCGCCGCGCCCGAATGTCCCTGAGACGCGCCCCTGCACGTCGCCCAGCGCTGTGTCCACGGCTCCCTTGAGGTACGGGTTCGTGTCAGCGTTCAGGTAGTCGCCGCGGATCGTGTTCCCGAACTCTGTGCGCCCGAGGTTCGTGAGAGAGTTTGGATCTGTGGATGAGCCCGCGAGCTGCTGTAGCCCTTGCTGCGTGTACGGCGACTGCGCAGCTACTGTTTGCCCAGGGTAATACTGCATCGGCCCCTGGCCGTGGAGACTATTCCCTTTAGCGAATACGTCACGCAGGTATGGCTGCTGCGCGGGCCACGGCTCTGAAGTCTGCTGCGTCTGTACTGTCTTGCCGCCGCCCTTGCTGTTCATACATCGCTCCTTAGCACAACCTGCACGCGCTTGAACCCGAGCGGTTTCAGCGCCACCTCGAGCCCGAGCCTGCAGTTAGCCTCGATTGCATGGCACTCGTGCTCTGACGCGAAGCGCTTCAGGTGATCCACCAGTCGCCCCTTCCACTCATCAAAGCGCTCTCCGAACAGGTAATGCACGATAAGCACGCGCTCCGTGCTGAACTGCTGAATTTCAGTGATGACGCACCCGAGAGGAAACGGATGCCACTGGTAGTCTCCTCTACGGATCTTCGCGTCCAGTTCGGCCTGCGGCGCGATACGGAGCTTCCCAGAGTCGATCTTCCTTCCGATGCTGGCAGGCTGACGGTATGGCTCATTCGAGGGCATCCTATTTACCGCCTCTGCGATTAGCAAGCCGCTCATGGGTGCAGCGTCTTCCACTTGGCGATGAGCGCGTTGCGGTATTGCTGCTTCAGAATTGGCTGCTGGCCCTCAAGCACCCGCACTCGATTTTCCAACTCGAACAGGTGCTCGAACTGGAGCCGGTCGGTGCCGTCGATTGCTCTGATCGCGTCCTGATCCTTGGCCGCTGCTTCTACGGCGGCATCTTCTACGATTACCCCGGAGCTCAGTCGCCACGAACGGCGCTTTGCGCGATTCGATGGGATCAATGCGGGTTCCACATACTGCGGATTGACGGCGTCCGCCGGAAGCTTGTCCCACGCGCGCTGCTCGATAGCTTCGTCGGTGAGCGCCTCGTCTCCCCGCGTATTGCGTACTGGGGTGACGATCGCGAGCGCTCCAGCGGGAGTCGTGTAGATAATCTTGCGAATCACACTTGATCTCCGCAGGCTATAAAGAAGTAACTGCTGGGATCGACAAGCGTGCCAACAGTGTCTCGGCAATTCATCGAAAACGTGCCCGCCGCTTGTGAGGACCCGGTCAAAGAGATATGCAACGCGCTGCCCTCGACCCCTGAAATAACTGCATAGTGCGTGCTGCTGAAATTCGTGTTGATGGTGACACCTACGTCACCGGTCCCGGTGTCCGTAACGCTGGTTATGTTGTATGAGGCATTGATATTCCCGGCGGCATCGCATTTGAGCCACGCCTTCGGGTGCCCTGGATTGAACTTTTGCCGTCCCGGCGTCACTGCCCGTACCGTGTCGGTTCCAGTTTCCTGCTCGGCTTGCGTGGCGATTTCGATCTTTCCCTGGACCGTATCCGACGCGGCGTCAACCGACATCGCCGTGCCGCTGATCGCTAGGCCGGTGAGCGAGAGCCAAGCCACGGCGCCGGCACTGTCATCCCAGAACAAAATCCGGTCTGCATTCGGGTCTGCTGGGAAGGACGCGCTTCCGGCCGGCACGGTCCAGTTGCCGGTGCCGTCAATGTACTGGGTAGCAACATTCGAGAGTTTTTTAAGCAGGCCATGCGCGGTAATGGAAGAGTCCAGCGTAGCGATATCGGTCGGCGCAGCGAGTTCGTCCAGCTTTATAGAATCCCCGCCAGCCGACTTGTGCGAGGCTGCATGCGCCGTAGGCGTGCGCGCATCGGTGAGACGCGCATCGTTACCTGCCACCGCCTGCGTCGCGCCAGCCCCGATGATCGGCGGCTGCGGATCGGAGAGCACGCCGGAGAGGCCGGAGACGCTTACCTCATCGGCGCCTCCGTTCTGATGGGTTGTAGCGTGCGCCGGACCGCCGCCGCCAGAGCCAATCCCGACCGTATCCCATGTCCCAGGGGTACCAGCCACCACGCAAACCCATCCTAGGACGCCCCCGGAAGCTGGCGCGCTGTTGCGAATGAAATCGCCCTGCTGATACGTGCCAGTCGTCGGAGCTGCGGTTGCCGCGTTCGTTGATGCCTGGATGAACCCCTCTGAGAAGAGGTTCAATTGCTGCGTGATACGGCGCAGGATTCTCGTGAATACGCCTGCATCGTATTCGCGCGGGATTTCCTGATCGACGTTGATCCGCATTACTCTTCGCCGCCTGGTTCGAAGTCGATGGCTAGATCGGCCAGTTCCATGTCGCCGCTTGAGTTGTGAGTGAGTCGATGCCAGCTAGCCTCTCGCATCACGTCGAACTGTCCAGAGGAAAGCGTGGTCGTACCGTCGTTCGTGAAAGAATCTCCGGCGCGCATCTTGTATGCGTTGTCCAAAGAAGCGGACGATGGTGCCGTGATGTACCTCGGGCGCACCCTGCGTACCATTGAACATGGGCCATCATCTCCAAGTTCTGCCAATGTGAAACTGGCTGCACCAGGAGTCCCGGTCAGCGTGTAAATCTTGTGGTCAGCCTTGAATATTGCTGGTTGCGACGAGCCAGTGACCCAGAATGGGGAGTCATACGCAAACGGGATGTCAGTGTTATAGGTCGCGAACAGTGCTCCTAGACCGTCGTAAGTTACTCCAGCGGTGATGAACTCCACCGCTGCTTCAATCACCCTTGGATCAGTACCCCACTCGTCTTTGCGGTAGTTGTAGACCACACAGGCATCTATATCTCCGACTGACGATGAAACGAAGTGAAAGTAGATCAATGAATCAATTGGGTCATGCAGCGCCCACGTCTTATAGCGGTATGTCTTCTGCAGTGAATCAAACACCGTTTTCTTGAGCGGGTTGCCAATCGGAATAGGACGCGCGCCGTCGTAGTAGTAGAAGTCGTGGAACCCCATGAAGATGTGGGCGGTACCTCCGGCGCGAGTGGAGATCGGAACTACCGCCTCCTGGCACGGCGCTCCTACCGTATCCGAAACTTCTCGCCAGTCCCACACCACCGGAGGGCCGACGTACTGCCCGATGAACATGGACTTATCTTTGTAGGCGACCATTGAATCTCCAAGTCGCCTGCCTGCGCGGATAGGCCCTTGCGATGAGCTTAGTAAGCCTGTAGCGCATTGAGTAGAGATGGCTGGCGTCCAAACGGTGTAATCGCCTATGCCGGAACACCACCACCTCGAGGTCGAATCCCCGAATGTCGCTTCGTTCGTGTTCAGGAGCATGACGAACTGGCCTACCGTCTCCACGATCTCCGACTTCGGCGCCCCAGTGACGTTAGCGAGCGCCCCGCTTGTGGTGAACTGAAGCGTGTCCGATTTGGATGCGAAAAGCGTGGCGTCTCCGAACTGTGCAACTCGCCATCGGTTCGCGTCGCCCAACGCATACGCCCCTCCCACGGCGCGCGTGCGGTCTGTCCACGTAGTGCCGCTGACGTTCTCATACATCGCTGTCGCTGTGCCTGCGAACAGCCTGGAAGAGTTATCCAGTTTCCTGATGACCGCTCCGCCCTTGCACGCCGCAGCCAACGCCGCGAGCCCGGTATCCTGCGGGGACGGAGCTGCCTTGTGCCCGCGCATTGACGGAATAACTGAGACCGCGTTCGTGAATATCCCTGGCGTAGCCGGGTCCAAGTCCGGCGCGTACCCCTTCAGCTTTACGTTCAGCCTCATGCTGGCGTGATCGTCATGCCGCCGGAGAATGCGATCCCCTGGGCCTCGGTATTGATGTCAACGGCAATAGCGTCGCGCTTGTCCCTCCACACCGGGATGCGCTTGTCGTTCTTCATGAACGGCTCGGCCTCGCAGAGCGTCGCGAAGAGGTACAGGTCAGGATTGTTGAGGAAAAGTAAGTAGACCGCAGAAGATAGCGGCCCCTGGCGCTTGTAGTACGTGCCCTTCACCGTATACGTGCTATCAGGGTACGGTCCGAACTCGAGCGTGCCTGCGCTGTGCGCGAAGAAACTCGGCTTGCCACTGGAAGAGCGCACCGGGTACTTCTCGAACAACTGCTGAAGCCCCATCGGGCGGATGAGTTTCGCTGGCGAGCCATCGACGTAGAGAACCTTCGCCCCCAGGAAGCCGGTAGGGACGGTGGCAACGCCACCAGCGATGGTGACGTTGAGCGCAGTTTCCATCTCCGTCGCTCGGACGTTGCGCATGATCCACTTCTCCCCGGCCATAACCAGGTCATCAAGGTATGCACTGAGGTCTGCGCGCTTAAGCCACTCTGACGCCCGCGACTTCAATTCACTGTGCGTAGTGATGCTCATGCGGCCTCCTTCAGAAGCATGGCGCTGTCTCCTTCGTCCAGGCGTCGGTACAGTTTGACCACTGCATCAAGCGACGTTTTCTCCTTCACGTCGCGCATGCGCTCTCGAGCGCGCTTCCACACAGAACTCCCGAAACTCTTCTGCGCGTTGTGGATCGCCTCTGGAGCGTCCTCGCCGTCACGAACCATGTACGGGTAGTCGCTCCCAAGCAGTTCCACCGCCCCAGGGTCGTCCCATGTCACGACGTTCGCGCCGACAGCCGCAGCGGTGGAAATCTTGGTGCTAGGCTTGAGCGGCCCGGCGCGTCCGTCTCGCTTCTGTAACGCGATGTGCAGGTTCAGCATCGGAGCCGCTTGCAGGAACTGCGCTGAGTTCGTAGCTGCCAGCCCGTTCCAGAACGCGGGCTTGTTGAACCCCTTGCCGATATAGCCAACGCGGCAATAGTCCTGCGGCGCGCTCCCGGTAATCCTGTAGTCCCACTGATGCGGAATAACCGCCATCGCAGCCTTCGGGAAGTGCTGCCTGTAGAACGCTATGCACGCCTTGTTGGGGACGATGAGCACATCCACGAGATCGGCGAAAGGACATACGCGGTCCTTGGCGTAGAAGTCGATCACGTCGTAGATGATCTGGTTCGAGCGCTCTTTGGCATCCTCAACCAGCCCGCGGTCGGCTTCCTTGACGATGACGACCTTATCGTTGCGCGTGCCGCACAGGTCTCCGAAGTAGCACCTCGTCTTCAACGCAGCAGCGATGTGCTCACCTCGCAGAATGCTCGACGTGAAGGAATTGTTCAGGACGAAAATCATGGCACCGGGATGAGTTCAATCTTCGACAGGTCAGGCAACTCGCGCCTCTTGCGCACGGTCCACCCCATCGATACGCCAAGTGAACCCATGTCGTCGGCGTCAGGGAAGATCTGGCCGATCATGTCCCAGTCCGCGCGCCAGTAGTCGTCCGGGTAGGCGTGGCGCCCCTTGCTTGGGCTCGCCATCGAAATGACCAGCCATCCGTTAGGCTTCAGCACGCCCCACATATTCGTGACTAACGCCCGCCAGTCCTTGATGTGCTCGAACGCATCCAGCGTCATCACGGCGTCGAAGGCGTTTTCTCCGAAGTGCTCTATGAGGTTCTCTGCCGGGACAACCACATCCACGTTGGGCCCTGCGCGCATGTCGGTCCCGATGGCGTGCGGCACCAGATCGCGCACGCATCCGTTTACGTTCAATGAGCCAACCTCGAGAACCTCGCCTTTAAGCTTCCCGAGGTGCCCGGCGACGAAGCTTCGCACTTGGTTATGCACGAGGTTTGATCCCTGTGATCCTCATATCCCTTGGTTCGCGCAGCTTGAACTGCGCCGGCTCCTGCCTGACGTTCACAAGCCCGGCCTCCGTCATCAGCGCCGCTAACGACTTTGGCGTGTACCCCCAGCGGTGAACCATGAGCGCGTCCTTCCAGCTCGGATCGCCATAAAACACCCACATCGTTCGCTGCCCGTCCTTTCCTGGAGACGAGAAAGTGTCAGGGTCGGCTAGGAACTGCTCGCAAGCGCTTTGCAGGTTAGGGCATTCGAGGATCATCTTCCCACCTGGCCTAAGCACCCGGACCCACTCTTTCACGACGCCAAGCACTTCCCAGCGCCAGAAGTGCTCTACGACGTGGACGGCGAGAATCTCGTCTGCGCTCGCGTCGTCGAACTCCAGATTGTGCAGATCGCAAATTACGTCTGGCGCGCGGCCGCGCCGGCTTGGAGCGACATCGACGTTTATATATCCATCCAGGATTTTGTCTCCACAACCAGCGTTAATTCTTACCCTAGATTTATCCACGGAGGGTACACTTCCTTATATGCCAACGCCCTACGAAAACCTCCGCAGCCGAGGTTCAGGCGCATTGAAGCGCTCCAGTCATTAACTCAACTTCTCGGTGCCATTCGTCTGCGTAGTCGCACTCCGCGTACTCTGGCCAGCATGGGGTGCCTATCGTGAAGTGAACTAATTTCGATGCCGAGTTGTACTTGTACTCGCCTACCAGCCAGTTCCACTCCAGCGGCAGCGCA
>Ga0105347_1001200_pt1 | contig 11384 bp, 7 predicted proteins | sample EasRivMeERMLT890_FD_89677 | JGI IMG/M metagenome (GOLD analysis project Ga0105347, IMG submission 89677) | Soil microbial communities from meander-bound floodplain in the East River, Colorado, USA - East River MetaG ERMLT890 | ecosystem: Environmental > Terrestrial > Soil > Floodplain | place...
CCCTGCGGACAATGCACAGCGCACCGTCGTCAGTGCCTCCGAGAACGAGAATAGTGCGGACACCTCAGTGAGAGCGGAAGCAAGCTACGAGGAGATCTATCCGCCGGGCCCGGGCCGCGACGTAGCGGAGAGGACCTGCATGGTCTGTCACGGCGAAAACTTCATTTCCACCAGGCCGGCCACCGTCGGCACGTGGACGGCCCGCATCGATCGCATGATGGGGGCACAACTCGCCACCAAGCCCGCTGCGTCGTACGCCGAGGGCCTTCTCACGTATCGAGCGGGCGAACTCCGCTTTTCACGGCAAGACCGCGAAGACCTGCTTGCGTACCTGGTGAAGAATTTCGGGCCTTCCGTGACGCCCCGCGCTGTTCGGATCGAGCAGGAAATGCCGCTCGACGAGGCGAAGCTTGGTAAGGCGATGTACGTCGAGTACTACCTGACGCCTGATCTCCCCGGGCAAGGCATGAACGCTCCGGAATTCACCAAGCTGACGGGCAACTTCGTCGGTCGGCGTGTCGGGCAGGACGTGCGGTTCGATCAGGACGGCAACGTGTGGCTGACGGACCGCGGCTACCCCAATCGCCTCGTCAAGCTCGATCCGCGCACAGGAGACCAGAAATCTTACGTGCTGCCGAATCCCATCAGCGGCAACCACGACGTCAACATCGATCGGACCGGCATCGTCTGGCTCGCCGAGCCCGAAGGCCAGCAGCCATCCGGCGAGAAGCGCCTCCTCGGCTTCAATCCGAAGACCGAGAAGTTCGAGTACCAGATTCCGATGGATCCGGACAATGTGATCCGGAGCACGAACAAATGGATGCAGTCGATGGCCTTCGACTCGAAGAACAACGTCTACGTCGGCTGGATCATGGGCGGTGCGATAAGCAAGTATGACCGCGAGACAAAGAAAGTCTCGGTATTCATGGTGCCGACCCACAACGCGATTCCGTACGGGATCGTCGCCGACAGGAACGACAACCTCTGGATGGCGCTCTGGGATTCCGGCAACATCGCGAAGTTCGATACGACTGTCAACCAATGGACCATCTTCACACCGCCAACCTACCCCGGTCAGGTTCGACGACTGAACGTGGATGCGCAGAACAACGTCTGGTGGGGAATGTGGTCCGCCGGCAAACGCCCCGGCATACTTGGCAAACTCGATCAGACGACCGGCAAGATGACCGAGTACAAAGTCCCGCGGCAGAACTCGAACCCGTACGACGTCGCCCAGGATCTCGAAGGCAATATCTGGGTCGCCGATGTCGGTGGCACCCACGCATCGCTGTTCAAGTTCAATCCGCGAGACGGCGCGTTTACGCTGTATCCGAAACCACAGAAAACCGCGGATACGCCCAAGATTCAAATCACGAAGGAAGGGGCGATCTGGTATTCACCGCGCGGAAGCCAGAGGGCGCCCGCGTTCGGGGTGTTGTACCCCGATATGGACAAGATCACGACGCTCGGTGCGTATTATCTGAACGGCCCGCCCGGATATCTGTTCAAGCCGGCGGCGTCACAACGAAGTACCCAGTAAGGATAACGGCACCCTCACGAACGGAGTAACCGCATGGCTCGAAGAGTCCTCGCATTGGTCTCGGTGCTCGTGCTGATCGTCATCGGGCTCATGCGGGTCGGTGTGTCGGGGCAGATATTTGTTGGAACGCCGACGCCTCCGCAGTTTACGGGTCAGCAGCAGCCATCAACCAGGAACGGCGAGTGGCCTCACTACAACGCCGATCTCAAGGGCACCAGGTACTCGCCGCTCGACCAGATCGACGCATCGAACTTCAGCAAACTGGAGGTGGCCTGGCGCTTCAAGACCGATAGACTCGGGCCGTTCCCGGAATTCAAACTCGAAGGCACGCCGTTGATGGTCAAGGGCGTGGTCTATGCGACCGCCGGCACGCGCCGGTCTGTCGTGGCATTGGATGCGAAGACCGGCGAGCTGATCTGGTCGCAGAGTGTCCGTGAAGGAAAGCGCGCCGGGCTCGCGCCGCGCCAGTTGTCGGGTCGCGGACTCTCGTACTGGACCGACGGGAGGGGCGACGAGCGAATTGTTTACGTCACGACGGGGTACAGGCTTGTAGAGCTGAATGCGAAGACCGGCGCCTTCGTCACCTCATTCGGTAAAGACGGCATCCTCGATCTGAAAGTCGGCGTCGTCTACGGAGCGGACAAGCAGATTGATCTCGAAACCGGTGAGATCGGCGTCCACTCGACGCCGGCCGTGGCTGGTGATGTTGTGATTGTCGGCTCCTCGTTCAGGGAGGGGGGAACTATTTCAACCCACGACAACACCAAGGGCCTGGTGCGCGCGTTTGATGTGCGAACGGGTAAGAAGCTCTGGCAATTCAATACCATTCCGCGGCCAGGCGAATTTGGCAACGATACGTGGGAGAACGGATCGTGGGCCGCGAACGGCAACGTCGGCGTCTGGAGCGAAATCAGCGTGGACGAGGATCTCGGCCTCGTGTACCTGCCGGTTGAAACCCCCACGTCTGACTTCTACGGCGGCCACCGGCCCGGGAACAACCTCTTTGCCGAAAGCCTGGTCTGCGTCGATCTGAAAACCGGACAACGGAAGTGGCATTTCCAATTCGTACACCACCCGATTTGGAACTACGACGTCTCCTCAGCGCCGATTCTCGCGGACATCACCGTCAACGGACAAGCGATCAAAGCGGTGGCTATCCCGAGCAAGGAGAGCTTCCTGTACGTCTTCGATCGAGTCACCGGCCGGCCGGTCTGGCCGATCGAGGAGCGTCCGGTCCCTCAATCGACCGTGCCCGGCGAGAAGACGTCGCCCACGCAGCCGTTTCCGACCAAACCACCCGCGTACGGCCGCAATCAGATCAAAGTTCCTGACGATCTGATCGATTTCACCCCTGCCCTGCGCGATGAAGCGATCAGCCTGCTCGAGCGGTACAAGTTCGGGCCGATGTTCAACCCTCCAGTTCTTGGCAAGGTTGACGGCGTGCTCGGCGCGATCAATATCGGCAACGCGGCCGGCGGCACGAACTGGACGGGTGGCGCCTACGATCCGGAGACGCACATCGCCTACGCTCCCGTGGCCAACGCGGGCGTCGGATCGTATTCGCTCGTTCCGCCGCCCCCCGGCTTCTCGGACCTTCGATACGCCAGGGGAGTCGCCGGCCTGGCGTTCGGAGAAATCTGGGGACCTGGTGACTGTTGCGCTGCAGATTCTGGTTATCGAACACGGGACGATCTGCCCGGCCCCATGCCGGCCCCGCCGCTCCCACCAGGCGTCTCACCGCCGCCACCGTTGACTATCCAGGGACTGCCGGTCGTCAAGCCGCCGTACGGCCTGATTGCGGCCATCGACGTCGATCGCGGCGAGCTGTTGTGGCAGACGCCGCACGGCGACACGCCGGACAACGTGCGCAATCACCCCGCGCTCAAGGGGCTGAACATTCCGAAGACCGGCCAGAACGGCAACGTCGGATTGGTCGTGACCAAGACGCTCGTCATAGTCGGCGACCCACAGGTCACCACGACGCCAGAGCATCCCCGCGGCGCGATGTTGCGGGCGTACGACAAGCGCACGGGTAAGGAAGCCGGTGCCGTCTACATGCCCGCCCCACAGAGCGGATCCCCGATGACGTACAGGCTGGACGGCAAGCAGTACATCGTGGTGGCGGTCAGCACCATTGCCGGCCGCGACAGCTACTCGGGCGAGTACATCGCGTTCAGTTTGCCGAATTGAGAAGCGGATTTACTACTACGGGCCACGGAGTCACGGAGCCGCGGAGCAAAAACATGAATTTCCTCCGTGTCTTCGTGTCTCCGTGGCTACGTGGCAGTGAAATTCCCTCTAGCTAGAACCCAAACCGCGTGCCGATCTGGAACTGCCTTGGGAACCCGCCGCCAGCGAGCGCGTTCGGGATGAGGAAGGTCAGCCGTTGATCGCCGGTGGGATTCGCGAAGTTCGCCTCGTTGGTTAGGTTGAACACCTCGAAGAACAGATCGAGCGAGCGGCCCTGGCCCGGCCGCAACCGGTAGCCGGCCCGCAAGTCGACCTGCATCAGCCCAGGACCGTAGGCGCCGTTTCGGCCGCCGGCATTCTTGACAGTGATCGCGTTCAGGCCGTTGCCGCTGTACGTGCCGGCGGCAATCGGATCGACCGCGATGTTGTTCATGTCGGCGTCGACGTTGCTGTTGTGGATGGTGAAGGGCGTCCCTGTCATGAACCGCGCGACGGCCCCACCGGTCAGTCCGCGGATCCACGGCACTTCAAACCGGCCGCTGAGCGTCGCCGCGTGGCGGCGGTCGGCGTTGGTCGGGCCTTCGTTCAGATCCAGATTGCGCTTGTCGAGCACCTGGAAATCGTTGGTAGCCGTGGGCGTACCGTTCGTGTTACCCCAGCCCTTCCCCAACGCGTACGAGAACCTGGCGCTCCAGTAGTCGGCAAAACGTTTCTCGATCGCCAGGTTGAGGCCGTCGTACCTGGTTTCGCCGATGTACTCGACGATAAAGACGTCGCTCGCGAAATTCGAGAGCCCCAGCTGACTCGCAATGCCCCGGAAATCCACGCGGGTGACCGGCGCCGTGCGGCCTGTCGTCAGCTTGGTTGCCGGGTTCAGGTTATAGCGCAGCGGCTGATTCCGATTTTGAATATGCATGTAATCGGCCGCGAACGACATCTGACTGCCAATCTGGCGCTCGTAGCCGATCGACGCCTGCCGTTGTAGCGGAAGGGCCCGATCCGGCGTGTCGAGCCAGACCGCGCCGGTGTTCCTGGCCAGCGTGCCGGCGGGCACGAGCTGGTTCACGAGCGTCCGATTCAGTGTCGGGCCGTTGACGAGCAGCGGGTCGGTCGGGAACCGTCCCAGGCCCGGGCCGGGATCGGCTTGCGCCACCGGGAACTGCGCCTGGAACGAGTTGCTGAAGACGCGGTTCAGTGAGTAATTCTCGAAGCGGTCGATCCACTGCTTCTCGTAGAAGATGCCGTAGCCGCCGCGAACAACCGACGCCGGGCTCAGGCTGTACGCGAACCCGATGCGGGGCTGGACGTTGTTCTTGTCCACCGGATACGCATTGGGATCTTTGAACAACGGGTTCCAGAACTCGCGGATCGGCGAGACGTGGACGTCGTAGCGAAGGCCCAGACTCATCGTGAGATGCTGGTTGATCTGCCACTTGTCCTGCGCGAACACCCCGAGAGAGTGCGTGATCGAGAGCAGCCGGACCATCTGCGGCACGCGAATCGTCAGCCGCTCCGGGTACGTCCGCGGGTCGGCCGCGTTGAACACCTGGTCGGTCGACATCGTGAACTGGCCATTCATGAACCGCTGGTCCTCACGGTAGTGCTCGCCGAGCTGATACTGCGATCCGAATTTCAGATCGTGGTTGCCGCCGATGAACCAGCTGAACGTGTCGTCGATCCCGTAGACGTTCATGTTCCTGAAGTCCGCGTAGTTGGTGTCGGCCTGGTCGATGAAGCTCAGGAACTGGAGCGTCGGCGGCGCCTCCGTCCAATCCCCGCTGTCCTGATAGAGGGGCTGGCCACGTTTCGGCTTCTCGTGCACGGCCGACGCGCGCAGCGTGTTCAGCTTCGTGATGCCCGCAACCCAGTTGTGTGCGGCGACGAACGACCAGTCGTTGTCTCTCTCGATGCTCAGCGTGTCGATCGTGCCGTTACCGAGCACCTGGTTGTAGTTCGGCTGGTGATCCCACAGGAAGCGCACGTTGTAGTTGTGGCTGGAATTCAGCTGGTGGTCCATGCGCCCCATGTAATTCCAGGAGTCGGTTTTCTGCGCGACCGTGAAGCTCCGGTCCGGCCGCGTCGGGTAGACTCGGCTTCGGCCTTCGGCTCGATCCTGCCGCTCGAAGCTGGCGAAGAAATGCATCTTGTCGCGGACGATCGGCCCGCCAATCGTGCCGCCCCACTGCTTCTTCGTCGTCTCTGGCTTCGTCAGATTCTGCTGCTCGACGAAGAAGTCCTTCGCCGTCATCGAGGCATCGGTGAAGTACCCGAAGCCGCTCCCATGCCAGAGATTCGTCCCCCTGCTTGCTGACCGCGTTGACGATGCCGGCGGTGGCCGCGCCGTACTCGGCGTCGAACTGGTTCGTGACCACCTGGAATTCCTGGATCGATTCGAGCGGCGGCCGCGCCTGCGCGCCCGAGCTGCCGCCGCGCAAGTCGTCGTTATTGCTCCCGCCGTCCATCAGGTACACCACTCCGCTGCCGTTCTGGCCGTTGATCGTCACGCTGTCCGACGAGGAGTCGGCCGCCGCGTTGTAGACCACGCCCGGCAAGAGCGCCACCAGGCCGGTGAAGTTGCGCGAGCCAGACGGCAGATTCGTCAGGTCGCCCGAGCCGACGTTGCCGCCAACCTGCGCCGAGGTGAGGTCGACTTGCGGCGCCTCGCCAGTCACCGTGATGCTCTCTTCGAGACCACCAACCTGAAGCGCCAGGTCCACCTGTAACGTCGCGCCCACCCTCACGACCAGATCTCCCTGCGTCAACCGTCTGAAGCCCATGAGCTGCGCCGTAATGCGGTACGGACCGGGCACGATGCCGGGAACCAGATAGGTCCCGTCGTCGCCGGACGTTGTCTCGCGGACCGTTCCGTTGTCCTGGTGGGTCACGACGATCGTCACCCCCGGGAGCACACCTTTCTGTTCATCGGTGACGCGGCCGCGAATGGCGGAACCGCCTTGCTGCGCTTCCGCTGCGACCGCGAACGAACACACCACCAGCACCGCAACACTCATTTGTCGAGGCATAGATGCACTCCCTTTCGGCTGCGCGAACTTTGGAACGCTGTGCGGCGATAGACAACCGCGTCTCGCTGATTTCGGGCGGAGGGCTGATTCGCCTGAGTGGTCCGTTACCGGCCCAGCCGCCTACATTCGGCTATTGGGACGTCCAACATCCGGTCGAGAACACGCATGGTATACACCTGCACACGCGTGATATGCACGAGAAGTTTGGAATGCCGCTCCGGCAGGTCCCGCGTTCACAGCGTGGGCAGCAGCGGCGCGGCCAATCCGCAGTCGGCGAAACATCCAACTACCAACCTCCAACTCCCAAGGAGATTCGATTCGAACGACGTAGAGGCCGACCTTCAGGTCGGCCTTCACCTTGGGAGTTGGGCGTTGGGAATTGGGAATTACTTCCGTTTCATGGTGATGAGAATCTCTCGCAGCGCTTCCGGATCAGCGTCAAGGTCTCTTTCACCGGGAGGGAGCTTGTTCGACTGCAGAATGAACGCAACGATGTCGCGATAACTCTGGCTGGATAAACTACTCGGACGGTCCGACGGCATCAGCGTTCGGATCCGCTCCCACAGCTCGCCGACCGTCGTGTCGCCGTACAGAAACCAGAAGCTCTCTTCGACAAGGCTTGGCGCGGTGCCCTTGCCGCGAAGATCCTCCGCGTGACACGAGGCGCATGCCTGCATGTACTCGGTCTGGCCGCGCCTGGCTTGTTCCTCGGTGTACACGCCGTCCCACACCGTGCGCCCGGAGGTCGACTTCGCTCCCTGATCGCGCTGCTGGCCGGCGACGTTGACCGCCAGCGCACACGCCAACAACGTGACTGACGTCAACCAGGCCGGTCGCGTCATCGCGTCTGCGTCTCTCTCCTCAGGTCCGCTCCGCCTGGCAGCGCAAAAACCAGCATTGTGTTACCGGAGTTTGGCCGGCGAATTTCTGGAGCCAATTCCGGTGCGAGCAACGTGGACCAGCTCCCGCCGCCAATCCCCGCCGGCATGGCCACGTACTGCTTTCCCTTCGCCAGATAGGTGATCGGAAACCCCTGGGCGGAGGTCGGCAGGCGTGTCTGCCAGAGGATCTTTCCGGTACTCGCGTCGTAGGCGTACATGTGACGGTCCCAGTCGCCCCCGAATACGACACCGCCGCCTGTCGTGAGCGCGGCCGTGTTGGAGGGCGACGGCGTGCGATGGCGCCATAGGATCTTCCCGGACCTGATATCCAGGGCCAGGAATTCACCGAGATTGCCCTGAGACCCCGGATACTTGTAGTCTCTGCGGCGCACCGGACCCGTACCGCCGCCGCCAATGACCTTCTGAACGGGACCAAACGTTGCCTTCTCGCAGTTCAGATTGAGCGGGATGTAGAGCGCATTCGTTTGCGGGCTGAAGGCCATCGCGCGCCAGCTCTTGAATCCAGCGGTGCTCGGACACTGGTCGACTTCGACACCGAGCTTGGGGATCATGCCTTCAACGTAGGTGACTTTGCCATTCTGTGGATTCACCCGCACGATGGTCTGATAGCCGATATCGGTCGCGTGAACAAAGGCGCCACTGGTTCGATCGAGCTGCCACAGAATTCCCAGCTTGCCCATCTTGAAAAGCGACTTTCGTCCACCGACGTCGATCAGGATGTTCTCGAACACTTCGTCCATGTCCTGCGTCTCGCCGGGAAGGTGCTGGTAGTACCACTTCATCTTGCCGGTGTCGGGATCGAGTGCGAGGGTCGAGTTCGTGTAGAGCGCGTCGCCGTCGGTGCCGCGGGCGACCCTGGCCCACGGCTTGGCTTGCGCCGTCCCGTAGTAGACGAGGTTCGTTTCCGGATCGTAGCTGCCGGGGATCCACGCGTCGCCGCCCGCGCGGAACGTCAGCGGGAGGTCGCCCCACGTGTCGCCGCCGGGTTCCCCAGGACGCGCAATCGTTGACGTCCGCCACAGCTCCTTTCCGGTGGCCGCGTCATGGCCCGAAATGAAGCAGACGTCTTCCTTGTAACGGGTGCATCCCGTGATCCCGGCGATCACCTTGCCGCGAACGACGATAGGACCGGACGTGTATTCGTACCCCAGCTTCGAATCAGCGACCCTCGTATCCCACGCGAGCTTTCCCGTTCGCGCGTCGACGGCGACAATGTGCGCGTCGTTGGTCGTGGCGAAGACCTTGTCCCCGTAGATAGCGATGTTTCTCTGGATGCCGCGCCCCTGATCACCACCGCCGCCTGCAGCTTGCGCAAGCCGCGGAATGGGACTGTCTTCAGCTCCACCACCACTCAAGGCGGGCGCACGTGTCTGCTGCGGCGCCTCGGGACGATATTCCCAGATCAAATCTCCCGTTGCCCCGTCCAGAGCCTGGATGACGCCGCGCGGGTTCGGCAGGTACATGACGCCGTCGTAGACGAGCGGCGTCGCTTCCTGGGCGCCGGAGTCGTCCATCGACCACGACCACGCCAGTTGAAGTTGCTGGGCATTCTGCCGGTTGATCTGATCGAGCGGGCTGAAGCCCCACGCGTTGTCGGTGCGCCTCCAGTTCAGCCAGTCGCCGGGAGCAGGGTTGCGCAACATCGCCTCGGTGACGGGGCGGAAGTCTTTCACCTGTGCCATGAGCCAGAGGCTCCCCAGCATCACCATGATCGACATCGAGAAAGCGAATCGCACTCTCATAACACCTCCCGTTACTTCTTCTCGACGAGCTCGAGCGGGCGACGTCTGGAAGCGCGAGGCCGACCTGAAAGAGTCGGCCTCTACGCGCAGGAAAGTGATCAAGGCGAGGGTTTGGTCGCCTCGAACCGAATTTGCTTCAGAACCTCGGCCTCACGCGCGAGCTCTGTCTTGCCGGCTGGAAAACCGCCCCTCGACAACACGAACGCCAGAGTATCGGCGGTCTGCTGCCGGCTCAGGCTTCCCGGGTTGTCTGCTGGCATCGACACTTTGATCCGTTCGAAGAGATCGTCGACTGAGAGGCCGCTCCAGTTCGATTTGAACTCCGCGCTCGCCAGGGCTGGCGCCGTTTCACCGCCCGTAAGGTCCGCCGCGTGACAGGACGCACATCTTTCAGAATAGAGCGGCCCGCCGCGCTTGGCCTGCTCCTCCGTGTAGACGCCATCCCACACGGTCTGTGACGACTCCGTCGAGGATGTCCCCGGCGCCTGTTGCGGGGGAGCCGCGTGCTCGGCGCGGACTGAGGAACGAAAGGCGCCAAGTGCCGCCACGCTGACGAACGCAACAACCACGATTCTTATATTCATCCCGCACCAGGAATAGAGGAGATCACGGAAAAACAGTCTAATTCGGCAAACTGTACGCGATGTACTCGCCCGAATAGTTGCCGCCGCTGACGGCCACCATGATGTACTGCTTGCCATCCACCATGTAGGTCATCGGCGTTCCGCTCTGGATGGCCGGCATCAACAGTGCCCCGACTTGCTGGCCCGTCTTCTTGTCATACGCGCGGAGCATCGCGCCACGCGGATGTTCCGGGGTTGTCGTGATCTGTGGATCGCCCATCACAACCAGGGTCTTGGTTATCACCAATCCGACTCCTGAAGTGCCAGCCTGCCCGGTCTTCGGAATGTTCACACCCTTCAATGCCGGATGGTTGCGGATGTTATCCGGCGTGTCACCGTGCGGCGCCTGAAACAGGACCTCACCGCGATCGAGATCGATGGCCGCGAGGAATCCATATGGCGGTTTGACGATGGGTATCCCCTGGATATTCAGGCCGCCACCGCCCTCGTCGGCTGGAGGCGCAGGAGCAGCGGGCGCGCCGCCAGCGGGCGTCGCGCCGCGCGTTGTGGGTAGTTCCGCGCGATTTCGGCGCCCTGAATCGGCGGCGCAACAGTCGCCAGGCCCCCAGACTTCGACGACGGGCCGCCCCGCGACTCCCGTGATGTACCGAAGATCCGAGTATCCAGGCGGCGTTGCAACGAGCGACCTCACGCCCGGCGTATTCCCGGATGGCGCATAAAGGATGTGCGTCTCGGGATCGAAACCCCCACCGGGCCAGTTCGTGGCGGTGCCGACCGTAATCGCGCCCAGCAGGCCACTGACGTTGCCAAGCATCGGCGGGTTGAATGGCGTGGTTGCCCAGCGGTACTGCTTGGTCCTTTCGATGGCGGCCGCCCGAAGTTCCGGGGTGAAATCGATCAGATCATTGGGCACGTTGAAGAAATTGCGCGCATACCGCAACTTGTCTGGCGGGTGCGGCTGCGTCGCCGAGGTCTTCTCGCCCGGCACGTCGGACTGTGGCACCGGCCGCTCTTCGATCGGCCACACGGGCTGGCCCGTCACGCGATCGAAAACGTAAAGCCAGGCCTGCTTGCTCGGCACAGCCACCGCCTTGATCGCGCGGCCGTTGACGGTGATGTCGGCCAGGATCGGCGCAGAGGACATGTCAAAGTTCCAGAGAGGATGGTGCACGAACTGGAAATGCCACTTCCGCTGCCCGGTTCTCAGATCGACGCAGACGAGGGTTTCGGCGAAGAGGTTGTTCCCGGGCCGGTGCCCACCGTAATAGTCCGACGAGGGTGTCTCCACCGGCAGGTAGACCAGGCCCAGTTCTTCGTCCACGGTGATCTGGTTCCAGATGCCCACGTTGCCGTTGTATTCCGAAGAACCCTCCTGCCAGGTGTCATTGCCGAACTCACCTTGA
>Ga0105347_1001201_pt1 | contig 11383 bp, 6 predicted proteins | sample EasRivMeERMLT890_FD_89677 | JGI IMG/M metagenome (GOLD analysis project Ga0105347, IMG submission 89677) | Soil microbial communities from meander-bound floodplain in the East River, Colorado, USA - East River MetaG ERMLT890 | ecosystem: Environmental > Terrestrial > Soil > Floodplain | place...
TACGAGGGATCGAACCCCTACGATGAGCCGATGATCCTGCTCGGCAACAGCCACAAGGCGACCCCGGAAGATGTGACCAAAGCCGGCGGTCAGCGAAACGAAATCGATGAAAAGACCGGCAAGCGAATTATCTACCAGCACGGCGGCGGTCAAGACCAGGGAGTACTGGCAGACTAGAATCGAAAACCCGCATCTCTTTGTTTCGCGCAAGCCCGGCCCGGGGAGTCCCCGGCCGGGCTTTTCACTTTCAACAACGGGTCACCCAGCGGTTGCTTGTAGCTTTCTTCTAACAGTACAACCGCCGGTCAAAGGTTGTACGAAAAACCAAGGACATGATAAAAAATCTCGCGATGCAACGCTTTCGTCTCCGCCTTCGTCCGCAGTTTATTCTGGTCGCCCTCGCCGCCGGCGTGATGGCCTACCTGACACTGATCCCGTTGGCAATGCTGGTGTATGGCAGTTTGAAAAGCGGGCCGCCGGGAGTGGCCGGAAGCCTGACCATCAAAAACTATCTCGTCCTTTTAGAGGACTGGCGTCTGGTTGGGGCATTAGTCAATTCCCTGATCTTCAGCACGGGCTCGAGTTTCCTCGCGTTTATTGCGGGACTCTATTTCGCCTGGATGACCGAACGAACCAACGTTCCCTGGCGGAGCGCCATTTACACCTGCATCCTGGTGCCGATGATCGTACCCGGCATTCTTACCACCGTCGGCTGGATTATCCTCTTCGGGCGGCGCTCCGGCGTAGTCAACCTGATCGCTACGCAATTCCTCGGGTTCGATCAGCCCATCGAAATTAATAATATGCCGGGGATGATCTGGGTCCAGGGAGTGGATCAAATCCCCCTGGCGTTTTTGTTGCTTGCAGCAGCGCTTCGCTCCATGGACCCGTCCTTGGAAGAAGCCGCTATGGTCGCCGGTTCCGGCATCGTGCGCACCACCTTGCGGATCACCGTTCGCGTTTTGCTGCCTGCGGTCTTGGCGGTTTGGATGATCACTTTCGTGCGAGCGATCGAGAACTTTGAAGTTCCGGCGCTGATCGGCATGCCCGCCGGCATCCTGGTCTTTGCCACGGAAGTATACTTGGCGACCAAAACTGTACCCACCGATTTCGGTCTGGCCAGTACTTTCGCCGTGGTTTACCTGGCCATCACCACAGTCGGGGTTGTTTTCTATCTGAGGTGGACCGCGGCTTCCGAGCAGTTCGCCACCATCACCGGCAAAGGATATCGCCCCACGGTATTCAACCTCGGCCGCTGGCGCTTGACGTTTGCCATCCTGAATTTTTTTCTCTGTCTGGTGATCTTTATCTTGCCGGTTTTGATCGTTGTCTGGTCGTCCTTCTTGCCCTTCTATATGGCGCCGTCTCAAGCCGCCTTGGCAAGCCTGACCTTGGAAAACTACAAGAACCTCTGGAACCTTCCGTTGGTTCACCGCGCGTTATGGAACAGCTTTGTTTTGGGAATCTCCAGTTCGACGATTACCATGCTCCTAACCGCCATCGTCGCCTGGATCATCGTCCGCACCTCATGGCGTGGTAAGGGTGCCCTCGACTTTTTGGCCTTTAGCCCCATCGCCATGCCCGGTCTGGTTTTAGGCATCGCCATCCTGTGGCTTTATCTCGTGTTACCCTTGCCGGTTTACGGTACTTTGTGGATTCTGCTGATCGCCTATGTGACCAAATATCTGCCCTTCGGCATGAGGGCCTGCTCTTCGTCGATGCTGCAGATCAAGAAAGAACTCGAGGAGGCTTCAGAAGCAAGCGGCGCCAGCTGGTCATACACCTTTAAACGTGTGGTGCTGCCTCTGCTTGCCCCGGGCTTCGTCGCGGGATGGATTTACGTGATCACCCATTCGTTTCGCGAACTCTCCACTTCGATCATGCTTTATCGAAGCGGCACTGAAGTGATCTCCATCGTTCTCTTCGAGTTGTGGGACGGCGGCCAATACCCTGCACTATCGGCCTTGGGGATGGTTTTGATAGTTATTCTAGTCGCCATCAGTCTGATCGCCCGAGCGATCGGCGGACGGTACTCGATTCAGCAGATGTGACGCCCCCGGGGCGTCGGTTCAAAGTTCAAGCTTCAATGTCAAAGATCCGGATTCAGAAGTTCCGAGTTCTACCTTGAACTTTGAACGTTGAACCTTGAACGGACTGCGCTAGAGCTAGCGCAGCTGCTTGCGCACGATGATATCCTCGATCAGCTTGTAGCCTTTGTCTTTCAACTCAGCCATCTTATCGTGGCCGATCACCACCGTGCGAATCCGTTTGTCGTCCAAGGCGTTGATGATTTCCTGCCATCCCGCCTTGGCGCCCTTCCGCGTTGGTATGGTGCCGCCTCCCTTGACCAGTGCCACCACGCCCTCTTCACTCAAGATGAAGTCCATGTACAACGCGGCGGCATGGGGATTTTTGGTGCTTTTGGCGATTCCCGTGTGACTACCCAACGACCCCGGCGTCGGGTTGGGAAAGACCATCGCGATGGGGCACTTCTTTTCATGTTTCATCTGCATCACCCGCGGCGGATAAACTTCCACGGCGATCTTGGTGTCACCGCTGCAGAGCAGTTGCACTTGCAAAGTGTGTCCTCGCCGCGGCACGGCGCCGTTGCGCATGAGCGCCTTCATGTATTCCGCGGTCTTGGCTTCGCCCCATTCCATCAGCCAACCGAATACCGCCTGTTCAGGCTCATTATCGATGGAGATGTCGTTTTTCCACTTCGGATTGAGCAAATCGGCATAGTCCTTGGGCGCGTCATTCGGTTTGACCAAGTTGGTGTTATAGGCAATCACGGCCAGCGTGTACTCGGCAACGTACCAGCGGCCGTCCTTGTCCCAATATTGGCTCGCAAAATTCTTTTTTTCAGGAGAGTCGTAGCGCCCTTGCACCCCGGCCTTCATCAACTCGCCGATATTGTCGAAATCGACCCCCACGACATCGGCCGGAAGTTTGCCGACGCGATGCTCAAGCAGGATCCGGTCCAGCCCTTTTGCCCCTTGCAGCCGTGAAGATTCGACCTTGATAAACGGATACTTCTTGCCGAAAGCGTTGGCATATTCCTGAATCGTCTCCAACCCTTGGTTGGAATAAACCAGCAGGTTCCCTTCCTTCTTCGCCCCTTCTTCGAGCCGTTTCTGCCTTTCATTGGCTGGCAGCTTATTTAGCCCGGGAAGAATTTCTTCCACCGTGGCCCCTTGAACTGAGGTTGTAAAGTCCAGGCCGACCCACGCGGCTGCCAGAAAGAAACCGAACCTAATAGTACTTTTCATGAGTCCTCTCCCGACTACCTAAATTGAAGTTAGCCTCCGCTCCGTAGCGCTATGGTTGTTTAGCAACGACCGTCAACTAAGGCAAGTGTTTCTTAGCTTCACTTACACTGAACGGAGTGGAGAATCACCCAAAAAAGATCAAGCTCACTGCTGGGCGAGATGCTGAGTCAGACGCAGGTGAATGCGCCGGACACGTTCGACCTGCCCCTTAGCCGGAAAGCGCTCGTAAAAACCTTCGGCGCGAAACTCCCTGGCCAACTCCGTCCAAGGCTGCATGATACCGACGAAGGCGGCGGGCTCTCGGCTTTCCTCCCATGCTTGAACCAATTTGCGGTTTCGGATTAATTCGCCAAAAACTCGGAGGAGCGCTTTGAGCGTCACGTCCCGGGTAAACATGTACCTTTCGTTGTCCCCCCAGACGGCGTGCATCACTTCCCTTACCGCCTTCAAATAGTCCCGGATCAAAGCATAAGCTCGGTCGGCCCGCAGCTGGAAGCGTTCTTCGAAGAATTTACGATGCGCCTGAACGACTTTGTGGATCTCGTTGAAAAGTTCCGATTGGAGAATCCACTTTTCCTGCCGGCTCCGCCCGCCCAAACGGTTGATGCGATAGCGCAAGGGCGAATCGCTCTCCTCGTACAGCAAGTTCACAACCTTGGCGGCGAACTTCTTCTCCGGCGTCTCCCAGGAAACCCGCTCGTAAAGATCCACCAGGTGCGACTTGTTGATTCGGGTGTGGGTGGAGTTGATGATGACAAACATCTCCGTGGCAAAATCGGCGCTCTTGCCGTCGAAGACGACGCAGGGAACCTCCACCTGGTCCGCTAGCTCCGGGTGCTTCTGGCGAAAGAAATGCAGCGCCGCCAACCGGTGCTGGCCGTCGATGATGAGAAACTTTCCTTCCGGCTCACTTAGAAAGCCGACACTTTCGGAACCGTCGGAGCGGCGAAAACGCAGGGTCTCGTCGGTAAACAGCAGGACGGTGCCGGGAATCAAGGGTTGGCTAACCGCGGTCTCGTAAAAGTTGACGATCTGGCGGATTTTTCTACGGTTAAGGATACGCTGAAACGATTTGTCGCTCTTTTCGATGCCGGCTATGAAGCGTGCCACTTCGTCTTCGCCGGGTTCGTCGGCCTGGATCTCCTCACCTTCAAAATAGTAGCGGCTGCTGAAGCTGACGCGGTCCAAGAGATCTGCGGCTTTGTAAGCGATAAAGTAAAAAATCCCTTCCTTCTGAACAATCCGTGTCGCCAGCATAAGACTCACCTCCCCGTGCCGATTATAAATCCGTCCCCTGGCCCTTTGCCACTGAAAAGAATGCTGCTCGGAAGCCCGAGAAAATACCCAGGCTAAGCATGGAGTTGGCGCGTATCTCGGGATTCCCGCGTCCTGCCCACAGTCGCGCCACCAAAAGCTTTGCTGGTGGGGCGGGAAAAACCTCCTTAGCATTCACCCCGGTTTATGGTATCTTTAAGTGGATTCGCCGATGAGCAGTAAACCCCTTTCTTCTGGCCTGGCAGAGACGCCATCATTCGCCGCCCGCCTCTTTTCTTTCGCCAGCAAGAAGCGGCTCAAAAGTTGGGCCTGGATCGGTCTCTTCCTGCTGCTTTTCGTTGCCTTTGTTTTCATCGAGATTCAAACCTCTCTCCTGCAGTCATGGTTTTTTACGCGCACCAATGAGCAACTTTCTTATCAACTGGCGGCCGGACGTCGCGCCGAAATCGCTTTTCCTCGTTCCGCGCCCTTTGATGACCGTCGGGGTTATTCAAAAATGGCAGCCTTTCAATCCCGGCTGGAAGCTCAAGGGTATCAAGTGACACAACAAGCTCAACAATCGGAGAAGATGGTCAATCTCATCAAGCGCGGGATTTCTCCCCCCTATTTGGAACCGCCCGAAACCGGTCTCGATATCCTGGGCGCTGACGCTGTGTCTCTGTTTCGCCATGCTCAAGCGGAGTTCTTGTTCGCCAAGATGGAGGACATTCCGCCCCTGCTGGTAAAGACGCTCCTGTTTCTCGAGAACCGGGATCTCGATCACCCGGCTTCGCCATGGCAGAATCCAGCCATCGAATGGGATCGCACGTTCAAAGCCACCCTGATGTACATCGGTTCCAAGCTTTACCTGCAGGTACCCGTGCAAGGAGGCAGCACCCTCGCGGTTCAGTTGGAGAAGTTTCGCCACTCACCCAACGGGCGCACAGAATCTCCCGCGGAAAAGTACCGCCAGGTCGTCGGCGCAAGTCTCAAGGCGTATCGCGAAGGGTGGAATACTCGAGCCTGGAGAGAACGGATCATCATCGACTATCTCAACACAGTGCCGCTCGCGGGGGCGCCGGGTTATGGCGAGATTCACGGCCTGGGCGAAGGGCTCTACGCCTGGTTCGGCATGCAATTGGCGGAAGTGGTCAATGCCCTAAAGACTCCGGGATTGACTCCCGGCAAAGTGCGGGCGTTCAAGCATGCGCTGACCTTGCTCATTTCAGTGCGCGCTCCGACGGTATTCCTGGTGGATGAACGCGCGTCGCTGGAAGAAAAGGTCGACCAGTTCACGCGGTTAATGGCGCGATCCGGAATCATCGACTGGGATTTCGCCGCCGCCTTGCAAGAGACCCCGATCAAGTTCATCCCAGCCGCGCCGCTGCCGCCGCAACCGTCGTCGGGTAAAAACAAGGCGGCCAACGCCATTCGCACGACGATGATGGAGTCTCTCGGTGTCCACAACGCCTATGACCTGAATCGCCTCCATCTACAGGTCCGCAGCACCATCGATGTTCCACTGCAGAAAAAGATCACCGACTTCCTCCACAGTTTGTCGAACCCGGACGTCATCAAAGCTCGGGGATTGAACGGCGAGCGACTGCTCGAGAACGCCGACCCGAAAAGAGTCGTCTACTCTTTCCTGTTGGTGGAGTCCGCCCCGGAAGGCAATCTCGTCCGCGTACAGGCGGATAATCTGGCCACCCCCTTTGATTTCAACAAGAGCGTCAAACTCGAACTCGGGAGTACGGCCAAGCTGCGGACGATCACGCACTATCTTGAGCTAATTGCGGACCTGCACAAGGAACTCACGGTGCTGGATGCCGCCGGTTTGAATGCGCAGGCGCAGCAAGCGCGGGACCCCTTGACCAAGTGGGCGGTCGAGACCCTGCAAAAGGAAAAGGCCGTTTCTCTGGAAACGTTCCTCGATCTTGCCATGGAGCGCAAATACTCAGCCAGTCCCTACGAAGCTTTCTTTACCGGCGGCGGCCTGCACCATTTCGAGAACTTTGAACGCGACGATGATAAGCGCATCTTGCCCATGCGCGATGCTTTCCGAAACTCAACCAATCTGGTGTTCATCCGTTTGATGCGCGACATCGTGACTTATCACCGGGCGCGCTTGTCCTACAACTCCGATGCCGTTCTTTCGGATTCCGCCAATCCGGATCGCCGGCGAATGCTCCAGGAGATCGCCGAAGAAGAATCGCGCACGGTCTTGCGTCGGGCGTATCAAGCGTATCATTTGCAGACCGAGCAACAGATCGTTGCGCGACTACTGGGGTCGAAAAAGAACGCTGAGCGGCGACTGGCGATTCTTTTTTTCGCCTGGCGCATCGGCACGGATGAGCAGGCACTGGCGGCTTGGTTGGAAAAGAACCAGGTGTCGATCAAAGAACAGGATGTATCGAAGTTGTTTCGCGCCTACGACAACCCCCGTCTGACCCCGGTAGACTATGCTTATCTGCTCTCGCTGCACCCGCTGGATCTCTGGTGCGCCAGCGAGTATCGGAAAAATCCCGAGCTGTCATGGGAGAAACTTTATGGGGACAGCAACGAGGCCCGGCGCCAGGGTTCTGCATGGTTGCTCAACCCGCGCAACCGCAGGGCCCAGGACCTCCGGTTACGCATCCGCATGGAAAAAGAAGCTTTTTTGCGCATGGTGCCTTACTGGCAGCGGCTGGGTTTTCCGTTCAAAACCATGGTGCCGTCCTACGCCACAGCTATCGGTAACTCTTCGGATCGACCCGTCGCTTTGGCCGAACTGATCGGCATCTTGGTCAGCGACGGGGTGCGGCGGCCCAACACGGTGCTGCAGAACATACATTTCGCGAGCGCTACTCCCTATGAAACTGTCTTCGAACGAAAAGTGGAATCAGGACAACAAGTGCTCGCCCCGGAAGTGGCTCGGACCGTGAGAAAAGCGATGGCATCGGTGGTGGAAAGCGGCACCGCGCGGCGACTCAACGGCGTCTTTCGCCTGTCCGACGGCAAACTGATCACGGTGGGAGGAAAAACGGGGTCGGGTGACAACCGGATTGAGACCTTTAATCGATGGGGCGGAGTCACCTCCTCGCGGGCGACCAATCGAACCGCCGCTTTCGTTTTCTACATCGGCGATCGTTATTTCGGCGTCATCACCGCCTACGTTCAGGGCCGCGAAGCTGAGCAATATCACTTCACCAGTTCCTTGCCCGTAACAATTCTCAAACTATTGGCGCCGACCCTTATGGCGAAGCTGGACAAGAATATGGTCCAACCTACCGCCCCCAACGAAGCGATTCAGGGCGAGGGCAATACTCGCAAGATCGATTTCAAACCTTCAAAGATTTCATATTTCGCGCGCTAGAGGCGGCCGAAATCCCAATCGACAATAATGAAATCTATAAGCTGAGATTCCGAGCGCAGCGAGAATGAGCAGGTGGCTGGAAACCCGGTTTACAGGCTGCTCAAAAAGACTCAGAGGCAAGGCGCGCGTAGTTCGCATATGGCTGATAGCTTATGGCATATCAGTTGGACCCTACGAACCATACGCTGTAAGCCATACGCCATCAGCCAACTGGAGCGAGGCGATCGAGCGCAACGACGCATATGAGTTTTTTTCAGCAGCCTGTTAGGTACCGCGGCGGTTGCCGAACAACTCAATGTGCAGCCGCGGCGTATAACCGAAACCGTAATCTTTGCACAGCTCAACAATCCACTTGGTTTTATTCCGCAGCTCTCTCGTGGTCTTTCCCTGAGCCATGATCAAGACACGAGAGCACTCGACGTTTTCCAATCTGCCAAGCATCGCTTGGATCTCGGCGAAATCGTTTCTATGATCCACGACAAACTTGAGCTGATAGTTATAGCCGTCGATGAATCGTTGTATGACCTCAAGGTTGACTCGCCTCGCCTCATGCATTTCGGCGAACTTACCCCTGGCCCGGCGCCAAGGGGTAGAGTTGGCGAGTTTGGGGCTCATGGAAACAAGATCGCAGGCAACTGGTTTGAACAGGGTCGCAGCCGTTTCAATGGTAATGTAGGCTCCCCTGGACCTGAGCTGCTGGGTGAGCTCTTGGATGTCTCCGGCAAGCAGCGGCTCCCCCCCTGTGATGACCACATGCCGGCTCGGGAACTTTGCCACCTCACTGAGGATTTGCGCCACGCTCCACTTTTTCCCCTGGGGTGCCCATGACGTGTAGGGGGTATCGCACCAGACACAGCGCAAGTTACAGCCGGACGCGCGGATAAAAACCGAAGGCATGCCGACGAACCTGCCTTCCCCTTGTATGGAATAGAAGATTTCCGCAATCTGCACACAACCACTTTAACAAAGCATGCAGAACCGGGGAAGCTTTAGCGCATTCCTTCATGATTGGAAACCTTGAACGCGGAACCTTAAACTTTGAACCGCTCCGCTGACCTCGACCTGCCGCTTGGCTTGTGATAGAAATTAAAGGTTGTATCCGCTTGAGAACAGCGGAACTATAGTTCGCTGATTCGGTACTCCGTCTCGATCCATGAACACAGACACCGCAGCGCTTTTGGCAGAAGAACGGAAGGTCCGCAGGCTAAGCCGAGCCATGGACCTCGCGGCTATATTGCTCTGGGAGATCGATCTGACGTTGGCGGAAGCCCAAGGAATCGTGAACCACGCCAAGCACACCGCCCTCCAGCTTTTTCCGGACAAGGAAGAAACTTTTGACTTGATCTACGGTCCCCGTTTCCGGCGGATCCTGGCGGAGAAATATCGCCTGCAATAGAGCTTAAAACTAAGTTATGAGTGATTTTAACGATACGAAGAATAATGCCCTTCTGAAAAACCCTTTATTTAAGGCCGATCAAAAAGGCCTCAGATGCAAGGCGCGCGAAAATCGACGAGCGGAGGCGTACTTAGGCAGTACGTTGGAGCGAGGCGATTGAGCGCAACGAAGCAGATGGGCCTTTTTCAGCGGACTTGAGTATGAGCCAGAATTGGATCAACATCCGAGGCGCCAAGCAGAACAATCTCAAGAATCTTGACCTGAAAATCCCTTTAAACGCTTTGACTGTCATCACCGGCGTCAGCGGGTCAGGAAAATCGACCTTGGCCTTCGATATTCTTTATGCGGAAGGCCAGCGCCGCTACGTCGAAAGTTTTTCCGCCTACGCTCGGCAGTTTCTCGACCGGATGGACAAGCCGGACGTAGAGAGCATTGAGGGTATCCCGCCGACCATCGCCATCGACCAGAGCCGCCAGGTCAAGACCTCACGCTCCACCGTCGGAACGATGACGGAACTTCACGATCATTTTAAGTTGCTCTTCTCCAAGATCGCGACCCTCCATTGCCGCGGTTGTGACCGGGTGGTGGAGCGGGACAGCACCCAGTCGGTTTTCACGAAACTCTCCGCTCTGGGTGAAGGCGCCCAAGTAATGGTTACCTTTCCACTCGCCCCATCGTCGCTGCCTTGGGAGGAGGTCAGGAGCGGTCTCCAGGCGGCCGGTTTCCACCGCTTGATCAGCCGGCAAGCCGTCCGCGATCTTACCGAGATCAATGACGCTCCGCCGAGCGATGGGAACCTCGAAGTGGTCGTCGACCGCCTCGCCTACCGCGCCGGTAACCAGAAGCGATTTTCGGATTCCCTGGAGCAGGCATTTCACTACGGCAAGGGACGTTTGAACCTTTTCTTGCCGCAAGAAAATTGGCGCCGGGAACCCTTCAGCAATCATCTCCATTGTCCGCACTGCGACATCTCTTATCGCGATCCGACCGCCAATCTGTTTTCGTTTAACAGCCCCTTGGGCGCTTGTGATACCTGTCGCGGGTTCGGCCGGGTCATCGACATCGACATGGATCTGGTGATTCCGGACCCCGGCAAGTCGCTGAGCGAAGGCGCCATCAAACCCTGGATCAATCGGACCCGACGAATGCGCCGATTGATCGACTTCTGCGAGCGCAAGCGGATTCCTGCCAAGAAACCCTATGGCGAATTGACCGAGAAACAAAAGCATCTGGTTCTCGAAGGCGACGGCGACTACAAGGGAATTCGCGGCTGGTTTCGCCGCTTGGAGCGCAAGAGTTATCGCATGCATGTGCGGGTGATGCTGTCGCGCTACCGCGCCTATCTTCTTTGTCCCGACTGTCAGGGAAGCCGGCTCAAACCAGACGCGCTTCACTATCGCATCGAAGGCAAGGACATCGCGCAAGTCAACGCCATGAATGTCGGTGAGGCTCGGCGCTTTTTTGCGGAGCTCAAGCCCGCCGGCGCCAAAGACCAAGTCGCCAGCCTGATTCTCGACGAGATTCGCCGACGCCTGGGCTATTTGGTTGGCGTCGGGCTCGAGTATTTAACTTTGGATCGCCAGTCAAGGACGCTCTCCGGCGGCGAGTTGGAGCGCGTCGACCTAACCACCGCCATCGGTTCATCTTTAGTCAACACTCTGTATGTGCTGGATGAACCCTCCATCGGGCTCCATCCGCGCGACAGCCGCCGGTTGGTGGAGATTCTCCAGCGCCTGAAAGCGAATCAAAACACCGTCGTCGTGGTAGAGCACGACCCCGAGATCATCAAAGAGAGCGACTACATCATCGACCTGGGTCCCAAGGCAGGCGAGCAAGGCGGGCAACTGATGTTCGCAGGCTCATACGAGGCTTTGCTCGCGGACGAGCATTCCCTTACCGCGGCCTACTTGAGCCGGCGCCGGACGATTCCCTTCCCGGCTCGCAATCGTAAGCCGCTCTTGCAGCGTTCCATCAAGATCGCCGGCGCCCAGGCGAACAATCTGAAGAATATCGATGTCGAGATTCCGCTAGGTGTCTTTGTCTGCATTACGGGGGTCTCGGGATCAGGGAAATCGAGCCTCGTTGATGACGTTCTTTACCGCAACTTGAAGA
>Ga0105347_1001202_pt1 | contig 11383 bp, 10 predicted proteins | sample EasRivMeERMLT890_FD_89677 | JGI IMG/M metagenome (GOLD analysis project Ga0105347, IMG submission 89677) | Soil microbial communities from meander-bound floodplain in the East River, Colorado, USA - East River MetaG ERMLT890 | ecosystem: Environmental > Terrestrial > Soil > Floodplain | place...
AGATGCGGTGGAACGTCATCTGGCGAAATGTGAGGGTGAGATGTGCGAGGGGTTGTCGCTCGATGCTCGCTAGGGGATGGTTTTTCGAGCGCCGCATCGCTATCGTTCTTCTGTTCCCGCGCCTGCAACCGACATCCCACATATGACCTCCGGCGGAGTTGTCTTTGGCCCGCGCGCCTGGTGCGCGCTTCTGTTGTGTTGTCTGGCCGGTCCGGCGGCTGCCGAGACCATCCACTGGCCGCTGAAGCCCTTCTTCGAGCCGCACCCCATAGGCAACAGCTACGGCGAGTACCAGTGGTACGGCGGCGCGCCCTACTACCATCCCGGCATCGATGTCCTCGGTGAACCGGGCGACTCCGTGTTCGCGGTGAAGGCCGGGTTCGTGAAGGCCGTGCTCACCACGTCCGCCGATCTTCACTGGCGCGTGGCGATCGGCGATTCCGCAGGAAGCGTGGCGTGCGACGCCTATTTGTACGCCCACCTGATTCAGAGTTCCATCCAGGTGGCCCCGGGGGACGCGGTGGCTCACGGGCAGTATCTGGGGCGTCTCGTGACCTGGCCCGTGGCCGATTTTCACCACTGCCACTTCGTCAAGATCCGCAGATCCGGCTATCCGTGGCCGTCCGACTGGCAATTCATCCACGATCCGCTCGACTTCATCGCCGACAAGACCGACCTGGTGGCGCCTGAGTTTGTGTTGCTTCCGAATGGCAGCTGGACGGCCTTCTACCCCAACGGCGCCACATCGTATCTGGCTCCCGGCGACACGCTGTCGGGCGCGCTCGATTTCCTCGTGTCGGTGCGCGACCGGATCGTTCACCCCACCTGGTACGTCGCCCCCTTCCAGGTGAACTACAGGTTCAAGAACGACAGCCTGAATTATCCGGCCACCATCTCCGTGGAATTTGGCGACACCCTGTGGTGGGATGAAGGCATGGACATCATCTACCGCGACGACGCCACGTACGATTCGAAGGGCGATTACAACGACCGTGAGTTCTATGTCATCTGCACCAATACCGATGGCGACAAGTGGATCGAACCATCGGATGCCGACAGCGCCTGGTTTACGGGCGACTATCCCAACGGGGAGTACTGGCTGCAGGTGTCGTGTGTGGACCGCTTCGGAAACCGCGACGACGAGAGCCTGCAGGTGGTGCTGAACAACGTGTTCACGTTCTCAGGCCAGGTCACACTGGCCGACATGCCGCCCCCGAGCTCCGGCACCGTGGTGAGCTTGCCTGAACTGGGGCGATCTGACACCACCGGTGCGACCGGGCAGTTCTCAATTCCGGGCATCGGTCCCGGACATTACCAGGTGCGCGTGGAACGTGGGGGCTACGACTCCGTCTGGGCGCAGGAGCACATTACCACGCGCCAATCATCCCGCACCTGGGTGCTTCAGCCCAAGGCGGGCCTGCGCGGAGATCTCAACCACGATGGTGTGGTGACTTCGTCCGACATTCTGCTTCTGGTGAACTATGTGTTTAAGAGCGGCCCTGCGCCAGCTCCCCTGAGTGCGGGGGATGCCAACGGCATTCCGCCGATCACGTCAGGCGATATCGTGTACCTGGTGGCCTACGTATTTAAAGGCGGGCCGCCTCCACCGCCCTTGTAGCAAAGCGGTGACCCGGCGCTACTGAACCACAATCTGGCCGGGAACGAATCCCACCCGCGGAGCGGAAAGTCCCGAGCGATAGGATATGCCCAGTGCGTTGGGCACAATCTGGGACGTGGTATCCACTGCGTAAACTCCAGGCGGTTGCCCGACCGGCACTGCGAATCTCAGTTTGATGAGGGGCCCACTTCCCGGGGCCACATAGTCGAGCGGATCACTCAAGTCGAACATGAGCAGCGACACCACGTTTATTGAATCGAATCGACTGCTGATGATATCCATGCCTCCGATCGGAAATCTGGGAGAGATCTTTGCCATCGTGTCGAACAGGATCTCCGGGGACGTTTTGAGCCAGATGTTGAGCCCCGCCACGCCGGAGTCGGGATTCACAAGCACCAGTTCCACTTCCGCAGTATCCCCCGCAAACACCGTGTCGCTCGTGATGTACACCGTGTCGACCGGAGGCACGAGTGGCACAGAGGTCACCTGGATGAGCACGATCTCGCTGTCGGACATCCCGTCGGACTGTGCGCGAAACACCACCGAGTAGTTGCCAGTCTGCGAGGCCAGCGGGGTCCACTCGAACGAGCCTGTGCCATCGAGGTTGTCGGTGAAGTCGGCGCCCGAGGGCAAACTCGAGGTGGAAAGCGCTGGCCAGGCGCCTCCGCCTCCCTGTGCGGTGACCCCGAAGGTGAGGAGGTCGCCCTCCATCACGCTCTTGGCGCCAATGGGCGTGAGCACGGGCGGGGCGGCCGGCTCTGAGGGCGAGTTGGAGCACGCCGCCAGGGCCAGGCATACCAGAGTCGCAGCACACAGCCGCAGTGTGCGCATCGCTGCAACGAAGGTGGTGGAGTTCACTCTTCTAAGGGCTCAAGCGTTGGTTGGACGAAGGTACATTATAGTAGTATGCAAATAAGGCGCCAGTAGTTCCGCCGGCGGGCGCCAACTCTCCGGGATTACTTCAAATACACCACTTTTCGAGTCTGGCGCAGGCCTGAGTTCTCGGCTCGGATGAGATAGACGCCCGAGGCGGCCTGGCCCGTTTCCTCCGGACTCCACCGGAGCCGGTGCAGGCCGCTGGTCTTCGCCACTCCGCTCCAGCGGGTGACCGTGCGTCCCAAGAGGTCCACCACGGCCACCGACCAGTGCCCCCGCGAAAGCGACAGCGTGAAGGTCACGGCACCGTTGAACGGATTTGGATACGGCGTCGCAAGCAGAGGGGTCTCCGGAAGTACCGGCAGATCGACCACGGAGGCAGCACGATCCAATTCGAAGCGTGCAACGGCGTCGCCGTCGGCCGCCCAGATCGTGTCGGCAAGAAGGGCCACGCACGTGGCGATGCTGCACGTTGGAAACGAGTCGATCGGTTCCAGTGGCAGTCCGGTCTGCCACAGCCAGGCACGAACGTGGCGGCTGGAGTCGGTGGTGACCACAGTTTCCTGAGCCACGTCGAAGGACCGCAGGCCGGGTACGCCGAATCGATCCGCTTCGAGGAGCTGGCTGCCGTTCCACTGCCACCGCACGAGCTGACTCGTTCGATTGCGGCCCCAGAGGTCCGACGATCGCCACACCAGTTCGTCGAACACTTCGCCCGCGTTCACAGTGGCTACGGCTCCGGCACCCGGAGTGATTGCGTCGTACACATGCACTCCCGAATCGCGCACCGCGATCGCCACCACTCCGGGGCCACCGGCCATGGCCGTGATCGATCCGCACACGGCGATGCGATCAACCTCGGCGGGCACGTTGGGAGGATCGAGCTCGTACACCACAAGACCTGTATCACACGCGCCATCGCCCGCCACAAACAGAAGGTCGCCGGTAATGACGGCTCGTCGTCCCACTCCGCCCGCGGGGACCACCGCATACGGTTGTGGCGAGGCCGATCCCAGATCGGCCACGGCCACTCCGCCCAGGAGGCTCGTGGCGGCCAGGTGGGGCCATTCCACATCCAGCGATAACGTGTTGTAGGGATGGGACACCACGAGTGGCTCGTCCGCACCCAGACCATACACGCCCGCGAAGTCGGCCAGCGCCAGCACGCCCTCGGGAGTGCTCTCGAGATCTCGTACATACCCGGGGAAACTCGACTGATGCGACCAGAACGGCGAACCCAGGGTGAACAGATTCAACAGCGCCAGGCCACGCTCCACGGTGAGCAGTGCCATCTCGTGGTGTCGGCCTGCGGCGGCGCGCGGAGTGCCCCCATACGAAACGCGCGTCTCGGGCAAGAGCGGCTGCCCGCGTTCGAACAGCTCCATGTCTCCGAAGAAATCCACTCCGATGCATGCCGCGTCCGTAAGGACCAGGCGGCCGAACGACCCCGACGAGGCCCAGGCGTACAACCCGCCCGTGAATTGATCCGCCTGCGTCGTCGCGAGGCGCAGTCCCGAAAACCCGAACGCCAGAAACAGCGAGTCGCCTGCCCATTGCACGGCCTGTGCGAAATCACCCAATGGAAGCGAGTCGAGCAATTCAGAGCCGGTGCTGCGCAGTCGCACGAGAAATGCGATATCGGCTCCGGCCACAGCGGCGGTGCTGTCTCGCAGAGAGATGTAGGCCACCGGCCGGCCCACCGGAGGCCGCCATTCCAGAAGAGAAGCGGGGGCGGTTGCGCGCGCCTTGAAGCGCACATGTGTTGTGCCCACTACGGCGGCCACAAAGTCTGCCGAGCCCGACATGGAGCCCGCCACGCCTGGAAGCGGCAACGTCGACAGCGTGTGCCACGTGGACCCGCGAAGTTCTGCGCCGCGCAAAACTGAGTCGGCGGTGCACCAGAAGAGCGTGGAGTCGCCTCCCCACAATGCGGTGACCCGTGGCCCCGGACGCCTCTCCAACAAGTGCGGCACGAAGTCGGGCTCCCAATCCCACAATTCCAGACCGCGTCCGTATCCGAGCGCCATGAAGCGATCGCCCGCGGCCAGGCCGACGGGCTGTGTCCAGAGGGACGTGGGGCCCGGGCTGCCGGCGAAACTCAGGCCACCGTGCGCCACACCTGTTAACACAATGGCGGTAGCGCCCGTCCTCAACCACTGATAGATTCCGCCCATGCCGAACCAGAGTATACGCCCCCAGACTGCTTCTCCGAAATGAATCAGCGATTTCGCGCGGCGATTTTTGACTTCGACGGCGTGCTGGTGGACAGCGCGGAAATCTACCGACAGGCGCTGTCGGAGGCCGTCGCGCCCGTGGCACGCGAGGACTGGCCGCGATTGTACGGCATGACCACGGCCGAAGCCGTGGTGTTCGCCTCGGGCGGAACGCTTCCTGAGCTGAAAGCCGAGTCCGTGGCTGCGCAAATCGACCGGCGCGTGGGAACGCTTCTGGCCCAGGGGCCTCCCAAACGCGACGGGGCCTTCATCACCTTGAGCGAATTGAAGCAGGCAGGATTGTTACTGGCCGTGGCCTCGTCGGCCAGCCGGCTGGCGCTCGATGTCACACTCGATGCGCTCGAATGGAGACCGCACTTTCAGACGGTGATTGGACGAGAGGACGTGCCGTTTCCCAAGCCGCACCCCGGTGCGTACGCGCGCGCCGCGAAGGATCTGGGTGTAACGCCTCAGTCCGCATTCGCCATCGAAGACACCGACATCGGTGTCCGCTCGGCCAAAGGGGCCGGTTTGTTCGCCGTGGCTCTGGGCGGCACGCAGACTCCCGAGGAACTCCGGGAAGCCGACCTCTACTTCGACTCGTTCGGGGACCTGCGGGCTTCCGTGTGGTATCAGAGGCTCCTGCCCGCCGCATGAGACCGTCGTGCCGAATCATCGCGTGGGCCTTGTGCGCCTGCTGTGTGGCGCCGGGATGCGCCGAGGAGGCGCCGTTTCCTGATCAGATTCCAGCCGTGGTGGCCACGCTCGGGCAGTTTCATGAGTCGTGGTCCCAGAGACAGCGCGCGCCGTTCGACTCCGTGTGCACCGACCGTGAACTGTACGACGTCCTCATGAATGCGTTCGAAGGCGACTCGCTGGCCGTGCTCAGCCGTCGCATCCACAATCCCATCGATTCGGCCGACGTGGTGATGACCGTGGGCCGTTACAGCCGGGACGTTGACAGCATCACGGTCCGGTACGAACTCGAACTTTACATGCAGAGGGAAGGAGACCAGTTCTGGATCGTGGCGCACCGGCTGACCCGCTCCCTCCCATAGCGGGCGCCGAGAAACGGCGCTACGTGTTCGAGATGTTTCGCACGCTGGCGCCCGAGTACGACCGTTGGAATCGGGTGCTCAGCCTGGGGCTCGACCGTGTCTGGCGAAGGCGGGCCGTGCGGGATCTGGCCGGCTGTCGCCGGGTGTGCGACCTGGGCGCGGGCACGGGCGACATGAGCGCGGCTCTGCTCTCCTGCCCCGGCTTTCAGGGGCACATTCTCGCGCTGGATCCCACCGTGGAACTCTGGAAGCACGCCGACCCGAGCAACACGCAATTGCGCACACGCTGCCGGTTCGCCTGCGCGGAGGGAGAACACATTCCACTTCAGGACGGATCGTGCGACGGGGTGATCTCGGGGTTTGTGATGCGCAACTTCTTCGATCTCGAGCTGGCGCTGCGCGAGTGCGCTCGCGTGGTCCGGCCCGGAGGGCGAGCCGTGTTTCTGGAGATGGGGCATCCGCGCAATCAACTCTGGCGGCGGCTCTTCAGGTGGTACTTCCAGAGGCTCCTGCCCGCAGTGTGCCGGAGGCTGGCGAACAACAGCGAAGCCTATCGCTACCTGCCGGGTTCGGTGGCGCGATTCCCCGGGCAGGAAGAGGTGCGCTCGCTCTTTCTGGCCAACGGGTTCCGACAGGCTGTGTATAAGGAATACTTTGGAGGAGCCGTGGTGGCCTACCAGGCCACGCGCTGACCGCATGAACAAACAGATTCTCACTCGCGCCGCACTCATCGTGCTTCTGGCCACGGTGCTGGCTTTGGCCCACAACGCGGTGTCGCCGCATCGTATCGCCTATGTGGGCACCTGGCCCTCCACGTTCGGCACGGACAGTGCCGCGGTGCCGCCTTCCTATCAGGAGGACGATCCGCCGATTCTCCGCCTGGATGAAGCGGCGGCGTACTTCCAGTCCGCCGGGGCTCAGTTCGTCGACGCGCGTGACGAGGCCGATTACCAGCTCGGCCATATCCCGGGAGCCATCAACTTCCCGTTCGACTATTACGACGACCATGCCGGAACCGTGCTGCCCAGGCTCGACAAGGAACGTGACATTGTCACCTACTGCGGCGGCGCCGACTGCGAACTGTCGCTCTACATGGCGCGCCAGTTACGCAATGAGGGCTACACGAAGATTCACATCTTCTTTGGCGGGTTCACTCAGTGGCAGGAGTCCGGGCTGCCCGTGGAGGTGCCCGAACCATGAACTTCCTGCGCCATCCCGCGCTGGGCCTGGTCACGCGTCTTGCGGTGGGCGGCATCTTCGTGTATGCCAGTCTCGACAAGATTGCCCACCCCGACCTGTTCGCCCGTATTGTGTTCAACTATCACCTGGTGCCGGCGCCGCTTATCAATCTCGTAGCGCTGCTTCTGCCGGCCACGGAGCTTTTGGCAGGCGCGCTCCTGATCCTGGGCGTGTGGCCGCGCTCCGCGGGTCTCGTGCTTACGGCGCTCACCCTGGTGTTCATCGTGGCCCTGTCGATCAACTGGTTCCGCGGCGTGAGCCTGGAGTGCGGTTGCTTCACCGCGTCCTCCAAGGCCAAGGGAGCCATCGGCGACCTCATTCTGCGCGACATCGCATTACTGGCGGCCGCTGCACACACCACGTTTCTTGCCCGCCCCTGGGCCGCGCTGCGTCCCGAGCCCGACACGGCTCTGAGTACAGGCACGGTCGTCGACTGATTGTGATGGGTGGTCTTTCCGGCCCGGGCCGATACTTCAAGCAGTGATGACCCTCCGCCGGAATCTTGGTCCGGCCGTTCTGGTGGCGTGCCTGGCCTGTGTGTGGACCGTGCAGGGAGGCGCGGGCGACACGCACCGCGTGCTGCGCGTGGTCGACGGCGACACCGCCGTTCTTGAAGACGGGGAAGTGGTGCGCATCCTGTCCATCGACACGCCAGAACGCGGCGACACGCTGTACCGCGAGGCCACGGAGTACCTCAAGAGTCTCCTGGAGGGCAGGAACGTGAGCCTGGAGCTCGGGCGAAGGCGCCGCGACTCCTACCACAGGCTCCTGGGACATCTCTGGATCGGTGACACGCTCGTGAGCGAAAAACTCGTGGAGGCGGGCATGGCGCGGCTGTATCCGTTTCCCGAAGACACAGTGCACCTGAGGCGCCTCGTCCTCGCCCAAACGCGGGCGCGTGTTTCAAAGACGGGGATCTGGCAGATGCCTGCGCCCGAAAGATGCTCCGTTTACGTAATCCATCCCACGTCGCTGCGCTTTCATCGCCCCACTTGCCGGTCAGCCCGCACGCTCACAGACAGCACCTCCAGGACTCGGGAGGAGTTACTCGACTCAGGCCTGGCGGCCTGCCGCAACTGCCGCCCGTAAGCTCAACCCGGCCCTTCCCGGGGCCGTCCTATTTCTGATCAAACCGCCGGCCGGCCATCAGGCGGCCCCTCCGTTCTCCCGATACGTTCAGGGAAGAACGTTCTTCCGGGGGGCACGCATACATGGCATCAGTTCTCATCGTCGACGATAAAGACAGCCTGCGCGACATGCTGGCCAAGACGCTCTCCCTGGAAGGCTACGAGGTGGAGACGGCGTCCGACGGCGAGGACGCGCTCCGCATGGCTGACTCTCGCCGATTCGATGTGGTGCTCACCGATCTCAAGCTCCCCAGCATGGATGGCATCGAGGTGCTCTCGCGCCTCAAGGAGATGGACCCCTCTCAGGAAGTCATCATGATGACCGCCTTCGGCACGATCGAGACGGCCGTCCACGCCATCAAACTGGGAGCCTTCGACTTTCTCACCAAGCCGTTCGATCCGCAGCACCTCACGCTCCTGCTCAATCGCGCCCTGGAGAGCCGACGGCTGGCCGCCGAGAATGTGCTGTTGCGCGAGGAGTTGTCCCTGCGCCTGGGATCCACGGACATCATCGGCACCAGCTCCGGCATTCGCGAAGTGGCCGACCTTGTGCGCAAGGTGGCCAACTCCGACTCCACCGTGCTTTTGGTGGGCGAGAGCGGCACCGGCAAGGAACTGTTCGCGCGCGCGATTCACATGCTGTCGGGGCGGCACAAACGGGCCTACGTCACGATCAACTGTGCGGCCATTCCGCGTGAACTGCTCGAGAACGAGTTGTTCGGCTCGGAGCGGGGCGCGTTCACGGGCGCCGTCGCGCGCAAGATCGGCAAGTTCGAAGTGGCCGACGGCGGCACCATCTTCCTCGACGAAGTGGGCGACCTGGAATTGTCCCTGCAGGCCAAGATCCTGCGCGTGCTCCAGGAGAGGCAGATCGAGCGCCTCGGCGGCAACAAGCCCGTCGACGTGGACGTGCGGGTGATCGCCGCCACCAATCTCGACCTGGCCGCCGGCATCCAGGCCGGGAAGTTCCGCGAGGACCTCTATTATCGCCTCTCCGTGTTTCCGGTGACCGTGCCCCCGTTGCGGGAGCGCCCGGAGGACATCCCCGTGCTCGCCGATCACTTCGTGAAGAAGTATGCCAGTGAGATGAAAAAGGGCGAGGTGCGCCTCAACGCCGAGGCCCGCGATCTCCTGTGCAAGTACCACTGGCCAGGGAACGTTCGCGAACTGGAGAATACCATCGAGCGCGCCATGATTCTGTGCGAAAGGCGCACGATCGGCCCGGAACAGCTCGCCATCCGTCTGCGCACCAGCGAGGAGATCGTGCTGCGGGACGGAGCCGGTCTCAAGGAGATCGGACAGAACGCCGCGGCCCGCGCGGAGCGCGCCACCATCGTGCGGGTGCTCAAGGAGACGCGCGGCAACAAGCGCAAGGCGGCCGCTGTGCTGAAAGTGGATTACACCACGCTCTTCGAAAAACTCAAGCGCTACGAGATCGACTACCGCAGTCTGTAAAAAGTAGGGTCAGACTCGACTTTCCGAGCGGCCGGACACATCGAGTCGCACCCTGGGTACAAGGAAAGTCGAGTCTGACCCTACTTTTTAACTAGGGGAACACCGGCGGCAGTCCGCCCTTGAACACGTAATTCACCAGATGGATGATGTCTCCCGACGCGATCGGCGGGAGGCCGTTAATCTCGCCCACCGCGATGGGATCGGGCGCGGGGCCCGACTTGAACACGTAATTCACCAAGAGGATAATGTCGGCCGACTCCACCGTGGTATTGCGGTTCATGTCGCCTACCAGGAGGGTTTGCCACACGAGCGTGAACGTCGAGTCCAGGTCGTCGGGCAGGCGTCGCGTAAAGCCGACCGAGTCCTGGATCACCACGTAGTACTCGTAGGTGGTGAGGTAATTCGACGGTGCGGGAAGTGTGGCTTTATAGGGTGCGGAAAGCGCGGCTCCAAGCAGACTGCCAGGAACAAGCGGCACCCCGTTGAAGCCGGGCTGGCCCTCCTCCCGGTAATACAGGGACGAACTCGACAGGTTGACCGGCGAGAGGGATCCAGCCGTAATCTCCACATCATGCGTGGTCTCGTAGGAGACCAAAACGTCGGGCGGGGCAGCCACCGAGGCCGCAATCGAACCCTCATAGTCGAGCGCGGCATTCACGTTCACGATCCCCCAGCCGAAGGTGTTGTCCGGAGTGGAGGGATCGCTTGCGGTCTGCATGAGTGCCTCACGCACCATGAGCGGATTCCATGTGGGATGGGCCTCGAGCAATAATGCCGCACACCCGCCCACGAGCGGACACGAGAATGACGTGCCGCTGGAGGCGCCGTAGGTGTTGGTGCCCGCTGAGGAAGCCACGGCATCCGACGACCCGCGCGCGCACACTTCCGGCTTGATGCGCCCGTCCTCTGTGGGACCGCGTGACGAGAACCCGGAAATGGCACCGGTGGAGGTCACCGAGCCCACCGAGAGCAGATAGAAGCCATCCACGGGGGCGCCGATGGTGCGGGCGCCGGGTCCGCCGTTGCCCGCCGAGTTGCACACCACGATGCCGAGCGTGGCGGCCAGGTTGGCGGCCTGCGTGGTGATGGGCGTGATGCCGTCGTAGTCGGACAGGGCATACCAGTCGCTGTAGGTGAGCGAGCTGGAGATGACGTCGGCGCCGATCGAGTCGGCCCACTCCATCGCGGCCATCCAGTTGTCTTCTTCCACCGGAGTTTCGGAGCGGATGTCCTCAGTCTTGGCCAGCACGAAGGACGCTCCATACGCCGGCCCATAGAGCTGTCCCGCGGCGGCTCCACCCAGCACCGACCAGGTGGAGGTGCCGTGGCTGTGAGCACCCGGGTCGTCCTCCGGTTCGTTCTGCACGTCGCCGTCATCGAAGACGAAGTCCCATTCGGCGACGAGGCGTGAATCGACGAGGGCCGCGGCGAAGGCGTCGTGGTCCTTGCGGAAGCCGGTGTCGAACATGGCCACGAGCACTCCCGCGCCCGTGTACCCACGGTCGTGCGCGAGGTGAACGTTGATCTGTTGAATCTGTGCGGTGGACGGACCGTAGTTGAGGGACGCAGAAGGCACGGGGGCTGCGGAATACTCACGCTCCACACCGATGTGTGGATCACGCACAAACCGGGCCACCGGCAGGATCTGAGCCACTTCGGGCAGCGATGCCAGTGGAGCGAGCAGGTCCGGCTGGTAGTCCACCGACACAGCGTTCAGCCAGCGGCTGACTCTGTGAATGCGCGCGCCGGATCTCCTCACGGCGTCGATGTACTCGGCCGCCATCTCCTCGATCGTGG
>Ga0105347_1001206_pt1 | contig 11348 bp, 7 predicted proteins | sample EasRivMeERMLT890_FD_89677 | JGI IMG/M metagenome (GOLD analysis project Ga0105347, IMG submission 89677) | Soil microbial communities from meander-bound floodplain in the East River, Colorado, USA - East River MetaG ERMLT890 | ecosystem: Environmental > Terrestrial > Soil > Floodplain | place...
TCGCCGTAGCGGTAGCGGAGGCGGAAGTGAGCCACGCGAACGGAGCGCGCCGACGCCCTTCGACGGTGCTCAGGGCGTGGTGAGCGTCGTCGAACCACGAAGCGGCGCGCGAGAGAGCGTGTAGGGGGGGCCGGGGGGCGAAGCCCCCCGGTATAAGATCGTTCCTATGCGTAGAGCGATCGTCGCAGTCGTCTTGATGAGCGCCGCCGGCGTGGCATCCGCACAGCCCGCGCCATCTTCGCCGGAACAGACGCTTGAAGTCCAGGCCGCCCTGGCCAGGGTCGCGCCCAGCCTCGTCCGGATTCATGTCGTCTCGGTCGATTTTCAGGACGGGCGGGAGCTCAAGCGCGAGGCCTCCGGGAGCGGCACGATCATCGCGCCCGAAGGGTTGGTCATCACCAACCATCACGTCGCGGGACGCACGCGCGCGATCACCTGCACCCTCGCCAACCGCGAAGAGATCCCGGCCGAGCTCGTGGGGACCGATCCTCTCTCGGACATCGCCATCCTCAGGTTGCGGCCGGCTACGCCGCGTAAGTTTCCCGTCGCCTCGTTCGGCGACGTCACCACGCTCAAGGTCGGCGACCGCGTGCTCGCCCTCGGCAGTCCGCTTGCCCTGTCGCAGTCGGTGACGATGGGCATCGTCAGCAATACCGAGATGATCATGCCGGGCATGTTCTGGCCCTTCAACCGCATGACGCTCGACGGCGAGGACGTCGGGTCGATCGTGCGCTGGATCGGTCACGATGCCGCCATCTTCGGCGGCAACTCCGGCGGCCCGCTCATCAACCTGCAGGGCCAGATCGTCGGCATCAACGAGATCAGCCTGGGCCTGGCGGGGGCGATTCCGGCCGACCTCGCGCGCGAGGTCGCCGACGCGATCATCCGCGACGGCCATGTGAAGCGCGCGTGGATCGGCCTGGAGATCCAACCGCTGCTCACGTCGAGCAAGGCGACGCGCGGGGCGCTCGTGGGCGGCACGATCGACGGGTCGCCAGCCGCCGTCGCCGGCTTTGCCTCCGGCGACATTCTGGTGAAGCTCGCCGGCCGCGACGTCCTCGTCCGCTTTGCCGAGGAAGTGCCGGTCTTCAACCAGATGGTCATGCGTCTGCCGATCGGCAAGCCCGTCGAGGCGACGGTGCTGCGCGACGGGGCCGAGAAGACGCTGCGCGTGACCCCATCGGAACGCGAGAGCGTCGAGGCCCGGACCCGCGAGCTGCCGCTCGTCGGCATCGCGGCGTCGAACCTGACCGGATGGGCAGCCAAGGAGCTCAAGCGAACGAACCGCGACGGCGTCCGCGTGCGCGGCGTCAGGCCCGGCGGTCCGGCCGACGAAGCCAAGCCGTCGCTGCGTGAGGACGACGTGATTGTGGCGATTGACGATCGCCCCACGGTCTCGTTCGCCGCGCTCGAGAACGGGGTAGAGACACTGACGCGCGGCAAGGAGACCCGGGTGTCGGCGCTCGTGGCCTTCGAGCGCGCGGGCGAGCGCTTGCTGACGGTAGTCGAGCTCGGCCGGCCCGGGCTCGAGGACCCGGGGCTCGAAGCGCGGAAGGCGTGGGTGCCGGTCTCGGTACAGGTGCTGACGCGCGAGCTCGCCGATCGGCTCAACCTGTCGGGCCGCACCGGCGTGCGTATCACCCGCGTCTTCGGCGGCGGCGCCGAAGCGGCGGGCCTCAAGGTCGGCGATGTCATCACCGCGCTCGACGGCAACCCGCTCGAGGCCTCGCAGCCCTCCGACTCGGATCTCTTCGCCACCCTCATTCGCCAGTACAAGATCGGGTCGACCGCGACGCTGACGCTCGTCAGAGAGGGCACGCCCGTGGACGTGATCGTGAAGCTCGATACCTCGCCGCGGCTGCCGCGCGAGATGAAGAAGTACGAGGATCCGAGCTTCGAATTCCGCGTCCGCGACATCGCCGCCGCCGACCGCGTGTCGTCGCGCCTGCCCGCGGATCAGTCCGGCGTGCTGGTCGACGCTGTCCGCGAGGGCGGTTGGGCGGCGCTCGGGCACCTCGCCGACGGCGACATGCTCCTCACGATCGACGGCGAGAGCGTTGCCGACGTGGAGGCCGTACAGCGAAAAATGGCCCGTGTCGCGGCAGCCAGGCCCGGTTCGGTCGTGTTCAAAGTCCGTCGCGGGATCCGCACCTTCTTTGTCGAGCTGGCGACGGGATGGCGATAGGACAGCGGCGAATGAAAGTGTGAAGTCTGACGCGGGAAGTCTGACGTGAGGAAGTGAGAAGCGCGAAGGTGGAAGTCGAAGTGCGAAGTTCAGACTTCCCACGTCAGACTTCAGACTTTCACAGGCTACCAACACAGCTACCAACACAGACTACCAACTATGAGAACCCCACTGGCCGCTCTGGCCACTTTGCTGCTCGCTCCCACCCTGCTGTCGACCCCCCTTGCCGCCCAGGACAATCGATCGGCGGCGAGGGACGTAGTCAAGAAGTGGCAGGAAGCCGTGGTCAACGTGCGCGTCGTGCTCAAGATGCGCATGTCGATGGGCGGGCGGGAAATGCAGGCGTCCGACGACCCCGTCGATACCGTCGGCACGGTTATTGATCCTTCGGGCCTGACCGTGCTGTCGCTCGGCTCGCTCAACCCGGGCGCGATGATGAGCAAGCTCATGGGTTCCGGCGGCGGCGGCAACGGGCAGCCCGCGGTCGAAATCACGACCGAGCCGACGGAAGTGAAGATTCGGCTGTCGAACGGGCGCGAGCTGCCGGCCAGGATTGTTTTGCGCGACGAGGATCTCGACCTCGCGTTCCTGCGTCCCACTACGAGACCGGAGACGCCGCTGGTCGCGCTCGATCTGACGGACGCGGCCAAGCCGGCTCTGCTCGATCAGGTGCTCGTGCTCTCGCGGCTCGGGCGGGTCGGCGGGTGGACGGCCGGCGCGGCACTCTACGACGTCGGCGCCATCATCGAGAAGCCGCGGACGTTCTACGTGCTCGCGGGCGCCTCGTCGGGCATGGGGACGCCGGCGTTCCTGACCAACGGGCGGGTGGTCGGCCTTCTCACGCTGCGGCAGATCGAGGCCGGCCGCGCCAGCATGGCGTCGATGATGGGCGGGAGCGAGAGCATGGGGCTACTCGGCGTCATCCTCCCGGCCGCCGACGTGCTCGAGATCGCCAAGCAGGCGCCGGAGAAGTGACACGACAGGAATCAGAGATCGGGGATCAGGGATCAGGGATCAGGCCCACCCCGCGAACAGGGATTCCGGGTTTCGGATCCCTGATCCCGGATCCCTGGAAACACGTATGCCCAAGAAGCTCAAAATCGCGGCGTGGGTGGCGGCCGCGGTCGTGGGCACGCTGGTCGTGCTGACCATTGCCGCCGCCGCCGGCTCGCGCACCGAGCCGCTCCGTAAACTCGTGGTCGCGACGCTCGAGGATCGTCTCGACAGCCACGTCGAGCTGAAGGCCTTCAGCGTCGACCTTTTTCCGACGGTCACCGTACAGGGATCGGGCCTGACGCTCCGGCTGCGAACGGTCACGGACGCGGCTGTTCCTCCGCTCATCGAGATAGAAAGCTTCACTGTCCACTGCGGCATCGTCGACCTGCTGCGCCGTCCACGCCGTTTCAAGCACGTGACGCTCGAGAAGCTGGTCGTCAACATCCCGCCGGGCGGGTTGAAGAAGAACGGCAACCCGATAGGCGAGGCCGCCAGACCGCGGGACGCGGCCGAAACGGCGCCATCGACGGCGGCGGCCGCGGGCGCGCGGCGCGAGTCGCCGATCATCGTCGACGAGCTCGTCGCCGATGGCGCGCTCCTGCGCATCATCCCGCGGCGGGAGGGCAAGCAGCCGAAGGAGTTCGCGATCCATTCGCTGACCATGAGGTCATTGGGGATTGCCGAGCAGATGCCGTTCACGGCCATCCTGACCAACCCGCTGCCGAAAGGTCAGATCGAGACGGCCGGTACGTTCGGGCCGTGGCAGAAGGGGAGTCCGGGTGCCACCCCACTCGCGGGTTACTACAGCTTCCAGAAGGCCGATCTCGATACCATCAAGGGCATCGGCGGGACGCTCGACTCGAAGGGATCGTTCCAGGGCGAGCTGGCGCGCATCGCCGTCAAGGGCGAGACGCACGTGCCCGACTTTCACCTCGACATCAGCCGTCAGCCGGTGGCGCTCAGCACGAGCTTCGAGGCCGTCGTCGATGGCACCGACGGCGACACGTACCTCAATGAAGTCAACGCGCAGTTTCTGCAGACGTCGCTGACCGCGAAAGGCGCGGTGACCGGCACGAAGGGCGTCAAGGGCCGCACGGTCAAATTGAACGTGCGCATCCAGGAAGGGCGGATCGAGGATGTGCTGCGCCTGGCGGTCAAGGGCGACAAGCCGCTGCTCGTCGGCCGCCTCGGTCTGAAGACGGACTTCGAGTTGCCGCCCGGGGATCGCGACGTGGTCGAAAAGTTGCTCCTCGCCGGCGCCTTCGATGTCGATGCCGCCAAGTTCACCGACGCCGGCGTGCAGAAGAAGCTGTCGGGGATGAGCCACCGCGCGCGCGGCCGCGATCCGGAGCAGGCGGCCGAGAACGTCGTGTCAGACTTGAGCGGCAGGTTCCAGTTGAAAGATGGGTCGCTCTCGTTCTCGGATCTGTCCTTCGGCTTGCCCGGGGCGCTCGTCCGGCTGCGCGGGTCGTACGGACTGCGCAGCGAAGCGATCGCCTTCGAGGGCACGCTGCGGATGGACGCGACGATCTCGCAAGCGGCCGGTGGCGGCGTGAAGGGGTTCTTCCTGAAGGCCGTGGATCCCCTCTTCCGCAAGAAGGGCGCGGGCGCCCTCGTGCCGATTAAGATCGGCGGTACCCGCGTCAAACCGCAGTTCGGCCTGGATGTCGGCAAGGTCTTCAAACAGTAGGAAGGCTAGTGATGGCGGAGACAACCAAGACGTTCGCAGTCGTAAAGACCGACGAGGAGTGGCGCAAGATCCTGACGCCGGAGCAGTATCAGGTCCTGCGTCGTCACGGCACGGAGCGGCCGGGTTCGTGCGCGCTCCTCAAGGAGCATCGCGCCGGTTCGTTCTCGTGTGCCGCCTGCGCGAATCCGCTCTTCGTCGCCGATCGCAAGTTCGAAAGCGGCACCGGCTGGCCGAGCTTCTTCGCGCCGCTCCCGGGCGCGGTCGGAACGACCGAGGACGACAGCTTGTTCATGCGGCGCACCGAGGTCCACTGCAACCGCTGCGGCGGACATCTCGGCCATGTCTTCGAGGACGGTCCGCCGCCCACGGGTCTTCGTTACTGCATCAACGGCGTCGCGCTCAACTTCGTACCGGCGCCTGAGGCTAAGTGAGTCTGTCGGTGATGAGCGCGATGAGGTCGATGAGCGCCGTGCCCCCGTCTGCCGCCGTGGTCCATGGCGATCCGGCGTTGGCACGGGGAGCGAATGCGGCCTTGCGCTCCAAGTCCTGCAGCCGCCGTTCGCCTTCGCGCAACTCCTCGAGCTTGTGCGCTCGCGCGCGCTCGAGACCGCCAGCCTGGATGAACGCGACGATCTGATGGAGCTCGCCCGCGTCGAGGAAGGTGCCGTGCCCGCGGCAGACGTCGATCACCGCTCCGGATAACTTCCCGAAGTTGACGCGGTTCATCATCTTGCCGCAGCGCAGACACGGCCGATAGTGCACGGGCGCGCGGCCCCTGCCCGCCGGCCGCGGCACGAGGCGGGCGAGGACGGCGGTCTGCGCTTCCCGCTGCGCGCACAGCCGCTCGAACACCTCCGCATCGACCCAGACTCCATCGCACGCCGCGCACTCCAGAAACGGTGTCGCGCCCACGTCCACGCGCTGGAGGCCGCTCCGGCACGCCGGGCACGTAGCGGCCGCATCGTCCTCCTGCCGCCGCACTCTCGCCGCGCCGCACTTGTGGCAGTACGCGGCGCCATCGAAGCCGAGCGCGAAACAGGACGGACAGCTGACCGTCGCCAGCCGCGCCTGGCAATACCGGCAGCGCCCGCCCTCCGGTTCGGCGGTGGCGCCACAGTTGGGGCAATGCAATCCGGAGGCGTCTGGGGCCATGGATGGCTTAGAATAGCGCTGATTCGGAAAGTGGCACGACATCAACTTCAGACTTGGCTTCCAACTGCCAACTTTCACTTCCCGCTTCCCACTTACAGAGGTTGCCATGGGCCTGATGGACTTCATCAAGGGCGAGCTGATCGACATCATCGAGTGGACCGACGATTCGCGCGATACGCTCTCGTTCCGGTTCCCCGACGATGACAAGGCGATCAAGAACGGGGCGCAGCTCGTCGTCCGCGAATCGCAGCAGGTGCAGTTCATCTACGTGGGCGAGTTCGGCGATACGTTCGGGCCGGGCAAGCACACGCTGACGACCGACAATATTCCGGTCCTCACCAGGCTCAAGTCGTGGAAGTACGGCTTCAACTCACCGTTCAAGGCCGATGTCTACTTCCTCAACACGCGACTCTTCACCGGCAACAAGTGGGGCACGGCCAATCCCATCATGATGCGGGACAACGATCTTGGGATCGTGCGCGTGCGGGCCTTCGGGACCTACGATTTCCGGATCATCGATCCGAAGCTCTTCCTCAAGGAGGTCGCCGGGTCCGACCAGAATTTCCGCCTCGACGAGTTCGCCGACACCATGCGTTCGCGCATCGTGAGCGTGTTCGCCGACGCGCAGGCCTCGGCGCAGATCCCCGTGTTCGACGTCGCCAGCCGCTACACCGAGCTCGGGGAGGCGCTGCTTCCGCTCATCAACCCCGTGATCGCCGCGAAGTACGGCCTCGAGATCGCCAGCTTCATCGTCGAGAACGTGTCCGTGCCACCAGAGGTCGAGACGGCGATCGACAAGCGCTCATCGATGGCTGCGGTGGGCAATCTCAACGACTACGTCAAGTTCCAGATGGCACAGGGGATGGAGAAGGGCGGCGGCTCGGGCGGCGCTGCCACCGAGCTCGCCGTCGGGCTGTCGATCGCGCAGCAGATCATGCAGCAGCAGGGCATGCCGGGCGCCGCGGCCGCGACCGCGGCCACGAGCGCCGTGGCCCTGCCCGATCTCCTGTCGCCCGCTGACGCCGCCAAGGCCCTTGGCGTGCCCGAGACCGACGTGATGGCGATCATCGAATCCGGCGAACTCGCCGCCAAGAAGATCGGCGCCTCCTATCGCATCAAGCGCAGCGCGCTCGACGAGTACCTGGCGAAATGAGGTCGGACAAGTGACCCTCGGCTGCCTGTTTATCGATGTGGCTGGGGCGCGCCGAGAACGCGGAGCCATTGGGTGTCTCGGCGTTCTCGGCGATCTCCGCGGTGAAATGCTCTTGGACGCTTCCGGCAGCGTGTTAGTGCTCTCCCCGGCCGCGTCCCCATCACCACACGGCTGTTTGAGATAGCTTCCAGCTGTGCCGGACATCAGCGCTCTCGACAAGTTCCCGTGCGCGGCATGCGGTGCGCAGGCGCAGTGGAACCCGGCAAAGCAGCTGCTCGTGTGCCCGTTCTGCGGCTCGGCGGCGCCGTTCACCGTCGACGCGGCGACCGGTGCGATCGAAGAGCTCGATCTCGCCAAGGCGCTGCGCGAGATTCCCGACCAGGATCGCGGCTGGCAGGCCGAAAAGCGGACCGTCCAGTGCCAGAGCTGCAAGGCCGTCTCGGTCTTCGACCCGGCGCGCGTCGGGCAGAACTGCGACTTCTGCGGCTCCCCCGCGCTCGTCGACTATCAGGAGATCAAGGCGCCCATTCGGCCGCAGAGCCTGCTTCCGTTCATCGTCACGGACGCCAGCGTCCGCGAGCAGATCCGGAAGTGGTACGCCAGCAAGTGGCTCGCGCCAGGAAAGCTCAAGAGCCGGGCCCTCGTCGACCGCGTGCACGGCATCTACATTCCCTATTGGACCTTCGACGCGCAGGTGGTGTGCCCGTGGAATGCCGAGGCGGGCCACTACTACTACACCACCCAGACCTATCGCGAAGGCGGACGCACGCGCACGCGGCAGGTCAGGCACGTGCGCTGGGTCCCGGCCTCAGGTCAGATCGAGCATTTCTTCGACGATGAGCCGGTCCCCGGGACGCGCGGCGTGTCGCACGCCCTGCTGGCGCAGGTCGAGCCGTTTCCGACCAAGGATCTGAAGCCGTACGACACCGCCTTCCTCTCGGGCTTCGTCGTCGAGCACTACCAGATCGTCCTCTTCGACGCCGCCAAGCGGTCCGAGGACGCCATGCACGCCAAGCTGACCGCGATGTGCGCGGCCCAGGTCCCTGGCGACACCCATCGCAACCTGCAGATTCGTCCGGTCTATTCGGCGCAGACGTTCAAGCACATCCTCGTTCCGGTGTGGCTCCTGACCTACAACTTCGGCGCGAAGTCGTTTCAGGTGGTCGTCAACGGGGTGACGGGACGGATGGCGGGCGACTATCCGAAGAGCTTCTGGAAGATCGCGCTGCTGGTGATGCTGGCGATCATCGCGGCGATCGTGTTCTTGATGCTGGCGCAGGAATAGGCTCTCGGCTCTGGGCTTGAGGCTCCAGGAAGAGCTCTCAGATCCTAGTCGCGCGACTGAGGTCTGAATGCTTTTCCTAGAGCCCGAAGCCTGAAGCCGAGAGCCGTCTCCTAGAACTCGTACCTCACTGACAGCTGGACGACGCGCGAGGCGACGTTGACGGCGGTGAGGCGGCCGAACGTCGTGCTGTTGATGTCCATGTCGCCGCGGAAGAAGCTCGGCGTGTTCGTCAGGTTGAACGCCTCGCCCTTGACCTCGATGCGGTGGCTATCGGTCAGCCGGATGCGCTTCGAGAGCGCCAGGTCGATGCGGAACTGTGACGGACCGTCGAACGCGAGGATTGAGAGGTTCCCGACCTCGCCGGCGACGGGGTTGAAGAACGCCTGACCGGCGAAACCGGCGGCGTTCGTCAGGTTGTCGGCTCCCACTGCGCGCCCGCTGACCGGGTCGACGACCTTCGGGTCGATCCAGAAGATCTTGCCGTCGGCCTGCTTGTAGATGCCGAGCAGACTCTTGATCTCCGTCTCTGACATCGTGCTGAACGCGGTGTTGCAGCTGATGGGGAGCCCACAGCTCGAGCGGCCCTGGCGATTGAACGTGCCTCGCGTCGAGGTGATGCTAATCGGCGAACCGCTCGACCACGACACGATCGACCCGACCTGCCAGCCGCCGACGATGGCGTCGAGGAGTCCGCTGGAGTTGAGCCACCGCTTCCCGTTGCCGAAGGGCATCTCGTAGATCGTGTTTGCGGCCACGGCATGGCTGATGTGGAAGACCGAGCGCCCGGTGTTGAGCTCCGGACGGAAGTTGTCCATGAAAGCCTCGAAGCGGTTCTGCCCGGTGCCGTCCGAGTCGGTGTTGGTGTCGGAGAACGTGTAGTGAACCTGCCCGAAGAACCCGTTCCGGAACTGCCGCCGAACCTCGAGCTGGAGCGCGTTGTAATCGCTGAAGCCGCCGTTCGTCAGTGCGTTGCTGGAGTAGATGGCGGGGTTCTGCAGGAAGGTGTTGAGAGACCCCGGCACCCGGCTGGTCATGTAGAAGTCGGCCAGGCCGCCCACTTGGTTCGTCTGCAGGTTGTTGACGACGGTGGCGTTGGTCAGGGACACCCCGAAGCTCGGGAGTACGGTGAGCGGCACGCTGCCCGGCACATTGGGGTTGTACACCGGGCTGAAGGAGAGGCCCGACTGGACCGCAAGGTAACCGTTCGACCGCGCGCGATTGAAATCAGCGAGGAAATCGGGACTGACCTGGACCTGGTTGTAGTCGATGCCGCGCCAGATACCGCGCCCGAACGTCCCCACATACCGGGCCTCAACCGCCGTTGACCATCCGATTTCGCGTTGGATGCCGACGCTGACCTGATGCACGTGCGGTGCGCCAAGGTTCGGATCGAGGCCCCACAAGACGCCGGTCGCGCTGAGGGCCATCTGATCGGCCAGCGTGCGCGTCGAGAGGAACGTCGGTGTCGGCACGACGGGCACGCCGGTAGCCACCCGCGCGAACTGGTTGCTGAGCGTGCTCGCGCTGCTCAGGCCGGCGTTGCCGCGCGACGCTCCCCGTCCGACCGTCACCGTCTCTTCGTTGACAAACGTCAGCGAGTACCCGCCGCGAACCGCCGTCCGGCCGTCCCTGGTGAGGTCCCAGGCGAAGCCCACGGTCGGTCCGAAGTTGTTGAGATCCTTGTTGTAGAAGTCGCCGTCCACGAACGTCAACTGCGTGGCGGGGTCGAGCATGAACTGATCGAGGGATCGGCCATTGGTGATCGGCAGGAATCCCAGGTTGTCGTCCTCGCGGAGCGGGCTGTAGTACTCCCACTTGAGCCCCGCGCGCACCGTGAAGTTCGGCTTCCAGCGCCAGTTGTCCTGCACGTAGGCGGCGATGTTGTCGAGCGTGTAGTTTTCGTTCGACGGAATCCCGGCGACAAAGCCGGAGCTCTGGTCCTGCACCTGGAACGTCTGGGCGACCGACGTGACGGCGCCGCTCAGCCAGGCCGCCATGGCATTGGCGTTGGCAAGATCAGCGGCGGAGATCCCGCCGGGGAACTGTCCCGATGCCAGCTGGATGCTCCCTGGCGCGGCGGTGCTGTAGCCGAAGTTCACCTGCGGGTAGGCGCCGGCGTAGTTGTACGGGTTGACGCGGTTACGCTGCCAGCTTCCACCCATCTGCAACTCGTGGCTGCCGAGCATCAGCGAGGCGTTGTTGTTGAGCTGGTAGGTGTTCGTGTAACGGCCCTGCGGCTGGAAGCCGATGGCCGTGTTGAAGCCGCCAATCGGGTTGACGATCCCGAGCGCCGTCGTGTACTGGTTCCCGCTGTACACCCAGTCGCTCTCGAACTGGACCGGCGAAAGGTTGAAGCCGCCGCGAACCTCGTTCTGGAAATTCGCACTGCCGATCCAGCGCCACGCCGCCGCAAACCGCTTGGGATCCGAGTTCGTGTAGACCAGCGGGCGATCCGGGCTGATGACGTCGAGATCCGTGCGGTCGTCGATCTCCTTGAAGTAGCTGTAGACGCCCTCGAACCGGTGGTTGTCCGTGAGCGCGTAGTCGAGGCGGAACCCGTACTGGTTGCGATCGTTCTTGTCGGTCTGGTTGAAGCGGTAGCCAGCCGTGTTGAGCACGCGGGCCGCGGTCGAGTTGCCGACGTCGAAGTTGTTGGTGTTCGATGCGCCGGGAATCTGCGAGAAGAAATCCGAGCGCAGCCTGGCGTCCACCGTCTGCCCCGACAGTTGCATCACGTTGACCGAGCGAACGACGCCATCCGTGCCGGCGTAGCGAAAGACACCGTCGAAGAAATCCGCGTTGGCCGGAACCGTGAGGTTCTGCGAGGTTTGCGTCGTCTGCCGGAATCCCTCGTAGTAGCCGAAGAAGAACAGCTTGTCCTTCTGAA
>Ga0105347_1001207_pt1 | contig 11347 bp, 7 predicted proteins | sample EasRivMeERMLT890_FD_89677 | JGI IMG/M metagenome (GOLD analysis project Ga0105347, IMG submission 89677) | Soil microbial communities from meander-bound floodplain in the East River, Colorado, USA - East River MetaG ERMLT890 | ecosystem: Environmental > Terrestrial > Soil > Floodplain | place...
ATATCCGCGCGCTCCCTCCTTCAGTGCGCGCTGAATCTCCGCGTCGCCTTCGGACATCGTCAACATGATGATGCGGGCTGATGGATCGACTTGTCGAATTGCGACAAGTGCGTCGATGCCGCTCATGTCAGGAAGCCGGAGGTCCATTAGTGTGATATCGGGCCGCATGGAGGAGTACTCGCGGATTCCGTCTTCACCACAGGAGGCCTGAGCGACAACGACCATGTCGTCTTCATTCTCGATGATTGCGACCAGACCTTCCCGCAGGAGTGGATGGTCATCGACAGAGAGCACGGTGATGCGGGTATTGCCTTCCATCACACTTCCAAATTGTCTGGTTGGTTCAAGCGGCCGGGGAGAATCCTACGGAAGAATCCGCGAACCAGCCCCACCATGGATTTGCCCTGGAAGGCAACTCTGCCCGGCACAATGAGCTCAACTTTAGTTCCCTCTCCTATCACGCCGCGGACAGTGAGTCGAGCACCCAGGCTCTCGGCCAGTTCACGCATTCCAGCAAGTCCCCAGTGTCCCTCTCGTCCTGAGCGTAACGTCCTGCTGTCTATTCCACGCCCGTCATCTTGGACGGCAACTCTCAGCTCGCCGTCCAGATAGCTGATCTTCACTTCGATACTGTTTGCGCCCGAGTGGCGAAAAGCATTCAGAATACTCTCACGTCCAATTCGGTAAACCCTTTCACTCACCATCGGGCGTAACGGCAGCGGCTGGCCGTTCACTATGATTTTGAAGGAGGCTCCATTCGCTTCCCCAAGCTCCTCGGGAATCAGGGAGAACGCGTGCCGCAAGTCGTCCGTTAGTTCAGTCCGAGCGCTGCGAAGACCCTGCACACTTCTTCGGGCGTCCTCAGTTAGTCGAGTTAAGAGCCGGTGCACTTGTTCGACACGGTTCCTGACAGGAGACTCGGCAGGTAGTTTGTTAGTTGCGACGTGTAGCTGCATCGACGCACTGAGAACTCCTTGCAGTATGGTGTCATGAAGCTCCCCGGCGATTCGGGTTCGCTCAGCCAGACGTTCTTCAAATCGTGCGCTCAATAGTCTCGACAGTTGATTAACTCGCAAGTGGTGGACACCGCCAATCAGTAAGAGTCCCATCAGGACAACCAACCCCAGAAACCACCCAGTCTGATAGTAGTGAGGTTCTTGATAAATGGGGTAAACGATTCCCTTGCGGTCCCACATTCCGCTTCGATTGCTGGCTCGAAGATGAAGTGCGTAGGCTCCCGGCGCCAGACTACTGTAGACCGCTCGGGGGTTAGTCCCAGCGTCGAGCCACTCCTCGTCAACCCCGTCAAGCCGGTACTGCATGCGAATCTTCTCGGGCGAGGCAATCTCCACCGCGGCGAACTTCACTTCTATATGACTTGTCCCAGCGGGAAGCAACAGCTCGCGGGGAGCCGATCGCGTGTCCCTGCCGACGGTTACTTCCGATACGTAAATCAGCGGCGGATCCGTGCCTCTTGGAAGACGACGGGGATCAATCGTCGCCAGTCCCGAGAGAGTCGCAATCCATATGGTCCCGTCGTTTGCGAGTGCTATGTTTGGATTCCCCGAGCTGATGTCTGTCGTCGGCAGGCCGTCCGGCGTTCCGAACACCTCATCATCGAGCGGCTCATCACGCCGACGTGGCTGTGACAAACTTCCAGCCGAGACTCTGTGAATGCCGAGTCCCCCAAACCACAGCTCGCCCGAATCGGCCTCGACTAAACCGAGTATTTGACGCAGCTCCGGCAAGGAGTCGACGCGACCCGCTTCGACTCGTAGTGCGAATGTCTCACCATCGAGCTCGATGAATAGACCTCCGGACCGATCTTCGCCTATGGGACGAGCAATTGCCTTCAAACCCGGAACGAAGGTCTCGAATCGCTCACCGACCAACAGATCCACACCGACCCTGGTGCCCGCCAAGACTCTTCCTGACCGATCCTCAAAGATTTTGAAAGTGGCGTTGCTCGAGAGTCCGTCGGCCGTCGTATAGGTACGCAGGCGCCCGTCCTTCAGGCGGGTCGGGCCGCCTCGCGTCGTAAACCACACCGAGCTGTCCCGTGTCGCGGCGATACTAATAACAATCTCTCCGGCAAGGATTTGGGTGAACCGTCCCGCATGAAACTGGAAGGCGCCGCCTCCCCATGTGCCGATCCAAAGATCGTGATTCGCGTCCTCCGCCAGTGCCCAGACGCAACTGTTCAGGAGTCCGTCCCTTTCGTTGTATGTCCTAAAGTTCATCCCATCGAAATGAGTGAGCCCGCCGCAATTAGCCCCAATCCAGATCGTTCCGTCATGAGCTGCGAGCACAGTCATGACGACATCGTTGGGCAGGCCGTCAGCGGTGGTATACATCTTAATGCTTGGATCTTTGAATCGGTGCAATCCGTCTCCGTTTGTTCCAAGCCACAAGGCGCCGTCACGATCGCTGTACACGGACCGCACTTGCATTCCAGGAACCGAGAGTTCCAGACCGGAGGCGGCTGCTCGGTACAAGCCCTCCGTCCCTGCTACCCAGATGTTATCCTGCCCGTCCTCGTAGGCAAAAAACGCACCGTGTCCTTTCGCGCCATAGGGCGGCAGCTTCACCCATTGACTGCCAGTCCACTGCGCCACTCCCTTCGAGTTACAGCACCAGAGCTGGCCATGACTATCCTCCATGACATGAAACATGTCCTCCGGTTTCATACCGAGTTGAACCGCCCACGCGGTGGGGTGAACAACCAGCGAGTCGTCCAGTTTCATGAAGCCCGCGGCGGTCCCTAGGAACATATCGCCGTTCGCTGCCTGTTCAATCTGCTGGATTTCTTCTCTTGGACCTACGGGTGAGAACTGACCACTGTCAAAACGGAAGAGCCCCTGCTTGGTGCCCACCCACAACACGTCATTGCGACCGAAACAGAGGCTCAGAATGTTGCTGGCGGGGCCCTGACCAGGACGATAGCAAATCGCTTCAGACAGGTCGCCATGACTGAGGACCTTGAAGGGAATTCGCCACAGCCCCTCGCGTGATCCAACCCACAAATCCCCGTCGGGGGCTACGGCAATCGTATGGGCCCGGATTCCCCTGAACCCATGGAAATGCCGGCCATCGAATCGCGTCAGTTCACCGCTATTGGCGATAAGCCACAGAAAGCCGTCAGGAGTTTGCTGGATGTGGTCGACCACACCTGCAGGAAGTCCGTCGACGGCAGTGAAGCGTGTGCCTGTATAGTGGTCGAACGACAGCTTCGGATCAACTGCGAACGCCGTGATGGCTGTCGCGGAACACCAGACGATAGCTGCGACAGCAGCTTTGGATGAGTACGAAAGCGCGCAACGCATGCGTGCAATGTGTGTCGACCAACTTCTGCTCAAGTAGGCTATTGAGACCAGGATATTGACGTTCACCGACAAGGGCCCACGTATTTCATCGAGAATTGATCCACGCGAACGGCCCGCGTGTCTCGCCCGGCCGCCACTCTTGGCAGTCCACTGGGAGCAGTTCAGAAGGAACAACAAGACCCCACATGGGTCAAATCTGGAGGGACGCCAACCAACGCGAGAAAAAGGCAAGCTTTGTGCCCGGAATAAACCAAAGTAAGTAGCCCCACGGGGAATCGCACGGATAGTGACACCTGCCAGGTTCTTTACGTCCAGCTACTCCCCTCCCGCCTAGTATCTCAACCACTGGAATCGGCCGCAATCAAGGCCTCAAGTGTCAGGCTGGATTTGGGCCTGTCTCTGGGGGGAACGTCACCCTCTGTAATCCAGTTCCAAGCTATAGTGGTGTGATCCCTTCCAGATGCGGCTCGGCCTCGGCACTTTCGATCCAAGCCCTCAACTCGCAATTGACGGGCCGGGATGCTCTGTAATCGGGAAAGGTCGATGAGGGAAACTTCAGAAGGGCGATCGCAAGGCGGCAAATCTCCTTGACACGGCATCGCTTTCTCTGAAAATTAATCCGATTCATTAATTCTGCATGTAGCGACCACTCCGTCACGGAAAAGAGAAGACCGTGATGGTGATACGTGGTTACTGCTTCTATGACATTGCGGTATTGCCGATAATGGCCGGGAGGTTGGATCATGATGAAGTTCCTTACCAAGATTCTGATTCTCGGAATTGCCTTTCACTCGCAGCCGTGCATCTCACTTGCAGAGGCAGCGAATGACACCCTCTGGATCGAGTCGTGGGAAAACCCGATGTGGGGAAATGATTGGCACGTAGACTTCGGAACGTGGCAAGTGGGTGGCCCCTCGAGCGGGCCCGGCGCCGCCTACCGCGGAGGTGCTTGCGCTGCGACAGTATTGGCAGGAAATTACGCTAACGACGTTAGCTCCCGACTCATTCGGCATACGCCCTTTGTTGTACCATCGGCCTTGGAGCATCCCAGACTACGCTTCTGGCAATGGTTTGGCATTGGACTCGGTGACGAGGGCTTCGTGCAAGTTCGAGTGCTGGGAGATTCCCTGTGGAACACCGTGGAGGGGCCGTACGTCGGAAGCTGCAGTGGGGTCTGGAGCTATACATCTATCGATCTTTCGGCCTACGCCAACCAAGCTGTGGAGCTTGCATTCCTTCTCCAGTCGAATTGCTGCTCTGAGGACGTTGGCTGGTATATCGACGATGTGGCCGTGGTCGCTGGCTCTCCGATATTCAACAATCCCGAAGGGTGGGAAGCTGGAATAGGAGACTGGTCTGCGGGGGCAGGGACATGGGAAATCGGTACTCCCACGAGCGGGCCAAACTCCGCTTACCTGGGCACAACATGTGCAGCGACAGTGCTGGCCGGGAGCTACAGTGCGGACGCAAGCTCGCGTATGGTGAGTCCGGTCTTTGTTGTACCATCTGGTTTGGAGCACCCCAGACTACGCTTCTGGCAATGGTACGGCATTGGAATCGGTGACGGGGGCTTCGTGCAAGTTCGAGCGCTGGGAGATTCCCTGTGGAACACCGTGGGGGGGCCGTACGTCGGAAGCAGTAGTGGGGTCTGGAGCTACACATCACTCGACCTTCTTGCCTACACCGATCAGGCGGTGGAACTTGCTTTCTTATTTCAGTCGAACTGTTGCTCGGAAGACGCTGGCTGGTACATCGACGATGTGGCCGTGATCTCCCAGCCAGGAGATTGTGTCTTTGATGGAGTACTAACTTCAGCGGACATAATTTGCCTCGTCAACTGTGTATTTCGAGGTGGCCCTTGCCCCGACAGATCGGGGGATACCAACTGTAATGGGTTAACATCCTCGTCTGATATCATTGTGCTCGTGAATCACGTATTCAGGGGATCTCCAACGCCAACCTGCATTTGGCCCCTTCACATCTAACGCAAAGGCGACACGCGATTGCAAGGCTGGAACTGAACCGCCCCGGCTTTTCCGAAGAGTGATTCGGACAAGTACGCCCCATTGGATTTGATCCCGGCGCACAGGATAAATTAGCCCCACGGGGAATCGAACGGTTAGTGACACCTTTCCGGAGTTCCGGGTAGCCTTCCCCCGCCATCGCCCGAACCGAGCTCTACGCTCCACCACGACTCGTGCTGCCTAAACATGCTGCCGGGGCCATGGCCGCGCAGCTGCGATGTATATGCGGGTCAGCTCACAGAGCAGCCATTCCTGCCAGTCCACGCGGGTCAGTCCTCAACAAGAACCAAACTCCCAAATCGGTCAATTCTGGATGGACGTCAACAGCTGGCCGACCCCGCATCCAGAAATCAAACTGATTTTGAGAAATGGTAAGCGCAATGTCAGCATGACGCTACACAGTACCGTGCTGCGCTTACTTGCCGACCTCGACACGGCTGCTGTCTACCAGCATCAACGTCTCAGAAGCGATTTTGTAGGTCCTGATGAGTGTATTCACTCCGCGAGCGCCACTACGAGATTTTGCCACGACTTCTAGCGAACGGTCTCCATCAAGGTCCTTGAATTCAAAGCTGCTCATGTCACTCGAGAGTTCCGGCAGTGCCAACATATGCATCCCCTTCCACAAGTACGGCCGGATATTGGTCGCGTGTGCACCGGCTGGAAATACTACAATTACATCTGGCCGGCCGTCCGCGTCCAGGTCGAGCGCCGGTTCCCAAAAATGACACAAAAGCCCCGTATAAAATGCACCTCCTACGTTCGGCAATGCACTAAGGACACCCGATCTGAGCGAGACAGTTCCTGGCTGAGACACCTGCCCATCGGTGAACAATATAGCCAGCACCGTATCGCTACCTGTTACCATTGTATCAATGTCCGTGATGTAGAATTTAGGACGACCAAGCGACCACTCACTTTCATACCATTCGGGCGCGTCGCCAAAGGTCCGCCCATGAACCACCTTCAGCGAGTCAGGCAAGAATCTCATAAGCTCCGGAGGAGCAGAATCTCTGAATGCCTTCTCGTACCATTCCTTCTGCTGCCGATCCTGTTCGTCTCCATTCGGACGTGCGGGAATGGGTATCGCCGCTACCACCACGCAAGAGAGAAGGCCAGCGCTCACCAATCTAAGCCCACACCGATTTTCGATCTTAGACATTCTCACAAAACCTACTCCTTGATGGGCATGTACAAAGGCACTCTCATCCAAGGGGAGTGCACCCCGAATCTAGAACCACTGTAGCGTCCAAATAAGTTTGTCGCGTTTCTCTTCCTGAAAATACGTTACACGTCCCCGATTTCCGAGGCTTAACACGTCAAGGAAAGTGAGGGATGGTATGTCACTGTTCAGCTTCAAGAAGAAGGTGGTCGACCCGTCCGATTCAGGCTCAGTCGAGAAGGGCAAGCGCACGATCAAGCGTTCACCGCCGGTGGCCATGGAGGTGAAACTTCTGGCTCTGGAGGGGCTGGAGGCGGGCTTGAGCCCCGAGGAAGTGGGGGAGTTAGCGGGGGTGGGCGCCGGCACGGTACAGAAGTGGCGGCAGGCCTACACGGAGGGCGGGGTGGAGGGGATGTGCCGCAAGGCTTCTTCCATCGGTGTCCGACATCAGTGTTCGGCACTCGAAGAACGGATCCTGGCACAGCGGCAGGCGAATCCGGAGCACGGTGTGCGGCGAATCCGCGATGACCTGAGGCGTCAGGAAGGGCTCGAGGTGTCCGCCGAGAAGGTGCGCACGGTGGTCAACGAGGCCGGGATGGGCAACCCACCGCCGGTGCCTCATCGTAGACCGCCGGCGGTCCGCCGCTTCGAGCGTGCGTTGCCGAATGCGCTCTGGCAGATCGACATCTTCACCTTCCACCTCAAGCGGATGTACCAGGTGTACCTGGTGGGGTTGATCGATGACCATTCGCGCTATCTTGCAGGCTGGGGGTTGTTCCGGCAGCAGACGGCGGATGCCGTGCTCGAGGTGACGAAGGGTGCGATCGGTCAGTGGGGCGCACCGCGGGAGATCCTCTCGGACAACGGCCGGCAGTTTGTCGCCTGGCGTGGCGAGAGCCGGTTCCAGCGAGTGCTCAAGCAGCAGGGCATCGGCCACGTCAAGAGCGCGCCTCAGCACCCGATGACTCTGGGCAAGATCGAGCGCTTCTGGAAGACGATCTGGGAGGAGTTCCTCTGTGAGGCGCAGTTCGCATCCTTCGCGGATGCCTGCCAGAGGATCGATCACTGGATCCGCTATTACAATCACCAGAGACCGCATCAGGGGATCGAGGGAGCCTGTCCGGCCGATCGGTTCTATGGCGTGGCCGGGGATGTGGAAGAAGCCGTGCGTCAGGGCTGCCAGGACAACGCTCGCCGCTTGGCGCTTGGCCAGGAACCGCGGCCACCCTTGTATTTACTGGGGCAGTTGGGTGGCAAAGAAGTCCGGGTGGTGCGCAGAGGCGAGGAGATTGAGGTCAAGGTGGGCGATGCGGTGCACGAGGTGATCCACCTGGGTGCACCGTTTACCATCGGAGAGGACGGACGCTTTGGACGAGCAGATCAGGCCCTTGAAGTGGACCCAGCTGTCGGGTCAGGAGCGTTACCGGGTGGTGATGCTGGCACGGAAGGGAGACCTCGGGGTCAGTCAGCTGTGCAAGACCTTCGGGGTGAGCCGGCAGACGCTCTACCGCGCTATGGAAGCCGCGGACTTGGCTTCGATGGAAGCTTTGGAGCCGAAGAAGCGTGGCCGCAAGCCGACGCCGCTGTCGGAAACGCGAGCAGCGGAGTTGACGACTTCGAATACGAGCCTGCAGAAGGAGCTGACACACTGGAAGATGAAGTACGAGGTGGCCAAGACCTTCATCGACCTGGAGCGCCAGCTGGACCAGGACCCAACGGAGCCTTCCTCCCGAGAAAAGAAACCCAGGACAGGGAGGAAGACGACGAGCTGAACGACTCCGAGACCAGTTACTGGCCCTCGGACAAAAGCGAGGATGGCCTGGAGGAGTAATGGCGGACGCGCTGAACCTCGATGAGTCTTCGCTGCGCCGCTGGTTGGATCGTCGTGCCGCAGCACTGGCTGAGCCTTCAACCTTGGGACGGCCCAAGGTGATCCCGCTGGAAGCGGCTCGCAAGATCCGCAAGTGTTACCTGGATCACTTCTGCCAGTGGGGGCCCCAGGTGCTGGCTCTGTGGTGCAAGCGCGAGAAACTGGGTGAGTGGTGCGCATCCACGATCGCCGCCCTGATCGACGATCTGCGCGAAGACCCGGTTCCGGCGCCGGTGCCGGTGCGCTACGAGATCACCGCATCCCAGGTGATGTGGAGCGAGGACGGCACCGGGTTCAAGGAGAACGGTCGCAAGAAGGAGCTGCTCGTGCTGCAGGATGAGCACTCGCGCTTCAAGCTCAATCATCGCCTCACCAGGGGTCCGGCCTGCGAGGAGGACGTGGTGGCCTACGTGCGGGAGGCGTTCGATCGTTACGGCGCGCCCCTGGTGCTCAAGCACGACGGCGGCTCGATCTTCCACGGCCAGGCCATGGTGGATCTGCTGGCGGAGTACGAAGTGCTGGATCTCACCGGTCCGCGTGCCTGGCCGCGGTACAACGGCAAGAAGGAGCGCTCCTTCCGGGACGTGAAGAGCTATGCACGTGCCATGTTCCGCAAAGGCGCAGGTGGAACGCTCTGCCAAAGGATCGACGAAGCCATCGACGACCTGAGCTACCAGAGGCCCCGGCCGATGTTGGCTGGCCGCACTGCCTGCGAAGCGTACACCCAAGACCGCATCGAGCTGCCGGATCGCCGGCAGTTCAGAATGGAGGTGGAGAAAGAGGAACAACGAGGGCTGGATCAAGCCCGCTCCCGCGCCGAGCGAAACCGTGCTCGCCGAAGAGCCATCGAAAAGGTATTATTGAGTTACAGGTTCTTGGAAATATCGGGTGACGTGTCACGTAATTGCGAAGCCGAAACCGCGACAGATTAAGCAGGCGCTACAGGTTTAGCGGACTCTTCAAGAAGCAGTTCAGCGATGTCATCCTTTGGATGGAAGAGACCGAGCAGCTGGAGATCTGCGACAACCAAAAGCCCAAAATGTATCGGCTGAAAGTTCGGGAACTTCGGAACGGACCCCCGAACGAATAACTGAATGCATATCAATCAGATATACAGGAAGTTCGGATATTCGACGGGTGAGATAGTCAGTGTGATCCATGGTTCTTCAAGACATTCGGCCAACGATTGCTTTCAACAACTCCTAGTGGACAAGACCGTCGAATTCCGAACTCTTGCACTTAATGACGTGTGCCTCAATTCGTTAGCAGTTCGACAAGGATTCCGAACTTTCCGAACTGCTGGGACTGGGGCATTAGCATCCTCACCAGCCGTCCAGTTGAGAATCTCTACTGCCATCCCTGCCCGTCTCCTTCCGTGGCGCGCAGTGCAAGCCCTACGGCCCCGATCCCTGCCCAGCTGGGGCCATGAGGCCACCATCACCGATCGCGCCCCTCGGCCTGCCACTGGGCCCGCCCTGCCCCGCCAGCAACGCAATCCCCGCCTACGGGCCAAAGCTTCACATTCTGGGCCACAGTGGCTGCGATCACTCGACTTGATGTGTGCGCGGGATAGTGGCACGGTTGGGGTATGGCTCAAGCAATAGCCAGCCACCAGTCCGGCTCCTCGACGGCCCCGGAGATAGCCCCGATTCGCTGCGTCTTCTACCTGAGATTCTCCAGCGACCTTCAGAATCGGCGCTCCATCAAAGACCAGCGACGTGAGTGTGAGAATCATGCTCGGAGCCGCGAGTGGACCGTGGTCGAAGGCCTCGAGTATGTCGACGAGGCACTGTCCGGCTCACTGACAAGCCGCCCCGCTTACTTGAGGCTGAAGGCAGATGCCGCACGCGGGCTCTTCGATTGTGTCGTTGTACATGACCTCTCGCGCTTGGGCCGAAACGCCCGCGAAGGCTTAGCCCTCCTGGAGGACTTTGAGGAATATGGCGTTCACATCGTGGGCATCGCCGACGGCATTGATACCGGCGCCCGCGACGAGTTCCTGAACATCGGAATTCGCTCCGTCATCAACCAGCAATTCATCAAGGACATGAGCAAGAAGGTGGTGCGAGGATTGACTGGAAGGGTGCTGGATGGTTACAGCGCGGGGGGAAAGAACTACGGCTACGCCCATGAGCGAATTGAAGATCCACATGGGAACGACAGGCGTGGCAAACGCTTCCTCGGCACCAAGATCACGATCGATGTCACAGAGGCTGCGGTCGTCCGACACATGTTTGAATTGAAGGTAGGGGGCCTCGGCTACCGGGCGATTGCAGCCCGACTCAACCATGAGGCCGTACCTCCGCCCATGCGAAAGAGGAACGGCAAGGTCTGCGACAAGTGGTCGGCGGGCACCATCCGCAGCATTCTCCGAAACCCGAAGTACAAGGGCACCCACATCTGGAACCAGTACAAGTATCTCAAGCGCTCGGACAACGGGGCCGTTCGCAAGAAGCTCCGGCCAAGGGACGAGTGGGTGGAATACTCAGACAACGACCTGCGAATTGTCACCGACGAGCTCTGGGACCGCGCACAAACACAAACGACCAGATCGCGGAACTCCTATTCCACGTGCGCCGTTGGCGTCCAGGCTACCGACGATCGTGGGAAGTTCCTGTTTTCAGGCCTGCTCAAGTGCGCCGACTGCGGTGCAGCACTGATTGCGATCTCCTCCAAGTCGTATTCATCCTACTGCTGCAGCAAACACCGCACCCAGGGACCATCGGCGTGCGGCAATGACCTTCGTGTGAAACGAACACTGGTAGAGGAGCTCCTGTTGGCTGACGTTCAGGAGCACTTCCTGAACCCGGACGTTGTGCTCGAACTCTGGGGTCAGCTGGAAGCGAAGGTGAAGGCGACTACGAAACCCCCTGCGCAGATGCTGCGTGAGGCCGAGGAGCGCATTGTCGTCGTGCGGCAGGAGCTGGACAACCTGATCCAGTTTGTCATGGCCGGCAATGCATCGGAA
>Ga0105347_1001208_pt1 | contig 11343 bp, 8 predicted proteins | sample EasRivMeERMLT890_FD_89677 | JGI IMG/M metagenome (GOLD analysis project Ga0105347, IMG submission 89677) | Soil microbial communities from meander-bound floodplain in the East River, Colorado, USA - East River MetaG ERMLT890 | ecosystem: Environmental > Terrestrial > Soil > Floodplain | place...
CACGGGCGCGCCTCGGCGCACTTCTGGGCAGAACCCGCGCGGCCAGGGCCTGCATGGACCTGAGCGACGGGCTGGCGGATGCCATTCGTCAGATCGCCGAGGCGAGCGGCGCGGGCGCAAAGATCGACGCCAGCGCGTTGCCGGTTCACCCCGGGGCCGCGCGCTGGTTTCTGGCCCGGGGCGAAGACCCGGTCACGGCGTGTCTCTCAGGAGGCGACGACTACGAACTGCTGTTTGCCCGTTCGAACCGGGCGCGGGGCCGGCTGCGACTCGTCGAACGGCAGGCTCGCGGGCTGCAGCTGACCCGGATCGGCGAGCTCACGAGCGACCGGCGGCTCGTGCTCGAACGCGAGGGAGCCAGCGAACCGCTGCCGGACGGATTCGTCCACTTCTAGAGCGCGACGTCTCGAATGGCTGGCCCTTCCCGTATCCGTGCGTGGCTCGAGCAGCTGCTCCACACCCACGACACCCCTCACCGCACCGCTGGCGCGTACGCGCTGGGCGTGTTCCTGGCCTTCTCTCCGATGCTGGGCCTCCACACCGTGATCGGCCTCGCCCTCGCTTTTCTGTTCGGGCTGAATCGGGTGGCCGTCGTCCTCGGCGTTTACACCAACCTCCCGTGGCTGGTTCCCGCCTATTACACGCTGGCGACGATCGCGGGGGCGGCTGTTCTGGGCGTCGATGTCCAGCCTCGGGCGCTCGAGGAGGCGATGCGGGAGGTTTCGGCCGCCTCGTGGGGCGAGTTCGGCGGGCTGGCACGCCGGCTGGCGCCCCTGATGTGGGCGTTCACCCTCGGCTCGACGGTCGGCGCGGTCCTGCTCGCGGCGGTCGCATACCGCGTGTCACTCCTGATGATTCTCGCCCACCGCAAGCGCACCGCCCATACCCACGGCGAAACTGGCTGATTCTCGGCCATTTCAGGCAGGAACCCCCGGGCAGTATGGACGCCGGCCCCCTTTGACCCCGGGGCCCCGGCCCGGTATAGTGAACACGCCCCCCAGCGCCAGATCGAACTGATGTTTCTGTCGCGATCGACCGGCCGCAAGATTGTGGCGACCACCACGGCCGCCGTCACCTTCGCCCTTCTATATGAGGTGACCACGCTGGACTCCCGCTATGCGGCCCGGCAGGCGGAGGTCCGCGAAACGAGCGCCTCCCCCGCCCCCGGCGCCCGGCTCCGATTCACCGCGACCGCGTACTGCAAGGGAACGACGACGGCTTCGGGCGTGAACGTGCGGACGGGGATTGCCGCCGCGGACCCTGACGTGCTTCCCGTCGGATCGGTCATCCAGGTCGACCGGCTGGGCGAGAAGTACAACGGTATCTACACGATCATGGATACCGGCCCCAAGGTGCAGGGCCGCCACATCGACATCTACATGTGGAGCTGCCACGAGGCGCTGGAGCTCGGGCGCCGCAGCATGCAGATCGTCGTCCTTCGCCTGGGCTGGAATCCCAAGGCCAGCACGCCCAGCCTGATCGACCGCCTGTTCCGCCAGCGGGAGAGAGCCCAGGCGCTTCCGCCCGTCCCGCCGGCCCCAGCGTCCCCATCTGCGGTGGACAAGTAAGGCGTCGACGCTCCAGGCCCCTTGCGTGTCCAAGAGCCTTCACCGCCGAGTCCGCCGAGGACGCAGAGCACACCGGATCGCTCGGCGGTCTTGGCGGTGAAAGGCTTTGGGCGCCTGCGGAAGCTTTCTGCTGACTCGGTCAGCCCTGTGGTGAGACCCCCTCCGTGTCCTCGGCTAACGCCAGCGCCCGCGCCTCCGCCCTCGACTCCTGATCTTTGTACTGCAGCTGATAAAGCTTGAAGTAGAGGCCGCGCTCGGCCAGCAGTTCCTGGTGCGACCCCGATTCGCGTAGCTCGCCCCGGTGGAGAACGAGGATCTTGTCCATGTCCTGGATGGTCGACAGGCGGTGCGCGATGGCGATCGTCGTGCGCCCGGCCATCAGCACGTGCAGCGCGTCGCGGATGAGCATCTCCGTCTCGGTATCGACGCTCGACGTGGCTTCGTCGAGGACGAGGATCCGCGGATCGAAGGCGAGCGCCCTGGCGAACGACAGCAGCTGCTTCTGCCCCACCGACAGCGTCGCGCCGCGCTCGGCGACGGGGCTGTCGTAGCCCAGCGGCAGACGGTCGATGAAGCGATCGGCGTGCACCGTCTGCGCCGACCGGCGCACGGCTTCGTCGGTAATGGCCCCGTTGCCAAGGCGAATGTTCTCCGCGATCGTGCCCGAGAAGAGATACACGTCCTGCAGCACGAGGCTGAACAGCCGGCGCAGCTTCTCGAGCTCCAGCTCGCGGACATCGACGCCGTCGACCAGAATCCGCCCCCGCGTCACGTCGTAGAAGCGCAGCAGCAGGTTGATGATGGTCGATTTTCCCGCACCCGTCGCCCCGACGACACCGACCCGCTCGCCCGGCCGGACCTCGAACGACACGTCCTTGAGCACGTAGTCGGTCCCGTTGTACGCGAACCACACGTGGTCGAAGACGATGTGGCCGGTTCCGCGCGGATCAGGGATCAGGGATCCGGGATCGGAGCCCGAGGCAAGGGGAACGACGGGGACATCCCGAGCGGCGGAAGTGCCCGCCCCCCCTGACCCCTGATCCCCGATCCCCGAGACGATCTTCACCGGAGTATCCAGCAGCTTGAAGATCCGTTCCGAGGACGCCATGGCCGCCTGCAGCACGTTGAATTTCTCGGACATGTCGCTGATCGGGCGGAAGAACCGCTGCGAGTAGAGGAGGAACGCGACGAGCGATCCCAGCGTCAGCCGCCCCTCCATCGTCCAGCCGCCGCCGAACCAGATGAGCAGGGCAGCGGCGAGCGCGCCGATGACCTCGATCGCCGGGTAGAAGACCGCGTAGTAGAAGATCGACGCGACGTTGGCATCGCGATGTTCGCGATTGATCGTGTCGAAGCGGTCGAAGCTCCGGCCTTCGCGCCTGAAGAGCTGCACCGTCGCCATGCCGGTGATGTGCTCCTGGAGATACGCGTTGATCCGTGCGATCCAGATGCGGACGGTTCGATACGACGCCCGCACGCGCGTCCGGAACCACTGCGTCACGAGCACGATGAGTGGCAGGACCGAGAACGCCAGCAAGGCGAGGCGCCAGTCCATCGCGACGAGGACGATCATGATCCCCACAAGCGTGAAGATGTCGCCGAAGATCGACACCACGCCGGCGGTGAACAGGTCGTTGAGCACGTCGACATCGGTCGTCACCCGCGTCATGAGACGGCCGACGGGATTGCGATCGTAGAATTGCAGGTCGATGCGCTGGAGGTGCCCGTAGATCTGCATGCGCATGTCGTACATGATGCGCTGGCCGGTCATCTGCAGCACCCATGTCTGCAGGTACTCGAGCGCGAACGACGCGAGCAGGATGGCCAGAAAGGCGAGCGCGATCGCATCGAGGCCGGCGAGGTTGCCGGTCGCGATGTGGCGGTCGATGGCCACCTTCATGAGGTACGGCTGCGCCAGCTGGAGGATGGAGGCACAGATGATCGACGCCAGCGCGATCACCACCTGCAGCCGATAGGGCCACAGATAGCCAAGCAGCCGCCGCATCAGGACGGCGTCGTAGGCCTTGCCGAGGACTTCTTCGTCGTGGATGGACATGGTGTTGAGCTTTCAGCTGTCAGCTTTCAGCTGTCAGCTCGCTGCCAACTCGTCCTCCAGGAGCTGACGGCGATACAGCGTGGCGTACAACCCGCCGCTGCTCACCAGCTCGTCGTGGCGCCCCTCCTCGACGATGCGCCCGCGGTCGAGAACGAAGATCCGGTCGGCGTCGCGCACCGTCGAGACGCGGTGTGACACGATGAGCGACGTCCGCTGCCGCATCACGCCGCGCAGGCGCGTCAGAATCTCGTCCTCCGTAAAGGTATCCACCGCCGAGAGCGCATCGTCCAGGATGAGAAGCCGCGGGTCCACCATCAACGCGCGGGCGATGGCAGTGCGCTGTTTCTGCCCGCCCGACAGCGTAATCCCACGCTCGCCGACGAGCGTGTCGTAGCCCTTGGGAAACGTCTCGACATCCTTGTCCAGGCGCGCAATCGCCGCCGCCGCTCGAATCCGCTGGTCGAGCGGGGCGAGTGGAGTGCGGCGATCGGGCGTCCGCCCCGTCACTGACTCGTCCATCGTCCGTGCTGCCTGTGTTGCCTGCGGCCCGCCGCCTATCCGAGTTGTCCGTGTTGTCTGTGGCTCGTCGACTAACCGTGTCGTCGGCGGATCGGGTTCCACCCCAAAGGCAATGTTCTCGCCGATGGTGTCCGAGAAGAGAAAGGGCTCCTGCGGCACGAAGCCGATGGCCGCGCGCAGGGTGGCTATCGGAATCTGACGCACATCGACGCCGTCGAGGAAGATGGTGCCCGGCGGCGGTTCGTGCAGGCGCGGCAGCAGGTTGATGAGCGTGGACTTGCCAGAGCCCGTGGCGCCGATGAACGCGGCCGTCTGGCCGGCGCCGATACTGAGTGACACGCGATCGAGTGCCGGCGTCTTCGCTGTTGGATAGATGAACGTCAGATCGCGGATCTCGATCGCTCCGCGGATGACCACGGCCCGGCCGGCCGGCGATACGGCCCGATCGTCGATCTCGGGCTGCGCCTCGAGGACCTCCAGCATGCGCTTCCACGAAGCCATGCCGCGCTGGAGGATGTTGGTGACCCAGCCAAACGCGATCATCGGCCAGCTGAGCATGACGAGATAGGCGTTGAAGGCGACGAACTCACCTACCGAGATCCGGCCGCTGATGGCCTCCCGGCTCCCCATCCACAGGACCAGCAACGATCCGAAGCCTAGAAACAGCGTCATGCTCGGATAGAACAGGCCCTGGAGACGGATGAGGCCCCGATTGCGCCTGACATACTCGTCGTTGGCGGCGCGAAACCGCGCCAGCTCGTGCGGCTCCTGGTTGTAGGCCCGCACGACGCGGACGCCTGAGAGCGACTCCTGGACGACGGCACTGAGGTCGGCGAGCTGCGCCTGGATGGCTTCGAAGCGCGAGTGAATCGCGCTGCCAAAGTACTTGACGCTAATCGACACGAGCGGCAGCGGCAGGAGTGCGATGAGCGTCAGGCGGCCGTCGATCGACGCCATCAGGATGATCGCCACCACAAACACGATCACCGTGTTGGCCGAGTACATCACCGCGGGACCGATCATCGTTCGCACGGCGTTGAGATCGTTGGTCGCGCGCGACATGAGGTCGCCGGTGCGCCGCGCCTGGTAGTACGCCAGCGGCATGAGCTGGAGGCGCGCGAAGAAGGCGTTCCGCAGGTCGTACTCGATGTCGCGCGAGGCGCCAATGAGGATGCGCCGCATGAGGAAGCGGAAGATGCCGCCGACGACGGCGATCGCCAGCAGCAGCGCGGCGTAGAGCGTGAGCTTCCCGCGCGTCACCCCGGCGTTGAGGTCGTCGATCGCGTTCTTGAGCACCCACGGCGACAGGAGCTGAATCGCCGTCGTGATAATCACGCACGAGAGCCCGAGGAGAAAGGCGCGCTTGTAGCGGAGAAGGAAAGGCAGCAACCGAGCGAACGGCGGGGACATCCTTGCCAGTATATCGGGGGCGACTCGCGGAGCTTACGATGAGGCGGGCGGGCTGGACACCGAATCGACAGCGCCTCTGGACCCGAGCAGCGAGAAAAGAAAAGGGGGCCCGACCTTTCGGCCGGGACCCCCTCCTCCTCCCGCTTGCCTTGCCTGAAAGCCGCTTGGCTTACCTGAAAGCCGCTTGCCTTACGTGAACTGCACGCCCTCCTGCCGGGAAACCCATCCGCGAAGGGCACGATCCAGTTGCTTGATTCGCGATACTCCGAAAATCCGTATCGACCTATTTCAGAATCTTGGATTGAACCGGTCAACCCAACAAATTCGCGTGCGTTTCGTCGAATTCGTAATGCGAAACACGTCGCTACCTCCCTATAGAGCAAGCGGGATGCCGAACTCGACCGGCCGGAGGCCCGTCGAGTTCGGCTGTCTGAACCCCCGCGGGCCCTAGAACACGAAGCGGGCTCCGAACTGCGCCGTCCGTGGGGTCGTGCTCGTCGAGTACCCGGTGAGCAGCAGGAAGTTGGTGTTGGCCTGGTTCCCCGCCGGGTTCGCGAAATTCACGCGGTTGGTGAGGTTGAAGACCTCGCCAAAGACCTCGAGCCGGCGGCCCGTGAGATTGATTGAGTACCCCACGCGCATATCCAGCTTGAAGAAGCCCGGGCCGCGCGCGCCGTTGCGCTCGCTCTTGTAGTCCTCGACCGTGTACGGGTCGGCACCCGAACCCTCGTAGGTCCCGGCGGCCAGCGGCTCGGACAACGAACCGTTGAGATCGGGATCGAGGGTGCCATTGGTCAGGCTGAACGGCGTGCCGCTCAGCGCGCGGGCGATCCAGCTCACCGTGAGTCCACCCGTGCGTGGCACGCGCGCGGTGCCGCTGACCACGAGGTTGTGCGGCACATCCTGCGCCGTCACGCCCTCATTGCGTTCGAGGTGCAAGTCGTCGAGCACCTGGAAACCGCTCCCCGGCACGCCCGCGCCGGTCGTGTTGCCGGTCGAGTGCGCGTAGGTGTACGACACGCGCGCGCTGTAGTTGTGGCTGAAGCGCTTCTCCAGTCCGACGAGCACGGCGTCGTAGTCGGTCCGGCCGACGTTTACCGGAATCGACACGCCGGTCGTGAACGGCACGAACCCCGGATAGGTCGCCTGCAGCTCCGTCGTCGCCGCGCGCAGCAGGTCGCTGCCCTGGCGCACGTTCGGCGACGAGGCCACGACCGGCGTGGCGCGCAGGGTCGGGTTCAACTCACGCGACATGAGCAGATCGCGCGAGAACGAGTGGACGTAGTCGGCGCTGAGCGACAGATTGCCCGCCAGCTGGCGCTCGTACCCGGCGGTGATCTGATCGGTGTACGGCATCACGCGGTCGGGATTGTCCCAGGTGGCGCCGGTGTTGCGCACCGTCTGCCCCGGGGGGAACTGCGCCGCGAGCGCCGCGCGCATGGCGTCGGTGATGAACGGACCGCCGGCGAGGAAGGGATCGGTCGGGAAGTTCCCGTTGCGTGGTCCCGGATCGAAGTTGTTCAGCGGAAAGTTGCGCGTGAACGAGTTCGCGAACACGGTGCCGGTGTAGATGCCGCCGATGAGCTCGAAGTGCGTTTTGTCGTAGAACCGGCCATAACCACCGCGGATGACGCTCTTGCCGTCCACGTCGTAGGCGAGGCCCACGCGCGGCTGGACGTTGTTCTTGTCGACCGGATAGTCGTCGGGGCTCGCAAACAGCGGGTTGTCGATCTCGTTGATCGGGATGACCTCGAGGTCGTAGCGCACCCCGAGGCTGACCGTCAGGTGGTTATTGAGCTTCCACTTGTCCTGCACGAAGGCGGCGAAGTACTTCGACTTGTTGAAGCTGCCGCCCGCTCCAGGGACGCGAATCGAGAAGCGCTCCGGATAGGTGCGCGGGTTCGCGGCATCGAACGGCGCGTTGCTCAGGCCGAAGCTGAACGTGCCGTTCAGGTTGTCCTGCGTGTCGTTCTGTGACTGCGAGTGCTGCCACTGCACACCCAGCTTGATGTCGTGGTCTCCCCGCTTGCCGGGCAGAAACCACGAGAGCGTGTCTTCAATCTGGATGGCGTCGTTGACGCGCGCCTGCGCGGTCGCGTTCTGTTGATCGGTAAAGGTCGCAAACGCCAACGTTGGCGCACACGCCGCCTGGTTGCGGCCGTTGCCGTTGAAGCACGGGTTGCCGAACGACACGTCCTCCTGCGTCCAGCCGATGCGGAGCGTGTTGACCCGGGTGTTGCCGAGCACAGAGTTCAACGACGTCACGACCGTCTGATCGACGTCATTCTCCTCGCGCGACGCGGCCAGCGTGACGGCGCCGATGATCTGGTTGTACTGCGGCGAATCCTCCCGCAGCCAGCGCACGCCCCAGGTGTGGTTCGAGTTGACCTGGTGATCGAAGCGCGCGATGGTGTTCCAGACCCGCGTCTGTTCGATCGTGGTCGTATTGAATTCCGGGCGCGCCGGAATGTTGATGGTGATGCCTTCGTCGATGGTCACGCGCTCGAGGCTGCCGAAGAAATGCGCCTTGTCCTTGACCACCGGGCCGCCGAGCGTGCCGCCCCACTGCCACTGCGACGTGTCGGGCTTGGCGTTGTTGTTCTTCTTCGCGAAGTAGTCCTTCGCGGTCAGGCTGGCGTCCTGGCCGAAGACGAAGCCGCTGCCGCGAAACGCGTTCGAACCCTGCTTGGTGACGGCGTTGATGATGGCGCCGGCCGTGCGCCCGAACTCGGCGTCGAACTGGTTGGTGATGACCTGGAACTCCGCCACCGCTTCGATCGGCGTCCGCGCCTGCGTCCCCGCGCGCTGGCCGATGACGTCGTCGTTGTTGTTCGCGCCGTCGAGCATGTAGTTGTTGTTGCGCGGGTCCTGCCCGTTGACGGTGATCGAGTCGCTGCCGAAGGATTCCGTGCTGATCGAGGGGATGATGCCGGGCAGGAGCCCGACAAAGCCGACGAAGTTGCGGTTCACCGACGGCAGCTCGACGAGCTCGCGCGCGGTGACGGTGCCGCCGACCTCTTTCGAGGTGATGTCGACGATCGGCGACTCGGCCGTGACGGCCACGACTTCCTCGAGCGAGCCCACCGCAAGCTCGATGTCGATCGTCGCGGTCTTGCCGACCTCGAGCCGCACGTCCTTGCGGCTGTACTTCCTGAACGACGGCAACTCAGCCGTGATCTCGTACACCCCGGGCACCACGCCGGCCACGAAGTACGTGCCGTCGGCGTTGCTCAGGGTCTCGCGGAACATGCCCGTGTCCTGGTTGCGCACGGTCACCGACACACCCGGCAGCGCGCCGCCCTGCGCGTCCACCAGGCGGCCTCGCACTTCGCTCGTCCCTTGCTGCGCGAAGGCACTCACGGCGCAGGCGAGCAGACCGATGAGCACCGAGCCCAACACACGTAACTTCATGATGACGTCTCCTCCCAATGCATCAGGTCGTCGCGGCCTCGCGGCGACCGTTCAGTGCGGCTGTCGCCGCACTCGTCCCACCATCCATCACTCGTCAGTCGTGCGCTCCGGAAACCCGAAGAAGCATTCCCGGATCTTGAATGCCGGTCGGGGCCGACCGGCGCTGAACCCGACGACACTTCGTTCGAACACGCTCGTCACGTCTCGCGGCGCGGTGAATGAAAGCGAGTACCCGCAGGGACTTACAGCCAGCCGACCGTCCATCCGGTTGCTAACGCACCGAGCAGGCAGACCAAAACCTGATTGGATGTATACGACCTGTATACAAACGTTTCTGCAACAAAAATGCCGTATAGGGAGGGGTGAACGGTGGGACGAACCTCAGCCGCTAGACGACGCCGACGTGCGTGAGCTGGCCGCGCAGGAGGGCTTCCTTCATCAGCCGGCTGCCGCAGTCGAGGTGCTCTTCCATGCGCGTGCGCGCCGCGACGGGATCGCGGCGTTCGATGGCGTGCACGATGGCGAGGTGGGCTTCGGTCGCGCCCTGCTGGAACGGGCCGAAGTGCACGCCGAGCGACATGAAGCGGTCGACCTTCGCGAGACAGCGATCGATGAGCTCCATGGCGAGCGTGTTGCGCGCGGCAGAGGCGATCGCGAGGTGGAAGCGGACGTTGGCCGCCTCGGCGTCGCGATACTCGACCGGGGCGTCGCGCCGGCGGTCGCCGGCCTCGGCAGCGACCGTCTGGGGCAGCGACGCGAGGTGGCGCAGCTGCGCGATCTCATCCTCGGTCGCCCGCTCGGCCGCCCACGCGGCGGCTGCGCCTTCGAGCACCCGCCGAACGTCGAACGTGTCGTGAATCAGCTGGACCGTTACGCGCGCGACGAAATACCCATGACCGGCGACGCGATCAAGGAACTGTTCCTGCCAGAGCCGGGTCAAACCTTCGCGCACGGGCGTCCGGCTCATCCGGTGCTCGCGAGCCAGCATCACTTCCGATAACGGGGCGCCCGGGCGGTAGCGGCCGTCGACGATACCGGCTTTGATCTCGCGATAGGCGCGCTCGACCTGGGAGGGATCTGAGGCCCCGAGCTGCGGCTTGGTGCTCATGTATACGGTCTGGGTGCCCTCAGTATACGTGCGATTTCGCGCTGGTGAAACCGGCCCCCGTGGTATTCTTACCGCGCCTTTCCCAGAGGGCTCGGGTTCCCAGCCCGGTTCAAACCGAAAATCCATCCGGGGCGCGAGACGCGTTTCATGCCGACACGTAGAGCACTGGTGTGTGTGTGTACCCTGGCGTGGCTCGGGGCGGCCGTCCCAGCCTCAGCTCAGACATCGACCCGCGCCACGGGCGAAAACTATCATGTCGAGATTTTTGGCGGGCTGTGGTATCCCACGCCGGCGATGGTGATCAGCAGCGAGTCGATCGACGGCATCCTCGGCAGCGACATCGACGTCGTCGAGGACCTCGGCATCGAGAAGGCCTGGTTCACGCAGCTCAGAATCGTGCTGCGGGCGGCCAAGAAGCACAAGTTTCGCTTCGAGTACACGCCGATCAAGTACGACGCGGAATCGGTGCTGCGGCGCGACATCATCTTCAATGGCATCGAGTTCCCGATCGCCATCCCGATCCAGTCCGAGCTCGTCTGGCGGGCCTACCGCTTTTCCTATGAATACGACTTCATCTATCGCGATCGGGGGTTCCTGGGACTCGTGCTCGAGACCAAGTACACCCACGTCGAGGCGCAGCTGACAAACGCCTTCGACCTCGAGTTCATCCGCGCCCGGGCCCCGATCCCGGCCGTGGGCCTCATCGGACGCGGGTATGTCGCGCCGAATATCGCCATCACGGGCGAGTTCACGTTCTTCAAGCTGCCCGAGATCCAGGACAACAGCGGCCGTTACTTCGACATCGACCTGTACGGCACGGTGAACTTCACCGACAATGTCGGCGTCCAGGGCGGCTACCGCTCGTTCGACGTCATCTACAAGCTCGAGAACGACAACGGCGACCTGCAAGTGAAAGGGCTGTACTTCGGAGGGGTGGTCCGCTTCTAGTGGGCTGTATGAACGACTTCTCCAGTGACCGGCTCGGCGCTCGATCGTGTACTCGGGCCGCGACATCGGAGCGGCCCACTGTCGATTCCGAGCGGACAGTCAACTAGTTCCCCGTCCTGACCCAGACGCCCAGGAACCGTTCGTCCCGGCTGCCTGGTGTCGATGCGGACGGGCGGAAGCCGGCGGTCGTCGTCGCTGTCACCAGTGCTGCGCCCTGACCGGGAGCGAGGGGGACTTGCACCCGCCGTTCTTCGCCGGGCGCGAGCGTCAAGATCTCCTGCCACTGGCCTGACGCGAGCGTCAGGCGATTCTCGACCGGGGCG
>Ga0105347_1001209_pt1 | contig 11341 bp, 12 predicted proteins | sample EasRivMeERMLT890_FD_89677 | JGI IMG/M metagenome (GOLD analysis project Ga0105347, IMG submission 89677) | Soil microbial communities from meander-bound floodplain in the East River, Colorado, USA - East River MetaG ERMLT890 | ecosystem: Environmental > Terrestrial > Soil > Floodplain | place...
AGCCGAGGTGATATAGAACCTAAGATGTACCAAGTGATTGTAGACAAGTGGCGTAAGGCTTCACCTAAGATCAAAAGTCTATGGCGTGACCTGAATGAAGCAGCTGTTGGTTGTGTATCAGAAGGCGGAGTATGGAAAGTAAGCCGAGGCAATAAGTATACGCTGGAATTTACATTTAAGCACGGTGTCATGTACATTAAGCTCCCGTGTGGCAGGAAGCTGATGTACTATCAGGCATCTGTTATTGACGGTAAGTATGGACCTGTAGTCACTTATGGTGGCATGAACCAGGTAACAGGCAAGTGGGAGAGGCAAAGCACCTATGGAGGCAAATTATTAGAGAACATAGTACAAGCAACTAGTCGTGACCTATTAGCGGTTAAGATGCTTGAATTGGAGGCAGCAGGTCTGCCTGTTGTTATCCATGTCCATGATGAAATAGTCACTGATGTGGCCAAGACTGTAAACATTAAGGTAGTGGATGAGATCATGGCGAAGCCAGTGGACTGGGCGCCTGGTCTGCCACTCAAGGGCGACTCGTATGAGTGCTCGTATTATCGTAAGGACTAGTAAATACAGTTAAACATGATTAAACTAAAGCACGATGGTGAACTACACATTTTCACAGGTAAGTCAAGAATCATCCGTAAAGAGGATAAAAGCACATATTGGCATAACGAGGAGATCACATGGTCTAAACTCGTTACAAGGCTTACAACTACGAAGCGTACACCTGAAAGATTTGTGGCTTATATGGGCTTGGAGAAACGAAAGCAAGACCAGGTTAAAGACGTAGGTGGATTCATAGGTGGTCATTTCAAAGGCACACAACGTAAGAAGAAGGACTTACTATACCGTGAACTAATAACACTGGACATCGATGATTATGGCAACAATTTTTGGACTGCGTATGAACTATCAGAGTTCGGTGACTACGCCGCCTGTATATATACAACCCATAAGCACAGTTCCGCAAAGCCAAGATATCGTCTGGTCATACCACTGTCAAGGGGAGTTATGGATGATGAATATCAAGCTATTAGCCGTAAGATTGCAGATAGACTTGGACTAGGTAAATATAAAGGCTTTGATAGGAGTACGTTTGACTACTCGCGCCTGATGTATTGGCCTAGTACGAGTAGCGATGGTGAGTTCATAGGCAAGTATATTGATGCACCCTGGTTAGACCCAGATATGGTGTTGGGTATGTACGAAGACTGGAAAGATATTTCTTCATGGCCATTTAAATCTAAGACTGATGATATTAGTTACAAGAACAAAGCAAAGCTCCAGGAAGATCCTCGTGAAAAGCAAGGTTGGGTTGGTGCCTTCTGTAGGGCATATGATGTACATCAAGCAATACAAGAGTTCTTACCTGATACATACACTCAGAGCGATATTTCCGATGACCGATATACTTACAATCAAGGCTCGACCTCTAATGGAATGGTTGTCTATGATGACGGGTTATACTGTTTCAGTAACCATGGTACGGACCCAGCTAGAGGTAGATTATGCAATGCATTTGATCTTGTCCGCCTACATAAATTTGGGTTGCATGATAAGCCTGAAGACAACGACACGCCGGCTCATAAGACAGCCAGTTACCAAAAGATGCTCGACTGGTGTCCAACACAGAAGCAGGTCAAGAAGGCTCTGCTGGAAATGAAGATGAAAGAAGTGTCAGAAGATTTCAAAGGCTTAACTGGAGATGGCGAGGTTGATCTGAGTGATATACTGGGAGAGTCGAACTTGGTGCCCAACTCCGACTGGATGGAGAAACTAGAAGTAGGTAAGACTAAAGGCAAACAAGCTGTTATACTTGATACCCGGGATAACCTGGTGCTCATACTCGATAACGAGCTGAAAGGTGCTGTTGGCGATGATCTACTCATGCAACGTAGAGTGGTGCGTAAGAACCTACCATGGCGTACTGTTAAGAAAGGCAAGTACTGGACTGACACAGATGACAGTCAACTACGTAAGCTAGTAGAGTCTAAATATGAGATCAATAATGCTTCTAAGGTAGATGATGCTCTGAGAGTCATAGCCGACAAAAACGCCTTTCATCCTATTAAGCAATATGTAGAAGCTATTAAGTGGGATGGTACGGAAAGAGTTGAGGAGTTGCTGATTGATTTCTTTGGAGCTGAGGACTCGGAGTATGTACGTCAAGTTATGCGAAAAACATTAGTAGGAGCCATAGCACGTGTGTACAACCCTGGATGCAAATTTGATACGATGCCTGTATTGATAGGTAAGCAAGGAACATACAAGAGTACATTCTGGAAGAAGTTAGGCGGTGAGTGGTTTAGTGAGAGTTTCAGTTTTCATTTAATAGGCAGTGGTAATAAAGCAGTAGAGCAGATTGTTGGTTATTGGATAGTAGAAATAGGTGAGATGACTGGTATGAAGAAAGCAGAACAAGAAGGTGTTAAGCAATTCTTGGCGAGAACTAAGGATGATGTCAGAATGGCATACGCGAAGAATGTAGCAACTTATCTGAGACAGAATATATTTGTAGGTTCGACAAACAATGATGAGTTCTTGACTGATGATAGCGGAAATAGACGATACTGGCCCGTGAAATTGGGACAATCAGAGCCTATGAAACATGTTTGGTTTGATCTTGATAGCATTGTAGGTCAAATATGGGCAGAGGCTAAATATTATTATGATCAAGGCGAAGAACTTAAATTACCTAATCATCTTGATGAAACAGCTAAAGAGATTCAAGCAATGCACATGGAATATGACCCAAGACAAGAAATGCTTGAAGCATATTTAGACACACCGATACCAGATGATTTCAGAACCTGGAATATATATAAGCGACGTGAATATCTATTTCAGACTGATGAATTAGCACCTACTCATACTGGTAAGAAACGACACAAGATAATGATTCATGAAATAGCAGAAGAATTACTAAAGATGAAAATTGAAGAAATAAATAGTTTTAATACTAAACCAATTCATGCTATGATGAGTAAACTAAAAGGTTGGAAGAAAACTACAGTTAAGATTAATAAGATAGCACGACCTGGTTATATAAGAACTGATAGTTCGACTATAGATATTAGTTTTTTAAATTAGTAGGTGTAATGGTGTAACCTTTGGTGTAACTGACCATTGCACTCATAGTTAATTGATTTTCAATATAGCTATATTAAAAGTGTAAGAAGTGTAAGGTAAATTTATATAGCTTTATAATAATGATTTAAAGGGTTAGTTATAGTTATTTCCTCTTTAATGAACGTTTTTAAGGTTAAGGGAAAAATCAATACACCACAATGCACCTACACCTTACTAAAAAAGTTACAGTTATGGCTAAGAAGTTATTTAATCATAGGATTGCAGAAAGTTCAGTTGAAACTTACCTGTGTCAGAAAGTTCAGTTAAAACTAAATGGGATATGCAAGAAGTATATTCAAGGAGAAGGCTTTCCTGATCGAATAGTTATAATCAGAACTTTTGGATGCCTGGTAGAAACTAAAGCTATTGATGGAGCTTTATCAGCTCTACAATTAGAAGAGCAAGCAAAGTTACGGAAGAAAGGCATACAAGTATGGAATCTATTTCAGAAGGCTCATGTGGATAAATTTATTGAAACTATTTCATTATATTTAGAAGAGAATAATGTATGAGTAAGAGTCTATATAATTATCAGCAGCATGCCTATGAACACGTAATGGCAAATCCATATTGTGGTTTGTTCATGGAGATGGGATTAGGCAAGACGATTGTAAGTCTATTAGCAATTAACCGGTTGATGTATCATGATTTTAGCATTAATAAGGTATTAGTGATAGCACCATTGAATGTGGCACAAACAGTCTGGGACACAGAATTAAAAGACTCAGATTGGAAAGACCTGAATATAGACTACATGAGAGTCAGTAAGATATTAGGCACACAACAACAACGTAGGCAAGCACTGTATACAAAAGCAGATATTTATATAATTAATTGCGAGAACATTCCTTGGTTAGTGTCTGAGCTACAATCTAATTGGTTTTTTGACATGGTGATAGTCGATGAGAGCAGTAAATTCAAGAATAACCAGGCAGTGAGATTTAAGGCATTAAAGGTTGTGCTGCCACTTATTAAGCGAGTAGTCATATTGACTGGCACACCATCACCTAATGGCCTAATAGACATTTGGGCACAAAAGTACTTGGTTGACAGAGGCAAAAGACTTGGTAAGAGTATCAGCGAATTCAGAGTGACATCTTTCAGTCCAGCGATACAAGAAGGCTATGTTGTTTATAAGTATGCTATTAAGAAGGGTATGGAGAAGAGGATATATGGCAAGATCAAAGACATAGTCATATCCATGAAGCAGAAAGACTACTTAGAATTACCGCCACTACTTCATAGGCAAATTGAAGTTTCATTCAGTCCGGAGGTTATGGCTAAGTATAATGAATTCGAGGACACACAAGTGCTTAAGCTAATTAGTGAGAATAACCTGAGGTTAAGCGAGTCCGGCGAGGTTGTTGACGAATATGGAAATAATATATCGGCTATTACAGCAGCCGCATTAAGGAATAAGCTATTGCAGTATAGCAATGGAGCTGTATATGATAATGAACTACATAAGAACTGGCATTGGATGCATGATGCCAAATTGGATGCATTGCAAGAACTGATAGAAGTCAGTGAAGGCCAGAATATAATAGTCTTTTATAATTTCAAGCATGATGCTGAAAGAATATTAAAGCGATTCAAATATGCAGTCAAATTAGACCGAAAGAAAATTGTTGAGCAATGTAAAGCCTGGAATGAAGGTAAGATCAAGCTATTAGTCGGACATCCAGCAAGTGCTGGTCACGGTCTTAATTTGCAGCTCGGAGGTCACATAGTAGTATGGTTTGGCCTGAATGATGCATTAGAGCTGTATGATCAAGCGAATAAGAGGCTGCATAGACCTGGGCAAACAAAACCTGTGGTGATCTACAAGTTAGTCAATACGAAGACAATGGATAAAGCTGTGATTCAAGGCCTGGCAATGAAGTCGAAAGGTCAGGCTGCACTAATGAATGCTGTGAAGGTGATTATTGCTAAGAGGTTAGCTGCCTGAGATCAGCCCCGGAGGTCCTAGCCTGTTCCAGTTTAGCCGGGAGGTCACTTTACTCCGGCCAGCTTCGGCCTGTCGCTTTTTCTATGCAAATTAAATTTTTGTAGCCTGAGTGGTCTTTCGCCTACGCACGCTAGGCTGATATTAGCCTTCATGCCTGAGGCAAAAAAAAAGACTCGCCTGAGGCGAGTCTTATAGACTAATTGAGGTGGTGATAGATTGGCCGCCATGAAGCTCGGCGATGCCTGCCTATGAATAGGCAATAGAATATGTCTTGCCTGTCTGGTCCATAGACTGTCCAATTCACGGTCATTTGCTGTCTCATAATACGAAGATTAAGCTAACAGCCAACCCGAGGCACACCAAGATGAAATGGAAGCTGAACTCTGGGTCCAGCTGCCATTTTGATTTGCCTGTCATTTGTTTGGAATGTAGGCATTGATTGAACAAGAGACTTGTTTGCCTTTGTACTCAAGATCAGTCTTTGAAGAACTGCCTGATGAGGCAATTAAAATTGACTTGCCTGAGGCACTTAGCCTTTCTTCGATGGCTACAGTGATGATTAGCGACTTCTTGTCGGCTGACAATTTGACTTGCATAATTATTGGTTTATATGTGAAAGAGCTAATTGAAGGTCAGGCGCACAGCCTGACCTGATTGGTTTGAAAACCTGACTAAAGGTTTTCAAGTTCGTCAGTTAGACTATCATACAGATGATAGACTGACATCCATTTTTGGTCCATTTTATTAGACCAACGTTTGGACCTGTCTTTGAGTTCTGAATAGACCATTGCGAAATCTTCTCGGTCTGAGTAGAGTCGTTCGATTAGTCTAGTCAGTTCCTCACGGTCTGACTTTTTCATAACCTGACTAATTTAGATGATTGTGAGAATGGCGAGTATATTACCCACCACCACTGAAATGATGATTAGTTTGTTCATAATATGTGTGGAACTTGTTTGACTTGTTCCAACTACTATACCCGACCACTTTTGATGGTCGGGTTAGTTTATTGTGTAAAGTAGTTTATAGTACTACTTCACGTTTCGCCAATTCGGGAATGATTCTGTGGTTAATTACTTTTGTGGTTATATTACGAAATCTGTAATATAACTTACCATGACATTCTGTCACTCCCATAAATTCAAACTTTTTTTGGTCCATTAAATCTTTGTACTTTTGGTCAAGATTTTCAAATGAAGATTTTTTGGTTGAAGTTTCAACTTTGGTTGATTTTTTCATTTTGTTTAATTTTTAATATGTGAAAGATCTGTATATCAAATCAATTTGTTATTATTAATTTGATATAGTAAAAGTAGAATATTCTGTGATACAAAAAAAATTTATTTTAAATTAAAGCGTGATAAATCACATAAGACATGTGATGTCTAAAAAAATAAGTTTAACTCAAAGAAACATATGTTTTATTGAGAATCGCTCAGATACCACTTTGCTTTTTAGCCTGTGAACAAGTGCCTCATAAACTCCACGCTTTTTGTATGCAAATTCATCAAGCCACTATTACATCTCTCCCTACGTACCCTATCAGTGCAAAACTCCACTCAAGTTGCTATACATGTAAGACAAAATACCTACATTTAATAAACTAAATTAGTCCTCGAATGAATAGGGAGATTAAGAAGAGAATCAAAGGAGCCCTACCAGCCGAAGAACGCCCTAATTATAGAGCCAGACCAGGGTCACTTCCGAGGGAAGATAAGTTGGTAGAGTTAATAATGGGTGGTATGGGCCAGGTCGAAGCCTATCGTGCAGCTGGGTATGAAGCAAGAACAGATGAAATAGCCAAAAAGGGTGTTGCTCAGGTTCTTGCACGACCAAGGGTTGTCAAAAAGATGCATGAAATTGGCAATCGGGTACTCGACCGCATCTCATTAAAGGCTGAGGATGTCATCCAGGAGCTTAGAAAGCTAGCATTTTCCGACATCAGAGACTATCTTGATATTGACACAAGAAAGCTTCGCATGATTGTTGAGCAAAACGAGAATGGTGAAGAAGAGGAAGTTTGGGAGGAGATAGTTGAGATGAAGATCAAACCACTCAAGAAGATGAAGAACACTGAGGCAATTTCCAGAGTTAAGCAAGGCAGATACGGCATGGAGATAACACTTCATGACAAAACAAAGGCGCTGGAGATGCTAGGCAAGTACTTCGACTTGTTTGGAGGTGATGAGGGTAACAAACCACCACCAGCACTGGATATGACAAACCTAACTGATGAGGAATTGTTAACATTACATAAGTTAGGTCAGAAGATGCAGCAAAAATTGATCGCATGAAACTAATATTTATCTTAGCTATTATAATAGCTTTTTTGTTAACCATGAGTTGTACAAAAGACCTTAAGGATGGTTCAACTATTACAGTTAAACCACCAAAGTCTAAGACAATACCAAACTAACATGCCATTCAAGAGCAAAGCACAGATGCGGTGGATGTTCGCGAATCATCCAAAGATGGCACGCAGGTGGGCTAAGCACACAAGGAACATAAAAAGATTACCTAAACGTAAAAAGCGATGAGTTACGATGATTCAGTAGAAGGCATAGAGCTAATAGCGGGTCCAGATCTGCACATAGGTTTAGCTATAATCTATAGGCATAAAGACCACTGGTACTTTAAGTTAGCAGCACGCAATGGCGAGCCATTGTGCAAGGGTTCAGAGCCTTACAACAGCAAGCAAGCTGCTAAGAAGACAGTTAAAAAATTCTTTCCAGACTTTAAGATAGTGGACAAATGATTATTGCAGCAAGGGACATCCCGGCATTTGAGACGAAGGATATAGCTATCGAGGTAATGAGGCGCAGGTGTCTCAGTCAGTTCTTAGACTTCGTGAGGGTGATATACAAGGCTAAGTTCGGGAGAGACTTTAATGTCTTGCAGCACCACCTTCGCATAGCAGAAGCGATGTTTAAGGTGTTCACAGGCCAGACGAAGAGGCTGATCATCAATGTGGCACCAAGGTACGGTAAGACTGAGCTTGCAGTGAAGATGTTCATTAGCCTAGGGTTGGCATTCAATGCTGCAGCTAAGTTTATTCACCTATCATACTCAGACAACCTAGCACTTGATAATTCAGAGTTCATCAAGGATTACATAGCATCTGAGGCATACCAAAAACTATTTCCACATGTCAAAATTAAGAAAGGCTCAGACTCCAAACAAAAGTGGGTTACTACTGACGGCGGAGGGGTATACGCTACTTCAACAGCAGGTCAAGTTACTGGATTCGGAGCTGGGCAAACTGAGCAGGTCAGAATTACAGCAGAGGATGCTGAGATGCAAGCATTCTTGGACACTCTTGACTTTGATATACAAGAACAACGGTCTGTTCACCAAAAACTTTGGAAAGGAGCTCCGGAATGGCTTGAGCTTATCTACAAGAATTTCTTTGGTGCCATAATCATTGATGACCCGATTAAACCAGAGGAGGCAGAGTCAGAGAAGGTTAGAACTAATATTAATCAACGATTCGATACAACCATAAGGTCGAGGGTCAATTCTAAGCTAACTCCTATCATCATTATTATGCAGAGGTTGCATCCTGATGATTTAGCTGGCTATTTGATCAGAAAAGAACCGGGTGAGTGGGATGTAGTATCAATCCCAACCTTAGATACTAAAACTAAGGAGGTACTTGACCCTAGCAAGCATACCTACGATGACCTCATGGTCATGAAGAAACGTGACCCAATAACTTACGAACGTCAGTACCAGCAGAATCCTAGCCCAAGAGAGGGCTTACTCTACACAGCATTTGAAACTTATGTCAATATGCCCCCAGGGGCTCTACGGGCTAGAGCTTACACCGACCCAGCTGACTTAGGAGAAGATTACTTAGTACAGATCATCTATAAGCTATATAATAACCGAGGGTATATAATCGATATAATCTACACGCAGGAGAGAGCTGAGGAAAGTGAGATCATGATGGCTAAAGCATTAACCAGGCATAAAGTTGAGTGGGTTAAGATTGAGTCTAACAACGGTGGTAGGCATCTAGGTCGTTTCACAAAGATTCATGCTAATAAGTTAGGTAATCTGTTTACCAAGTTTGAGTACTACACTCAGACTAAAGAAAAAATGGCTCGTATACTTAATGCTGCAGCTGAAGTGAACAACTTCTTTGTCTTTCCAAAGGATTGGGAGTTCATGTGGCCAGATGCTTACAGATCACTGACAGGCTTTGCTGCACGCGGCAAGAATGAATTTGACGACTTAGAAGACGTATTAACAAAGATTGTAGAGGATGAAGTAATTAACAAAGGCTCTAAATTTACTAAGAAATGAGACTTGAGGAAGTCATAGCAGAACCGTTTTACATGCATGTAGGCCGTAAATGTATAGTTGTTTGGAATCGTCATGGTAAGACTGCAGTGCATCTGTCTCGCCGAAAGGAGTTGGAAGCATTGAATCCAATGAAAGAGCCACACTTGGTGAAGGAGACTAAGACACAATATAAGTTCTTGGTGAGGCATAGGTTTTACCGTGTTAATTACAAGAAGCAAAGAAGCATATAAAAAAAAGGCCAACGCACTTGTGAGACGTTGACCTTCATACTAACCCTATTTAAATCCTTGAAAACAAATATAGTGAATAAGTTTTAATAGTCTCTTAGAATAGATCTTCCCTTGGAGGTGGTATACTGAGACTACTATGATTTTTTTAGCAATGAAAACTTACTTACATTTGTACTCCGCTAATAATGCCACTGGGTTAGGCTTAAAAGCTATTATTCATTTTTAAACAGTTTAAAATGGGTCAACAACTTTTAGTCTGCCCGCTGCCCGCGTTCATTGCCGATGTCCCATCTCAGGCATGTCCAGTGCGCTTTGACCAGATTCAAAGGATTATGTTTACCAGGCTATCATCAACACCGTTCACAACAACGGACATCTTGCTGGAAGCTACATGGACTCCGCGAATGATCGCGTCTGACGATGAAAAGATTGTCGGTACGCCTAAGTTTGCAGGTCTTGTGCTGCCAATGCCAGATCCAATCAGAACAGGTGGTGATGATAACAGTACCATCAATGGTATACCAGTGCTAGAGGGTTTAGCACGAGTGTCCATTACAGGATTGTTAATCAGGAACATGAATGCTGCAGTTGCAAAGGCACTACGTGCTCTTGCTTCTGAGTCTGCACCACAACCTGGTGAAACTGGCCTTGGTGCGTACTTTATAACCAGGTACAAAAACATTATCTTTAACAAGAATGGTTCAAACGCTGAGCCTTTCCCAGTCTACAATGTAGTTTTATCAGATGTAGGCTCTGAAGGACTTAACAAGGACAACACTCATTCTCTCTCATTTGACCTTGAAGGTGGATGGTCCGCTGATTTTGACCAGTTAGCAATAACTGCGTTCAACCCGCTGACTATCAAGAATGCGACATAAGCCGGTAACGGATTATGTTTATTTTTAACACTAAAATTCAAATCAAATGGCAAAGAACAGAACAACTGATGATGAACTCAATCAAGTTCGTCCGGACAGCGAGGCTTCAGACAGTAAGCCAGTTTCTAAAAAGAAACAAACTGTTATCATGTTTGCCGAATCAGCAGACAAAGATAAGCAGGAGAAGGAGATGTCAGTTTCTGACGCTGAGAAGCTGATTAAGTACGAGAAGAACAGAGGTAAGCGACTCTGGGTAATTAAAGAAGGTCAACAATTCACAGAAAACGAAGATGGTAGCATCACCACAACAAATCAGGGACAGACTGAGAACGCCGGTGAACAAGACTTGGGTAGAGGAGGCAATTCTGCATGAGCAAAGAATAAGGTTGCATGCTGAGGTAGTCAATGATGAAAGTCATGTCTCCGAAGCATTCTTCAGTTTTCTTAGCTGGGTGCGGGATGAGAAGAAACTCCCCGAGGACAAGTTCCAGGCTTTCAAAGCAGCTTGCAAGCTTCCGCTTGCAACCAATGCTACTGTGTCTATGATTCAAGATGAGTACGAAAAGATCTTCACTGCCAATGATTCATTCTTCGATTGTCTAATGCTTGATGATCAACTTAAGTCGGAGTTCATTGACTACTTAAATGATAACATCAGGATTCGTGACTTATTTAAGACTGACATTTTTGACACGTGGAAGACTAGGCCGAACACAATCTTACTCATAGACATCCCATCAGTACAAACTACACTCAGGCCACAGCCTTACATTAACAAGATTCCAATTCACACAGTACATGACATTCATGTCGATTACAAACCAGATGGTACAGACCAAATTGGG
>Ga0105347_1001211_pt1 | contig 11333 bp, 9 predicted proteins | sample EasRivMeERMLT890_FD_89677 | JGI IMG/M metagenome (GOLD analysis project Ga0105347, IMG submission 89677) | Soil microbial communities from meander-bound floodplain in the East River, Colorado, USA - East River MetaG ERMLT890 | ecosystem: Environmental > Terrestrial > Soil > Floodplain | place...
ATCGTTTCAGCAGCCACGCGCCGTTTCATTTCGATCTGTCGGTGCTCGATATCTACGTGGCGATCAAGCACGGCGCAGCGCTCTGTCTGATTTCCGAGGATCTTGGAAAAAACCCCAAGGACCTGGCGCGATTCATCGCCGTCAACCAACTGACGGTGTGGTACTCGACGCCGTCGATTCTGACGCTCCTCCTCCAGTTCGGAAATCTCGAGGCGCACAAGGTTCCGGACCTGCGTCTCGTGCTGTTTGCAGGTGAAGTATTTCCGGTCAAACATCTTCGCGAGCTTCAGCGGCGATGGCCCTCGCCGGCGTACTACAACCTCTACGGCCCAACCGAGACCAATGTCTGTACGTTCGCGAAGATTCCCTCGCAGGTTCCAGACGATCGCGAGGTGCCATATCCCATCGGCTTTGCCTGCAGCCACTGCGCGAGTCTCGTGCTCGATGACGAGAGGTGCGAGGTGGCCGCTGGCGACGAAGGCCTGCTGTATATCAGTGGACCGTCGACGTTTCGAGGCTACTGGAATCGTCCCGCCGAGAACGCCGCCGCATTTCTCGAGCGGAGCGGCGTTCGGTGGTACAACACCGGCGACCTCGTCCGATGGGATCCCGATGATGGCTTTATCTACGCCGGCCGCAAGGATCGAATGGTCAAGCGTCGGGGCTATCGCATCGAGCTCGGAGAGATCGAGCGCGCACTCTATTCCCATCCGCGTCTCAGGGAGGTGGCCGTGATCTCCGTCCCCGATCCTGATGCGGGCGTGAAGATCGTGGCTTATCTCTCGTGCCATGAAGGCGACCGGCCTTCGATCATCGACCTTAAGACCTTCTGTGGAACCAGGCTGCCCGCATACATGAACCCCGACCGCTTCATGTTCGAAGCGCGGCTGCCTCGAACGTCTACCGACAAGGTGGACTATCTGGCCCTGAAGAATAGTTTTCTGACTCCCGCCGCCGTCTGATCGAGCCGAGATGTGACCCAAGACTCGGGAGAATCACTCGACTACGCCGAACGCTGGCTCCTGGATGGTCTTCGAGTCCTAAGGCCTGCCCTGTCTGTCCACCAAATTACCGTGGATATGACCAATGCGCTGGCGCGGCTCGACGCCCTTCGACGGCAGGGCGTGAACGCGACAGCAACTCATTTGGTGGTCCGCGCAGCGGCGCGCGGGCTGGCTGCCAACCCGAATCTCCACCAGGTCATCGCCGGCACGCGACGGCAGCGTCCCGGGCGTGTGGACATCGGCCTGTCGGTGACGGGGGAGACCTTCGTCGCACCCGTGCTTGTGATTGAAGGCGCCGACCAGAAGAGCGTGGCGGACATCGCGACTGAGATTGCGCGCCGCACTCCGGAGGTCCGGCAGGCCGATCAGCAGATGCTCCGCGCCCTTCGGCAGTGGGGCTGGCTGCTTCCCTTCGGGTTTTTGCGCCGCGGGATTCTGCGTCTGCTATTTACAAGCCCGACCTTCCGGCGGAAGGGTGCCGGAACGTTTCAGGTATCCACCGTGCCGGCCGACTGGGCGCTGACCTCGACGTTCGCCACGGCGGGTGTTCTCGTGGCCGGGCAGGTCTGGTCGCGGGTGGTTGCCGTTGATGGCCAGCCGGCGGTCCGGCCGGTCATGGCATTAACGCTGTCAGGAGATCACGGCGTATGGGATGGGCGTGCAGCCGCGCGCTTTCTCTCGGCGGTCAAGGCAGAACTGGAGTCGGCCGCAGTAGCATGAGTCAAAAAAAAACGCTTCCCGCGTGAGCGGGAAGCGTTTTCTGTCCTCGGAAGAATGTTCCGACTTAGGCCTTGACTGCCTTGGCGGAGCGACGACGGCGCAGAGCCGCGAGCACTGCCGCTCCGGCGCCGAAGGTCAGAAGGCTTGCAGGCTCCGGAATCGCGGCCGGGTCGAGGTTCAGATCGAATGAGCACGGACCAGTGTTGCCGACGCCGCACCCGATGTCGAGACCTGTGTTGTCCAACCTGTCGAACAACTCCGCAAACGACATACCGCCAATGGTTGACGCGAACGACCCGTGGTAGAACCCGGAGTCGGCGCCCCTGACGAAGTTGCCGAAGAAGTCGAAATTGATTCGAAGTCCTTCATTGGTCCCCAGAATCGAGAAGGGGCCTTCTACGCAGCTGTCGCCGACACCCTCAGAGCCGGTGCAAAGGGGGCCAATCTGATTGGGGATCGATGTGAGGTCGAAGTGCAAGCCTGCTGCGTCTAAGTCCGTGAAAGCCGAGAAGTAATTGGCAATCGCCAGCGGAACCCCAGAGGGGGCAAACGTCGCCGGCGGAGCCGCCGTGGGGTCATTCGTGGTGTCCAGCATCGTGGCGAATGTGCCGAAGGTCAGGCCATCACCGCCAAGACAGGTTCCCACGCAGCCCGGACCGAAGAAGCCGGTCATCCCCAGAAGCTCCACGACAGCACCGCTTCCGCCGCCGGTCGGGGCAATATCAATCACTGCGAGCCCAGTCCCCGCACCGCGAACGTCATAGACGAACGCACCCGACATGTTCACGTGGCCAGTTATCGTGCCGGCGCTGCTCGGCACCGCGAGACCAAGAAGCGCTAGCGCACTTCCAATTGCAAATAAACTCCGCTTCATGTGATTTCTCCTCGATCTCGTCGAACGAAAGGTAGGCGGTTCATTCCGCCGGGGACGCCCAGTCAATAGCACATCGGGTGCCCAGTTCGTGGAACGGCCGTGTGGTTATGAAGGAGAGTCAGTAAGTCGCTAGATAAGAGTAAGTTAAGAGAGTACTCTTGTGCTGGCTTCGAGAACGTTGGGTTCAAGAAAGTCTACCGATGGGATGACCAAAGGCGGCGCGCAGGTTCGGGGACATCGTCCGAACGTGCCCGTTGGCGCACTTCGAGCGAATTCATAAAGAAAACTCGGAGAACCGCTGAATCGAGGCTCGATTTCTGAAGTCAGCTTCGCAATTGACTTCGTCCTGTTGCGCTTCGCACCGGCGCGGGCGCCTCGACGAACGCCTCAGGGTAGGCCGTCAGGAAATGGCCCGTCAGCTGCGCTGGCGACCGGCGGAAGAAGTCCCTAAAGCCTGGAATCAAAAAGAGTAAGGGCACAAGCAGGAGCACGATGGCGCCCAGTGACGTCATGCTCGCCGTCACTCCAATTGCCGCGACGAGGACCCCGGCCGCCGCCACGCCGAGAGGGGCGCTGCCATCGAAAAGGAAGGAGATGATGGAGTTCACGCGCGACCGGAAGTGGTCGGGCACCGCAACCGAGACACGGGTGCTTATCGGAATATTCGTCCACGCGGCGCCGATGCCCACACAGAACATCGCCCCCAGTGGCGGAATCACCCCGGGCAGGTGAGGCAAGAGCGCAAGCCCGCCTCCGAGGAGCAGCAGCCCCATCACGACGCTCGAAATCCTCCTCAACCGCTGCTCGAGCGCTCCCACGGTCACGGCTCCAAGAACGATCCCCGCGCCCATCGAGGATTCCAGGGTTCCAAGGAACCACGCCGGCAGTCCCTTCGCCAGCTTGGCGTACGTGGGGAGGAGGACCAGCATAGGGTTCAGGACGAGGTTGAAAACAAAAATCGCCACGCAGAGCCAGAAGAGGATTGGGACGCGATGGATAACCTGAAACCCGCCTCGAAGCTGACGGAGAAATGGTGGCTGCGGCGACCCGCCCGCCGGCTCAGTCGTTTCTCCGCCGCTGGGGCGGTCGAGAATCGCCGCCGTCGCCATCGCGGCGACGGAGAACGAGACGGCATCAACGACGAAGGCCGAGCCGACGCCGGCCCAGGTGACCAGCACGCCCGCCACGATGCCGCCCATCACGCGGCCGACTGCCTGGAGCGACTCGCTCATTCGCACAGCGTTCTGCAGCGCATCCGTTGAAACCAGTTGCGGCACGATGCTCATGTGGTTCGAATTGAACAGCGCGGAGCCGACAACGAATGGAATGTAGAAGGCGAGGACACCAGGCACTGAAAAGGCCCCGGAGAATGCCAGTAGCCCAAGCGCCGCCATCATGACGCCGCGAAGCAGATCCGAGCTGAGAATCAGCCATTTGCGGGAAAAACGATCGCCAAGCGGTCCCAGCACAGGCGTCAGCGTCGTCTGGACGAACATCGCGGACGCAAGCACGGTCGACACCTTTCCAGGCGACGCGGTCACGTCGAGAATCCACCAGGTCATCGCGATCGTTCCGCACGCGTCACCGACCGTCGAGATCATCTGTCCTGTCTGGAATAACCAGAAATCTCGACCGAGGCGGGAAGCGCTTGCCTGTGTGGTCGAAGGGTGCGACATTCAGCGCTACCTATCGGCTGCCGTCGCAGTTGAGCGGAGTTGAATGGCGCATTTCGGATTGATCTGTCCCCCCGGTTCCAGCCACGTGACGGGCTTGACCACGATTGCCCGCGAGCTGTGCCATCGCGGCCACCGCGCCACCGTTTTCAATATTCTCGATGTCGAGGAGCTGGCCACGAAAGAGAGCATAGCCTTCCATCCGGTGGGGGCGGAGCACCATCCGAAGGGCTCTTTCAAGGCGTTTTCCGAGAAATTCAGTCAATTGCACGGACTCAAGGCGCTGCGGTTTGGCTTGAAGGTCGCCCTCGATGAAATCACCATGCTCCTCGAGGAAGCGCCCGAAGCGATGCGTGCGGCCGGCGTGACGGCGATCCTTGCCGACCAGGGCCAGCCCGCAGCTTCATCGATCGCCGAGCGTCTCGGTGTGCCGTTCGTCACGATCTGCAACGCCGTGCCCATGGATCCCGACCCCTGCGTGCCGCTATCGGCAACGAACTGGGGTCCCACCTATTCGGTGGCTGGCCGGCTCCGGAACCGCCTGACTTATCGTACGTTTGATCTTGCGACGACGCCCATACGGCGCAAGATCAACTCATACCGCAAGATGTGGGGTTTGAAGCCCCTACGGTCCTTTTATGAGACCTTCTCACCGGTCCTCGAGCTCGCGCAGCAGACGACCGACTTCGATTTTCACCGCCGCGTGCCGCCGCAGTTCAATTACGTGGGTCTGATTCGTCGAGTGGGCTCAGCCGGCGTTCCTTTTCCATTCGAGCGTCTGGATGGCCGGCCGATGGTGTATGCATCTCTCGGAACGGTCCGAACCGATAACCAGGGCGTGTTCCGGATGCTTGCCGAGGCCTGCTTCGGGCTCGACGTCCAGCTCGTGATCACCCTCGGCGGCAAGGGCGATCTCGCCGGCTACAACGATCTCCCAGGCTCACCCATCGTCGTGAACTACGTGCCGCAGCTCGCTCTTCTCGAGCGGGCCGCCTTGACAGTGTGCCACTCCGGCAACAACACCGTTCTGGAATCGCTCGCCTGCGGGGTGCCGGTGGTCGCGGTGCCGCTCAACGGCGATCAGTACGGAGTAGCCGCGCGTCTCAAGCACTCGGGCGCGGGCGAACGGATCGAGCTGAATCGACTGAGCGCTCAAAGCCTCGGCGAGGTCGTGGGCCGCATCCTCTCCAGCCCTTCATATGCAGAGCGGGCGCGGACGGTCAGGACGTCGCTGGAGCAAGCGGGCGGCGAACGTCGTGCCGCGGATCTGATCGAGCAGAAGCTTGGAAAGGCATGACGGATAACCGGATTCTCGTGTTTTCACCTCACCCCGATGATGTCGAGCTCTTCCTCGGCGGGACGTTGTTGAGACACGTGAGCGAAGGCGCCGTCGTCAAGGTCGTCATGATGACGCTCGGAGAGAAGGGATCTGTCCTCTCGATTCTGAGCTCGAAGCGGGAGCAGATTGTGAAGCGGACCCGGGCCGAGGAGCTGCGGCGCCGTTTTGAGCTTGCGCCGTCTGTGGAGGTCACGCTCATGGGCGTCACCGACAGGGAGATCTTCGAAACAGAGGAGATGATCGCCAGGGCGCTGCTAGAGATCGAGCGCTTCGAGCCGACCTGTGTCTACCTGCCTGAGTCGAACAAGGCAAGTTCCTTCTATTTCCATCCCGACCACATCATCACCGGAAAGATCGTCGAGGCGGCCGCAGCCCGCCACCCGCGGACGATCGCTCTTCGCCACTTTCACTCGAGCGCTCCGACCACCTTCATCGATATTTCCGAGTTCCACCGGGCGAATCTCACCGCGATGCGCTGTTACAAAAGCCAGTACAGCTGGTCGGCCAGCCCGCCCTTTCTGTTGCACATCCTGGAAGCCGATAGATACGTCCGCACTCGCAGGTACGGCAGAAGAATCGGGTCGAAATTCGCTGAGGCCTTCCGCCAGACGTGATGAGACGAGCCACGGAGACACGGAGGCACGGAAAAAACTGGTTACCTCAGCGCTGTTTCGACGATGTTCGCGGCTTGCTTGACGCCTCCCGCGCTCTGGATGGATTCGGCAATGCGGCGCGCGGCGTCACGGTAGTGGCCCTGTTGAAGAACCTCACGGATGATCTCTCTCAGGCGGCGGGCGTTGAGCCTTCCCAGAGCGATCGATCGTCCTGATCCCGTCCACTCGACGCGCCGTGCGATCGCGGGCTGTTCGTACGTGATTGGCACGGCGACCAACGGAACTGAGTTGGCAAGCGAATCGAGCACCGTATTCAGGCCGGCGTGCGTAACCGTCAGCGCCGCCCGTGCCAGCAGGTCGAACTGGGGCGCGTAGCCAACCACCAGGGGATCTCCGGGCAGCGATGTCGCCTCCTGCTGATTCAGGCCACCGCCGTGACTCATCACGAGCTGGACATCCATTCCCTGGCACGCCTCCGCAAAGCAACGGAACAACGGTTCGCGACTGTTCTGCAGAGTTCCAAGGGACGCGTAGACGATCGGCCTTCCGTCCAGGCGGTCCCATGGGAACGGCACCGGCTGTGGCGAGTCTCGGCGCAGCGGTCCGACGTAGTGGAACCGCTCAGGGAGAGCCGCGCGCGGAAAATCGAAGTCGCGCGGCATCTGGCAGATTTGCGCAAGCTTCGAGAACGATTCATCCAACGAGCGGAGCAGGGGGAGCTTCCAGCTCGCTCGAAAGTCCGCAACAGCCCTCGCGGCGGGCGCCGTCAGTCGGTCCGATACCGCGTAACCGAGTTGATTCCGAAGCCTTGCCCAACGGGTGTCGTGATAGCTCCACGGGGTGAACGGTGGCGGCGCCACGGGGTCACGATTGATGGCAAGGGCGTTACAAATCGTGATGAACGGCAGACCCATGTGTTCAGCCACGGCGCCCCCCGCCGGTTCCATCTGGTCGACGAGCAACGCCTCGACCCCGCTTTCCCGGATCGCCGCCGGTGCGTCGCGGCAGACCATGACGCTGGTACGAGCGACGGCGCGAATCGTAAAGCGCAGCGCGGCCAGACCCTTGAGCTGGCCGAGCTGCGCGAGCGACTGCGGCAATGACCCGCGTGGATGGTCGCGCTGACCGATGGGCCGAAAATCGATCCCCTCGGATTGGACTTTCTCCTCGAGATCCGCCATCTGGAAGTAGGTGACCTGATGACCTCGTGCCAGCAGTTCGCGCCCCAGCGCCGCAAAAGGATGGATGTGGCCCGAGACCGGGGGGCTAATGATGCCGAAATGCGTCATGATCTGCAGACACCTCGAACAGGATATCTGAGATGCGCTTCATACCCACCGCGCTGTCGGGCGTCATCATGATTGAACCGGATGTGTACCGCGACGCCCGCGGCTATTTCCTCGAAACGTTTCACGCGGCGAAGTACGCACAAGCCGGGATTCCCTCGGCGTACGTGCAAGACAATCTTTCTTGCTCCGTCCGACACACGCTTCGCGGCCTTCACCTGCAATTGCGCAAACCACAGGGCAAGCTGGTGCACGTCGTGGAGGGCGAGATCTGGGACGTTGCGGTGGACCTGCGACGGGGGTCGCCGACGTTCGGCAGGTGGGCGGCGGAGACGCTCTCGGCGGAGAATTTCCGGCAGTTATATGTGCCGGCCGGATGCGCACACGGCTTCTGTGTCCTGAGCCCGACGACGCAGGTCCAGTACAAGTGCACCGAGTTGTACGACCCCGCTGACGAAATCGGCATCGCCTATGACGACCCGGAGCTCGCCATACCCTGGCCTGCCGAGAACCCTATCCTGTCCGACCGCGATCGACGGCATCCACGCCTTTCCGACCTGATCGACCGCTTGCCCGTTCCTGACGGCGTTGATTAATCCGGAGCTCCTGCTTTCGGCTGCGGGTGAGGTTGCGGGGGCGCGTCGCAACGAGCCGATCACCGTTGGCGTGCCGTTCCCGAGATCGTGGTGCCGCGACGTTGACGAGCTCTCGCTGGTCTCTGCTGAAGATGTCGCTGTCCCGCTTCAGGCGCGTGTGCTCGATCGATGGAGCGACGGATCGCTGCGGTGGGCGCTCTGTGATTTCGCCGCCAGCGCACCGGCCGGTCGTTCGACCTATCGCCTGGAGCGACGGAAGTCCGACGTCTTGAGGCCCGACGCCCTCGATGTCGCGATCGCTGAACTGCGCGCCTCGATCAGTACGGGCGCTGCCCGCTTCGTGCTTCGGTCGGATGGAGTACTCGAGTGTCGCCGGCCCGGTTCGGACGCCTCGACCGTCTCGGAATTTCAGATCGTTGATGCCGCCGGCGGTTCGATGCCCATTCGCGTCGAGGCGATCACGCAAGACGAACCGGGATTCCTGCGGACGTCCGTTCTCGTCACTGCGGCTGCCGGGAGCCTCGATCGGCCGCTCCGTCTGTTTGCGCGCTACCACTTCTACGAGGGTTCGTCGGTAGCGCGGATTCAGGTCACACTCCGGAATCCGGCGCGCGCCGAGCATGCCGGTGGTTTCTGGGACCTTGGCGATCCCGGATCCCGATACATCAAGGATTTCGCGTTTGCGGTGTCTCTTCCGTCCACCGACGGACCGTGGCAGGCGAAGTGCTCCCCCGAGCCGTCACAACCGCTGCGTCCCTGCGCCCTCCCACTCGAGCTGTATCAGGACTCGAGCGGTGGCGAGAACTGGCAATCGTCGAACCACCTCAATCGCAACCGTGTTGTTCCAACCACGTTTCGCGGGTACCGCCTCCGCGAGGAAACGGGCGAGACGCGCGGGCTGCACGCTACTCCGGTTGTTTCAATGCACGGCGCGTCTGGGGCGATCGCGATCACCCAACGGCAGTTCTGGGAACGCTTCCCGAAGGCGATCGAGGCCACCCACGACCGCCTGGTGCTCCGTTTCCTCCCGGGCCAGTTTGCCGACAGCCACGAGTTGCAGGGCGGTGAGCAGATCTCCGAAGAGTTCGTCGTCTCGTTCGCAAAGGATCAAATCAGCGACGTGCCGCTCGACTGGGTCCGCAACCCGCTGCAGGCACGCGCCGACCCTGGGTGGTACTGCGCCGCCGAGGCGATGCCCTATCTGACGCCATTTTCCGAGGATAGGAACAAGGACTACCTCGCCCTCGTCAACGCTGCCCTCCTAGGGGAGAACACGTTCGAGGCAAAGCGCGAACGGATTGACGAGTACGGCTGGCGGCATTTTGGAGACATGCATGGGGACCACGAAACCGTTCTGCATCAGGGAACGGCCCCCCTCATCTCCCATTACAACAACCAGTACGACGCCGTTGCGGGCCTCATCTGCCAGTTCTTCCGCAGCGGCGATCGGAGATGGCTTGCCCTCGCCGGCGATCTCGCACGACACGTCATCGACATCGACATCTACCACACGGCTCAGGACAAGGCGGCGTACAACCACGGGCTCTTCTGGCACACGGCTCACCATGCTGATGCCGATCTTGCGACACACCGCACCTACGCACGTGCCTCCACAGGCGGCAGCGGAGGGCCCTCGTCCGAACATAACTACAACACCGGTCTGACGCTGTACTACTTCCTGACCGGCGACACCCGTGCGCGTGATGCGGCGATCGAGCTTGCCGACTGGGCGATCGACATGGATGACGGCTCGAAAACGCCGTTGCGATGGCTCTCGCGCGGTCCGACGGGCCTCGCAAGCGCGACCGGTTCGTTCACTTATCACGGCCCCGGACGGGGACCGGGTAACTCGATCGTGTCGCTCCTCAATGCGTTCCGCCTGACCGGTGCACCGAAGTATATGAAGAAGGCTGAAGCGCTGATCCGGCGCTGCGTCCATCCGGCGGACGACATACCAGCGCTCAACCTGCTGGATGCCGATCGGCGCTGGTTCTACACCGTCTTTCTCCAGGCGGTTGGCCGATACCTTGATATTAAGACGGAGCGAGGAGAGATCGACGACGGCTACGCGTACGGTCGGTCGGCGCTGCTGCACTACGCGCGGTGGATGGCCGACCACGAGTATCCGTATCTCGACAAGCCGGAGATCCTCGAACACCCGACCGAGACCTGGGCAGCGCAGGACATGCGGAAGTGCGAGGTGTTCCAGTACGCGGCCAAGCACGCGGCCCCCCCCGATCGAGAACGTTCTCTCGAACGGGCACGCTTCTTCTTCGATGCCTCCGTCTCGACGCTGACGAAGATGGACACAAGCGGTTTCACCCGCCCCACGGTGATCATGTTGACCAACGGGTACTCACGTGCGTATTTTCAGCGGGCCGTTGACGCTGTCGCGCCAGTGGCGGATGCGACCTTCGTCGACTTCGGTCGACCGACGCGATTTAGGACTCAGAAAGAAGTGGCCTTGCGGCGGCTTGCAATCGCCGGAGCGATTGCCGCTATCGCGTTTGGCGCATTCGTCACCTCTCTTTTCTTTTGATCGTTCGGCCCTCGAACGAGGACCGCACTCCGGCAAAATTCGCCATGACGGAGTACTTTTGTCACAGGATTTGGACTCACATCGGGCACGAATCCGCGCCTTGAACGGCCGTGCGCATGTCCTTGCGCAGGCTGTAACTCTCCGCAAACCATTGCCACTAGTGGCTTTGCGTCAACCAGCTAACACTATCGCGTTTCTCCAACTCTGGCATCAAAGACGCTTAGCCCTGGCTTACCCCTACCATCAACAAACGGAGGCTGACGAGCGTGCTTGAGCAAGTTAATGAGGTTTTCCGGGAAGTGTTCGACGAAAGCGATTTGACGATCGCACGGGAGACAACGGCCGCAGATATCGAGGGCTGGGATTCCCTGATGCACGTGCGTCTGATGATCGCCATCGAGAAGGCGTTTCGCGTGCGCTTTTCGAGTTCCGAGGTCGCTTCGCTGAACAATGTCGGCGAGCTGATTGACGTGCTCGAGCGCAAAGTCGCCAAGTAATTCGCTAGAGGTCCAGGTGGAACAGCGCGTCCTATTCAGCGAAGTAAAACGTCTCGCTCAAGCCGGCAACGCGGATGATGCCCTGCGAATGCTCCGTGACTCCGTGCGCCGGGGTCAGCTGGACGCGGCAGGCATCGAGAAGGCTGGCCGGCTGTGCCAGACGCTTTTGCCCGTGTCGACCGAGAAGATCG
>Ga0105347_1001213_pt1 | contig 11328 bp, 10 predicted proteins | sample EasRivMeERMLT890_FD_89677 | JGI IMG/M metagenome (GOLD analysis project Ga0105347, IMG submission 89677) | Soil microbial communities from meander-bound floodplain in the East River, Colorado, USA - East River MetaG ERMLT890 | ecosystem: Environmental > Terrestrial > Soil > Floodplain | place...
CCTTCGCGTGCTTCCGGTCCTGCCGCTGCTTCTCCTCATGGCCGCTTGCAGCGACGGGAACACGGCTGTACAGCAATCAAGCGCGGTCGCTGCCGAATCCATGCAGGACACCACGACCTACATCCCCAGGGTGAGGGATACATCCACATTCCCGACGCCTTCAGGATTTATCGACATGAATGTTGACACATCGGGCGGGGGTGTTCGAGCCACACTACCTGTGACCGAACTCGACACCGTGCCCCCTGGGGCGATTATGGACTTGAGGTAGCCGGAAGAAGCCGAGGAGAAACAGGGGTCAGACTCGAGTTGCCTTGATCCGCAATTCCGGACCGGCCGAGTCTGACCCCGCAGGGTCACTTCAGCAGGTTCATCTTTCTTGATTCGACCAGGTCATCGGCCTTGAGACGGTAGAGGTACATGCCGGACGGGACCACACTGCCGGCTGCTCAATCCCGCCGCAGCAGTCTATGCTCGTCTGTGACTAACGCCGCGTAACTGCGCCATTCTTAATTACGAAACAGTCGGCGTCCTTCCCCAACTGTTCGGCTGTGGCCGGCTGCACGGAGGTGATGAGCGCCTGCGCGAAATCGCCCACCAGTTCGAGAAGGCGGTGCCCGCGACCCGGGTCGAGTTCGCCGAAGATTTCATCGAACAGGAGCACCGGCGCGTCGCTGCGGATGCGCTCCAGATAGCGGAAGCCCGCCAGCTTGATGGCCACGGCCAGCGAGCGCGCCTGCCCCTGGCTGGCGTACTGCCGGGCGGGCCGGCCGGCGAGGAAGATCTCCCAGTCGTCGCGGTGCGGACCCACGAGCGACATGGCCAGGATCCGCTCCTTCTCTTCGTTGGCTGTAAGCGCCTGCTGAAAGGCGTCCTCCAGCTCCGAGTCGTTGGCCGAAGCGATCGACGGTTCGTAGCGCATGGCCACAGTTTCGCCGTGGTCGGATAACCGTGCGTAGATGGCGCGGAGATCGTCGGCGGTCTGCAGCGTGTAGGCGCGCCGCGTCTTGATCAGTTGTACGCCCTTTTCGATGAGCTGCGTGTTGAACCCCAGCAGTTGTGGACCGCCCACGCCCGGCCCGCTGCGCTGAAGGTCCTTCAGCAACTTGTTCTTCTGCATCACGGCACGCTCGTAATGCGTGAGGGCGGCGAGGTAGGAGGGCGAGGCCGTGCACAACACAAAGTCCATGGCCGATCGCCGGGCGGACGGTGACCCAAAGACAAGCTGCAGGTCCTCCGGCGCAAACGACACCACGGCGAACTCCTCCAGCAGGGTGGCCTGGCTTCGCACGGGTTCGTTGTTCACCTTGAGCGTGCGCGTGCGCCCCGGAACGAAGCCGTATTCGGCACGCGCACGCGTGGCGCCGAACGCCACGTCAATACCCACGCGGAAATACTCCGCGCCTTTGCGCAACATGATGTCCTGCGTGGCGCGACGCTGCGACCGGCTGGTGAGGGCCAGGTGCACCGCCTCCAGAAGCGACGTTTTGCCCGAGCCGTTGTCGCCGAGAAACAGGTTCACACGGGCCGGCAGATCGAGCTTCACCTCGTGGAGGTTTCGGAAGTTCTCAATCTGAATGCGTTCGATCTGCATGATCGGGCCTAACGTATCGGGGCGTCCGGGAAACGGCAATGGCATTGTGCCCGTGGCCGCCCGGGCCTTGCGCCCCCCGGGGGCCAGCTTTTACTTGGCGACATTCAACCCGGGCATACCTGAATTGGGGAGGGAGGCGTAATCACATGAGCTATTTGACCAGATGCATTCAGGGGCTGGCCGTATCCGCGGCCGTCGTTGTGGCGTTGGGATCGGCGCGGGCGCAGGATCCACCGCCGCCGTCACCGTGGTCGTTCGAGGCGGAATTGTCACTGGTGAGCGCGTCGGGAAACCAGCAGTCGGTGACGTACGGCCTGGCCACGAAGCTGGGGTACAAACTTACCAAATCGGAATTCCGCGTGGAGGCGGGCGGCCTGTCGCAGCAATCTACCGTGAGGACGCTGTCGGCCGCCGGTGACTCCGCGAGTTACGCGATTGCCGAGTCGGAAGTGACGTCCACCACGGCGGAAGCGTACTATGTCCGCGGCCGCTACGACTACAACGTGTCGGAGAGATTCTTCCTGCTGGTGGGTGCGGACTGGCAGCGCAACACATTCGCCGGGATCGACAGCCGCACCCTGGTCGCAGCGGGCGCCGGTAACACGTGGCGCGACGACGAGAAGTTGCGGTTCAAGACCACGTATTCCTTCACCTACACGTTCCAGCAGGACGTGGTGGAGAATCCCCTCACCAAGACCGATTTCCCGGGCTTGCGGGCCGCCTACGAATTCTGGACCAAGCTGACATCGTCCACGGAATTCGAGAGCCGCCTGGTCGCCGACTTCAATCTCGACAACACCGACGACATCCGCCTGAACTTCTACAACGCGTTGCCGATCAGCGTGAGTTCGAAGATCGCCTTCAAGCCGTCGCTCAGCCTGCAGTGGCGCAACGAGCCCTCGCTCACGGAGTTGACGCTGGTGCCAGGGCCCGGCACAGTGAAGGTGCCGCTGGAGAAACTGGATTCGTTTGCGTCCGTATCGCTTTTGGTGAAGATCTGAAAACTTATTCGGGGCCAGAGGCAATCGAATCAAATTGCCTCTGACTCCAATCCAACCAAACCCACTTGTGTGGAGGCGTTGATGAAAAAGCTAGTCATGACCACGATCGTTCTTGTCGCAGCCTGGACATCTGTAGCGTTGGGACAGGACACGGAAGCGAAAGCGAAGAAGGGATCCCTGTATGCCGGCGTCGGGGTGGGCCTTCCCATGTCACCCAGCGCCTTCAGCGACAACTGGGGCACTGGTTTTGGTGGAGGGGCTGGCCTGGGCTACCTGTTCACGCCCATGGTGGAAGGCGTGGCGTTGTTCGACTACGGCACCTACTCGATCGACGCTGCGGGTGCTGCGATCTCTGGTGGTGATGTCATCACCACAGAGTTCATCGCCGATGTGAAGTTCATCTTCAACACAGCAAACACCGCGTCCAAGTTCAGGCCTTACCTGGTGGTGGGCGTGGGAATGGCTTCGGTGAAAATCTCCGAGGCGACAAGTGGAGGGACTGTCATTTCCCCCGAAACCTCAGAGTCGGCCATAGCACTGCGCGGCGGAGCCGGAACGGAGATCTGGGTGAGCCCCAAGGTGGCGATTTTCGCCGATTTCAAGTATACCACGGTGTCCACGGAGGGCGAGAGCACCGCGTATCTTCCGATCCGGGCAGGAGCCAAGATCCCGATTTTCTAGACCATCAGAACCGTCAGAGGCTATCTGCAAGAAAAGGGGCCAGCACACTCTTCCAATTCTCTGGAAAAGGGTGTTGGCCCCTTTTTTCACCTTTATTCAGGCGCGGATTACAAGCCCTTCTCGTTGAAGTGCTCGTTATCCCAGTGGTCCCAGCCGCGAGCGTGGTTGCTCCAGCTTGGGCAGTGAGTCTTCCACACGCCCTGGAAGGAACCGCCGCCCTCTTCACGAACCGTCCAGCGTCCATGCAGCCGTCCCGCAGGCTCGCCGGTGGGGCTGTAGAACACGCCCATGAACGGGCCACCCTTGGGATGACGTGAAGCCGGGCCCCACACGCCGCGGAGACGTCCCTCGAAGTTTCCGGCTTCATCGATGTACTTGCCGAAGAACACGCGGCGACCGTGCGAGTTCACGCCGAACCGACCCATGAGGTAGCCGTTGAGTTCACCGTCGTCGGAGGCCCAGCGGCCCTTGAACCCACCGCCGCTCCCGTCTTCGTTGAGCTGCCACTCGCCACCCAGGAAACCGCGCGGGCAGGCGCCGCGTTCCACGAGCATGCAGTTGAACATCACCACGTTGCCGCGATCGTCCACGGCGATCACCGTGTCGAGCGACAAGAGCTCAGTCAGAGAGAAGCTGATCGTCAATGGCGACGTCTCAAACGATACCACCAGCTCCGGAGCAGGAGGAAGCGTATCCACCGGGGGAAGCGTGTCCACCACAGTGGTGTCGCCAGTCGAGTCCGGACGATCTGGCCTGGGCAGGCCGATCAGGAAAAGCAGCCCGTCATTGTGCACGGTGGTTTGAGAAACCCACGAGATGACTCCAGGCTCAGTGCGCGGCAAAAGCCAGTCGGTGGCCGGCTCAAATCGAATCACGCGAGCCACTCCGATTCGCCCTGCATTAACCGTCAGCTTGCCATCCCAGATGGTGGGTGCGGTGCTGGCAGAATCGTAGCGCGGCTGACCCCAGATCACACGCAAGGCCAGGAACTGACGGTCACGGTCGGGTCGGCCCATGTCGCCCGGATCGCCCGCCCTGATTGAATCGCACACCGGATCGCTGGGATCGACTTCATCGGATACGGCGGTCGACACCAACGTGGCGTCGCCGAATCCCGGTGCTTCAGATGCCGTGGTGAAGCCGCCGAACTCTTCGTCGAAAAGGTTCTGCTGCCCCTGCTGGGTGGGCGCCTGGCTCTGTCCGCAACCCGCCACAAGGGCGAGCACGGCAAATGACGCCACTAGGAAACGTCTCATTGTAAGTACTCCTCTCTTCAATATAGAACCTGGATTGCTAGCGGTCATACGGCTCTGCTTCGCAATGCCTGTGCCAATTCCGGTCACAAGGGCTATCCTGCAGTCTGCCAATCGGTTGTAACTTCATTCTCAGAAGCATTTGGCTCAAGGTACCGGGCCAGTGTACCGTTTGGTACAGTAGGGAGGATAGTCTGGTACAGGTGGACACTCAGCAGCCATCCGGTCCGAGAGGGCGCTACTGGCTTCCAGCGCTGCTCTTCCTCGCGTTCGTCCTCCTTAATATTGGCGGCTTCTGGTACTATCGCCGGGCGGAGGAGCGGCAGGTAAGCGCCGTGGGTCAGAGACTCCTGCGATCCACTGAGCAAGTTGCCAGACGACTCGACTTGTACATGCTCGAAGTGTGGCGCGACCCCTTCCTCCCCGACAGCGCCACTCGACAACTCGTAACACGCATGGTGGACCAGCTCCAGACCAGCCCCGAGCTGGAGAGCTTCCGGATCTACACGCCGCAGGGCGCCGATTGGGTGACGGCGCTCGACGACTCCACAACCGCAGTCGAACCCGCACCGCTTGCGGCCGGGAGAGCGTTCGACTCGGCCACCGTGGGCATTGCGTTCGTCTCGGATCTGTACAGATCTCGCGACGAGTATTTCCTGGCTGCATGTGTGCCCGTGTACGACTTCGACTCCACCGTGGGCGCGGTGGCGCTGGCAGAGGCGGGCAACGAGTACTTCAGCTCGCTGCGCGAATTGCGCGCGGGTCTTCTGGTGCTCGACGCGTTTGCGGGATTGCTGCTTCTGACCATCGGCCTGATCTGGATGGGAGTGCAGAGTCGCCTGGTGCGTGCGGAGGCGGCGGCCCTGCGATCTGCGCAACTTGCGGCCATGGGCCAGATGGTGGCCACCGTGGCGCACGAGCTCAAGAACCCCCTCGGCATCATCAAGAACACGGCCGAACGGCTCAAGAAGAAGTACGGAACCGAGGGCGAGCCGCTGTTCGACTTCATCCCGCAGGAGGTGGACCGGCTGCACATCCTCCTCAAGCGGTACCTTCAGTTCGCACGCATGGAGATCGCGCACTCGGAGCCGGTGCCGCTTTTGCCGCTCGCGGAGAAACTCGAGAGTCAGCTCAAACTGCAGGAGTATTCGCAATCACGTTTCATGGTGCGCGTTCCGGGAGACCTGGCGGTTTCGGCCGATCCGGATGCGCTGCGGCAGATCCTCCTGAACCTGTTGCTGAACGCACTGGAGGCGTGCCGGCGCAATGAAGGCGGCGAGGTTCAAATGATTGCCATGCCCCACGGCGGAGCCGTGGAACTGGTGGTGGCCGATACGGGAGTGGGCATGGACAGCGAGACCCTGAGGCGCGCGGCGGAGCCGTTCTTCACGACACGGCCGGACGGTTCGGGGCTGGGCATCTACCTCGCCCAGACGCTCACCGAGAAGATGGGCGGCCGCATGACCATCCGAAGCAAGGCCGGCGAGGGAACTTCGGTGTCCATCCTTCTGCCGGCGGCCGACGCGGAGGCGAAGGTGAGCGCATGAAGGCGCGCGTACTGGTGGTGGACGACGAAGTGAAGATGGGCGTACTCCTCGCGGGCACGCTCGAGGACGAAGACTACGACGTCATGCGCACCGAGCGCGGCGATCAGGCCATCTCTCTACTGAAGAAGCACCACTTCGACGTGGTGATCACCGACCTCAGAATGTCCCCCGTGGATGGCCTGGCCGTCCTTCAGGAGGCCAGGAAGGCCCACCCCGAGTGCATCGTGATTCTCATGACGGCTCACGCCTCGGTGGAAACAGCGGTGTCGGCCATGAAGGCGGGTGCCGCGGACTACCTTGCGAAGCCGTTTTCCCTCGACGAAATGGTGATGCTGGTGAAACGCCAGCTCCACTCGCGCCGCCTGGCCGACCAGGTGCAGGTGCTCAAATCGGACCTGGCGCGGTACGTGGAACACGACATCGTGGGGCACAGTCAGAGCCTCAAGGATGTGCTGGAGATGGTGCGGCGCGTGGCCCCCACCGACGCCAGCGTGCTCATCACCGGAGAGTCCGGCACCGGCAAGGAGCTGGTGGCGCGTGCCATTCATGCCATGTCACCGCGCGGTGAAGGCCCGTTCGTGGCGATCAACTGTGCCGCGTTGCCCGAGACTCTTCTCGAATCGGAACTGTTCGGGCATGAAAAGGGCTCGTTCACAGGCGCCATCGCGCGCAAGCGCGGGCGCTTCGAACTCGCGCACGGTGGCACCATCTTTCTCGACGAAGTGGGAGAGATCGCGCCAGGGATTCAGGCGAAACTTCTGCGCGCTCTCGAGGAACATGCCTTCATGCGCGTGGGGGGCGTGTCGGTGCAGACGGTGGACGTGCGCATGGTGGCGGCCACCAACCGCGATTTGGTGGCGCGCATGCAGGAAGGAACGTTCAGAGAGGATCTGTTTTTCCGGTTGAACGTGTTCCCCATTCATATCCCGCCTTTGCGCGAGCGTGGTGAAGACGTGATCGAACTGGCCGAGCATTATCTCCGCGCTCAGGGCTCGAACACCGCCCTGGCACCCGATGCCCGGCAGGCGCTGCTGGAGTATGACTGGCCGGGCAATGTGCGCGAACTGCGCAACGTGCTGGAGCGGGCCGTGATTCTCTCGGGAAGCGACACGATCAGAGCGGCTGACCTGCACCTCCTGGCCCGGCCAAAATCGGACAAGCCGGCCGTTCAGACTTCGGGCGGCATGGTCGAAGTGGAAAAACAGATGATCGTTTCAGCGCTCGAGAGGACCGGCGGCAACAAGGCGGAGGCCGCCCGGCTGCTCAAGATCACGCGGCGAATGCTGTATTCACGGATGAAGAAGCATGGCCTTCCGGTCTGATGGAAGTGTACCTGTGGGTACACCCGGGGTACCGAACGGTGCGGAAACGGCAGTTCTGCCGGCTCCCATCATTCCACGTAATATATTGACAATTAACAAGATAGACGTACGCAGCGAGCGGGCATCAGGCTTGATTATCCCCTCTATAGTAGAGAGTCCCAGAAGAGGTGTAAGGCCATGAAAACCGCGACCCGACTTGTTGTACTGGTTCTACTGATATTGCCCTTCGGGATCCCTGCCGCAATCGCGCAGGGACCGGGCGACGTCAACCTCCAGCGTGAGCTGGAGCGCACCGACGAAATTCTTCGCAAGGCATCCGAGCTGGTGGGCGCGGCGAACAACGCCCAGGCCGCCGAACTTCTGGCCAGCGCTCTCGAGATTCAGGAGCAGGCGCACGTAGCATACCGCAACGGGTTTAATGACGTGGCCCGCATTCGCACCATGACCGCCCGCGGGCTGGCCAACAGAATCCTCGCCCTCCTGCTCGATCCGGAGGAACGAGCCGATCGTGTGGAGCAGGAGCTTCAGCGCACCGACGATATGCTCGCAAAGGCCAGGGACTTCCTGGGCCCGCAATCGCCGGACATGTCGCGGACGCTTCTTGAGGGCGCGCTCAAGCACCAGTCTCAGGCGTGGGAGCTGTTCCGTGCGGGCAATCACCGGCCTGCGCTGCGCATGACTCTTCAGGCCCGCGAGATGCTGAACAAGTTGCGTCTGCAGACGGAAGAGTTCGACCCGGCTCGCCTCGAAGAAGAGTTCCGGCGCACGGAAGAACTCGTGGCACGGGCCATGGAGGCCGCTCAGTCTGGAACTTCGCGAGTGGTCCAGCTGGCCGATCAGGCCTCTGAACTTCTTCGTCGGGCGCACGAGTTTGTGTCGGACGGACGTTACCTGGCGGCCCGTAACCATCTCTCACAGGCCCAGCGGCTGGCACACAGAGCGCTGCGGCTTGCCGGTGGTGAGGGTGGCGAGGACAACTTCGAGCGCCTTTCGGAGCAGGTTCAGGCAGGCTTCGAGCGGCTGTCGGAGCGCCTCGGCCAGAGTCCCAACGAAGGCGCAGCGCAACTGGCACAAGAGAGCCAGGAGCACTTCCGCCTCGCCAATGAGTTGTATCAGGCGGGACCCGAGAGCGAGGAGCGCGCGTTTGCCGAGCTGAACCTGGCTCTCCGTCTTCTCAACAAGGCCAAGGACCTTCTGGAGTAGCGCCGTGTGGGCGTGACGCGGCCACAGCCGTTGGGGCACGGGTGTCCGCGGGCACACAAGCGCACGGGCCGCGTTCTCTGGCTATGGGTGGCGCTTTGGCCACTCTTCACAATTGAGGTCGCGCACTCACAAGTGTGGCTGGGCCTTGGCTACGACGGGGTGAGCCAGGCGTACTTTCTCTCCGTTGCAGATACCTCCTTTCTCACCCCCGATTCGGTGCTCGAACTGAAGCGCACCGCCTCGGCGATCAATGAAGCGCAGGCGTCGCTGCGCACGCGCGTGGGACGGGCCGCGGCCTGGGACCAGACCACGTCTTACAGTTCGACCTACTGGCAACACCGAACCACTCTGTCGGCGTATTCCGCGCGGAACAGATCGGCCTGGGGCGGGCTCGAATACAGGCTGAACATCAAGAAGCCGCACGAGGAAACCGAAGCCAGCCCGTACTCCGATTACCTGTTTCAGGAACTGCACGGCCGGCTGCAGAAGCAATTCTCAAGTATCGGCATGGGGTTGAGGGGCGTGGTGGAGACAGTACGCTACCCTCACGCCCAGGACTTCAGCTACGACTACAACCAGTTTCGCGGCGAGTGGAAGGTGAGTCGTGGCACAGATCCCGTGCGCTACCAGGAGGTATCGGTAACATACAAGCGGCGGATCGTTCCTGACTCGGCGCGCGTGAGTTACCGGGACCTGGGTGCGAACTTCGGCCTGGGCTGGGGCATGGGATCGTGGCGGGCCGATGCGGTGCTCGAACTGTCGGACCGGCGCTACGACTCGCCGGAGTCGGCCAACGATTACGGCCTGGCGCGACTGCGCACCAACTGGAACGACGACGGAATCCAGGCGCGGTGGCCGGGCCTTCTGGAAGTGGAGACGTACAAGTATCACTCGGCCACATCGCTATTGGCCGACTTCGCGCGCGTGGACCTTCGGCAACGGCGCGCGTTTCCGCTGTCGGGGGGCTGGTCGCCATTTGTGGAGCCCGGCGTGGAACTCGTCTCCTCTGCAGTGGACGAGGACTACTACGAGCCGCGGCTGGTGACTGGTACGGAACTGTTTCGCCTCGACGGTTGGTGGGCGCAGGCCGACGTGGGCGCCGGGCATCGCACCTACCCCAATGGCGACCTCGCCGGCTTCACCGATTACTGGCGCTTCACCACCAACGTGTTCGTGGACGGACCAATCACTCGTTCGCTGGCTCTCACCGTGATGTACACGCAGGACTGGGAGTGGCATACCGAGACGGCCGACGACATGTCGGTGCTGCTCCTCTCCGCGGGGCTTCGGTACCGACTGTAGCTGGGGTCAGACCCCAGTCGTCGTTTTGCACACTTCTTGTCACGTCGACTGTAAGTGAGGCCAGAGTCTGTACTCCACAGCCGGCTCACGGTGCAGCGTGCCGCTGGTGAGAATCCGGGCTCGCAGCCCGCCGAATCCTTTCATCGCTTCCTCCGCTCCGGGGCCAAGGGCGCGATCCATCCAGTAGCACGGCCGGCACTCCTCGGTGCCGAAGAAGCGCACGCCCTGAAGTTCAAACTCCTTACCGATCAAAGAGTTGAGATCAAGGCCCTGGGTGATCACGTTGCGGCGATAGGCTGACGTGGGCGTGTTGGACAGACCGAGTTCTGCGCAGAGCCGTTGATACACTTCAACGGCGAAGAAAGTGATCTGACCCTTGAAGTTGTCTTCGTGCCCGAAGTAGCGGTCACCCACCAATCCTGACCCCGCCACGCACTCGACCGACTCCACTTCGAGGATGGGGTGGGTGCCCGGCTCCTGGCCATGGTGGCCCCGGTAATTGTGGCCCGGAGAGACGTAGATATGCCGTATGGCGACCATCTATAACCTGTGCTCTTGTAAAGCGTTACAAGATCACGCCGTGCTCATTTCGTGGACCGATCTTTCACCTGCTGTCGAAAAATTACATTGCCTCGGAGTCCTTGTCAAGATAAATAGGATAATCATTATCCGGTATGAGTAACAGATGCTGACCCAGACTTCTGTCACCGGCGTTCGTCTCTTGATCCACCTCGGCCGAGTGTTCCCCGGCAAACTTGCGTCTCTTAAGCAGGTGGCCGACGAACTGGGCGAATCGCCAACCTACCTCGTAAAGATCGCCCGACATATGGCGAAGGCGGGGATCCTGCGTACACACCGCGGCACGACTGGTGGCGTGGTACTCAATCGCGCGCCGGAAAGCATTTCCCTGCTCGATGTAGTAGAAGCCTGCCAGGGAATCATTCACGGCACGTTCTGCCAGGAGACCGCCCATCTCTCACGCACATGCGCTCTGCATCAGGCAGGCGCGGAGCTGCATCAGGCCATCATCAACTCGTTAAGCAAGTGGACACTGGTTGACCTCATGGCCAAGGACTGTCCCTCCAGGGAATTGCAGAGTCGAGTGACCTGCCTGCTGCAGGGCGGCCGGCCGGGGCACATGGTGCACACACAGAAGCAGCCCCGGAGGCGGGCAGGATGAGCAGCGCATTGCAGTTGCGCGTCGAGGTCCCCGGCGAAGGGTACCACAAAAACCTGATCTCCTGCCAGGTGGCCTGCCCCGTGCACACCGACGCGCGCGGGTACGTGCGCGCCATTGCGGAAGGCGATTTTGAAAAGGCGTACCTCATCGCGCGAGGGCCCAATCCGTTCGCCTCCATCTGCGGGCGGGTGTGCGGCGCGCCGTGCGAGCGGGCCTGCACCCGCGGCGCGATCGACGCGCCGGTC
>Ga0105347_1001214_pt1 | contig 11324 bp, 14 predicted proteins | sample EasRivMeERMLT890_FD_89677 | JGI IMG/M metagenome (GOLD analysis project Ga0105347, IMG submission 89677) | Soil microbial communities from meander-bound floodplain in the East River, Colorado, USA - East River MetaG ERMLT890 | ecosystem: Environmental > Terrestrial > Soil > Floodplain | place...
ATTCAAGCTCCGGTAAGCTATGAATGCCCTCTGTTGTGGCAGCGGAAACCAACCCAAACAGACAACGACTTTGCTTATGTGATCTCTACGCGGGCGAGGAAAATCTCATTATCGGTACCGACTACGGCCACGGCGATACCTCGAGCGAGCTCAACGCGATTTCCCCTTTCAAAGCGTGCGCAGGTCAAACGGAAGGAAGATTCTTTCCGACAATCCCAGACGATTCTACGGGATTTGAAGATTCGAAAGTGGCTTCAGGACCTCATGACACTATGTACTTAAGTCAAGATGTGACCCCAGGTTTACTTCTTTCTCTAAGAACTCTCACTTGGTTTTAAGAGTGGCCGCCGCTTTGTTGACCAAAGTCCAGTCGGCGAGTTTGTCGAGCGGAAAATTGGATGGGACTTGAGCAAGATTCGCCGCGGTTCTCAAACCCTTGTCCGACGCAACTCCATTGTCCGGCCAGATATCTCTCAACCGATTGTAGGCGCTCTTGGCCGTGTCCAAGCTGTCCAACCCCAGAAAATCCTTTAATAGAGGCGGCATTTCTTCCCCATTCGCTTTCGTATAACGGATTCCCTTCAATACACCTGTCAGAACCTTCGTAATTTCTTCTGGCTTTTCCCTTAAACGGTCGTTGTGTACGACGATACCGGCAAGAGGAAACTCTAAAACATCTTTGACATAAACAAGCGATCTGAATCCCTCTTTCTCAAGATACAGATCATGCGGAATCGATAACATCGCCGCGTCGACGGTGCCGTTCCTGAGAGCTCCGATACCGACAGCTGTACCCCCTAAACCGCGAATCTTAACTGCATTCGGCTCAATTCCAGCCTGCTCCAGAATAAGCTGCAACTCGCGATGCACTGTCCCGCCGGGCTGGCTGATCGCAACTATACGGCCGCGCAATTGCGCCAGCGAGGTTATTCCCGGCTTTGCTACTAAAACGTGATGGGATCGTTCACAGAAGACCATGATCACGCGAAGTGGTAACCCGCCGACAGTAGCCGTCATCGGCGACCCGATTTGGGTTATATACCCGATCTGATTCGAAGCGATAGCTGCGAGAGCTGTACGCGCTTGCATGTAAACTGGGACCACGTCGATGCCGAGTTCCCGGAACATTCCTTTCTTTAGAGCCACATGAAGCGGGAACCAGGTTCCACTGTTGGTTGGAATCGCGATGTGTAAAGGCGCAGAAATCTGCGCGTGGCTAACCGACGAAATACTCAGAAAGAAAACAATAGCCAAAGAGGTTTTTACAGAAATTAGCGCATTCATTGACTTCGTGTTCCTTGTGGCAATCGAGACACGGCAGGAATCATTTTAGGCTGCATTAAACGTCACTACTCTGAAACATCGACGTAAGTTCCATCCGGATCAGGAAAAAGGTGCTTGCTGTAGCGACACGTCGACGCAAGATTGCGTATCACCTCACCCTCCGATGCCTTGGTTACCGTTCTGGGCGCCAACTCCGGGTTGGAGTCGGTAAGACTCTCCAAATCGCGCTTGACGGCTTCGATGCTTTCGACTCTAAACCCGAGATGTTCCAGTCCCGGTCTTGCAACCGAGGCGCCCAAGTAATCCGCAATGTTCCAAGGCGAGATTACCAATGTGACTTTTCCATCGGTAAGATAGAAATTCGGATCCTCGAGCGCTTTTTCCGCCTCGCTGAAGCCAAATACATCAACGTAGAAATACGCTAATGACTCGGCATCAAGCGTACGTATGGAGATATGCGAAATAAACCGCTCTTGCGCCCTGCCGAGCTCCGCGAAGATGCCGCGTCTGTTTGCCGAGTCCGGTTGTGTCAGATCGAAAACATTGCCAGCGGGATCGTGCCCGCTGTAGGCAGCAAAGGATCGGTAAGATGGTCTTCTGGCCGCTCTCACATGCGGATATTGCTGGATCCGCGCGCAGACGCTTTCGATGTCATCAACTTCGATTCCGAAATGATCGAGGGCAGCAATGAAACCGGGAGCTCTTCTGATGACCACCATACCTATATTGCCGTCGCTAATACCGACCGTTGCGTCCACAGGTTCTGGATCGGAACTCGCCGGCGGCGCGGCCTTCGACCTTTTCATGCCAAACAGCGACTCGTAAAACTTTGCCAAACGTGGCGCGTTGTTACTGGCGAAAGCGACATGCTTAATCCTCGCTGACATCATTCCTCCAGGGGATCCGACGGTAGAAATGTTCAAGGTACTGCTTGGACGGTTATCATTTCGCGCGCCAATAATGCAAGGAGGCAGTTCAAGTGGTTTACCGACAATCCCAGACGATTCTACGGGATTTGAAGCATCATAGTTTGCCCAAAAGACATTATTCTTTTTGGGAGCGGCTGAAAAAGACCTAACCCCAGGACCGGCCGCGGGGAAGAGAGCGTAAGTAGGCTTCCATTTTCGCCAAACGGAACAAGATCGGTGATTACAAGACCTGGTTCCGTGGCCACCTTTTGATTAAGAATACATAGCGTCAACAGGCTGATCAGAGTCTTTTTTCCATTTCGTTAAAAATTACCTCGATTTTGTTAGCAAGCTCATTCACGGTAGGCACAAATGGCTTTCCCTCAAAAATATGTCCCTGATCGAAAACTACCTCAAACCGTGCTTTCCCATAGTTCGTAATCTTAAGCTTCGCTGCGTCGCGGACCAAATTGAAAGTTCCGTTCTGGTTGATGAATATGTTTAGTCCGGTAAAGCTGCCACCCCGATCGTCTTCAGCAGAAACCCCATTCAAAGCCACAATAGAAACGACCGGGATCAAAAGTTTGTGTTTATCCACAATATCCAGCTCATGCAGGCCATAGAGGCTGTCATTCCCCCCTTTATACGGCTTCACTTCATTAACGATATAGTCGTAAATCTTAGGACAATGTTCCTTTAAACCTCCGTCGTCTCTTTTCAAAAGGTTTCGAAAATCATTCTCAGTCGCGGCAAATGGGAACTTAGTGTTTCTGGTAGCGTTGGCGAGAGTTACAGCTTCACAAACAGCTAGATCGAGGGATGCCCTTAGATTGTGGATCGCATCACCGACGATTAACGGGACATCACGCGGTAAGGGTGTATTAACCTCAAGCCTAAGCCTACTTGTGCCTTGCGGGTCGCTATCGACCGATAGCTTGAAAAAGCCGCTCTTCAGATAAGCGTTAATCACGGCCATGAAATCGACAATATGCTTTCTCCCGCGTTCGAGTTTTAACAGAGAAGCTTCAAAAGGTCGCTTATCCATTCCCCTAGCTTAAGCGATTTACAGTTTTTTGAAAGCCTTTCTTGCACACAAGGGCCAGTCGGACCGGCATAAAGGTATTGCAGTTCAGGGAGAGTTGGCTGTGCGGTACGTACGCTGGTCGCGGAAGCACTTACACGTTGGCGTTCGCCGAGAGAGTCAAAAGCGAGCTTAGAGCCAAAGCCATGAACAGCGAATGCGCCCAGGTTGTGGGATTGGATGTGTGGTCTGCGGGAACCGAGTGAAGCTTACGGGGACGAACTTGCCCAGGAAAAGGAAGCGCTAAGGCCGGAAAACACGATTCTGTGGAAGAAATTTAACGAAACTGCTGAGACTTGGCATGCTCCGACGGTGAGGGGTGACCCGTACCGTTTACTGCACCACTGTAACAAAATTGAACTTAGAGGAGAGTCGATCAGAAATGGCGGTTGGCGTGCGGCATCGGTTGTGTCTTAGAGCGTCTCTTTCAAGGCAAAAAACGAGCGCTAAGCCTCTAAACCGCACTATTTATGCAATCTTACGTTGCTGAATCAATACCTTGCGCTGGTCCGACCCGGGGCTTGCCTCGGGGTTCGGAAAAGTGTGGAGAGCGAGCAGAACGTCCCGACATCATAGTTCGTTATCGCATTCTCGTACCGCTGACAGGAATTTAGAGCGTTGGGCTACGTCGCCGCCACCGAATGTCAAAAGTAAAGACGCGACCCTAGGCGCCGACCGCTCATCACTCTCATACACTCATCACTTCGTCGAGGTAGGTCACGCCTTGCTCTTCGATGAGAAACCCCTGGCGGATGCGGCAGCGGGCTTCACCTATCGCTTCTGGCTTGAGCGTATTCCACGTGCCAGTCTTCTGAGGACAGCCCGCTGACCTCAGCAGCTTGAAGACAAAACCTGTGGATGGCTTCAGCGGACAGATTCGTTTCCATGAATGCACCGTTCGGCAACTGCCGGCTTGAGCGAAACTTGGCGCGATCATGGCCAACGAAGCGTGGAAACTGAGTGATGATGTTCTCAAAACGCTCGTTATCCAGTACAGAAATCGTTTCCAAGGTGATTTGGTTGACCTCCCGCCAAGTGGAAACTGAAAATCTCTGTCCTAGAATAGTCACCGCGCTCGGTGTCGTCCCCCTGACGCCCTGCAATGGCGACTCGGCTTCGGTCTGTGCTTGGCCAAAATAACTCCACACTCTCAAAGCCTTGTCAGCCAAGATTTCGGCCCGGTGGCGAATCGTCTACTCATTCCATTCGGTGACAGCTTCAAAGTATTTGTTCAGTTCGAGATGGCTGGTTAGCAGAATCTCGCGTTTCCGCGAATAGTCGTCGTTAGAAAGCGGAGCATTGTAGCCCGTCAACGTAAGGTTGCCGACCGTGTGCAGCAATAGATCATGAACGGTTTCCCAATTTTCTCCAAGTGCGACTTTCCACGAGTCGGTAAGAGTCTGCGGCATGACGTGCTCAATTTGTAAACTTGCTAACGGGACCGGCTCTAAATGTTCGAATGATTCTTCGAGACGTTCCAGAATGATTTTGGTTTTTTCGATTCGTTCGCCGACAGCATAGAGCTTGGAGGAAATAAATCTCTCTCGAAACTCGGCATCGCGCGGATAGTTCTTCGTGCGCAATACACCTTTGAGCCCGGCAATCAGAGAGGGATTCTGATTCACCTGGGCATACAGCGCCGGGAACACTTTGTTCAGTCCATAGGTTGGAACGCTGCACACAAAGCGGCGAACCATGAAGTTCTCCAAAATACGCAATACTTCAGCGAATTCGTCTTCGGAAATTTTTCCTGTGCTGAAATCGCTATACATATTCAACAGGAACGGGTATGCGGTCGTAAGCTCGATTCGATTAAGGCGGTGCATCTGATGGCTGATGATTGCGCTTGGCTCTAATGCCGGGCCGAGGAGTTTCGCGTAGAACTCAGCGAAACGAGTAATCTCTTGCAGGTATTCCACGATTTGCTGCGGAGACTTCTCGTCGGCGCGCTCCTTCAGCGCGAAATAAACTTCGCCCTGCTTAATCACTCCACCGTCCTTCATCAAAAAATGCCGAATGCATTCGGTCAAATTCTCTCCCAATCGGTCTTGCATCGGAGTCCAGCACACTCCATACAGCCGCTCTTGCTCGTCCACGTGAATCTTCATGAAGAAAGTAATTCCGTATGAGGTCTGCTTGAGAGAGGGCTCGTCCTTTGGCGTTCAAACTTTCAAATACGAGGTGGGGGTTGTCGTCCCGGTCGAGGACGATGCTGACCAAGATCAACTGGCTCACGATAATCTGTTTCAACTTTTCGAGGTCTGGAATTTGATTCGCCCGGATCTTGCGCTCGAAAAACTTGTAGGCGCGGGTGATCTGGTCGCCCGTCGAGGCGAGTTCATTTTTTATGACAGCCAGAAACGACTCCCGGTCTCCCTGCGTGGGGAGCAACTTGAAAGCGTCATTGCCCTGCTTAAATGGGTTCTTGAGCAAGGTCTGCTCAATCTCGTCTGCAAGCGTGCTGCTCGGAGAGGTTCTCGCCTTGTCCCGCAATACAGATAGAAGAATGAAAATCGTCGTGAATCGCTGTTGGCCGTCAATCAGGAGAAACTTCGCCACTCCTTCGGGCACAGATTGCGTGGGCATCGTGACGATCGACCCGATGAAGTGACTTCGCGGCTTCTCCTCCTCGTAAAGCTCCACGAGGTCTTCCCAAAGCGTGTTCCACTCTTTGGTATCCCAGCTATATTTCCGTTGAACCAACGGGACGATATTGATTTGTTCCCTCGATGACTCGCTGCAGTTTTGTTTCTGAGGCTTTCATTAAGGCAATGTTACCGCTTCATTGTCCCTTCATCCAACCCTAAACAATTAGCTTCCTCAGACGGCCCTGTCGCCGACGTATAGGACATTTAAAAACCCTTTTTCTGTGACGGCAGCTATATCGCCGAATCGGCGAGCCGTCAATTGCACGAGTGTTTAGTCAAAATCGGGGTTTGCTTCGGATGGTTCGGCGCGATGAATATGGGATGGGCCAGGGTCAAATCTTGACTTAAGTACTTAGCCTGGTGAGATCCTGAAACCACTTTCGGATCTTCGTTTCAGTCTCGATCTTTTCGCGGATCGCTCTGCGATCACGGCTCACCAAACCCTCGTCCAAACCTCCAAAACGCTCGGCGATCATCCGCTGCTTGGCTTCGCCCATTCGTCGTCCGAGATCGTCGCCGGATTATCTACGAACTCGAGCGAAAGTAGGGACCTGAGCGGGCCTCAATTTTTTTCTCTTTCCTTCACGACGAGCTATGCCGGAACCCTCACTTCTCCCTTTGTAGCCGACGCGGAACATGGTAACGTCGATGCCAATAGTTGAAATACTATTTATCTGACATACGCCCCAGGCGACCCGGGCGACGAGAGGTACTTGTGAAACCACATTTCCATCCACCTCGGGCAGTAGTGTTGTCTATCGCGTCAATCTTGCTTTGGCTTGTTGGCCTCGCCGGAACCGCCAACGCACAAATAGCGCCACCTGTGTGCCCTTCGCAGGCATGCAGCAAGGTCATTACGTTTTATAACAATACTCCAACCGCCGTCTTTCCGGTGATTCAGGCTGGGATTCAGAATCCCGATCCCTGGTTGCAAGCGCTCTTCAACGATAATACCCAACCTTATGCCGAAACCCATTATTCCCGAGTGTATATCAATCCTCTGAATGGGATCCCGTCTGGCGGTCATGTATCGGTAACGGTCCCATGGTACTCCGAACTTACCAATGACGTCGACCGGTATATCGACTGGTACAATGGCGGTCGCGTGTACATATTTGATAGCGCAAACGCTCTGAACGCGGCACACGCCGCCGACAAGGACAGCCCGCTTTCCTTGACCGCCAACTCTCCGGTCGTTTCTTGTGACGATTGCGAGCAACCGTTGACCCTATACAAAGACACATTGGCTTTCCCGCCAAGCATTCCGTTCCAACTGGTGGAGTACACGTTTGCCGATGTCGGGACTCCGGCCGGCGGTAAGCCTTTTATCATCGATCTAAATGTCGGCTACAACGTTTCCTATCTCGATCAGATATACCTGCCAGTCGCTCTGGCACCGTGTCGTACTGAGCCGTGCAAAGGTCCGGATCCGAGTGCCGTTGGTTATCTAGGAACCGTTCAAGGCGTGAATGATTTTAGAAAGACTCTTACGCAGTTTTTCAATACGGAAGGCTGGCCACGCTATAACGATCTTCTCGATGACGCGCAGCACCCACGGCTTCCCGGGACCTTCAACGTCCTCGTGGATAGGGTAAATGTCGTGGAGAAAAACCAACCCTCTCAGTTCACTGCACCGGGTGTATCCGTAAAGAACTTGATAGATCAATGGCAGATCTGCACGTCCGACGCGGCCAACAAAACCAATTGCCCGCAATATGCGACGTACCAGGAAATCGATAGCTATTTCAAAGCTAATTACGATCTATATAGAGGCGCAAACAGTACGGACTGCCCGCCGTCGGCCGTCTATCCGATCCCTGCGACGCTCACGCCCCTGAACATCATGCCGTACGTCTATGGGTGGGTCCAGTTTAATTCCGGGTGTCCTCCGGCGTTCAATGCTCTCCTCACGTCCCCAGGGCCGAAAAACGTTTTTGACCAGGCATTATTCGATTATGTCCACCTCCTGCAGTACAACTATCGAAGCGCGAAACTAAAACAACAATTTTTTAATCCGTTCGTAGACCTGGTTCATGGTCAGCTCGAGGCAAACGGCTATGCGTTCTCCGTAGATGATGCTGTCAGTTTTCAAAATCATCCTGGCGAGGGGCTTATCATTGCGATCGGCGGGGCGACTGGACTGCCCAACGGGCAGCCGGTTGTGCCACCTCCGGACTTCACGACGGATTTCGTGGTGAGTTTGGGAGACTCGAAAGCTCAAAACAGGCCATTATGGAAAAGTTATGGGATCTGCAAAGACAACGCGGATACGGACTTCCCACCCCTGCCGCCAAACGCTAAGGTAGATACCCCACAAATCATCGTCGATACCGCTGCGTATCAGATTTCCCCTACACAGCCTTGCACGATAACCATAACCGATGCCAGCAACAGCAAATATCGAGTCACGATCCTTATGCCGGTACCCTGGCCATCGCATTCTGGGGCGGGTTTCGACACTCAGGTTATGACGTGCGTTAACAAGAATGACGGCTGGTGTACTAATATCAACGAGTTGTCGACCCCGGCCCCCAACCCACAATTTGTTCTCTTCACACCGCCACCGCAGGTTCCACCGATGGGTTCCCTGAAGAGGCCAGCAAAGCGTTAATATCCGCTGCTCTGCCGAGTTTCGATCGATTGCGCAGACCGGGGTCAACGTCGCTAGGGATCAAATCTTGACTCAGCTGCTGAGATCCTGAACCACTTTTTAATAATCGAACCAACGTAGAAGGCTAGAGGGTCAAATCTTGACTTAAGTACTTCCTCGTGAAATCCTGAAACCACTTTCAGATCTTCGGTTCAGTCTCGATCTTTTCGCGGATCGCTCTGCGATCACGGCTCACCAAACCCTCATCCAAACCTCCAAATCGCTCGGCGATCATCCGCTGCTTAAGCCCGCAGTGTTGATGCAATAGCTCCATCACTAGCGCTCGTTCCTGCCAAATGCTAAGCGTTAGCCTGGTTCAGTCATGAAGGATTATATAACCGAGGAACTGTCCATCGAGGGACGCGATGGTCCTTGTTACCCACGCCGACAAGCCCTATTTTTCTAAGCAGACGATGTCGTGCGCCAGGTTATGACGGGCGCTTCCACTGGAAGCCGGAATCGTCCACTGTTTCTCAAGCCCTTCGTCGACGCCAGGGTTATCTTGACGTTATATAGTGAATTCACTATATTATGTCTAAGTGATTGACGAGTCGTCACCTAAACCTCTGATCTGGATTGGATCAAGCCGCAAGGATATGCGGGAATTTCCGGAGGATGTACAGCATCGCATGGGATATGCCCTGTGGATCGCGCAGATCGGCGGCAAACATCGTGATGCAAAGGCATTAAGCGGCTTTGGTGGAGCGGGGGTGCTGGAGATCATTGAAGACTATCGAGGCGATACGTTCCGCGCCGTATACACTTTGAAATATGCAGATGCCGTGTTTATGCTGCACACCTTTCAAAAGAAATCGAAAACCGGGCGCGAAACACCGCGCCGGGATATCGAGTTAATCAAGCAACGACTGCGCGAAGCGGAACGGATTGCAAAGGAGATGATGGCATGAACTACAAGCGCTACGAAAAAAGCAGTGGAAATGTCTTTAAGGACCTCGAGCTACCCGATTCGGAGGAACATCTCGTTAAGGCGAAACTCGTTTGGAAGATCGATGGGATCATGAAAGAACGTGGACTCAAACAAGTCGAAGTGGCCGCGTTGTTGGGTATCCGGCAGCCCGATGTTTCAAAGATGCTGCGCGGGGAATTTCGGCAATTCTCGGTGGAACGCTTGTTGCGGTTCCTGGTGGCGCTCGGTCAAGATGTGGAAATCGTAGTTAAGCCGCATCAGGGGAAAAGAGAGGGCGCCACTCTGCATGTCTCGTGATCCACACCGTACCGTCTTTCATGCCGAGCAAGAGTCACTTTGGGTTTCAGATCATGAATCAGTGACCACCAAGAGAACAATATTGGCTAAGCGAAGTTGTTAAAGTGAAAAGGTGGGTCATCTAGAGGATCTTTCATCGTAGCACTTTCGAATCTTCGGTTCGTTCTCGATCTTTTCCCGGATCGCGCTGTGATCCCGGCTCAGCAATCCTCATCCAAACCTCCAAACCGCTCGGTGATCATGCGCTGCTCAAGCCCGCTGTATCGATGCAACAACTCCATCACATGCGCTCGTTCCTTTCGATGCCCCCCGTTTCCTGTTGAATTCTGCTTCACTTAGATGAAGATTCCGCTGCTTGCTTGATTAGCGCTTAGGATTCGATACGATGTTGATCTTTAGCGCTGCTCCTTCCCTCACTCACTGCAATCGTATGGGTCATCAATTCGCGCGTATACGAAGGGTTCAGATTGCTGCGAGTATTTGATTTCCACTGGTTGATGACTATAATTGTGGTCAATGGCGCGGCGATCCACATTTGCGATCAGCTATGCGCCAGAGACGTACAAACATTTGGATTGGATCGAGCTTAAATATCACCGTTTGGTCGCGACGACCATCGAGGAGCAGCTTTCCCACACGGCTACGACGGAGACTAGAAACCGCAAACCGCTTGAAGAGCCGGCCTCGTTCGGCGCGACCTGGGAATTGCGTTTTGGGCCGAACAACTCGTTTCGTGTTTTTTACGACGTGAATCATGAGGAAAAGACTGTCTCTGTCTTGGCGATCGGCGTGAAAGAAGGCAATCGGCTATTTATCGGCGGACAGGAGTTTGAATTATGAAGATCGCAGCGCTCGCGGACGTGAAAGCCCATCTCAGTGCTTATGTAGACGAATGCAAGAACGAGGGCCCGGTCATTATTACGCGCAACGGCAAGGCCGCCGCGGTATTGCTGGCGCCTAAGGATAATGACGATTTGGAACGGCTGATGCTAACCCACTCGCGCCGGTTCCAGTCTTTGCTTACTAAATCACGAAGAAGCATTAAAGCAGGGAAAGGCGTGTCACACGACGAATTCTGGAAGACTGTCGCCCGGCGTCATCAAGCCAAACGCCCTTCGCAAGTCCGAAAAAAAACTAAATTGGATTCGTAAATCCGTCAAATAGGTTCACGTTCCTCTTTTCCTCTTCCCCGTTCAGCTATCGATGTTCCATATTTCCGGAATTCCGGAAACGTGGTAGAGAAGGCGTGGAAGATGATAGCTATATAGGTGGGGTACACGCCTCATAACGAGCTGTCGTCCGCAACTCGCCCATCACTGGTCGTAGTGGCTCAGTGCGCGCTTTTCCTTTCCCAGGTATTCGCTCTGGCCGCTCCCGTGTTCAATTTCTTGTTGCAGTCACCACACCTGCTCGGTTATGTTCCCAAACGTTTTCGGATTCAACTGTGGAGTTGAATTCCTCTTTACATCTTTGGAGGAAAATCACATGGCAGATTTATTCCGGTTATCGGCGAGTGAAGCCGGGGCAC
>Ga0105347_1001215_pt1 | contig 11314 bp, 9 predicted proteins | sample EasRivMeERMLT890_FD_89677 | JGI IMG/M metagenome (GOLD analysis project Ga0105347, IMG submission 89677) | Soil microbial communities from meander-bound floodplain in the East River, Colorado, USA - East River MetaG ERMLT890 | ecosystem: Environmental > Terrestrial > Soil > Floodplain | place...
CACCAGGAGCGCGGATTCCAGCGGCAGGCCCAGGCGGGTGAAGTAAAACCCAAACGTCGCTTCGCGAACGCCGAATCCATTCATCGAGACCGGCAGCATCTGCACGATGAACGAGATCGGGACCACGAGCGCGAGCTCGGCAAAGCCGACCGGGATGAGCATGCTGCGGGCGATCGCGAGGTAGAACGCCACGAGCACGGCCTGCACGACGATCGCGCCGGCGAAGCACGTCGCCAAGGCGGCCGGTGTCTCACGAAAGCGAGTGAGCGAATCCGTCAGTCGGGCCAGGCGCAGGTCAATCCATTCCGCATGGAGGACCCGCAGCGGCTGCAGCAGCCGCGTGAAGGCCTCCGGGGTCAACAGCGCGGGCGCCGCGAGTATAGTCGCGACGGCAAAGCCCAGCCATAAGAGCGGTGGGCTGACTGGGCCGAGATCGACCGGATGAAATCGCGCGGTCAGCGTTGCCCCGATGGCGGCGATAAGGACGAGCCCGAGCAGCCCCATCCCGCGATCGATGAGCACGACCGTCGCGGCGCGCGTGCGCGATCCGGCGGCCGGCGCCGTGTCCGCAATGCGGATGACGTCGCCACCGATGTTGCTCGGCAGGAAGTTGTTGAAGAACGTCGCAACGAAGAAAGACGACGTGAGGCGGCGGAGCGGGAAGTGCAGGCCCTGGGCGTCGAGAAGGACACCCCAGCGCCAGGCGCTCACGCCAATCATCAGGAAATACAGCGCGAGGGCCGACGCCAGCCACGGAATCGATGCCGACCGCGCCAGTTGCCACAAGCGGGCGGCGTCGACGCGCGAGAAGAGGTAGGCGAGGAGCGCCAGGCTGACGCCTGCTTTCAGCACGGTAAACAGCAGGCGACGCGGCGGCGGGGTCACGCCCCTCAGCATACCTTAACTCGCGCAGATTGCGAGACTTACGTTGACCTGGTGAAAGCAAGTCTCGTACAATTCCAAGGACTCGCCCCTGATGAAAATTCTCATGATCGCTCCGGAGCCGTTCTTCGAGCCCCGGGGAACGCCGTTCAGCGAGTACCACCGCATTCGCGCCATGCTCGAGCTGGGTCACACCGTCGACCTCGTGACCTACCCGTTCGGCCAGGACATCTCACTGCCGGGGCTCCGGTTGTTCCGGTGTCTGCGTCCGCCGTTTGTCCACGACGTCCGGATTGGTCCATCGCTCGCCAAGATACCTCTCGACGCGGCGATTGCCCTGACGACGATCCGGCGCGCGCTCGGCGAGCGCTACGATGCCGTGCACTCGCACGAGGAAGGCAGCTTCATCGGAATTGTTGTCGCCGGGCTGCTCGGGATCCCTCACCTCTACGACATGCACTCGAGCCTGCCGCAGCAGCTCGGCAACTTCGCCTTCTCGAAGTCGCGGCTCCTCAAAGGCGCGTTCTCGTGGATGGAACGGCTGGTGATCCGGCGCTCCAAGGTCGTGATCGTGATTTGCCCTCAGCTCGAAAAGACCGTGCGCGGCATCGATCGCGACGTGCCGACCGTCCTCATCGAGAACGCTCCCGGCTCGGGTGAGACGCCGCGCGAAGGGTCCGGGGCGCGCGTGCGCACGGCGCTCGGCCTGGCCGCCGATACGCCGATCGTGCTCTACACCGGCACCTTCGAGGCGTACCAGGGACTCGACCTCTTGTTTGCGGCCGCCCGCGTCGTCGCCGCCGCCCGCCCGGACGTGCGCTTCGTGCTTGCCGGCGGACGTCCGGAACAGATCGCGCAGGCGAAGGCGCAGGCGCGGGCCGAGGGCGTGGCCGGTAGTGTCGTGTTCGCCGGGCAGCGGCCCGCCGAAGAGATCCCCGAATACCTCGATGCCGCCGACGTGCTGGTCTCGCCGCGCAGCCCCGGCACCAACACGCCGCTCAAAATCTATCAATACCTGCGCTCGGGCCGTCCAATCGTCGCCACGCGGCTCCTCACGCATACGCAGGTGCTCGACGACGAGGTGTCGTTCCTGACCGAGGCGACGCCGGAAGGGTTTGCCGCCGGGATCCTCGACGCCATCGGCGATCGTGCGCGTGCGCATGACGTCGGCGCGCAGGCGAAACGGCTCGCCGAAACCAAATACAGCTACGAGGCCTACTTGAACCGGACGCGGCAGGCGTGCGGCTACCTCGCAGGCGGGCAGCCGGCGCGCATCGCAGGGGACGTCGTGTGACGACCGCCCGCGCCAAGCCCACCGACCCGGATCATTACAGCTATTCGGTCTACGCCGATCCGGCGATGGCCGAGTCGTTCGACGCCATGCGGTTCGGCGGCCCGATCGGCCGCCTGGTGGGCGAATCGCAGGAGCGCGTGATCGCCGCGTTTCTCGCGCCGATCGCCGGCCGGCGCATCCTCGATGTTGGCACCGGCACCGGGCGCGCGGCGATTGCCCTCGCCCTCAAGGGCGCGGCCGTCACCGGCGTGGACGCGTCGGAGGAGATGCTGACCGTGGCGCGCCGCCGCGCCGCCGATGCGCATGCGACGGTGACGTTCGACCGCGGCGACGCGCACCAGCTGACGTTTGGCGACAAATCGTTCGACGCCGTGGTGTGCCTGCGGGTGCTGATGCACACGCCGGGCTGGCGCGAGTCGCTCACCGAGCTCTGCCGGGTGGCGGGCGAACGCGTGGTGTTCGACTATCCCGCGCTCGCCAGCGCCGCCGCGATTCAGGCGGTCGCCCGCCACGCGGCACATGCCGTCGGGGCGCGCGTCGAGGCGTATCGCGTCTTCAGCGATCGCTCGGTCGAGGACGTGCTCGAGCGCGCCGGGTTCCTGGTCGTCGAACGCCATCGCCAGTTCGTCCTGCCGATCGCGCTGCACAAACGTCTCGGATCGGTTGCCGCCACCGAGCGGATCGAGGGCGCTCTTGCCCGGCTCGGGCTGCGGCGCCTCGTCGGCTCACCGGTGACCCTCGTGGCGGAGCGTTGCGCGTCCTAGTCACGGGCGCGACCGGGTTCGCCGGGGGCCATCTGGCGCGTGCGCTGGTTGGCCGGGGTGAGCGCGTGCGGGCGCTCGTGCGCGACGAGTCCCGGGCGCGCGCGCTCGCCGAAAGCGGCGTGACTCTCGTCACGGGCGACCTGGCCGACGCGGCCTCGCTCGACCGGGCGACTCAGGACGTCGACGTCGTCTACAACATCGCGGCGCTCTATCGCGAGGCCGGCTTGCCGGACCAGACCTACCGCGCGGTCAACGCCGGCAGCGTGCGGACCCTCATCGAGGCCGCGGCAACGAACGGCGTGCGACGGGTCGTGCACTGCAGCACCGTCGGCGTGCACGGCGACGTCGAGCACCCGCCGGCGAATGAAGATGCGCCGCTCAGGCCCGGGGACATCTATCAGCGCACGAAGGTCGAGGGGGAAGAGATCGCACGGCAGGCGTCCGCGCGGACCGGGGTCGAGGTGGTAATCGCGCGGCCCACCGGCATCTACGGTCCCGGCGACCGCCGGCTGCTGAAGCTGTTTCGCGGCGTCGCGCGCCGGCGGTTCGTCATTCTCGGATCGGGCCGGATTTACTATCACCTCACATATATCGACGATCTCGTCGAAGGTTTCCGTCTCTGCGGCACGGTGCCGGCCGCCGCGGGGCGCACCTATATTCTGGCCGGTGGGGAAGTCACGACGCTCGCCGAGCTCGTCGCGCGCATCGCCTCGGTGGCCGGCGTCCGGCCGATCTCGTGGCACCTGCCGGTATGGCCCTTCTGGCTGGCCGGTGCGATGTGCGAAGCGATCTGCGCGCCGTTCAAGATCTCGCCGCCGCTCTATCGCCGGCGGGTCGATTTCTTCACCAAGAGCCGCGCCTTCGACATCACGCGGGCGCGGCAGGAGCTGGGATATGCGCCGGCGGTGGGGCTGACGGACGGCATCACCCGTACGCTCGACTGGTACAGACGCGAGGGCTGGATCTGATGACCGAGATTCCCCGGGCGCAGGATCAGCTGTTCGACGGGCGATCGTCGGCGCGGGAGAAGTACGCGCGCCTGGTCGTCGGCCGGCCCGGTCTCGGCGCGCTGCTGAAGCACGAGGCGGTGGTGATGTGCTCGCAGCACGTGCCCGGCGCGCTCGGGTTCGCGCTGCGCAAGCTCCTCTATCCGGCGCTCCTCGGCGCGTGCGGCCGGAACGTCGTCTTCGGACAGAACGTCGTCCTGCGCCACCCGCACAAGATCCGCATCGGCGACAACGTGGTCGTCGACGACAACTGCCTCGTCGACGCGAAGGGCGACAGCAATCACGGCATCACGATTGGCAGCGGCGTGTTCATCGGGCGGAACACCATCCTCTCGTGCAAGAACGGGGATATCGAGATCGAGGATGGCGCCAACATCGGCTTCAACTGCGAGCTCTTCTCGGCTAGCCGCGTGCGCGTCGGCAAAGACACCTTGATCGCCGCCTACAGCTACCTCATCGGCGGTGACCACGACGCGAAGGACCCGTCGGCCCCGGTGCTCTCGCAGGGCCGCTCGTCGGCCGGCGTCTCGGTCGGCGCCGGCGCGTGGCTCGGCGCGGGCGCCAAGATCCTCGACGGCGTCACGATTGGCGACGGCGCGGTCGTCGGGGCCGGCGCCGTGGTTCGTGACGCGGTGCCGCCGCGGGCGATTGCGGTCGGCGTGCCCGCGCGGGTCGTCGGCACGCGCGACGAGGTTGCCAGCCGGTGAGCGAGCGCGGCGGCGGCACGGCCAGAAAACTCAACGTCCTGCAGGTGTGCGATCACCTCGGGTGGGAAGGCTCGCGCATGCACGGCGTGAAGCGTCTCTTCGCCTGGATGATTCCCCGCTTCGATCGCGCGCGCTACAACGTCTCGCTCGTCAGCCTGCGCAAGAAGGATCTGTCGGAGGAAACCCTCGATTCGTTCGGCGTCGACATCACCTATCTCCACAAGTCGAAGTTCGATCCGGCGACCCTCACGGAGCTCCTCAAGGTCATCGATCGCAAGCAGATCGACATCCTCCACCTGCATGGTTATGGCGCGACGACGTTTGGCCGCGTGGCCGGCGGGATGCGGCGCATTCCGACCATCCTCCATGAGCACGCGAACCTGACCGACACGCCCTGGTTCCAGAAAATCGCCGACGCGTGCCTGGAGCCGCTGACCGACATCGCGATCGCCGTCTCGGCCAGCACGGCCGAGTTCGTCGTCAAGGCACGCAGGATCCCCGCCGAGAAGGTGAAGATCGTCTACCTCGGCGTGCCGCTCGAGGAGTTCAGCCGTTCCCGCAGTCGCGAAGAGATCGCGGCGGCGCGAGCGGAGCTCGGGATCGCATCTGACGAGTTCGCGGCCGGCACGGTCACGCGGCTGCACGAGTCGAAGGGCAACTCGTATCTCGTCGACGCGGCCCGGCTGGTCGTGAACGATCGGCCGCGGGCGAAGTTCTTCATCGTCGGCGAGGGGCCGCTGCGCCAACCGCTCGAGCAGCAGGCGCGCGCGCTTGGGCTCGGCGACCGCTTCGTGTTCGCGGGGTTCGCCCGCGACGTCGCGCGCGTCGTCTCGGCGTTCGACGTCAGCGTGTTCCCCTCGCTCTGGGAGGGGACGCCGCTGACGGTGTTCGAGGCGCTGGCGATGGGGCAGCCGATCGTCGCGACCGACGCCGACGGCCTGCTCGACGTCCTGACCGACGATCGCGACGCGCTCATCGTGCCGAAGCGCAATCCCGAAGCGCTGGCGCGGGCGATCGTGCGGCTGAGGGACGAGCCGGAGACGCGGGCCCGTCTGGGCGCCGGGGCGCGCGTCAGCGGCCAGCAGTACGACATCGCGGCCTTCGTGCGCAAGATGGAGCGGCTTTACGACTTGCTCCACCGGGTGTCGCGCGCGACGCATCGGAAGGGCGCCGTGCAATCGGATTTGTCGTTTCTCGACACCGCGCGCGGCGTCGGCCTCGGCGGAAAGGCGCCGGCGTGACGCGCGAGCCGTCGGGGAGCTTCGTGCGGGGCGCACCCGGGACGGCGCCGTTGCGTCCGGCGAGTTATCGGCCCGGCGCGGTGCTCGCGTTGGTGCTCTTCTGCGTCTACGGCGGCTTGGCGGTCTCCGTCGACTTCCCGCGCGCGGCGATCGGGTTCCAGAACGACGAGGCGACGTACTACATGATGGGGTACAGCCTGGCGCTCGACGGCGACCTCACGTACCGCCGCGAGGACCTCATGCGCGTGTGGCGCGAGTTTCCCACCGGGCCGGCCGGCGTCTTCATCAAGCGCGGCCGCGACGTGACGGACTGGGGCTTCATGCGCCGGCCGCCGTTTGTCTGGACCACGAGCGTCCCGGACCCCGATCCCTCGCGTTACTACTACGGTAAGTCCTTCATCTACTCCGCGTTTGCCGCGCCGTTCGTTCGCGTACTCGGGACGAACGGCTTCCTGTTGTTCCATGCCGTGCTCCTCGCATTGGTGGCCTGGTGCAGCTACGTGTTCCTGCTGGCGCGGATGCCCGCGTCCCTCGCCGCGACGCTGACGGGCGGTTTTCTGATGGCGTCGGTCGTGCCGGTGTATTTCGTGTGGATTGCGCCCGAGCTCTTCATCTTCGCGCTCGGCCTGCTGGCGTACTTCTGCTGGCTCTACAGGCAGGTCGCGACGCCCGAGCAAGCGCCGTGGGGCATGCGCTGGCTGTTCGGGGCGAAGGGGGACGTCGCGGCCGCCATCCTTCTCGGGCTGGCCAGCTTCTCGAAGATCACCAACGCGTTGTTGTTTCCTCCGATCGTCGCGTGGCAGGTATGGCGCCGCGAATGGCGCCAGGCGATCCTGAGCACGCTGGCGTTCGGCGCGGTCACCCTCGGGCTCTATGGCATCAACATGGCGATCTCGGGCGAATGGAACTACCAGGGCGGCGAGGACCGCAGCGCCTTCGTGCACGAGTTTCCGCTCCAGACCGCGAATTCGGGCTTCGGCGTCGGCGTGGAGAAAGAGACGAACAAGGCGCTGTGGGACATCATCTTCGACCGGCGGGTCTTCGGCACCAATCTGGCGCACAACCTCGCGTATTTCTTCGTCGGCCGCTATTCGGGCCTGCTGCCGTACTTCTTTCCGGCGGTTTTCGCGCTGGCAGCGTTTGTTGTGAGTCTGCGGCGCCGACCGGCGTGGCAGTTCTTCGTCGTAGCCGCGGTGCTCGGACAGATGCTGACCTTCGTCGTCGGCACGCCCTATACCTTTCATGGTGGCGGCGGCTCGATCGGCAACCGCTATTTCATGAGCGCCTACGGCCTGCTCCTGTTCGTACTGCCGGTCCTGCCGCGCCTGTGGATGGCGCTCCTGCCCTGGGCGGTGGGCGCGCTCTTCACCGCCCCGCTCGTGCTGAACCCGTTCTATGCCTCGTTCTACCCGGGCCGCTACGCGCAGCACGGGCCCTGGCGCTGGCTGCCCGTCGAGCTGACGCTCGTCTACGACTGGCCGATCAACACCGACGAATCGCGCGTTCGCGTGTGGTTCGGCGACTACGAAGGCCGCAAGGGCCCCGGCTTTCAGATCTACTTCTTCGACGACAACGCCTATCCGCCTGAGGGTGACAAGACTTTTTGGGTCAAGGGCGAGTCGCGGGCCGAGTTCCTGATCAAGACCGATCGCGCGATGTCGCAGGCCGTCGTGACGCTGACGGCCGGCCCCATCGCCACCGACGTCGTCGTGACGGTCGGCCGGCGAACGCAACAGGTGTCCCTCAAGGCCGGGGAGCGACAGCGGATCGTCTTCCGGCTGGATCCCGGGTTCCCCTATCAGGCCACGTGGCCGGTGTGGAAGGCATCGGTGTCGAGCAGCCGCGGGTTCGTGCCCATTTTTTACGAGGCCGGATCTGCTGACGCCCGCTATCTCGGCGTGCACGTCGATCCGATGCTGATCGAGTGATGGCTGCACTGCTGACTGAACGGGGCGCGCCCAGGGCGACCATGGCTCGCATGAGCCGCATTGCGGTCGTGACCTCGAGTCCGCCGATGGTGGAGGGCGGCCACATGGTGATCGCACGGTCGCTCGTCCAGGCGCTGCGCGCGGCCGGTCACGAGGCCGAAGTCGTCGTCACGCCGCAGAACCGCTTCGGACGCCAGGCGTCGGCGTATCTCGCGACCTGGCTCACCGATGTCGGCTCGAGCGGTGGCCAGCGGATCGATCAGGTCATCAGCCTGCGTTATCCGAGCTACGCCGTGCGCCATCCGCGTCACGTGTGCTGGCTGAATCACACGATGCGCGAGTACTACGACCTGTGGCCGAGATTCGAAGCCGGGCTCAGCCCCCAGGGACGCATCAAAGAGAGCGTCAGGCGCCGCCTGATCCACGCCGCGGACCGGTATCTTCTGACGCGCAACGTCTCCCGCCTTTTCGTTCAGTCGCGCACGATTCAGCAGCGGCTGGCGATGTGGCCCGAGCTGAAATCGACCGTGCTGTATCCGCCGCCGCCGCCGCGCGACTATCGCTGCGACGGTTACGGCGATTATATCTTCATGGTGTCGCGCCTGACGCCGCTCAAGCGCGCCGACCTGCTCGTGCGCGCGCTCGCGACTCCCGACGCGTCGGGCGTTCGCGCCGTGATTGCCGGCGACGGCGACGATCGTGCCCGTCTGGTCGAGCTCGCCCGCGAGCTCCGTGTCTCAGACCGTGTAACCTTCACGGGCGTCCTAACAGACGGGCAACTGATCGATCATCTCGCGCAGTGCCGCGCGGTCTGTTTTCCACCGGTCGAGGAAGACTACGGGTTCGTGACCGCCGAAGCGTTCGCCTCGGCCAAGGCCGTGCTGACGTGTCACGACAGCGGCGGACCAGTCGAGCTCGTCGAGGATGGCGTCACGGGCTTGGTCTGCGAGCCGTCCCCCGAGGCGCTCGGCCGCGCCCTCGCGCGGGTGATGATCGATCGCCCCTTGGCCGAAACGATGGGACGAGCGGCGCTGCAGTCAGCCGCGCGCCTGAGGTGGGCCGACGCGGTGTCGGCGCTGACCGCGATAGACTAGGTTATTCGCAGTCACCGCCAAGAGCCTTTCACCGCCGAGAGCGCAGAGCCAGAGTTGTCTTTTCTGCGTTCTCGGCGGCCTCAGCGGTCAAGGGCTTTTGGCGGCTCACAGGGGTTAGGGTTGAACACCGATGTCCTACGCAACGCCGCTCGAGGCCAGGATCGCCAAGAAGGTGACCAAGGCCATCGTCGACTACAACCTGATCGAGGACGGCGATCGGGTGATGGTTGGTCTCTCCGGCGGTAAGGACAGCTGGGCGCTGATGCAGATCCTCGACGTGCTGCGTCAGCGCGCGCCGATCGCGTTCTCGCTCGTCGCCGTCACCGTCGACTCGGGCTATGACGGCTACCGCCACGATCTCATTTCGAAGACGTGCGAGGCCCGCGGCTGGGAATACAGGATCGTCCACACCGAGATCGGCGAGACCATCGAGGAGCTGCTGGCCGACGACAACGCGACGCCCTGCTCGCTCTGTGCGCGCTTCCGGCGCGGCGTCCTCTACCGGCTCGCGACCGAGCTCGGCGCGTCCAAGATCGCGCTCGGCCACCACCTCGACGACTTCATCGAGACGTTGCTCCTCAACCTCTTCTTCGCCGGTGCGCTCAAGGCGATGCCGGCCCGGCTCGTCTCCGACAACAGCGAGCACGTCGTCATCCGGCCGCTCGTCGGCGTCACCGAGGCCGAGGCCCGCAATTACGCCAAGGCGTCTGAGCTCCCGATCGTCGGCTGTTGCTGCCCGGCCTGCGGCGACCTGAGCCTGCAGCGGCAGCGCATGAAGCGGCTCATCGCCGAGCTCGAAGTGGAGCACCCCGACATCAAGAACTCGATGATCCGCGCGCTCGCCAATGTCGGCCCGCGTCACCTGCTCGATCGCCGCCTGCATCCCGTGGCCGAACAAACCCGCCTCGTGGCCGATCGCCCCGATGATGGGGCGGTGCCGCTGCAGATGCTCAGGCGCTGATCACCGCGCATGTGTCCCCGGGAGACGATGAAGCAGGCCTTCGCTCAGTCGCTGCTCGTACTGACCCTCGCGGCGCCGGTCGCTGCCCAGCAACGCCCGCTCGTGACCGAGGATCCCGAAACTGTCGGGACCGGCAACATCCTCGTCGAAGCCGGCTTCGATGCCCAGCAAGATGTCGTGTATCCGGCCTCCGGCCTCACGGGAGACCTCTTGCGCCTGCCGACGGTCGGCGTCAGCTTCGGCTTCAGCTCGATCCTCGAGCTGCAGGTCGACGGCGGGTTCTACAACCGTTTGAACATCACGGCGATTGAACCGGCGCCGCTCTCGGACAAGCTGGAGCTCACCGGCGACCGGACGACCGACTTCGAGGACATCGTCGTCGCCACGAAGATCCGCGTCGTCTCCGAAGGGCCGGGCCGGCCGTCGTTCGGCATCCGGCTGGCCACCAAGCTCCCGACGGCCGGCAACGAGAGCGGTCTGGGGCTCGACACCATGGACTTCTCGCTCGTCGGCCTGTTTGGCAAGACCGTCCGGTCAGTGCGCATCGTCGGCAACTTCGGCCTGGGCATCCTCTCGGATCCGATCGAGGGCGACCGCCAGAACGACGTTCTCCTCTACGGCTTCTCGTTCGCCCGCGCGCTCACTCAGGGACTCGAGCTGGTGGGGGAGGTCAACGGCCGGTTCAACACGCGCGAAGAGCGCATCCCACCGGGAACCGAAACACGGTCGGCGATTCGGACGGGACTGCGCTTCACCCAGGGTACCGTCCGCGTCGATGGCGGCTTCATCTTCGGCTTGACGTCACGGGATCCGAGCTTCGGCTTCACGGCCGGCGTGACCTACGTGTTCAAGGGGTTCACGCTGCCGTAGGCCGGGACGGAGAGTACGGAGGGCACGGAGTCCGACACGAAGGACCGAAGACGCACGGAGACGCACGAAGGACCGGTCGCTGTCCGCCGACGCGCGCGACAGCCTTCGTGCGTCGTCGTGGCCTTCGGTCCTTCGTGTCGAACTCCGTGCCCTCCGTCCCTCCCCTGAGCCTTCGGCTACGCAATCGTGTAGAACTGCTTCACCGCGGCGATCTCTTCGTCCGTCCGATCCGCGCTCCACTCGAGCTCACGCGCGACGATCGCCGCGCACGCGTCGAGCGCGGCCGCCTCGGGCGGTCCCGCCGCCCCAAAACCGGTTCGCCGGATGACCACGTCTGAGAGGCGCACGGCCATCTCCTGCCTGATGACGTGCACGATTTCGGCGCCGAGGGTGGCGATGCCGGGGGCGATCGGTGCGCGCAGGTCGGCGCGCTCGTGCATCAGGTGCACGATGTCCCGGGCGCGTTCGGCGTAGAGGGCGATGAGGTGCCGGATGGTGGCCATCGGCAGCTCGAGGTTGACCGCGCGCGCCGTTTCGATCGCCAGCGCTTCGTGATCGGCGATGCC
>Ga0105347_1001217_pt1 | contig 11302 bp, 8 predicted proteins | sample EasRivMeERMLT890_FD_89677 | JGI IMG/M metagenome (GOLD analysis project Ga0105347, IMG submission 89677) | Soil microbial communities from meander-bound floodplain in the East River, Colorado, USA - East River MetaG ERMLT890 | ecosystem: Environmental > Terrestrial > Soil > Floodplain | place...
ACGGCGCGCGTCAGACTGTCGCCTACCAGCGAAGTGTACCGCACCCGCACACGCGACGACCTTCATGTTGTCTATCGTCGCTCCCGCGTGGGCTCGCAGCCACGCGTGGATCCGCTTTCGCCCGAAGGGCGGAACGTGCGCGCGTTCGGTTACAACAGTCCCTTCGAGGAGGTGGTGATCTCCGAACGCCTGCGGCAGATGGGTGTGCCCACCACCATCGCGCGCGCAGTGTATCGTACGGGTCACACATCGACGTCCGCGGTGCTCACCCCGGATCTCAGCCGGTTCCGGCAGGCGGCAACCCGTGGCGAGGCGGCCGCCGCCTCTGATGAATGCGACCTTCTACCGGGACACGACTACTACACGGTGTGGAGCTGTTTCCGGGGTCTCGGCCTGGGGGTTGGCCAGGAGGCGCTGGAAGGCGTGGACGTCGAGCAGGCCCGCCGCACGGGCCTTCTGACGTCGGCCCAGCATCAATCCATCCTGGAGCGACTGAACCGCACGCTCATGGGGCTGGGGCTGGAGAGTCTCACGATTGCCGACTTTGAGTTGCAAGTGTATCCCGACGCGGAAACGTGCGTCAAGCTCGACGCGGCAGGCCAGGTCATCGCCACGCTCGGCATCGACGCCCTGCGCGCCCTGGACCTGTGCCTGCTCGAACTGGACTCCTACCGGGCCGCCCTCGGGCGGCTGGCGGCGCGCCTGCACGCCGCCGACTGCGAAAAGCTCGACCTGAAGGGCAACCACATCCTGCTGTCCTTGGACGTGGACGGGCACTTCACGCCGGACCGCGAGGGCGAGCCGGCGTTGACGCTCTGCAACTTCGAGTTTGTGCGGGGATTGTACCGGCCCATCCGGTGATCGTCGCCTTGCGCAGGGAGGATCACGACCGGATAGGCGTGTGTTCTCAGAGCGCAGCCAGAATGCTGTCGCGTTGCTCCTTGGTGAATTCTCTTCCGTAGAAGCGCAAGAAGACTTGCCGGCGAACTTCGGACTCCGGAAGCGGGCCACTTTGTAGAATGCCGGCTCGGGCCAGAGCCTTGGCAGTTTGGAACATGGAGCAAGCCATGGCGATCCGTTGTCCGGGTGAAAGCGCCAGAAGCATCCTGCGATACTCGGCGGCCACGACAGGATCGGTGTCGTTCACGTTTTCCTCAGGCTCTCCAAAGCTGCGTGGACTCCGAGAGTGTGAGCCCACTGGTTCAAATATCCAACGTCCAACCGAGGCACGCTGTCCAGCAACAACGTGACGTCGCTTTGCTGCTGGGCCGATGTGCCGTTTCGGGCCCAGGCCAGCTTCGACAGAATCAGGTCTTCAGGTGAGACCACCCACACCGACAGGTCGTCGATTGGAAGGCGACGCCGGCGCTCGAATTCAAGCGTACGGTATGGGTCCTCCTTGCGAATGATGAAGTCGACTTTGGCAATCCAGTTTCGATGAATGACGTTGAACATGGAGCGGTCTGACACTGCGCGCTCCACAGCCTGCATGTCTACGTAACAGTCGGACTCGAACAGGCGGGCCAACGTCCCCGCATCGCCGGTCCCACACTCAATCACGATGTCCACATCGCGCGTCATCCTCGGCTCGGTGTACACAGCCATCGCGATCGAGCCGGTCAGCATATAGGAAAACCCTTCCGCCTCGAGGCGCGACGTCACCAGCTTGATCAACGCCAGCTGTTCATCCATGAGCTTCAACATAGAATCCCCCCCTCGGCCGATCAATCCAAACCCCTGGTCCCGCCGCGTCGACCATCTGATAGTTGCCACTCGTTCGCCTGCCGACATACATAGGGGGTGCCGGAGGAGAGCCGTCTCATTCGTTAGGCCGCCCCACCCCACCCGACTACGATCGAATCAATCCCATGACCACGTTGCCGCCTGAACTCACCCGACTGGCCCAGGAGGCGGGCGTGCTCACGTCGTACCACGACATCTCAGGTCGGGAACAGGTCGCCGGAACCGAAGGGCTCCTGGCCGTGTTGCGTGCACTGGGTCTCGACATCCACTCGCCGGATCAGGCAAGCGCTGTGCTGCGGCATCAACAGGTCGAGCGGTCCCGGCTTCTGGTGGATCCCGTCGTTGTTCATTGGGTGGGCGAGCCCTTTGGCGTAACCCTGCGACTGCCAGGACAACGCTCCAATCAGCTGGTGGAGTTGTCACTGAAACCGGAAGGCGGCGGGGAGAGCTTCACCTATTCGTGGCCCGCGACAGGCCTCCCCAGTGTCGGATCGCTGTCAGCCGACGCAGGCGATGTCCAGCTGAAGAAGGCTCAGCCGCCCTGGTCGTTGCCGCCGGGTTATCACACCCTTGAAGTGTCGGTGGGCGGAGAGCGCTTTTCGGCTCTCGTTGTGTCGGCGCCGCCCAGAGCCAATTCGACATTGAATCGAGCGTGGGGAGTGTTCGCGCCGCTCTTCGCGCTCCGGAGTGCGCGCAACTGGGGCATCGGCGACTTCGGTGATCTCGGGCGTCTCGCGGGTGCGGTCGGCGAGCATGGGGCCGAGCTGGTAGGAACGCTGCCCCTGTACGCCTCCTTTCTTGATGAGCCGTGTGACCCCAGCCCTTACTCGCCGTGCAGCCGCCTCTTCTGGAATGAAGTGTTCATCGACATCGAAGCCGTGCCCGAGTGGGCTGCGTGCGAGGAAGCGCGCACACTGGCCGGATCGACGGCGTTTCAAGGGGACCTGGCGCGTCTCCGGAAGCGCCGCTACGTCGATCACCGGGCCGTGATGCAGCATAAGCGTGCTGTACTTGAACGCATGAGCAAGTCGCTGGCCGTCGGCCTGAACGCTCGCTCCAACGAATTCAAACACGTGCTGGCGGAGGATTCCGGCCTCGTCGACTACTGTCGCTTTCGCGCGGCCATGGAGAAGGCCGGGAATGTCTGGCAAACGTGGCCCGACAAACAGCGATCGGGTACGCTCGGCTCCACGGACTACGATGAATCTCACGTCCTGTACCACGCCTACGTGCAATGGGTGACCCAGTCTCAACTCAAGTCGCTGGTGTCCGACGGCCATCGGGGCGCGCACCTTTATCTCGACCTGCCCCTCGGCGTGCATCCGTCCGGCTACGACGTGTTCAAGCATCAGGACCTGTTCATGCAGGGCGCCTCGGCCGGAGCTCCTCCAGACACGTTCTTCAGCGGTGGGCAGGATTGGGGGTTTCCGCCACTGAATCCGTGGCGCCTCCGCCAGTCGCACTACGGCTACTTCATCCAGGTGCTTCATAACACGTTTCGCTACGCCACGGCCCTGCGCGTGGACCACATCATGGGACTGCATCGCCTGTTCGTGATCCCTCAGGGTGCGAAAGCCACGGAGGGTGTGTACGTACGATTTCCGGCCGAAGAGTTGTACGCTGTATTGCTGCTCGAGGCACACCGCAGCGGCTGCCGATTGCTGGTGGGCGAAGACCTGGGTACCGTGCCCGATGAAGTGCGCCGCGAGATGGACCAACGGGGACTGGCGCGGATGTTCGTATGGCAATACGAACTCGAGCCGAATCACGACAACTCTCCGAAGTCGGTGCCCCCGGGCCAGGTGGCCTCTCTGAACACTCACGACATGCCCACCTTCACGGGGTTCAGCAACAGCACCGATGTGCATGACCGCTTTCGGCTGGGGCTTTTGTCACAGCCGGAGGTGGAGCAGGAAAAGGCGCGCCGGCAGGACTACGTGACCCGCGGGGCGGAGGCCCTCCGCGCCTCGGGCTGGCTTTCCGGCCCAGCCACCTCGCGCTCGCTTTTGTCGGCCTCTCTGGCGTATCTTGCCTCCAGCGCGTCGCGACTGGTCATGGTGAGTCTGGAGGACCTGTGGCTTGAAGCCGATCCTCAGAATGTACCCGGCACCTATCGTGAGCGGCCGAACTGGACGCGCAAAGCAAGGTATCCACTGGAGAAAGGGCTGGAGCAAAACGTCGTGCGCAAAACCCTGAAGCAGATTAACTCGCTGAGAAAGCAGGCTCCGTCCGGTGACTGATTCCAAGCGACGCACGACGGAGCCCCAGGCGACCGTGGATCACGTGAAGCGAAGCGGTTCGGCTCCAGCTGCGCCGGGTTTGCTGAGTCACAGTGTCTCGGATTTTGACCAGTACCTCTTTGGCGAAGGCAACCACTTCCGCCTGTGGGAACGGCTGGGCGCCCATCCCGCTACGCGCGACGGCCACACGGGAACGAACTTTGCTGTGTGGGCCCCGTCGGCACGCTCGGTGTCTGTCATCGGCGATTTCAACGCCTGGGATCCGCGCAAGCACGCTCTCTCGCCCAACGGTTCGTCGGGCATCTGGTCGGCGTTCGTAGCGGGAGTGGAGCCCGGCGCCATTTACAAATACCACGTCGTCGGCAGCGACGGGAGCCATCGCGTGGACAAGGCCGACCCCTTCGCATTTCGCTCGGAAGTTCCGCCGCGCACGGGATCGGTGGTGACGCAGCTCGACTACGAGTGGCACGACAGAGAATGGATGCGACAACGCGGCGACCGACAGAAGCTGACCTCTCCCATCTCAATCTACGAGCTGCACTCGGGCTCCTGGCAGCGCGTTCTGGAGGAGGGGAATCGGTCGCTGTCGTACCGGGAACTGGCTCCACGGCTGATCAAACATGTCCTCGACCTGGGCTTCACCCACGTGGAGTTCACTCCCCTGATGGAGCACCCTTTCTTCGGGTCGTGGGGCTACCAGTCGACGGGCTACTTCGCTCCCAGCGCGCGTTACGGCACACCGCAGGATCTGATGTACCTCATCGATCAGCTCCACCAGGCAGGAATTGGCGTGCTGCTGGACTGGGTGCCGTCGCATTTTCCCAAGGACGAGCACGCCCTGGCATTCTTCGACGGAACGCACCTCTACGAGCACTCCGATCCGCGGCAGGGACACCACCCCGATTGGGACAGCTCCATTTTCAACTATGGCCGCCACGAAGTGAGGAGCTTTCTCATCTCCAGCGCTCTGTACTGGCTGGAGACGTACCACGCCGACGGCCTGCGCGTGGATGCCGTGGCCTCCATGTTGTACCTCGACTACTCACGCCAGGAAGGCGAGTGGATCCCCAACGCGTACGGCGGGCGCGAAAACCTCGACGCGATTTCGTTTCTGCGCAAACTCAACGAAGTGATCTACGCCGAACATCCAGACGTGCAGACGATCGCGGAGGAATCCACGGCCTGGCCCATGGTGTCTCGGCCCACGCACGTGGGGGGGCTGGGGTTCGGGCTGAAGTGGGACATGGGCTGGATGCACGACACTCTGCGCTACATGTCGAAAGATCCGGTACACCGAAAGTATCACCACCAGGATCTCACCTTCCGCATGCTGTACGCGTTCCAGGAGAACTTCGTTTTGCCCCTGTCGCACGACGAAGTGGTGCACGGCAAGGGATCGCTTTTGGGGAAGATGCCAGGCGACGACTGGCAGAAGCTGGCCAACCTCCGGCTCCTGTACGCATTCATGTATGCCAGCACTGGCAAGAAGCTGCTGTTCATGGGCAGCGAACTGGGCACGTGGGACGAATGGCAGCACGATGGGAGCCTCGCCTGGCAGCTGCTCGAATACGACCGCCATCGTGCAGTCCACTCCCTGATCCGCGACCTTAACGCCCTGTACAGGAGGGAGCCCGCCCTTCACGAGCAGGACTGTGAGCCGGATGGCTTTCATTGGCTGGATCCTCACGATGGCCTGCAGAGCTGCCTCTCCTTCCTGCGAAAAGGTAAAGGCGACCAGTGGATCCTGGCCGCGTTCAACTACACGCCCGTCCCTCGCGAAGGGTACCGTGTCGGCGTGCCGCGTCCGGGGTACTGGCGAGAGGTTCTCAACACCGATGCGTCGACCTACGGGGGCAGTGGCCTGGGCAACCAGGGTGGACGCAACACGGAGGAGTGGCCCAGTCATGGTCACGCCCAGTCGCTCACGCTCACGCTTCCACCGCTGGGCGCCACCTTGTTGAAATGGGGATAGCCCTGCCCGCGTTGTCAGCATGAATCGCTACGTCTGCGTGCACGGGCACTTCTACCAGCCGCCGCGCGAAAACCCGTGGCTGGAGCAGGTGGAACGCCAGGATTCAGCGCATCCCTATCACGACTGGAACGCTCGCATCACGGCGGAGTGCTACGGTCCCAACGGCGCCTCGCGCATTCTCGATTCCGAGAACCGCATCAAAGCCATCGTCAACAATTACAGCTCCATCAGCTTCGACTTCGGCCCCACGCTCTTGTCGTGGCTCCAGCGATGTGCCGTGCCCACGTACAATCGAATTCTCCAGGCCGACGCCGAAAGCCGGAAACGATTCGGCGGTCACGGCTCGGCCGTGGCACAGGCCTACAACCACATGATCCTGCCTCTGGCCAACGCGCGCGACAAGGAGACTCAGATCCTCTGGGGGATCGAGGACTTTAGATTCCGCTTCGGACGTGATCCGGAAGGCATGTGGCTGCCTGAAACCGCGTGCGATCTGGACAGCCTGAGTTTGATGGCCCGACACGGCATCCGCTTCACCGTGCTGTCTCCATATCAGGCGCAAAAGATCCGGCCCATCGGTTCGGAGGGGTGGCAGGATGTTTCGGACGGCAGCATCGACCCTTCGCGCGCATACCAACAGCCGCTACCTGACGGGTCACAGATTGCGATTTTCTTCTATGATGGACCGATCTCTCAGGCCATCGCGTTTCAACGGCTGCTGTCCGACGGACGCGGATTTGCGGAGCGCCTGAAGAGCGGGATGTCCAACGTGCGTACCTGGCCCCAGCTCGTGCACGTGGCCACCGACGGCGAGAGCTACGGACACCACCATCAGTTCGGCGACATGGCCCTCGCCTTTGCTCTGGACACTCTCCAGCAGCAAAACGGCATCACGCTCACCAACTACGGCGCCTTTCTGGAGAGTCATCCCCCCACGCATGAGGTGTTGGTTCGCGAGAACTCCTCGTGGAGCTGCCTGCATGGAGTGGAGCGCTGGAGGTCCGACTGTGGCTGCCACTCGGGCGGGCACCCTGAGTGGAAGCAGGCCTGGCGGGCACCTCTGCGCGACGCGTTGGACTGGCTGAGAGATGAGCTGGAAGCCCTCTTCGAAAAGGAAGGTGCGTCGGTGCTGGCCGACCCCTGGCTTGCGCGTGACGAGTACATTCACGTGATCCTCGATCGCAGCGAAGGCAACGTGAATGCGTTCCTCGAGAGACACATGGTGCCCGGAGCATCGGAGACGAACGCCGTTCGTGCGCTCGAACTCCTGGAGATGCAGCGCCATGCCATGCTGATGTATACCAGCTGCGGCTGGTTTTTTGATGAACTCTCGGGCATCGAGACGGTACAGGTGATCCAGTACGCGGGGCGCGCCATCCAGCTTGCGGGATTCCACAGTCAAGCGCCGCTGGAGGCGGAGTTCCTGTCCCGGCTGGAACGGGCACAGAGCAACCTGCCGGAGAAGCGTGACGGCCGCCACATCTACGAGCAGTGGGTCAAGCCGGCTCAGGTCGACCTGGTGAAGGTGGGCTCGCATTTTGCGGTGAGCACGTTGTTCCAGGACTACCAGGAAACAGCGCCGATCTACTGCTACGAGCTTCATCAGGAGGCGCACGAGTCTCACACGGCCGGAACCACTCGACTGTCGCTGGGCAAGGCGCGCGTGCGATCGCTCGTTACCCGGGCGTCGATCCCCATCGAGTATGCGGCCCTCCATCTGGGCGGACACAATCTCGCCGGAGGGGCGCGTGCAGCGCTTGGCGGGGACGCCTATGAACAGCTGCGCGAAGAGGCCAAGAGCACCTTTCAGCACATGGAAATCTCCGGCCTGGTGAAATTCGTAGACCGTCATTTCGGGGCACACACGTTTTCGCTGCGAACGCTCTTCCGGGACGAGCAGCAGAAGTATATCCAGCGTGTACTGTCCGGCGTGCTTGAGAATGCCGAGTTGGCGTACGTTGCAGTGTATCGCAACAGTGCCCCCGTCATGCGTTTCATGGCCGGCATGGGAATCCCTGCTCCGGAGCCTCTGCGCGTGGCCGCGGAGCGAGCGCTCAATCACCTTCTGATGGCCGAGGTGGAGGCCGACAAGCTCAACGTCACGGCCATGCGCCGTCTGTTCGACGACGTTCGGGAGGGGAAGGTCCAGCTGGACGCGGAGCTGCTCACGTACGCCTTCCAGGGCAAGCTGGAACACCTGGCCGAGCGGTGGCATGACGAGCCCTGGAACCTGGATGTCATGCGGCAATTGGTGGACGGCGTGGAACTGTCATCGGCCCTGCCGTTCGAAGTGAACTTGTGGCAGGTGCAGAACCAGTTCGATCAGGTGCGTACGGAGCACTTCACGGAGGCGGAGAAGAAGGCGCACGCCAGGGACAGTGCCGCCACGCGTTGGCTGGAAAACTTCAGAACCCTGGCCGGCCTGCTTCGGATGCGGCTCGACTGAAGTCCGGGCGATGAACCGCCAGATACAACGACGTCACACTCGAATCACCGAATCTTCGGTGCCGAACTCATTCGGGCGATAGTCGTCCGCCTGCCAGGAATTCTCCCAGCGTTCCCCGTCGAGCAGAAAACGAAACCGATACTCCCGACCGGCCGGCAAGGTCAGCGTGGTGCTGAATCCACCGTCCAGCCGCCGCTTCATGGGATGGCTCTGCGTGCTCCAGCTGTTGAATTCACCGCAGAGGGACGCCTTCCTGGCACTCACGTCCGGGGGTAATTCAAACGTGACGCGACACAGCTTCCCGGTCTTCGTGTAGTTCTTCTTCAGCATTTCGCTCATCCGTTTCTTCCCCCGAGTTGCGCGCCAGGACAGGGCGATCCATGCATACCGGCGCAGACAACCCCGGGTGATGTGTCTTCCGGCAGAATAGACCTGTTGTCCTTGGGGCACAAGGGCCCGACTGCGGGAGGATCCTGCAGTGAGGCCTGTAACCTGTTGTTCAGACAGCAGTTGAGGGAGCACGGATGCCTGAGAGGTGAAATTGTGCCGGATTGAAACCCGAATCGATAATCGACCGTATATGTTCTTGGAAAGACGTGATGCTACAGGCAATATGTGCATGAAAGTGAGCGCAGCCAGTATATCATATGGTCAAGTCTGATAAATGCCGGAGATATTATGGATCAAATTGATCGTCAGCTGCTGGACTTGCTTCAACAGAACGCGAAAACCTCATACGCATCCCTGGGAACGCAGGTCGGACTCTCGGTTTCATCGGTCAATGAACGCGTACGAAAACTCCAGGACTCGGGCTACATCAAACAGTTCTCAGCGCTTCTGGATCACGACTCACTCGGTCTTAAGGTCATCGCTTTCGTCGCCGTGCAGATGGATGACGTGAGAGCTGCCCGGCAGTTTGAGACTGCGATCGATGGATTGCCGGAGATTCAAGAGTGCCACTTCGTCACGGGGGAGTACTCCTACCTGCTCAAAGTGGTGTGCCGCGACACCAAACATCTTCAGATGCTCATCCAGGAGCACATCCAGCCCCTCAAGAGCGTGGTCAGAACGAACACCGTCATCGCACTGTCGTCGCCCAAAGTGACCACGGCGCTCTCCACCGCCGAATGAACACGCCACTCGAATTCGCCGAATCGAGGCTGCGAAGTCTTGCCACGCGCAGACCCCGTGTCGAGCTCGTCGTCCGGCTTCTGATGCTGTCGATCAGCCTCATCGTGGCCTGTGTACTCTTGTCGTGCGGACGACGGGAAGCGAGTCTGATTTCCGCCGACTCCAGCTACTCACTTGCCGTGTCCGACACACCTTCGGCCGATACACACCTGGTCGAGTTCCTGCAGGCCCACCGTCACGCCTGGAGCGCTCCGGGCCTGTCCGTCGCGGTGGCACGGGGAGATCAGATCATGTTTTCCGCAGGTGTTGGGTTTTCCGACGTGCTGGGCGCCCGGCCCGCGACGGCGCACACGACGTATCGGATCGCTTCCACGAGCAAAGCCATCACCGCGGTCACGGTGCTGAGCCTGGTGGATCAGGGACTCGTCCGCCTCGATGACGACATCCGCCACTACGTACCCTCGTTCCCGCCAAAGAAATGGCCCATCACGGTGGGGCACGTCCTCAGCCACACATCGGGCATACGTCATTACGCTGAGGGTGAGACGTCACGCAAGCAGACGCATTACGAGACGGTAGCCGAGGCGATCTCGGAATTCAAGGACGACACGCTGCTGTTCCAACCCGGCACGCAGTATGGGTACTCCACGTTCGGCTTCACGCTCCTCCAGGGCGTCGTGGAGTCCGCCTCAGGAATGTCGTTTCGACAGTACCTGAGGGAGCGGGTGTTCGACGTAGCGGGCATGATCGGAAGTGACCTGGAAGTCAAAGGCGAGTCGTATCCGCTGCGTGCGATCGGGTACCGCATGGACGGCGACATGATCGGGCCCGTGGGCTTTGACGACGTCAGCTTCAAGTATGCCGGTGGGGGCATGCTCGCCTCGGCAGAAGATCTGGTGAAGTTCTGCATGGCTCTGGGCCACGGCGACCTGCTCTCCGACAGCCTCACGCGCCGAATGTTCGAGGAGCTACCGATCGAGCCGGGCTCGGGGCTGGCGTGGGGAAGCCGAATCGATTCGCTCTCGGGAACCCGCCGTGTCTGGCATCCGGGACGGTCGAATGGATTCGAGTCGTATCTGCTCTACTATCCGGGCGAAGAGCTGGCTGTGGCTGTACTCACCAACCAGCACTACACCGATCCATGGGCCGATGTGGGAGGGGTGGCACAGGTGATGGCCGATGTCTACTGGCCGGGTCACGATTCGTTGCGAACCCATTTTCCCATCACGCCGGTACCCAGCGCTCTGCGATTGGCCTTCGACTCGGGGGGCGCGGAGTCGGTCCGTGCGACCTGTCAGGAGTACCGCGCCAGCGCGGCCTGGCGGCATTGGGATTTCGAAAGCTCAATCAACCGACTGGGTTATCAGTTACTTGCCGAGGAGCGGACGCAGGAAGCGATTGAGGTGTTTCTGGTGAACGTAGAACTCTTTCCTGAATCCTGGAATTCCTACGACAGCCTGGCGGACGCCTATGCGCAAGAGGGCGACGTCGAAGCCGCCGTGCGTTACTACCAGGAGTCTCTCCGCCTGAACCCGGACAATGAGCAGGGAGCGCGAAAGCTGCACGAACTGAAGCGGTAGTGCGACTCCACCGGACGAATAGCCCGATCCGTGTCGCAACACACGGGCCGGGCCGCGCGCACCGGCGCGCGCGGGTCCAGCGCATTCGGGCAGGATCTAACGGTCGTCCTTGGGGTTGATGATGATGATCGGCATGGAGCCGCCCACGGCGAACTTGCCTCCTTTGTGGCAGAACGCTGAGTAACTGTAG
>Ga0105347_1001220_pt1 | contig 11299 bp, 8 predicted proteins | sample EasRivMeERMLT890_FD_89677 | JGI IMG/M metagenome (GOLD analysis project Ga0105347, IMG submission 89677) | Soil microbial communities from meander-bound floodplain in the East River, Colorado, USA - East River MetaG ERMLT890 | ecosystem: Environmental > Terrestrial > Soil > Floodplain | place...
GCCGCGGCCAGGGCGCCGGTCAGCAATTGGTTGAGCGTCGCGTTGATGTTCTCGCAGGTCCACGTCGTCCGGCCCTCGATGATCGAAGCGCTCCAGTACATGCAGGCAAAGAGCCCAACCAACGCCACGAGACATTGCACAGCGAGGATCGCGGCAATCAGCCAGAAGCAGGCGCGGATCGCGTCGAACGGCGGCCTGTCCATTCATCCCAGCCGCCCCAGGTGTCCAGTGGCCCACAGGATCAGCACAACGATCAGCACGAGGCCGAGTACGCTGATGAGGCCGTTGTTGCCGTAGCTGCGATAGCCGTACCAGCCACCGCCGCCGAGCAGCAGGACCACCAGGATGATGATCAGAAGCAGGGTCATGCTCATCCCCGGATCGGCGGGCCGAAGACCTGCCAGCCCAGCAGCACCAGGAGGATGAACAGGATGACGAGGCCGCCAATCGCGCCGTAGGCCCCCATCATGCCCATGTGCCCAAGGACGGCCAGCACCAGCCACACCAACATGATGATCCAGTAGATCAGACCTCGTGTCATGACACCCTCCTATGGTGATCCCCACAAAGTAACTGCGCCGCCGGCCGCCATTGTACCCACATCAAACAACAAACGGACGCCGGTAATACTTCTAGCGGTGTCGTTGAAGCCACTGCCTGAGACGAAAGCGTAATACGCGCCGCCGTCGGTGAAGTAGCTGCATTGCCAGTCGATCCCCTTAACGTGCGCGGGCTCCCTAATGTGATGGATGTTCGCGCTGCCCCGAATGCCAAATGCCGCGTTGTTGTGGACGAGCCAGCCACCCAAATAATAGTTGAGGCAAAATCCGCTGAGATTAGATTGACCAATGGCGCTAGCTGAACCATTCGGGCTGGTATGATAGGTCATGATGTTGCCCGCGAAGTACCGGGTCGTGACGATGACTCCCGCAGCATCGAAGAACCGCACCAAGAAAGCTGCTCCAGTTGTCTGCGGTACGAGGGCGAAATGCAGCTTCAGGTCATTGATGTCCGATGGGATGTTGGCGAAGTCGATGGTGGCCTGACCGGCCGTCGTCACGATGCGACCAAGCCTGCGGAAGCCGAGATACGGCGCTTCGCCAACCGCTACCCAGATCGTGCCATTCCACTGGTAAGTCACACCGTTGGCGAGCGTCGCCTGTTGGCCGATGATGGGAGAGGCGGGGAAGTCGATCATGGCGAGCCCCACACGCTGAACGCGCCGCTGGCGATAGTGATCATGGCATCACCTGATCCGGTGCGCGGTCCAACAGGCACCGCGCGTACCGTAATTTGCGGCACCAGAGAAGAAGTACTGAAACGACAACGTAGTGGAGCCGTTAAAATCAATTATGTCGCTGCCCGACAATGAGCCTTCAAAGTTACCTACCGGCACATTGTAAACAGCCATAGTAGATGGCGCGGCACCAGCCAGAGAAGGGCCAGCCAAAAGTATGCCATTAATGCCAGCAGAACCTACGTTGAACACCCAGTTGACGTGCCAACGACCTGCTGGTGGTGTCCAGGTATTACCGACAAGAGCAGTGCCAGTGTCGTTGTGCGTTTGTGTAATTATCGCGGTGGTAAACGCACCTACTGCCCCAACAGTATTGGTAGCGAAAAGGCATCGAATGTATTTGCCACCATCGACCGTGCCCGGATCACCCGGTGGGCCCTTGATGCCGCCGAGCGGGAAGGCCATGAACGAGACTTGAGTAGCGGCGGATGTTACATGGGCGTAGGCAGTCAGCTCGAAATAGTCCGTGCCGTTCGCGTCGACGATGGCCGACACGCTGGTCTCGCACCGATTGTTCAACGCTGGCGATGTCGAAGTGAAGTTGGCACCGGGAATATCTACGCCGTTCTTACGAAGACCGGATGCAGCGATGATCAGTGACGCGCTGCTGTAGGTTTGCATGTACCCTTGCAAAACATAGCGACCAGCCGGCGGGATATAGCGGCCGTTGACAGTGTTCAGCCAGCCTCCTGCGTTGCCGAGCCCAACCGTGTAGCCGGTGACCACGACCGTTGCGGCGGCGGCGATGCTGGCGAGAGTGCTGTATGCGCAGAAGTCGCCGGTCCCTGGCTGCGTCAGCACCGTCGTCGGATTGGCCGGCACCCACTGCGTCGTGCTGCCGTCGTTGTACCAGATGAACGTCTGGCCGAGCGCGCTGTTGAACCAGAACTGGTTGGCGATGGGCGACGCCGGCGGCGTGTCACCAACCCAGATCGTCGCCGTGGTGTTGCCGATAGGCAGCCAGAACGTGCCGTTCCACTGATAGGTGCCGCCGTTGCTCGGGCTGAACAGCTGGCCGTTGGTCGGTGAGGCGGGGAAGTCGATGGCAGCCATGTCACACCGCCCTGATGATCTTGTTCATGATCATCGTCGGCTGCACGCGGGCAATCGCTACGCTTTGCGACGCGAAGTACATGATCGACGCGCCCGAGAAGGTCAGGCCATAGCCAGGGCCAGTCGCTGTCGAAGTCAGAACGCCACTAGGAAGCTCCGCTGTCGTCAGGTTCTGCGACTGCACGCCACCCACCGAACCGGGAGTTCCGCTGGCTGTCACCACTGTATTAAGCCGGTCGCTACCGCCGCTGTCCGGCCCCGCCGTCACGCGCCCACGCAAATCGGGTACGTTGAAGTTGGCACCGCTGCCACCGAAAGCGTAGAGGATCGCGGCGTGCAAGGCCGGATAAGCAGCAACGGTGTACGACGCCCCGTTGCACAGCAGCCAACCCGGCGGCGCTGCTGCACCGGCAAAGTCCCCAATGAAGCCCGGCGGCGGGCCGCCGGGCGCAGGCACCGGCATCGACGGCACCCACGCCTGTGAGTTTCCATCGTCGTAGTACACGTAGAGCATCGCCAGCGAAGCGTTGAACCACAGCTGGTTGGGTGCCGGGTTCGCGGGCGGCAAGTCGCTGGCGATCACCGTGTCGACCGGGCCGTTGGCCACCGTCCAGATCCCTGGAGGCGTGACGTAGCGATAGGTCACGCCGGTCGCTGGCGTGAACGTCGCGCCGTTGGCAGGAGAAGCGGGGAAGTCGATGGCGGCCATGTCAGGTCTTGATGATTTTGTTCATGATCATGGTCGGCTGTGTGTTCTGGTGCGCTACGCCGCTACCAGAAAACCCGGTCGACACATCTCGGTCAACACCGCCAGCGCCGCCTGACCAACCGAGATAACCGCTCGCGCCGGTCGTGCCTGCTACAACCGACCGGCCAAAATCGTTTCCAGCGTTGGCGTATACGGGCGATGCTGGTGGAGCGTGAAGATGATCGGCACCCGTATGCTGGTGCGAGGCGTTTTCCTGCGCCGCCAGCGAGTGCGTTTGCGCACCGCCCGTTGCACCCAGTGTCGCGCCGTTGATGCCCGAGCCCGCCGTCGTCAACCGCGTTGCCGTCGCCTCCTTGCCCGCCGTCACGCGCCCGCCGAGATCGGGGATGGCGAACGTCGTGCTGCCATCGCCCGCGCCGTAGAGCGTCCCAATGGCAGTGAACAGGTTAGGATAGGTCGTGCGACTGACAAGCTGGCCCTGACACAACAGCCAGCCCGAAGGCGCGGTAGCGCCTGCGAAATCCATGATCGAGCCCGGCGGGATGGTCTGGCTCGACGCGGCAGGCGACGCCGGTACCCACTGCGTCGTCGAGCCGTCGTTGTAGTAGATCATCAACTGGCCGCCGCCAGTCACCGAGTCCGTGTAGAACCACAGCGCGCCGTCGGTCGGCGATACCGGCGCGGTCGTGCCGACGCTGATGCTGGCCCCGCCGCCGCCACCCGCAACCCAGCCACTCGCCGTGCCGTCGGTGTTGACGTAGAAGCCGGTCGCCGCCGTGGCGTCGGAGCGCATGTACCAGGAGCCGCGTGCCGCCGCCTTGTTGGGCAAGCCTGAGCCGTAGTGGATGCCGAAGTTGGCGGTCGACGACATCATGTAACCCGCGCCCAGTGTGCCACCCGCCGGGATCGCGGTCGTGCTCATCATTCGTATAGAATTGCCGGTCTGAATAAGACCAGTTGCACGAGTGATATGAAGCGCCACGGCAAGAGCACCGCCAGCATCATCACGCGGCGATATTTCAAAATCAGAGCCCGCGTTGGCACCGCCCTCTGCCGTGCTGTTCTTTCGGAGCAGCCAGCGCGTTACGCCTCCGGTCAGAAACTCATAGGTGCTCTGGAAGCCTGCATCGGTACGGATTTGAATAGCGCCCGCCGCCGCATCTCCGGTGCGGTCTACGCTCACCGCGCCGCCTTGCGTCGTGATGTTGCCGCCCGTGCTGATAATCGCGCCGCTCATCGTCGCCGTCGTGCCGGTCAGCGCGCCGACGACGTTGAAGGCGCCCGCCGCCTTGATGACCGTCGGGTTGGGGTACGTCCCGCTCAAGTCGCCACCGGCCGTGCCGGATGGTGGCAGGTTGGTCGGATAGGCCGCCGCGTTGATGGTCAGCGTGCCCGCCGTGTCGTTGTAGGCCGTCGTGATGTTGGTGCCGCCGACGACCAGCACGGCGACGCGGTCGTCGACCCGTTCGTCGGTGTAGTACTTGTTGACCGCGCCTTCCGGCACCGCGTCGGTCGATCCAGGCGACGGCGAAATCTCGGTGTAGGACGAGCCACCCCAGCGGTAGGTTTTGTTGGTGTCGAGGGCGACGTAGATGACGCCGGTCGAGCCGGTGACCGGGAACGCCGCGAGGTTGGCGAACTCCAGGACATCATCGACGTAGGCCGGCAGGTAGATCGCCGGCACCTTGGTCGTCGCATCGAGCGGGGCATAGCCGCTGGCTGCGCCCTTCTCGGACTTCAACTGGTAAAGCGCCGCATCGGCCGTCGCGCTGGCATCGACTGCCGCCTTCACGAAGGCCGTGGTGGCGATCTTGGTGGTGTTGTCGCCTGCCGTCGGGGTTGGCGCAGTGACTTCTGTGCCATTCAAGCGAAGTGGTTGAAAAGACGCCCCGCCAGTTAAATCAACACCCTCGATCCGCGCTTCAGTCGCATTGGTTAGAATACGCACGCCTTTTGTCGTGCCAGAGAACAATCCAAGAAACTCACCATCTGCGCCGGTCGACCTGAACTTGGCGCTGCCCGCTGTGCCATTGACGCCGACTGCACCGCTGAACGTCGCCGTCGTGCCGGTCAGCGCACCGCTCAGGGTGACGGCCCCCGTCGAGCGGGTGATCGTCAGTGGCGACGACAAGTACGTCCCAGCGTCGTTGTAGGTGTCGATCCTGAAATCACTACCCGCGTTGGACCCGCCTTCTGCAGTCGTCGTTTTCTGCAACCGCCAACGAATGGTAGCTGCGGTGCGCATGTCGACGGTAGCAAGCTGTCCGGCATCGGAACTCAGATAAAAGGCGGCACCACTTGCATCACCCGTGCGGTCGACCATCATGTAGCCGCCGTTGGTGGTGATGCTGCTGCTGAACGTCGCCGACGTGCCGGTCAGCGGCACGGTCACATCGACAAGGCTGCCGCCAAGTCGCAACGGCTGGAACGAACCAACGCCGGTATTGTCGGTGCCAGAGATCGTCGTGCCCGTCGTGCTGTGGGTGACGATCATCGCCTTGGTCAGACCAGCAACGCGCAAGGCAATACCAGCATCTGTCGTTCGCAACACGGTGACATTGCCGGTCCAGTTGGCGACGGTGCCGTTCAACGTGCCGGTCATCGTGTCGCCGGTCTTGGCGACGTATGGCCAATCGTCGATGGTCTCGGGTGTCGTCGGAATAGTCGGCGGGAACGTGTCCGGTTTGCCGTTGAGGTTTCCCCAATTGACCGCGTCTTCGATGGCGTCGTTCACCCATTCGGTATTGGGGATCGACGAATCGTTGTCGCCGACCGGCGGCGTCGGCACCTGGGGATCGCCCGTGAAGATCGGATTGTGGATCGGTGGCACGCCCTCGATAGAACCGATGACGCTCGGGTTCTCCAGGACCGCATCGACCAGATACGGACTGATGTTGAAGACCAGGGCGCCGTAGCCCGTCGTCGGGTACGGGTTGCCAAAGGCATCGGCAAGCATGACCGGCACACCGCCCTTGCTCACCATCGACACATACTGCCTGAGACCAAGCGGGATGGATTGATTGACCGTTGACGGTGCAATCGTCCTGGAACTGGGCAGAACCGGCTCCACGATCTGCCTGGAGGTCGGCATCACGGGCGCCACGGTTTGACCGGATACTGGCATCACCGGCGCCACGATTGGCCTGGACACTGGCATCACGGGTGCGGGCATCGGCTCATCCAAAGCGCTTGTTGAAGTAGGCAATCAGATCGGCAGCGGTCTTGAAGTTGCTGAGGAACGGATTGCCCGACCGCTCCTGCTCTGTGGTCAGCGAGATGAGTGGCGCGTTGCCCCCGGCCACGATGCTCGGACCTTTGCCATGGCCGAACAGGTGCAGAGCATACAGCTCGCCGCCGGTCGGTTCACGCCCCAATGCCTTGCGCAGGGCGTCGCGGCTGATGTCGGTGTAGGCCTTCATCAGCTTCTGCTGGTCCTCAGGATTGGTGCGCCACTGATCGCTGATCTTGAGATCGGGGAACTGCTTGCGCAGACCCTCGGCCGTGCTCGGCATGAACTGATAGCGCCCGGCCGCGCCCGACGTCTTGTTCACCGCCGTGTCGCTGCCACTCGATTCGAAGGAGCCGACCTTGGCCTCGTAGGTGTCTCCAGGGATCGGCGTACCTTGCAGCACGCCGCCGCCGGGCGTCGTGCCTGGGGCCGGCGCCGTGCCATCGGCCTTCGCCTGGGCGCCGCCTGGGAGAGCGGCTTTCTGCTTCTCCAGGTCGACCGCCTCCTTGCGCAGCCGCTCGGCTTCCTCCTTGCGCGCGGTCTCCTCCTGGCGGCGCTTCTGCTCGAACGGCGCGTTCCACAGATTGGCGATGCTGCCCATGACGCCGCCGCCGGTCGTGCCGTCCGCGGCCTTGCTCGTGCCACTGCTCGGCAGCGTCGGCAGCATCGGCTTGAGCGGATCGGCGAACACCGCCTTGCTGGCGCTGAGCTTGACAGGATTGGTGACGCTGACCGGCGTGAAGTAGCTTCGCCGCACGCGCCCGACTGCGGGATTGGCCGCCAGGGCGTCGTCTTCCATGACCTCGCCGCCATCGGCGTAGCCAACGCGACCGCCGCGCGCGCGGCCCTGCTTCTTCAGATCCTCCTCGCGGTCAGCGTGGCCCACCGCTATCGGCGCGTAGCGCGCCAGGGGGAAGGCCGACGACATGTCATCGCCGTGAGTGCCGATGGTGCGGCCGACGCGAGCGGCGAGGCGCGGCGAGCGTGAGTAGTAGTCGGCCGCAATACCGAGGGGCACACCGATAGGCCCTAGACCGCTGAAATATCCTGCAGCGCCGGCCACACCCGAACCGGCAGCCATCGAACCTGTGATGCCGCGCGGCGCATCGACGTTGGTCGCCATGCCGAGCAGCCACGGCTTCAGCCTGACATTGCCTTCCTTCTCCAGGATGTCGACCAGGGCCTGACGTCCGCCGTACTGGGTCGCCGCGTTGTTGCGCAGGACCGACTGCAGCTTCGACATCACGGTGTGCTCGGAGGCATCCTTGCCGAGCGACAACGCGCTGCGCAGCTCGTCGAGATCGTTCATCGCCGCGTGATAATTCTGGAGGCCTTCCTTGTAGGCTCCTGGCGGCGCGCTGTCGTAGATCGACTGGCGCACCGCCTTCTTCATCTCGCCTGCGGCGCGCTGCATCTGCGGATGGTCGGTGAACCCCGTCGTGAAGTTCTGCATCCGACGCGCCAGCATATCCATGTCGTCGATGGACCAGTTGCCGCGCTTACGGACGTTGTCGACCGTCTCCATCAGCTTGTTGAAGCGCGCCCGCTCGGGCGCCTCCAGTGCATCGATCCCGCCCGATGAATGCAGGCTCTTGATCAGATCCTTCTGGGCGTTCTCGATGGCAGTGAAGTCGAACGTACCGCCGTGCTTGATCCACTCTTCCTTGCTGAGGCCATAGGCGGCGCCAGCGTCCTTGCGCATGTTCTTGACGCCCTGCTCGGCCCGGTCGACGATCTGGCTCGGCTTGATGTTGCCTTTGAAGGCCGCGTCGAACTCGTTGGGACCGGCGGCGCCGTACTTGTTCCAGGCCTCGGTGCCCGGCTTGTGGATGTCCTTGATCTCGGTGACGACCTCAGGACCGACGCCCGAGCGCCAACCCAGTGTCTTGGGAACAGCTTTCGCCAAAATAGGCTCAACGACGAAGCGCGATGCCGCTGTCATTGGATCGAGAGCCGCGCCTGCGCCCAAGACCTTGGCCGTCGTTTTCAGACCGGCTCGCGCCGCCAGAGCTTCGCCGCCAGAGAGAGCCGTGGTGAGATCGAGCCACGTGCCGGCCGGATCGTCATGCATCGTCTGCTTCAGCTTATCGAGGCTGCCATAGCGGTCGATCAGCATCTGCACGAGGGGATCGCCGTCATCCACTTTTCCCCCGAGGACTTGCGTGACCTTGGCCTTCATCTCGTCGTTGAGGAACGGCTTGGCCACACGGCCGGCCGCCCAGGCCGTGGGGCCGCCTGGGGTAGAGAACGGCTCCAGGCCCTTCCTGACCACCGATTCCGCCGCGCCCAGCGGATCGGCGACGACCTCGTGGATCTTCTTGGTACCGCCTTCGATGATGTCCTGGCCGAGCTTGACGAACGAATCCTTGAGCTTCTTAGGGTCGACCATGGCGCCGAACGCTTCGCCCCAGGTCGGCGGCGGCGCTGGCGGCTGTGACGTGGCGTCAGGCGCCGGCGTCGGCGCGACTGTGCTGTTGGGCTTCTCGACCGGCGTGAAGCCCTGCGGCCATTGCCCGTTGCTCTGTGGCGGCACATCGGTCGGCGGCGCGCCGGCCGGCGGCGTCGTGCGCACGATGCTCGACGGCGCATTCGGCGTGACCGGCGTGAAGCCGGGAGGCCACTCGACGTCGCCGCCGGCCATTAGAGCGGCTCCGGTCGGCCGTCACGCATGACGTACCACTTGCCGTCGGGCCCCTTGGCAATCGGCAGATCCGAGCCCAGGCGCTGATGCTTGAAGTAGATCTCGGGCGGCATGCGGTTGGCGTTGGGCACCAGCTTGCCGTCCTTCATGGTGACATAGGAGCCGCCGTTCGAGCGCGTGTACTCCTCCCATTTGCTCGCGGCGCCTTCGAGCGTGCGATAGGTCTTGAAATAGTTGTCCATGAACGTGCGCTGCTCGGAGCTGCGGTTGTTGGCAGCGCGCATCGCCTGCAGGGTCTGCAGCGCCGCCTGCGGGTTTTGCGTCATCGCCACGCCGGCCTCGCGGAACAGCTCGCGCTCGTAGTCGGTGATCTGGCCCTGGCCCTTGGGCACGTTGGTGACCTCCAGGCGACGCAGGATGGTCTTCAGTCGCACCGCTTCCGGCGAGACGTCCCAGCCGCGACCGGCGATGAGGCCCATCAGGTCGGGCTTCTCGCGGATGATGGTCTCGGCCTCGCGCATCAGGTCGTCGTTGCCCTTGTCGATGCTCGACTGCTCGTCCCACTTCGCCGATTCTTTGGTGTAGGCCTTGTTCTGCTCCTGGCGCAGCTTCGCACGGTCTTTGCTGCCCATCGCGTCGTAGGTGCGCGGCATCTCGGGCAGGCCGAGCCTCTCGCCTTCCGCCTTCATCTCCTCGGGCTTGGGGAAGAGATTGGCCGGCGAGCCGACCGACGGCATCGGCATCTGCAGCGCCTTGTTGATGAACTCATCGTTCAGCTGGATGCCGGCACCACCCGCCGTGAACGTGAGCTGCTGCTTGAGCGTGTCGCGATAGAGCTGCTGCCTCTCCTCCGGGGTGAAGTCGTTGTCCTTGTCGAGATCGGCGACATGCTTCATCGCGGCCTCGGTCGCCTTCTGCAGCACCTGGGCGTGTGCCTTCTGCGTGTTGAGGTCGAGCGTGCCTTGCTTGGTGTCGGTCTTGGCCTGCTGCGCCGACGCGCGGATCTGCGCCGTCTCGATGGCGCGGATCGTCGCCACGTCGCCGAGCTGCAGCGCCTTCAGGTAGTCGAGCTTGGTCTTGAGCGGCGCGTCGCGGATCTCTCCCGCCTTGGTGCCGAGGTTGGCCAGGGTGACCTCGGTCTGGTCTTCGTCTTTGCGCTGGTGCTCGACCGCCGGGATCATCGCGCGCAGGCCGGCGCCGACCTGGGTGCCGAAGTCGCCTGGGGTGCCCATCATGCCGGCGCCGAACGCCATCATCGGCAGGTTCGAGCGGCCCTCGCGGTTCTTGCGGATCGCCTTGGCCGCGTCCTCCAGGAGCGTCGACATCTGATCGGTGTTGAGCTGCTGTTTGGCCTCGACGCTCTCGCGCTGCTTCTCGCGCTCCTGGAACGCCGTGCGGTAGCGCTGCAGCATCGGGTCGTAAGCGCCGGGCGCGCCGTAGTCCTGCGGCGGCGCCTGGACAGTGACCGGCGACGGTGAGGCGTAGGGATCCGGGTTGGCGTAGGGATCTGGGTCGGCCATCGGTCACCTATTGTGGGAAGGCCGTGTAGAGGTTAGTCGCGTCGCCGACATTGCCGGCACCGCGCTTCAGCCGTTCCATGAAGCGCGCCGCCTGGGCCAGCCGGCCGGTCTGCCCCAGGCCAACGAGGCCGGTCGACGCTTCGCCGGCCTGACGGAACCCCGAGCTGGCCGGCGTCGTCCCCTCGCCGAACGTCGTGTCGAGCCGGCGCCCGATGCCGCCCCAGGTCGGCATATTCTCCATGGCCTGGAATCCCGGTATCAGTGTCCGCAACAGCTGCGGCGGGATGCCCATCTCAAGCGCCGTCTGAGCCGCACTGCCTGGGATGCCGGCGACCTGGGCCAGGGTCGCAACACCACGGCCGCCCTGGCGCGCCGCATCGGCCCAGTAGGCGCGTGGGTCGGCGTCGGCCGATTGGGCGTACTCGTTGTTGCGCACAGTGCTTTCCATCATGCGCTGGCGCCGATTGTACTCAGCCAGCAGCCGGCGCTTCTCCTGCCAGTCGCTGAGATCGGCGCTGGTGTTGTCGCTGTTGTGGCCGCCCTCGGCGAAGGCGTGGCGCCGGCCGACCCGGCCACCCTTGGCGAAGGCCGGCGGCTCGGGGGTGTAGTCCCACGGCTCCTGCCACTGCGAGGAGTGGTACGCCTTGTAGTCCTTGCGCCGGCTCTGGACGGGGTAAACCCGCCCGCCAGACGCAAAGGCCGGCCTGGGAGGCATCATGCCAGGGGTCTGGCCGGGCGTGATCCCAGGGCCTCCCATGGCCTGCAGGCGGGCCTGGATCGCCGGCTGGCGGCTGATCGCGCGCTGGCGCACCGCCTTGGTCACCGGCACCTGTCCGCCAGGGCCGAAGGC
>Ga0105347_1001221_pt1 | contig 11298 bp, 9 predicted proteins | sample EasRivMeERMLT890_FD_89677 | JGI IMG/M metagenome (GOLD analysis project Ga0105347, IMG submission 89677) | Soil microbial communities from meander-bound floodplain in the East River, Colorado, USA - East River MetaG ERMLT890 | ecosystem: Environmental > Terrestrial > Soil > Floodplain | place...
GATCGGCGATTCGGTTACCGCCGACGCTCCAATCGAGCGGGAGGATTGGAGGGCGGTCTCACGACCGGGGAGGACCTGGTCCTGCGCCTCGCGGCCAAGCCGCTCTCCACGCTCATGCAGCCCCTCGAGTCCGTCGACATGCGCACAGGCGAGAGTCAGCCGGCCATGATCGAGCGTTCGGATGTGTGTGCCCTTCCGCCCTACGCCGTGATCGGCGAAATGCTCCTGGCCTGGGAGCTTGGCTGCGCTCTGCTCGAGAAGTTCGGAAGTGACACCGTGGGCGAAATCGAAGCCCACCTGAATCGCTATCTCAAGCGGCCACGCCCATGACCCGTACGTTCCTTGAACGCCTCATGGCCTCTCCCATGCTGGCCGACGGCGCCATGGGCACCGTTCTGCACGCGCGCGGAGTGAGCTTCGACCATTCGTTCGACGGGCAGAACCTCGATCATCCCGAACTGGTGCGCGACATCCACCGGTTGTACATCGCCTCCGGGGCCGAGCTGATCGAAACCAATACGTTTGGCGCCAACTTCTACAGGCTGTCCAAGTTCGGCCTCGAGGAAAGGGTGCGGGACATCAATCTGCGCGGAGCCAAGCTGGCCCGCGATGCCCGGGAGATCGAGGGCCGCGAAGTGTTTGTGGGCGGCAGCATGGGGCCCCTGGGCCAGGCGCTGGCGCCATTGGGACGGCTCTCGCTTGCGGAGGCGGAGTCGGCGTATGCACGCCAGGCCGAGGCGCTCGTGGAGGGCGGCGTGGATTTGTTCCTTCTCGAAACGCACGCTCATCCGCTCGAACTCCGCTCCGCGGTGAACGCGGTACGCCGCGTGTCCGCCGACCTTCCGATCGTGGCCCTGCTCACCTTCACGGGCGAAGGGAAGACCTTCACGGGACACACGCCACAGGAAATGGTGGCGGCCCTCGACGATTTGCCCATCGATGTGCTGGGCGCCAACTGCTCGGTGGGTCCGCAACAGATGCTGGATGTGCTTCTGGCGATGGCGTCGTGCACCCGGCGCCCGCTGGCGGCGATGCCGAACGCCGGACTGCCCGGGTACCGCGACGGGCGCTTCGTGTATCTCTCCACGCCCGCCTATTTCGGCTCGTACGCCGCACGATTTCTCGACGCGGGCGTGCGTCTCGTGGGCGGCTGCTGTGGCACCACGCCCGAACACATTGCGGCGATGGCCGAAGAGCTGAAGCGGTACAGGCAACACAGGTCGCCTTCCGCCCAGGCGCCTGTGCTGGTGCAGGTGAGCGAACCGGAGCCCGTCCGCGAGACGTCGGCGGGGGAGCCGGTATCGAATTTTCTGACCAAGCTGAGGCGTGGTTTCGTGGTCTCGGTGGAACTGGACCCGCCGCGCGGCACCAATCCTGAAAAGCTCCTGCAGGGGGCGCACCGCCTGGCGGAGGCGGGAGTAGATGCCGTAAACGTGGCCGACAGCCCCATGGCGCGGGTGCGCATGGCGTGCTGGGCCATCAGCGCACTCATCGCACGCGACGTGGGTGTGGAAGTGATCATGCACTTCACGTGCCGCGACCGCAACCTCATGGGGTTGCAGTCAGATCTCATGGGGGCCTACGCGCTGGGTGTGAGAAACATCATGGCGATCACCGGGGATCCCCCTGCGCTGGGGGATTTCAAGGAAGCCACCGCCGTGTACGACGTGGATTCCATCGGCCTGGTGCAGATCATTCGCGCCCTCAACTCCGGGGTGGATTTTGCGAAGAACGCCATCGGACATCCCACGGAACTCTCCATCGGCGTCGCCGTGAACCCGGCCGCCGACGACTGGGATCGTGAACTCGACCGGTTGAAGCAGAAGATCGACGCCGGGGCGCAGTTCGCCTTCACGCAGCCCCTGTATGAATTGGCGGTGGTGGAGCGCTTCGTAGAGCGCATGTCCGGCATTCGGCTTCCCGTGTGCCTCGGCGTCCTGCCGCTCATGAGCCATCGGCACGCGGAGTTCCTGCACAACGAAGTGCCGGGCATCACCGTACCCGCTCCGGCGCGCGAGGCCATGGCGAACGCAGGGAAGGATGGCGCCCAGGTGGGTAAGGAACTGGCCATCGAACTCCTGGAGCAGGCGGGGAACCTGCTGCAGGGGGCTTATCTCATGCCTTCGTTCGGTCGCTACGATGCCTGTGTGGAAATCGTTCGCTATCTCAAGGATCGCAACCGTTAGTGTCGTGTCCCGGAGATTCCTTGAATTTCTCGTGGCCCTCGCGGGGCCTGACTTCGTTGTGACTCCTCACCGTATCTCCTGGATACGCTTCGTCGTCACGCCTCGTCAGACCCCGCGATGCCTCACGAGACGTATGCAAGTTATCTCCCGGACACGACACTAGGTCCGGCGACCGACCATTACAAGCTGCTGATCTTCGCCGCCAGAATAAAGTCGGACTCGGTGAGGCCGTTGATCTTGTGCGTGTAGATTTTCACACTCACCCGTCCCCAGCCCAGCTCGAGGTCGGGATGATGTCCCTCCCGCTCGGCCACCTCTCCAATCCGGTTGACGAAGTCGAGGGCGCCTTTGAAGTCGGCGAACGTAAACGTGCGCTCGAGATGGTGCGAGCCGGCCACGTTCCATCCGGGGACGTGAGGCAAGAGTCTGGCGATGGCGTCTTCCGCAAGAGGTGGCACGCCGCCGCGGCAGGGGACGCAGTGTTGCGCGGCGAGCGCCGTCGGGTCGGGCTGGCTCATGAGTGTGGGGTCTCCTTTATGGGCACTGGCACATCGTGCACGGCGCGGCTCCGCCTTTGAACACATAATTTACGAGGGTGATGATGTCGGCGGTACCCACCAGCCCCGAGCAATTCGTGTCGCCGAGTTCGAGACAGGGGGTGGGGGAAGGCGCGGATTTGAACACCACGTTCACCAGGAGAACGATGTCCCCGGAGGTGAGCGCCAGGTCGTGATTGAGGTCTCCGGTGAGAGGCACGGGGCAGGCATTGTCGAAAAGGATCACCAGGTCGGCGTCCTCATCGATGCCGGTCATGTCGAGGTCGCCGTCGGCGTCGCGATCGTGCAGGAGGGCGCAGGATCCCGCCGACTCCGCTTCGTACGTCGTCGGGCCCAGCAGCACGCCCGATCCGTTGTTTTCCCAGAGCAGAAACACGGCACTGGAGTAATGACTTGTCACCACGTCGAGATCGGCATCCCCGTCGATGTCGCCCACGTCCACCGCGAGTGTGAACGAACCGCCGGGGTACACCTCGACCGAGTCGAACCCGCCCGTCCCGTCGCCGAAGGCCAGCGATGTGTTGTTGCTGAATGAATTGGCGGAGGCTATGTCCGCGTCGCCATCGAGGTCGAGATCGCCTGTAGCGATCATCCACACGCGTCCGCCGGCCCCGATCTTTTCGGAGAAGGTGAGGTTCCCCTGCCCGTCCCCCAGGAGGATGGCCAGTTCCTGTCCGTTGTGTGCCCCCACGGCCACGTCGAGGACGCCGTCCCCGTTGAAGTCGGCCTGCGCCACCGCCGTCTCGTTGGCCATGCCGGCTTCGAGTGTGCGCGATGAGTCGAAGTTCCCGCCGCCATCATTGTAGAACAGCGACAGGAAGTTTCCGGAGCGGTTGGCTGTGACGAGGTCGTCGTCGCCGTCGGCATCGAGATCGATCACGCACACGCCGCGGACCGCAGCCCCCGAGACATAATTGTCGGGCGCACCGAAGGCTCCCAGGCCGTCCCCGAAGAACACCGAGAGTTTGTCATTGCCCGCGTTGCCCACCGCCAGGTCGATGTGACCGTCCCGGTTGAAATCGCCGCCCTCGTTGGGGGAGGGCGTCTGGCCGCCGGGGAGGTCGTACACCACAAACGAATCGTAGCCGCCCGTGCCGTTGTTGAGGCACACACGCACATCCACGGAGATCTCGTTGGGGATCGCGAGATCGCTTTTGCCATCATGATTGAGATCGCCGGCATAGGCGCCGTAGCTTTGAATGTGTCCTTCGCCCGGCAGCCGCAATGGGAGCGTGTCGATCGCCACCAGGTCGAGGATTCCCGGAAGCGGCTGAATCATAAACTGCCAGGCATACCCCAGGGTGAGCGTGTCGCCGTTCGCAAAGCGCACGCTGTGCGGCAGGTTCACCGTCACCATCTCTCCGCGTGAAAAGCTGTCGACGGGCACGAAGCGAAGTCGTGTGCCTCCCGACTCCAGGGTGTGTGCGCCCGGTCGGGGCCCCGACCAGCGGCCGAAGACCGCCACGGTGGCGGGTGTGACACTTGTGGAGTCGAGCGGAAGATCAAAATCGATCAGAATCTCCAGCTGCGCGTCGGGCCATGACTCGAGATGAGCCGGGGACGTGGAGAGCACGCTGCCGCACCAACCCGGGTGCGGGGCCCACGCGAGGCCGCCCAGCACAAGCGCGAGCATGCACCAGGTCGAATACGATGCGCGAGCGCTGGAAGTAGCGCTAGAGCAGGGCACAGGCATCACAGGGAGCCGCACCGCCCTTGAACACGAAGTTCACAAGAGCAATGACATCGGCCGACGAGACGCTGGAGGAGCAATTCACGTCCCCCGCCTCAGGAATGGGGAGAGGCGCCGGTCCGGCCTTGAATACGGCGTTGACCATGTAGATGATGTCGGCGGACGACACCGATCCGGACGTGTCCACATCGCCCATCAAGTCGATGGGGCAGACCGATGCTACGCAGGAATCGGGCGGAGCATCCGACACCAGGCGCCACACCGCCCCCGTGCTGATGCCTACCAGGTACAGTTCGCCGCGGGCATCCTCGCCGAAGGAGGCCAGGTTGAAGCTGCCCATGCTGAGTTCCGGGTTGTGATCGGTGGAGTCGCTGATCGTGATTCCGTCGAAGCGGAACGACCATACTTCGCCTGTGCAGTAGTCACCGTAGAAGTAGCGTCCATTCGCTTCGGGAGCGAGGCACCCGCGGTACACGTATCCTCCGGTCATCGAGCAGCGGCTGCCGCTGTGGGTGTACTGAGTGATCGGATCCGTCAGTACACCCAGGGGATCGCAATTCGAGGGTGGATTATAGCAACTGAACCCCTCCTTCAGGCGCCAGCCATAGTTCTCTCCGCCCGGGGAGGTGCTGGGCTGGAAGTCGATCTCCTCGCGCGCACCCTGTCCCACGTCAGCGATGTACAAATCGCCCGTGAGCCGGTCGAAGCTCCAGCGCCAGGGATTGCGAAGTCCGAACGCCCAAATCTCGTGGCGTGCAGTGTCGGGAAGTACGAACGGATTGTCGGGCGGTATGGAATAGGGCACCGTGCTGATGTCGAGGCGGAGCATCTTTCCCAGGAGCGAGTCGGGGTTCTGCGCACGGTTGCCCGGGTCGCCCGAGCCGCCGCCGTCGCCGTTGCCGATGTAGAGATACCCGTCGGGACCGAAGGCAATCATGCCGCCATTGTGATTGTCCGCGGGGTGCAGGATTTCGAGGAGTACCGTCTCTGCGGTATCTGCGACCTCGGGATCGCCGGGCGACACGGAGAACCTCGACAGGCGCAAGCGGCCGTCAGGTTGAGCCGTGTAATTGACGAAGAAGTAGCCCGTCTGGGCGTAGTCTGGGTGGAACGCCAGGCCCAGCAGTCCTCGCTCGTCGCCCGAGAGGGTCTTGGAGACGATGTTGAGGAAAAGCGTGGAGTTGAGCGAGTCACCCACGAACACTTTGATCCGACCTGCGCGTTCCACGATGAAGAGGCGGGATGAGTCGGAGGCCGGGGCGGTGACGAACAGGGGGCTGGAGAGCCCTGAAGTGACAAGCGTTTTGCTCAGAGCCGCCGAAAGAGGCTCGGCGGAACTGAGGGCCAGGAGGAGTCCCAGCCCAGGTACTATGCGTCTCAACGATTCGCTCCCCTGAATAGGTTATCAGCACTCGGCAGGATATCCACAGTATACGTCATCGGACATCGTTCGCCAAGACCGCACCCGGGCCGGCGGCCGCGGCCCGCCGGGCATTGCACGCTCCCCGGAGTCCGGTTATGATCCACCCATGGCGAACGCCGGCTCATCCGACAGGCGGCCGTCCAACGGCCTGGTTCGTTTCGGGACCTCTTCGTTCTCGAGTACAGATTGGGTGGGAGTGTTCTATCCCGAGGGGACGCCGCCGCGGGATTTCCTTACACACTACGCCAAGAGCTTCGGCACGGTGGAAGTGGACAGCTCGTATTACAGTGTCCCGGCAGCCTCCACGGTCGATCACTGGGCCGAGGCCACGCCCGAGGGTTTCCTGTTCAGCCTGAAGTTCCCCAAGTCCATTGTGCATGCAGGCAAGGCGGCGTCGCCGGATCCGTTGCGGCTCCTCGTGCCCGACGCCACCTACTCCGATCGCGACCGGTTTCTCAAGGTCACGGAGCGGCTGGGAGACAAGTGCGGGCCTTTGCTGTTGCAGTTTCCGTACCTGGCCAAACGTGTGTTCGAGGACAAGCAGGCCTTTCTGGATCGGCTGGAGGCTTTTCTTTCAGACCTCCCCGACGACCGGCGGTTCGCCGTGGAGATTCGCAACAAGACGTGGCTTGCGCCTGTGGCCGAGCTCTGCCGCCGCCATCGCGCGGCCCTGGTGACTTCCGATCAGGCCTGGATGCCCCGGCCCTGGGAGTATCCCAGGTCCGTCCCCAACGTAACCACCGACTACTCCTATGTCCGTCTTATCGGCGATCGCGAAGAGATCGAGGCGTTGACGCAGGTCTGGAATCGAGAGGTGATCGACCGAGGGGCCCTCCTGGAACAGTGGGCCGAGTATTTGAGCGGCCTGCACGGGTCGGGGGTGCTCACCCTGGTCTACATCAACAACCATTTTGCCGGTTTTGCGCCTGCCACGGCACGTCGTCTCTCGGAGCTTTTCACCGCCCTCATCCGGTAATGCCGTGTCGCCCGCCGCGTCCGACACGAAGTCTGGCATCGCGAACGGGCAGTACGGCTTGACGCCTGCGACTTCGTGTCGTATGATACGCCGACGGCCGAGGGTGAGAGCATCTTCCGGCTTCGTTCCGCTGTTCACGTTCCGATCACGTTAAACCTCGATTTCGACGCGGCGCCTTCCGGGTGTTGGAGCGTAGCTGTCGAACGGATAGACCTGGAGAATCTGCATGCGAGTCGTATTGAAAGTGCTGGCAGCGGGGCTTGTGGTGCTGGCCCTGACGGCCGGGGCACAGGCGGACATCCCACAAGAGCTGGCCTGGCAGGGTGTGGTGCTTGACTCCAACAACGTGCCCCTGGCGGACGGTGTCTACAATTTCCATTTCAGGATTTTTGTCGATGACGTGGGCGGCGTTGCGCTCTGGAGCGAAACGCAGGCGGTGACGGTGGCGAGCGGCGTGCTCAACGTGCTGCTGGGCCATCTGATCCCGATCCCGGACTCGGTGTTCTCCGGGCCGGCGCGTTTTCTTGAAGTGCAGTTCGAGACGCAGCCGCCGTACGTACCACGCACGCGTGTCGTGTCCGTGGGCTACGCGTATCGGACGGCCTCCGTGGATGGCGCGCTGGGCGGCGGACTCTCAGGCGACCTCTCCGTGAGCGGAGAAATCTCGGCCACCTCGTTCACGGTGACTCCGCCTCCGACGTCCCTGGATGCAGCCGCGGTGGGCGGTTCGGTGAACATCCTGCTCACGCCTGAAGGCGGTGTAGTTCAGCTCAATGATGAGGTGAGCGATCCCATGGTCTTCCTGGGACCGGATCCCGACGGTCAGGGGGGCATGCTCTCCGTGGCCTCGAATCCTGAGGGCACGAACGGAATCCTGCTCGAAGGCAATTCCGACGGCTCGATGGAGCCGCACCTGGCGATCGTGGGCAGCCAGGCGGCACTGAATTTCGATCTTAAGCCGGGCGGCGAAATCTCTCTGGTCCTGCCCCCGGGGACCATTACGTCCGACCAGATCCAGGACGAGTCCGGGCTCGCGTCTGGAGCCCAGCCTGGTGCGATAAAGAACATCGGTGATTCGTATCGGTCCCTGGCGTGCGCGACGGCCACGTTTCCGTCCGACGGTTACGCCCTGGTAATCGCCGAGGCCACGCTGCGCGGTCAGTGCTACGAATCCTGGATCGACGGCCGGTTGCGCAACGGCGATGACGTGGCGGCCAACTGGTACTGGGATCCGGGTGACTTCGACGAATGGTACGACCAGAGACAGACCTATGTTCATGCCCAGGCCGTGGAGGCAGGCACGCACACGTTCGAACTTCAGATCCGGCAGACCCGCGGACGGGTGGACGCCGTGGATGCACGCGTGACGGTACTCTATGTGCCCACCGCTTATGGACTGATCGCCACCAGCGCCGACGCAGGGGCTGGCGGTGTCGCGGACTCCACGCAGTCGAATCCTGCAACGGTAGAGGACATCAATCTGCCGGCGGAAAAGTCAGCCTCCGTGGCGGCCAACGAAGCGCGTATTCAAGGCGAACTGGACGCGATGTCCGTGCGCCTGGCTGAACTTCAGGCGGAATTGGCGCGGTCGCGCACCCTTCCGGTGGGCGAACCGTAAACCCATGAAGAGGGTCTTCATATTACTGGCGGCGCTTTCGTGGGCGCTGTACCTGGGTGTCAGCGCCTGGGGCGCTACGCGCATCAACGGCAACCAGCTGCTCGAAGGCACTGGCGAATTCGGCTACTCGGTGTCGGCGTCACGCGACGGACAAGTGTCATCGGCACCCCGACTCATTTACTCGGTGGGGCAGGGGGTCATGGCGCGCGGCACGCTGCCCGACTCGGCGCAGGGCGTCGCGTTCACGGTGGGCTACGGCCTCGCCTACGACATTGCGCATTACCTCGTCTGCCCCGTGGAGGCCACGGGCGATCTGAGCGGCGATGGCTACTTGAGCGCGTCGGATCTGGTGCGCCTCGTGCAATTCATCTATAAGAGTGCGCCGTCTCCCGAGCCGTGCCCGGCGATAGGCGACGTCAATTGCTCAGGCAACGTCACGGCCGCGGATGCGGTGGTCATGATCAATCACATCTTCAGGGGCGATGAAGGTCCCTGCAACGTGTGCTCTATGATCCCCGACGCCTGGCCCTGTTATTAGGCGAAGAGCTCTTTCCCGGCCCCGAGAGGTGCCCGGCTCTGTCGTAGACCGTACGCACAATGCGCAGTACCGGGCCACCCGGTGACCCGGGGCACCCTGTAATTCGTTCTTGCGCCAAATCGGATCGCTCCTACAATAGGACCCTATGGGCCCGTCCGCGGCGTGTCGCGGACGAATCTGCTGGGCCATTAGCGCGTCAGCCCGGCCACTACCGGCCGGGGGATCCATGGGAAGGGACTCAGGTGATCTTAGGCGCACACGTTTCCGCGGCGGCTGGACTACGGCACCTCATCGACGAATCCTCTCGGCTCTCCCTCGATGCATTGCAATTCTGCACGCGCAGCCCGGCCCGCTGGTTCACTCCGCCTTTGGAGCCCGAGCAGGTGGTCGGATTCCGCCAACGTTCGGGCAAGTTTCGCCGGGAGAATCTCATGGCTCTCGCGAGTCCGCTCATCAACCTCTGCGCGCCCGACGACGATATCCTCAAGCGCTCTCTGGATGCTCTCTACGACGAACTGGTGAGAGCCGAGGCACTCGGTCTGTCATGGGTGGTAATTCAGCCCGGAAAGCACGATGGCCAGGGGGATGAGTGGGCTCAACGCCAGCTGGCATCTTCCGTGAACAAGGTGCTCGAGCGAACCCGCGGATTCAAATGTGGGCTGCTCCTCGAGACGGCGGCTGGCGGCGAACACGAGGTGGGTGCGAGCTTCGAGCCCCTGGGGCGACTGCGGCGCAAACTCGATGAATCACGCCGCGTGGGCGTGTGTCTGGACACGGCCAAGCTGTTCGCCGCCTCGCACGACTTCCGGGAACTGGGCACCTATCGACTGATGCTCACGGAATTCGATCGCACGGTAGGGCTCAAGCATGTAAAGGCGATCCATCTCTGTGACACACAGCTTCCCCTGGGAAGCAAGGTCGCATCGCCCACTCAGATCGGCCGCGGCGAGCTGGGCACCGACGCATTTGCCTTCTTCATGAATGATTCGCGGTTCGCCGACGTACCTCTGATTCTGGAGACGCCGCCCGCTGCAGGCACCGATGCGCTGGGGGACAACCTGAAACGACTTCTGAGTTTGCGCGGTTCGGTTCAGGTGGCCTGAGTCACCGGGCCCTGGGTGGGCCCATCCGAGCGCAGGCTACAGATCCGAGCGGATCTGCTGCATGCGGCTCCACACATCCCCGAGGAACCACATTTCCACGACCTTGCCGTTTTCTATGCGGTCGATGGCGACTCCGGTGAAGGTGACTTTGCGTCCGGTGGCGGGCACGCCAATATCGTTGCCCAGGTGCGTGCCGGTGCAGGTGAGGCGCGTCACCACAAGGTCGCCCTCCGCAATCTGTTCATCAATCGTGGCCCGGAAGTCCGGATAGGCGGCACGAAAGCTGGCCACGCGCCTTTGGAGTTCGGCTTTGCCGGCCGGCTTGCCGTTGAAGTCGACCTTCGACGCGAAGAACTGATCGTAGGTGTCCCACCGGTCGGCGTTCAGAATGCTGTCGACATAGCCCGCGACCACGGCCGTGCCGCCCGCCGCGGAACGTTGTCCGAGCGGAACCTGGCATGAACACAAACATGCGCACGCAAGCAAGAGCAGGAGTCGTTTCATGGGTGCCCCGCAGCCGTGCCAAATGGAAGGCGCTCAGGATCGACATTGCCGCCCGAGAGAATCACGCCGGTACGCGTTCCGGCGAAGATGTCGGCGCTCTTGATCACAGCCGCGAGAGCCACCGCTCCCGAAGGTTCGATCACGATTTTCATGCGAGTGAACAATAGCCTCATGGCGTCCACGATCTCCTCATCTGTAACGAGAACGACCTGATCCACGAACTCCCGGAGGACAGGAAACGTGTGCTGGCCGAGGGAGGTCAAGAGTCCGTCGGCGATGGTGTGCGGCTGGGCCTGGGGGACCACCTGGCCCAGGCGGAGCGAGTGGAACGCGTCGTCTGCGCCGGCCGGCTCGGCCGCGATCACTCGTGTGGTGGGAGAAAAGAAGTGCGCGGCCAGGGCCGTGCCGGCGACGAGCCCGCCCCCCCCCACGGGAGCCACGAGCCAGTCGAGTTCCGGCTGCTCCTCAAGCAGCTCCATGGCACACGTCGCCTGACCGGCGATCACCCAGGGGTGATCGTAAGGATGAAGGGGCGCATATCCGGTGGAACGCACGAGGTCCGTCAGACTGCGCTCTCGATCTGCAAGGGTGGGTTCGCACTCCACGATACGGGCACCGTACGCGCGCACGGCGTCCATTTTCACCCGGGGTGCGTTTTTTGGCATGACGATGGTAGCGGGCAGGCCGCTCTGACCCGCGGCCC
>Ga0105347_1001222_pt1 | contig 11283 bp, 5 predicted proteins | sample EasRivMeERMLT890_FD_89677 | JGI IMG/M metagenome (GOLD analysis project Ga0105347, IMG submission 89677) | Soil microbial communities from meander-bound floodplain in the East River, Colorado, USA - East River MetaG ERMLT890 | ecosystem: Environmental > Terrestrial > Soil > Floodplain | place...
AGCGTGTGACCCGTGCCGGTCTTCTTCAGCCCCACCAGCCCCACGATGTCGCCCGCATAGGCCTCGGGACGGTCTTCCCGTTTGTTGGCATGCATCTCCACGATGCGGCTCACGCGCTCCTTGATATTGGAGACCGGATTGAGCACGTAGGAGCCGGCCTTGAGAGTGCCCGAGTAGACGCGGGCGAAGGTGAGTTTGCCGATGTGGGGATCGGTCATGATCTTGAACGCCAGGGCGGCCAGTGGTTCGTTGTCTTTGGGCTGGCGCTTCACCCGCTCTTCCTGCTGCGGGGCATGACCCTCCACCGCGGGCAGATCCGTGGGCGCCGGCAGGTAGTCGACGACGGCATCCAGGAGCTGCTGCACGCCCTTGTTCTTGAACGAGGAGCCGCACAGAACCGGAATGATCGCTCCTGCGATCGTGGCCTGGCGCAGGGCGCGCTTGATCTCGTCGGGAGAAATCGGCTCGTCGTGCAGGAACTTCTCGAGCAGCTTGTCGTCGTAATCCGACACGGCCTCCAGGAGCTTCTCCCGGTGCGTCCGGGCGTCCTCCATGAAGGACCGCGGCACTTCCTGATCCTCGAAGGTGGTGCCGGCGGATTCCTCGTGATACACGCGGAACGTCATGTCAATCAGGTTCACGATGCCCGTGAACAGATCGCCCTGACCGCCCGGCAACTGGATGGGATACACGTTCGCCCCCAGACGCTTGCGCATCATGGCGATGGCTTCGTGGAAGTCGGCACCCACGCGGTCGATCTTGTTGATGTAGGCGATGCGCGGCACGCCGTACTTGTCGGCCTGGCGCCATACGGTTTCCGACTGCGGTTCGACACCGCCCACGGCACAGAACAGCGCCACGGCGCCGTCCAGCACGCGCAGCGAACGTTCCACTTCCACCGTGAAGTCCACGTGGCCGGGCGTGTCGATGATGTTGATCTGGTGGTCCTGCCAGTAGGCCGTGGTGGCAGCCGACGTGATGGTGATGCCGCGTTCCTTTTCCTGCTCCATCCAGTCCATCACGGCCGCGCCGTCGTGGACCTCGCCCAGCTTGTGCGTCTTGCCGGTATAGAAGAGGATGCGCTCGGTCGTGGTGGTTTTCCCGGCGTCGATGTGCGCCATGATTCCGATGTTGCGCACTTTGCGAATGTCGATACTACGCGGCATACAAAAAAAATCTCCGGACGGCCGGGAACGTCATCGGTTCCCTCCATTCCGGAGAAGGAAACGAAATCGGTCCCCTTAGTCTGTGTTGGCGTTCCTCATGTGCTCCCGATGGGGCCCGGGGCGCCCCCCCGAAACCCTGGTGGTGGTGCGGACCTTCCCGCCCGTCCCCCCGCTCCTACCAGCGGTAGTGCGCGAAGGCCTTGTTGGCCTCCGCCATGCGGTGGGTGTCTTCTTTCTTTTTCACGGCCGCGCCGTCGCCTTTGGCGGCGGCGATCATCTCTGCACCCAGCTTCTCGGCCATCGTGTGCTCGCCCCGCGAAGAGGCGTACAGGATGAGCCAGCGGATGCCCAGGGCCACGCGGCGGTCGGACCGCACCTCCACGGGCACCTGGTAGGTGGACCCGCCCACGCGGCGGCTCTTCACTTCGACCACAGGCTTGACGTTGTTCAGGGCCTGCTGAAACACTTCCAGGCCCGGCTTGTTCGCGCCCTTTTCGGCGTGGGCCACGGCTCCGTAGAAAATCTGCTCAGCGATCGACTTCTTGCCACGCGTCATGAGTGCGTTGACGAACTGCGTCACCAGCGTGGAGTGAAACCTGGGGTCGGGGTTGACAGCGCGTTTGTCGATTTGTTTGCGACGAGGCATAGCGATCGTTCTCTACTTCTTAGGGCGTTTGGTGCCGTACTTCGAGCGGCTCTTGTTTCGGTCGGCGACGCCGGCCGTGTCCATGGTGCCGCGGATGATGTGGTAGCGCACGCCCGGCAGGTCTTTCACGCGGCCGCCCCGGATGAGCACAATGGAGTGCTCCTGGAGGTTGTGTCCCTCCCCCGGAATGTAGGCCGTCACCTCCATGCCGTTGGTGAGCCGCACGCGCGCGATCTTGCGAAGCGCCGAATTGGGCTTCTTGGGCGTGGCCGTGTACACACGGGTGCACACGCCGCGCTTCTGCGGCGAAGCGCGCAACGCCGGCGTGGTGCTCTTGGTGATCACCGCGCGGCGCCCCTGGCGAATTAATTGTCCAATCGTTGGCAACTTGGTTTCCTGTCTTTCATCCCTGTCGAAAAACCGCTAAACTTAGGGCACGTCCGGGGTTGCGTCAAGCCTTTTCTGGCACCAGATCGGCTTCGTCCGTCCCGATCTCCTCTTCCGGCTCGGTGGTATCGATCACCTCCACCCGCCGGTGCCGCTCCATACCTGTGCCCGCCGGAATCAGGTGACCGATGATGATGTTCTCCTTGAGTCCGCGCAGGTAGTCGGTCTTCGACTGCACGGCGGCCTCGGTGAGCACCTTGGTGGTCTCCTGGAAGCTCGCGGCCGAGAAGAAACTCTCGGTGGCCAAAGACGCCTTGGTGATTCCCAGGAGCAACGGCTTGAAGGTGGCCGGGTCGCCGCCACGTGCCATGGCGCGCTCGTTTTCCTCCAGGAAGCGGTGACGATCGATCTGCTCGCCCTCGAGGAACTCGGTGTCGCCTGGATCCTCGACGCGCACCTTCTGCAGCATCTGCCGCACAATCGTTTCGATGTGCTTGTCGTTGATCTTCACGCCCTGGAGCCGGTAGACTTCCTGGATTTCGTTCACCAGGTACTCCTGCACCTCGTTGACGCCCTTGATGCTCAGGATGTCGTGCGGATCCACGGAGCCCTCGCACAGCCGGTCGCCCGCCGACACGCGGTCGCCGCGATGCACGCGCAGGTGTTTGCCGTGCGGGATGAGGTATTCCTTCACCTCCGTGTCGTCGCCGCGCACCACGATCTGGGTGTTGCCGCGCACGGTTTTGAAGGTCTTGCCCTCCGAGCCCTCCAGGGAGTCCTCGGCGTCGTACACGATCACGCCGTCGATTTCTGTCACCACCGCGGGGTCGCGCGGACGGCGCGCCTCGAACAACTCGGCCACACGCGGCAGACCGCCCGTGATGTCGCGCGTCTTCGAGATCTCGCGAGGGATCTTCACGAGCAGCGTTCCGGCCGGAATCTCATCTCCGTCGTGCACCAGAAGGTGCGCGCCCGTGGGGATGGAATGGGTGGCCACCTTGCGGCCCGACGGATCCGAGATGTGGATCTTGGGCAGAAGCGTCTTGTCGCGCTGCTCCACGATCACGCGCTGGCGCCAGCCCGTGGACTCGTCGAGCTCCTCGCGCATGTTCACGTCCTGCTGGATGTCTTCGAACGACGTTTTCCCCGGCTTTTCGCTCAGGATGGTGGACGAATACGGATCCCATTCGAACAGCATCGTCTCGCGATCGACGCGGCTTCCCTCCGGGGCCAGAACGTGGGCTCCGTAGGGGATGTTGTAGCGACCGCGCAGGCGGTCCATGTCGTCCACGATGTGCAGTTCGCCGTCGCGCGAGACGACGATGTCGAAGCCTTCTTCGCGCGTGACGTAGCGCACCTTGATGAACTTCAGCGTGCCTTCATACTTCGATTTCACACCCGACTGCTCGGCGATGCGCGCCGCCGTGCCTCCGATGTGGAACGTGCGCAGCGTGAGCTGCGTGCCCGGCTCGCCGATGGACTGTGCCGCCACCACGCCCACGGCTTCGCCGATGTCCACCATGTTGAGGCCCGACAGGTTGCGGCCGTAGCAGCGACGGCACACGCCGCGCCGCGACTCGCACGTGAGCACGGAGCGAATGCGCACCGACTCCACCGCCGATTCCTCGATGCGCCCGGCCCCGACTTCGTCGATCATGGCGCCGGCCGACACGAGCTGCTCGTCCGACAACGGATCGTAGACGTCGTCCAAGGCCACGCGGCCGAGGATGCGATCGTAGAGCGACTCGATCACCTCTTCGCCCTCTTTGAGGGCGGTCATGTTGATGCCGAGCACGGTGCTGCAGTCTTCTTCCGTGATGATCACGTCCTGGGCCACGTCCACAAGGCGCCGCGTGAGGTAGCCGGCGTCGGCCGTCTTGAGCGCCGTGTCGGCCAGGCCCTTGCGGGCGCCGTGCGTGGAGATGAAGTACTCCAGCACCGACAGCCCCTCGCGGAAGTTGGAGAGAATCGGCGACTCGATGATCTCGCCGATCTGGCCCGTGAGTTTCTTCTGCGGCTTGGCCATGAGTCCGCGCATGCCCGCCAGCTGGCGGATCTGCTCGCGGGAACCGCGCGCGCCGGAATCGGCCATCATGTACACCGGGTTGAAGCCGTGCCGGTCTTCCGACAGGCGCTTGAACAGCACTTCCGCCACCTCGTTGGTGGTGTGCGTCCAGATGTCGATCACCTTGTTGTACCGCTCGCCGTTCGTGATGAGCCCACGGTTGTACTGCTTCTGAATCTTGGCCACTTCCTGCTGAGCGGCCTCCACCAGCTTTTTCTTCTCCACGGGCACGGGCAGGTCATCGATCGACACCGTGGCCCCGGAGGTCGTGGCGAATTCGAACCCATGCTTCTTCAGCCGGTCGAGGAACGCCGCGCAGGGTTCGGCTCCCTGGGTGCGGAACACCTCCATGACCAGATCCTGAAGTTTCGCGCGGCCCGCGACTTCGTTGAAGAACGGCATGCCGTCGGGCAGGAAGGTATTGAACACCACGCGTCCCACGGTGGTGTCGACCAGTCGCAGTTTGCCCTCATGCATCTGCCGCAGCCTGATCTTTGCGTGCAGCCCCACCTGACCCACGGCGTAGGCCGCGTTCACCTCGGCCGACGAGTGGAAGGCCGTGCCCTCGCCCACCTCGCCCGGGCGGTCCTTCGTGAGGTAGTACGAGCCCAGCACGATGTCGTGCGTGGGCGCCGCGATCGGGCGGCCCGACGAAGGCTGCAGGATGTTGTTGGTGGACAGCATCAGCATGCGCGCTTCGAGCTGCGCCTCGAACGACAGGGGAATGTGCACCGCCATCTGGTCGCCGTCGAAGTCGGCGTTGAACGCCGCGCAGACGAGCGGATGCAGACGGATGGCCTTGCCTTCCACCAGTTTCGGATAGAAGGCCTGGATGCCGAGCCGGTGCAGCGTGGGGGCGCGGTTGAGCAGCACCGGATGATCGTCGATGATCTCCTCGAGGATGTCCCACACCTCGGGCCGCTCGCGCTCCACCAATTTCTTGGCCGACTTCACGGTCTGCACGTAGCCCTTTTCCTCGAGCTTCATGATGATGAAGGGCTTGAACAGTTCGAGCGCCATGTTCTTGGGCAACCCGCACTGGTGCAGTTTGAGTTCGGGTCCCACCACGATCACGGAGCGTCCCGAGTAGTCGACGCGCTTGCCGAGCAGGTTCTGCCGGAAGCGTCCCTGCTTGCCCTTGAGCAGATCGGAGAGCGACTTGAGCGGACGCTTGGAGTCGCCGCGCACCGAGTGCGTGCGGCGTCCGTTGTCGAGCAGCGCGTCCACGGCCTCCTGGAGCATGCGCTTTTCGTTGCGCAGAATCACCTCGGGGGCGCGGATCTCGATCAGTTTCTTCAACCGGTTGTTGCGATTGATCACGCGGCGGTAGAGGTCGTTTAAGTCGGACGTGGCGAAGCGTCCGCCTTCAAGCGGCACCAGGGGCCGCAGGTCGGGCGGGATCACCGGAATGGCCGACAGGATCATCCACTCGGGACGATTGTCGGACTGGCGGAACGCCTCCACCATGCGGAGGCGCTTGAGCAGGTCCTTCTTGCGTTGCACCGAGGTTTCCACCTTGGCCTGCGCGCGCAGCGTGCCCGACAGCTCCGGCAGATCGATCTTGGAGAGCACCTTCTGAATGGCGTCGGCGCCCATCTCCGCGTTAAACTTTTTGCCTTCGCCCTTGAGCTCGTGGTAGGTCTCTTCCGAGATGATCTCCTGCTCCTTGAGAGCCGTGTTTCCCGGATCGATCACCACGTAGTTCTCGTAGTACAGGATGCGCTCGAGGTCGCGGATGCTGATGTCGAGCAGGTGCCCGATGCGCGACGGGAGCGACTTGAAATACCAGATGTGCGACACGGGCACGGCGAGCTCGATGTGGCCCATGCGTTCGCGGCGCACGCGCGAGTGCGTGACTTCCACGCCGCAGCGGTCGCATACAATTCCGCGGAAGCGGACGCGCTTGTACTTGCCACAATTGCACTCCCAGTCCTTTACGGGGCCGAAGATTCGTTCGCAGAACAGGCCGTCGCGCTCGGGCTTGAACGACCGGTAGTTGATGGTCTCCGGCGAGGCCAGCTGAATCTTGATGGCCGTGAAATCGGACGGCTTCTTGCTGACGCGGTAGCCGAAATCCACCATGCGTCGCGGCGCTCTGCCTTCGGCAGGCACCTCGGGAAGCGAAAAGCCCGGGGCGGTATCCATACTCATGCCAACCCTTTGTCCCTTCACGTGGCGCCGGACCCGTAAGGCCCGGACGCAGCACGAACTTAGTTTTCCAACAGCTGGACGTCGAGGCCCAGCGACTTCAATTCCATGACCAGTACGTTGAACGACTCCGGCACCCCGGGCTCCGGCGGATTCTCGCCCTTCACGATCGCCTCATACACGCGCGAGCGCCCTGAGACGTCGTCGGACTTCACCGTGAGCATTTCCTGGAGTGCGTGCGCGGCCCCGTAGGCCTCGAGGGCCCACACTTCCATTTCGCCGAAGCGCTGGCCGCCGAACTGGGCCTTGCCGCCCAGCGGCTGCTGCGTGACCAGCGAATAGGGTCCGATGGACCGGGCGTGGATCTTGTCGTCCACGAGGTGCGAGAGTTTCATCATGTAGATGTAGCCCACCGTCACCGGATTGTCGAGCTCCCGGCCCGTGCGGCCGTCGTACACCTTGGCCTTGCCCGACGTGGGCAGACCGGCGCGCTCCAGCTCGCCGCGCAACTGCTCGAGCGTGCAGCCGTCGAACACCGGCGTCTGGTACATCACGTTCATCTTCTTGGCCGCCCACCCGAGGTGGGTTTCGAGAATCTGCCCCACGTTCATACGCGAAGGCACACCCAGCGGGTTGAGCAGGATATCGAGAGGCGTGCCGTCTTCCAGGTACGGCATGTCTTCCACAGGCACCACGCGGGCCACGACGCCCTTGTTGCCATGGCGTCCCGCCATCTTGTCGCCCACCGAGAGCTTGCGCTTCACCGACACGGTGACCTTGACGAGTTGCTTCACTCCGGGCGGCAGTTCGGCGCCGCGGATGATCTTCTCGATCTCGATGTCCATCTGCATCTGGCGCCTGTCGAGGAGCTTCTGCGCCTCGGCGGTCACGGCCTTCACCTTGTTGTTGTGCCGCGCGTCGCTCGTGTAGCCGTCGTCGGTGATGAGATTTTCCAGGTCGAGCCCGGCCACCAGATCCGCCGTGTACACGGTGCCCGCGCGGACGGCAATGCTGCCGTCGGCGGAGTGACGCAAGGTCTGCGCCGACTGCCCGTCGAGGATTTCTCCCACGCGGCGGTTGCGGAACCGGCGGATGTAGTCCATCTGCTCGTGGAACTCTTCCTTCACGCGTGCGATGGCGACCTTCTCGGCTTTCTTGGCGTCCTCGGTGCGCTCCTTGCGCGAGAACACCTTGGTGTCGATCACCACGCCCTTCATTCCCGGCGGGGCCTTGAGGGACGCGTCACGCACGTCGCCGGCCTTTTCGCCGAAGATCGCGCGCAACAGGCGCTCTTCCGGAGAGAGCTCGGTTTCGCCCTTGGGCGTGACCTTGCCCACGAGAATGTCGCCCGCTTCCACTTCGGCGCCCACGCGAATCACGCCCTGGTCGTCGAGGTTGAGCAGCGCCTCTTCCGACACGTTGGGGATTTCGCGCGTGAGCTCCTCGGCACCGCGCTTGGTGTCGCGCACCTGCAGCTCAAACTCTTCCACGTGGATCGACGAGAACACGTCCTGGTGCACGAGACGCTCGGAGACGATGATGGCGTCCTCGAAGTTGTATCCCAGCCAGGGCATGAAGCCCACAAGCACGTTGAAGCCGAGGGCCAAAAGGCCGCCGTCGGTGGCCGGACCGTCGGCCAGCAGATCGCCGGGTTTGACTTCCTGCCCCAGCTTGACGCGCGGCTGGTAGGAGATGCACGTATCCTGGTTGGACCGCCTGAACTTGGGCAGGGTGTAGATGTCGGGCTCGGGAATGCCGAGTTCGCCGGTGGCCGCACGTCCCGTGGGACGGATGACGATGCGATCGGACTGCACGGCCTCCACGATCCCCGCGTGACGCGCCACCATGGCACTGCCTGAGTCGACGGCCACCTTCTGCTCCATGCCGGTGCCCACCACGGGGGATTCGGTGCGGAGCAACGGCACGGCCTGCCGCTGCATGTTGGATCCCATGAGCGCGCGGTTGGCGTCGTCGTGTTCGAGGAACGGGATGAGGGAGGCCGCCACGCTCACCAGCTGTTTGGGCGACACATCCATAAAGTGGATTTCCTCCGGCTTCACCAGCGGGAGGTCGTCCTGATGGCGCGCACGGATCAGCTCGTTGGTGAAGTTCCCCTTGGCATCCATCGGCTCGTTGGCCTGCGCGATGGTGTAGCGGTCTTCCTCTTCGGCGTCGAGGTACTGGATCTCCTCGGTGACGCGGCCCTCCTTCACGGTGCGATAGGGCGTTTCGAGGAAGCCGAACTGATTGATGCGCGCAAACGTGGCCAGAGAGGCGATCAGGCCGATGTTCGGACCTTCAGGCGTCTCGATGGGACACATCCGGCCGTAGTGCGTGTGGTGCACGTCGCGCACCTCGAAGCCCGCGCGCTCGCGCGTGAGTCCGCCGGGGCCGAGGGCCGAGAGACGGCGCTTGTGAGTGAGTTCGGCCAGCGGGTTGGTCTGATCCATGAACTGCGACAGCTGGGACGAGCCGAAAAACGTGTCGACCACGGCCGACACCGTGCGGGCGTTGACCAGGTCGTGCGGTGTCACGTTGTCGGCGTCCTTGAGGGACAGCCGCTCACGAATCGACCGCGCCACGCGGGAGAGTCCCACGGAGAAGAGATTGCCCACCAGTTCGCCCACGGAACGCGCGCGGCGATTGCCCAGGTGATCGATGTCGTCGGTGTGCCCCTCGCCGTTTCGCAGGCCGATCAGGTAGCTGATGATGGCGAGAAAATCCTGCTTGTCGAGAACGGTCTTCGCCGCATCGATCTTCTGGAGGAGGCGCTGATTGATCATGTGGCGCCCCACCGAACCCAGGTCGTACCGCTTTTCGTTGAAGAACAGCCGCTCAAGCAGCGAGTGCGCCATCTCCATGGAAGGCGGCTCGCCCGGACGCATGAGTGTGTAGATGCGCACCAGGGCCTCGTCCTGCGACTTGTCGGGATCCTTCCTCAGCGTGTTGATGATCACGCCGATCTGATCGGTGGACTGCTCGAGGTCGACCACGTGGAACGAGTCCACACCGAGCTCCTTGAGCGATTCCAGGTGCGACGCCGACACGGTGTCGCCCGCCGCCAGCACGACCTCGCCCGACTCGGGATCGGACACCGTGGACGCGGACGTGCGCGCGAGCGCCTTCTCCGACTTCTTCCCCTTCGCCGACACTTCTTCCAGCGTATAGAACAGGCGCAGGATGTCTTCGTCGGACGAATATCCCACCGCGCGCAGGAGTGTGGTCACCGGCAATTTGCGGCGCGAGTCGATGTGAACGTACAGAATGTCGTTGATGTCGAACTTGAACTCCACCCAGGAGCCGCGGTACGGAATGATGCGACCGGAGAACAGCTTCTTGCCGTTGGGGAGGATCTCCTCGTCGAAGAACACACCGGGCGAGCGATGCAGCTGCGAGACGATCACGCGTTCGGCGCCGTTGATAATGAACGTGCCCGACGGTGTGATCTTGGGAAGCTCCCCCAGGTACACGTCCTGCTCCACGATGTCTCTGACCGAACGATCTTCCGTGGGGTGCTCCTTGTCGAGGGCTTCCCGGGAGACCAGACGCAGCGTGGCCTTGAGCGGGGCGGCGTAGGTCATGTTGCGCTCGCGGCACTCGTCCATGCTGTACCGCGGCTCGCCCACGCTGTACGAGACGAACTCCATGATGAAGTTCTCGTTCACGTCGGTGATCGGGAAGATCTCCCGGAAAATCTGGTTCAGGCCCTGGTTCTTGCGCTTGTCGACTTCGACGTCGGCCTGAAGAAACGACTCGTAACTCTCGGTCTGCACCGACAGCAGGTTGGGCAGCGGAATGGCTTCGGCGAGACGGGCAAAGTCCTTCGTCTCGCGGGATGATGCAACAACGCTCACGTTCATACCTCCGCCTGGGGTAAAGAAAACTCAGAAACGCAACGGACACGCCCTCGTGGGACCGAACGGTCACACGACGCCGGCCTGACACACGAGGGCCCGGTCGAGCGCACTCCTGCACCACGGGGGTGATCCGGGGCGTGCGGCCGGCCTGTCCTGCCCGACCGCTCCAGGGGGGTCCGAACGACCGCCTGCACCACGTGCGAGGGCCGCAGTTACTTGATCTCTGTGGACGCGCCGACTTCTTCGAGCTTGGCCTTGGCCGCAGCGGCCTCGTCCTTGCTCAGGCCTTCCTTCACTGGCTTGGGAGCCCCTTCCACCAGATCCTTGGCCTCCTTGAGTCCCAGGCCGGTGAGCTCACGCACCACCTTGATCACCTGGATCTTCTTCTCGCCCGCAGCGGTGAGCATGACCGTGAACTCAGTCTGCTCCTCGACCGGCTCGCCGCCGCCGGCACCCGGTGCCGCCGCCGCGACAGCCACGGGGGCCGCCGCCGAAACGCCGAACTTGTCTTGAAGCGCCTTGGACAGCTCCACCAGTTCGAGCACCGACATGCTCTCGATGGTGCCGACCATTTCTTCGATTCTCGCCGTGTTTGCCACTTGCTTCTACCTTCTTTATGGGGAGTGAGTTGCTTCCCGGTTCACGTCGCGTCGCGGGCGGGCTCGTCCCGAACCCCGCGAGGCGTCCTTATCCTTTCGCCCGCCGCGCTTCCGCGAGCGCGTCGACGGTTCCTATAAACTCTCTGATGATCCCGTGCAGCGTGAACACGAAGTTGGACAAGGGCGCCTGGATGGACCCCACCACGCGGGCCACCAGTTCGTCCTTCCGCGGCAGATCGGACACCGCATCGAAGCGGGCCGCCGGCATGAACGTGCCGTCCACCACGAACCCACGTACCACGGGTTTCTCGGTTTTCGCCTTCTTCTTGAAGTCGCGAAGGATCCGCGCGGGCACCACCGGATCGTCGAACCCGAAGACGAACGCGTTGGGCCCCGAGAGCGTGGCGGCCAGTTC
>Ga0105347_1001223_pt1 | contig 11278 bp, 24 predicted proteins | sample EasRivMeERMLT890_FD_89677 | JGI IMG/M metagenome (GOLD analysis project Ga0105347, IMG submission 89677) | Soil microbial communities from meander-bound floodplain in the East River, Colorado, USA - East River MetaG ERMLT890 | ecosystem: Environmental > Terrestrial > Soil > Floodplain | place...
CCACCGACCTTGATCATGCGATCGAACAGGTCAACCGCGGACGCCTGGAGCTCGACGACAGTCGAGCGAAGCGCGTCCCCGGCGGCGTCCCCGGCGGCGTCCCCGGCGGCGGCCCAGGCGGCGGCCCAGGCGGCGTCCCCGGCGGCGGCCCAGGCGGCGTCCCCGGCGGCGTCCCCGGCGGCGTCCCCGGCGGCGTCCCCGGCGGCGTCCCCGGCGGCGTTCCTGGCGGCGTCCCAGGCGGCGTCCCCGGCGGTCCGGACGACTGGGACGGCCGCCTGGGCCGCCGCCAGGGTCACGATCCGGCGTAGGTCCCGGAGAGCGGTCGCCTCCGCGGCCAGGCCGGCCAGGTCCAGCCATGCCGGGGTGTACGCGCGGATCAACCAGTCCAACACGAGGTAACCGCGCTGCTCGTCCAGGCCATCGCCTCGGGAGCCGGCGAGTGGGGACGGTTTGGCGCCCAGGGGCAGGTAGCGCACCAACTCTTGGCGTTGAGCGTCTGGGAGCAGGTCATTGAGCGCGATTCCGAACTCGTGCAGCACTGGCGAGACGTCCGGTGGGCAGCTGTCTGTGTGGACCTGGCGTGAGAGCCAGTTGTACCACTCCATCAGGCAGCGCTCAGGGTCCGTGCAGTTACCGTAGTGCGCGCCCTTGGCGAGATGTATTGGCGTGATCATCGGGCATCTCCTCGTCGGTCGTTTTAGCGGAGGAAGGGGGTGGTCGCGTCCGCGGGGTGGTGACGCATCCGCCACGCGGACGCGACGGCACGTGGACCGCCGAGGAGGAGGGCGCCGGTGTATAGGTCCGCCGCCCGGACAGCGCGGGCCAGGGTGGCCACACCGGGTAGGCAACCTGGAGTTGATCTAGGCATTGGTGAGACTCCTCTGTTTCAATCCGATGTGGGGGGCGGTGGCTAGCTCCGCCTGGTCCAGGTGGTAGTCGTCGATGCCCTCGCAGGCGTCGTGGCCGCCGGTGAGGGTGCAGGTGCCGGCTGGCTCCCAGCACCACACGCACACCGGCCCACCGCCAACGGTGGTGCACACTCCGCCACGGACCACGGTGATGCCGGCGGCGATGGTGTCCGCCACCGCGGCGTGCTCCGGGCTGTACAGCGTGGTGTCAGTCACGGGGGTCCGCCTCCATGGACTCACGGCGGTGCCGGTCCGACAGCTGCCGGACCAGCCGCGCCCGCCGCTCGCGCCGCTCGCGCCGCTCGCGCCGCTCCGCGCGAGCCACCGCGGCCACAAACAGCACCGGCAGCAGCAGGGCCGTTGCCGCGACAGCGACGGCCACCGCGACAGCGACAACAACAGGGTCCACTGTGGTCACCTCATCTCTCCTATCAGGACTGTCCGGCTATCAGGACTGTCCGGGCGGGGTACTGCCAGGCCAGGGAGGCGTGATGCAGGCCGCACACCCGGATCGGGGGGGTAGGCGGCCACCGTGATGACCCGCCGCCCGACGTACGGGCACTGGTCACCAGCAGCCGTAGACGCCATGCACAGTCCGGGCGTCATCGCCGGGCCGCCCAGTACCGCACGGCGTCGCGAAACGCGACGTGGTCCGCCTGGTCCAGGTCGAGCAGGACCTCACCCAGGCGCACAGGACAGTGGCGGGACGCCATGGAGCAGGCCAGGAGGAGCAGGGCGCGCTCCCGGGCGGCCAGCGGCGGCGCCACGATGAGGCGGCGCTCCGCCCGCGTGGACACCAGGGCCCAGTCCAGGTGGTCACCCTCTGTGGTCAGGTAGGTCAGCCCCAGGCGGTACCACACCATGCCGGGGTCCCGGTACAGCAGGGACAGGGCGGCGCGCTCGGCCCGGCTGGCGTCGGCGGCGGCGAGGAGGTGTGTGGCGAGGAGGAGGGCGTCCTCCTGCCAGTTGTGCGTGGGGGGGATGAGCGTGTACGGGGCGGTCATGACGTGCCCTCGGCGAGGGCGGCGCGGAGGATCTGGGCGGCGTCAGGGTCCACAATTTTGTCCACTGTGGACGGTCGCTCGACCGACCGGACGGTCCACGACCAGCCCTCCCGCTGCCCGTAGTAGTTGTGCAACAGCTCGCTACTGACGAGGATCTGGGTGCGGAGCGTCCCGGCCAGTCCGAGGCGGGTGGCCCAGGCTGCCGCGTCGGCGTGGGTCTCGACGGAGACCCGCACGATGCGGCTCTCCAGCAGCTCGACCGCGCGGGGGGCGGGCAGGCCCTCCGCGATGGCGAGGCCCACTGTCAGCCACACGTCACGCGGCGTCCGGCGGGTAGTACTCTGGTCCATCAGGATCTCCAATCTGGGTTGGTTGTCTGGGGGTGGCCGCGACCGGCACGGGTCGCGGCCACATCTGCGTCTGGGGTGGCCCGGCGGTGCAGGGTCCGCCGGGCCGGCGGGTGTTAGGCGTCGGCGGGGCCGGCGTCGAGCACGCCGCCGCTGACCTCGTCGTCCTCGGTGATCTCGTCCTCGATGACCTCGTCCGGGTCGACCGGAGTGATGTCCTCGCCCATGTCGGGCCTCTCTGCTGGTGCGGTCCCGTACGCGGTCGCGTCGGGTTGGTCCGGCCCGTCGTTGGGCCGGGGTCTGGGGGGGTTGGTGGGCCCCGATTACGGCGGGGCCCACCAACCCGGGCCGCCCCTAGCCGGGCGGCTGGTCCGCGCTCGACCCGGCGGCGGTGGCGGGGGTCGCGGACGTGGTGGTGGCTGTGGTGGAGCGTCTGGCCCTGCCGGCGTGCTGGTAGCAGCGCTGGCATAGGTGTCTGGCTACCTGCGGGTTGGTGCGGCAGAGCACGCACAGCGGGTGGTGGCGGCGTACCTCGTCCCGGGTGGGACGGTGGCCGGTGGCCCACGCGAGTGCGGCGGTGTGCACGGTGGCGAGCGCTCTGCCCGTGTCGGCCACGGTGGCGACGGGCCTGCCGGGGTGGTCGGCCCGGTAGATCCGCCACAGGTCGTCGCCGTGGTCGGCGAGGGCGTCACCCTCGTTACGCAGGGCGTAGGCCCGGAGTTGCCCTCCGTCCGAGGACCGGTAGGCGTAGAGCCGGTTGTGCTCCTCCCGGACCTCCACGGCGGGCCGGGTCACCGGGCACCCCGGAGGGTGGTGACCATCCGGCCGGCGGCGGCACACACGACCAGCAGGGGCAGGGCCAGTAGCTGGAGTGCGCACAGGCCCCAGCTGCGCGTCGGTGGCCCCTTGCGGGTCATGAGGCGGCCCGCCGCACTGTGGCCATGCCCCGGAGGCCGCCGAGGAGCAGGGCACCCAGGTACAGGTCAACAGCCCGGATGAGGTGGGCTAGTCGGCCGGGGCCGGTGCTGCCGCCAGCGCCGTTACCGGGGCCGGTGCCGGCCCCACACGTGCCATTGCCGGGTCCGGTGCCGGCGTTGCCGCCGGTGTTGCCGCTGGATCCGGCAGTGCCAGTACCGGACCGGGACGGTCCGTCCTGGGTGATCATGCGGCCAACTTTTGGGGTTGGGGCAGGAACTGAGTCACCGGCACGCCCAGCGCGGTGGCGGCAGCGTCCAGCTCAGATGGGCGGAACTCAATCCGTCCGTTGAGCCTCTTCGTCGTCTGACCTTGGGAGATCCCAAGGTGCCGGGCGAGTTGTGCGTGCGTCATGCGTTGGCGTCCCATCTCAGCCCTGACCTCACGGGCTACATGTGTAGCCAGAGGTGTGCTCATGGGAGTGAGACTCTCACGCATAGCGTGAGACGTCAAGTGATGGGGCAGGATATGGCTGTCCGGTTGACGTAATGGTGTCAGGCAATCACACTTATGCCTATGACCATCAATATGACGTCGGCGGCGCACGCCTCACTCAGCGGGCGTGTGGCTGAGGAGATCCGGGCGCTGATGGCCCGCCGCCGGGTGCGGCAGTCCAATCTCGCGCGCCAACTCAACGTCAGTGAGCAGTGGGTATCGGCCCGGTTGCTGGGCAAGCAACCAATAGACCTCAATGACCTGGAGCGCATCGCGGCGGCGTTGCAGGTGGATGTGGTGGACCTGTTGCCGCCCCGCAGTGGCCGGAGTCACCGCTCCGGTGCGATTACTGGCGGGTTTCCCACCGCCCCGCCGCCGCCGTCCCGGCCGGCCGACCGGCGCCCGCCAGGCCATCCGGCCGGGACGGCTAGGCCATCTGGCCAGACCCGTACGGCACGCATCCACTGAGTTGTCATCCCCTAACTAGCCGTGGCGCGCACGGCCGTGCGCGCACGGCCGATGCATGCAACCCAACGTGAGGCGAGGATCACGGCATGTCAGATCTCATTGATGTCTACGCCCAACGCCTACAGGCCGCCGGGCGCAGCGCCGCCACCATCACCGTCAGGTGTCGGGTACTCCGCCACGCGGACCGCCACCTACCGGGCGGGCTTGACACAGCCTGCGCGGATGACCTGGCCGCCTACCTGGCGCAGACCAAAACAGCATGGACCCGCCACACCTACTGGAGCCACCTACGCGGCTACTACCGCACCATGGTGCGGGCCGGACGGTTGACCATGGACCCCATGGCACACCTGGACTCCCCCGCGCAGGGGGACAGCATGCCCAACCCGGTCAGCGATGAGGAGCTGGCCCGGGCCATAGCGGATAGCCCTGAGCAGCCGTGGCGGACCGCGGTCATCCTCGCCGCGTACGCCGGGTTGCGGTGCATGGAGCTGGTGGCGCTGTTGCGGGAGGACGTGACGGAGCAGGCGGTGCACATCCGTAACGGCAAGGGCGGCAAGGGGAGGTATGTGCCCACTCACCCCGTGCTGTGGGGGTACATAGTGGACAGACCGGCGGGGCCGTTGGTCCTGTCCGCCACCGGCCGGCCCATGCATGCAGGCTGGATCTCCAGCGTGCAGCGTGCGCACTGGGACGCGCTGGCCATGCCAGACGTGCACATGCACCGGTTCAGACACTGGTTTGGCAGCGCGCTGGTGGAGCGGGGGGTGGGCATTGAGGTGGTCCGTGAGCTGATGGGGCACGCCAACATTGCCACCACCCAGGGCTACGTCAGGGTGTCCGTGGCCCGCCAGCGTGTTGCGCTCCTGTCGCTGCCGGCGATAGGTGAGGTGGGACCAGCCAGGGTCTAGCTGGCTGGTCCCGCAGAGACAGGATGGCCCGCCCAGCCCCTGGACGTCCAGGGGCTGGGCGGGCTTGACCCTGACTGCTACTTGTAGGTACCGTACCCGCATGGATCTGGACGGCCTGCGCCGGGCGTTGGACCAGCTGGCCGGCATGACCGGCGTGGCGCGCGTCCGTGAGGCGCGCAGGCTCAGTGACGAGGCCATGGCCGCGCTGGCTGCGGCCGGCGACGAGGGTGTGTGGCAGGAGACCCGACGCCGGTCGCGGGCTGACGTCGCGAGCGAGTTGGGTGTGAGCCTGGCGGCTGTGGGCAAGGCGGTCTCGCGGTACCGCCGGACGCAAGCCTAGGCCATACCTGTAGGTAGCCGTTCTGACCGAAAGTACTAACTGGCTGACTTGACGCGAGAGATACCTACAGGTATTGTTTGAGGTGTAAGAGAGAAGAACAACTGGAGAGCGGGACACCGCACAGGACCGGAAGGCCGGAAGGCACGCTCAGCGCCACTGATGTGACATCACAAGGCAAGCCACGGAAGACAGGAGCAAGGAAATGAAGTTCTACGCGGAGATCTACAGCGGCAACGCCAACGTAGTTGGCGTTGCCGTGGACGAGTCCGGCTGGCTCAACATCCCCCAGGAAGCGCGTGACGCGCTGGTGGCCAACGGGTACACCACGGATCACCCAGATAACTGGGTGAACATCGTCCGGAGTGATGTCTGGGCCCCGGAAAACAGTCCTATTTTTCGGGTTGAGTTTGACTTCGAGCGGTTTGTCTGGCCAGCGGAGGACACCGTGGTGGCCGGCTGCACGTCCCCTTGCTGCTCGGCTGACCGGCCGGAAAGTCCGTTCAGCAACAGCGTGTACGAGGCGCTGTTGACTGTTTTCCAAAGCCGGGCCATGCGCCAGATGCTCGCGGTGGCGGACCCAGACGGCCGGATCGAGATCCGGCACTATCCGGACCTGCCCGCAGACCCCATGAACCTGGACTCCCCAGACGGCACGGACTGGTGGGGCCAGCCGTGCAAGTACAGCTTGGGCGGCTTCCTGGAGCCGGGGGAGTCCTTGGCCTCACTGGTCGGCACCGCGCGCTCGCACGTTTGCGTGCCGGTTGAGTCCACCCCAGCTCCCCCCCAGCTCCGCAGGGCTACACCATAGGGGTCAACGAGGGAACGGCCGCCGGGCGGACTATAGACCATCTGCACATCCACCTGATTCCGCGGCGCACCGGCGACGTCGCGGACCCTCGAGGGGGCATCCGGCAGATCCTACCAAACTCCAACCCGGACGACTGGGCCCCAGCCAGCTGGGCCGAGTTTGTAGCCTCATCGGCCCTCTGAGGGGCGTCTAACCGGTGACTGTCACGCCGCCGCCGCACGTGCGGCTGTCGCCGACCCACTTTGACCCGCTAAGCCGGTCCAGCGTCGTCATGCCGCGAGAATGCGGTGACAGGACCAGGTCACTGAACGCGCGGGTCACGACTCCACAACCGCCTTATTTCCGAGGGAGATATATAACTCATGAGCACCAATCAGCACCTCACCTCATGGATCGCAACGATGGAGGGGTTGGTCACCTCCGACGATCTTGCCGGTGACGGCATTGGTACGCAGATCGACGACGACTGGGGCATCGCGATCAAACAATGGGGTACTCAGGTATGGGCGGAGATCTCACCCGGACTCGCCCCCTACCCAGCCGTCGCCGTGGCCGCTGGCGACGACGGCGCCAGCGGCATCCGACCAGCCATAGAGCAGCTGCCGGACGCGCTCGCCCGGCACATCATCCGAGCTATTTCCGCGTACCAGGCGGCAGTGGCGGCAGTCGGCGACCTCGGGCAGATCGGCACGGTCGGGCAGCTGCACCGCAGCTGCCAGCAGCTGCTAGCCCAGCCGGCGGCTCAACCATCCTTTGTGGATGACACGCTTCGCCCGGCCTGAACCTGACGCCGGGCGGTGTACTACACCGGCTACTACGCCATCGGCGAGTGCCACGGCCCCGGCCCCGCCTACATCTGAGCGGCCCGCTCTCCAGACTTGACGCGAGAGATACCTACAGGTATTGTTAAGTCCATGAGCGAGACCTACTACCGCCTCCACTGGGCGGACTGCCCAGAGTTCAACTCGGACAACGCCTGGAGCAAACCGTGGGGCAGCCGGGCCAACCCGGCGGACCCCACGCAGCACGAGTGCTCCTGCTGCCCCGGGGACGACCCGGAGTGCCGGTGGTGCGAGGGCACGGGCTGGATGGAGGCCCGGCGCGGCTACTCCTGCCTGGAGTCGGCAGAGGAACTCATGGCCTACATGCGAGGATGGGCCAAGGACCTGGTCGCAGACCCCAGCGTGGCCCGCCCTGGCGACCAGGTCATCGTTTTCCGCGGCCAGCTGGTCGGCCGCGGGGACACCGACGAGTACCTGGTGGTCCCCACCGAGATCGTCGCCCAGCACGGCTGGGCCGAGTTTGTAGCCTCATCGGCCCCCTGAGGGGACCCACCCACCAATCACTCTCCGGATAGGACACAACATGTACCAGTACCAGTACCGCCTGCTAGACCCCCGGCCGCAGGCCCGTGAGGCCGAGCTGGCCTGGTTGCAGCAGCATCCCGTTCTGGGAATTGAGGTCACCGTCCCGGAGCTGGCGGCGGCCTGCTCCGGGGGCAACATCGACCCGCAGCACGCGGGCCAGGACGCGAGCACGGCTGCGTGCGAGGCTGCGATGGACTGGCCGTTGCCGTCGCCGTCTGGCCAATGGCTGGCGACAATCCGCCCAGACCTGGATGCGTTCGCCGCCATGGCCGCGCTGGAAGTGCGGCTGGCCATGGAGTACGAGGACTCGGACTCCGTCGGGGCGGACGGGTATGACCCGCAGGACTACACCGCGGGCCTGGACGCCCTCCGCGCCATCGTCGCGGCCATCGGCCGCGACGACCGCGAGGCGGGCGAATGGGCGCCCGGCCAGGACGTCGAGACGGTGAGCGCCATCCAGGCGCTCAAGGCGCTCTGTTTCGACCATGACATCGAGCTGGGGGACCGCGTGGCGGCCGTCCAGGACGCCATCCGGGACGCCATGGAGCTGGATGGCGGGTGGGAAAATCCTGATCTGGACTTCGGGGTTCGGCAGCCGCACGGGCTCCTTGCGCCCGTGCGGGCCATCTACGCGGACCGTGTCGTCGCGGACCGCCGCGAATTCACGGCGACCGCAGACGCGGTCCGGACCGTCCTGGATGGACGGGTGGCGGTCGTTGAATCCGCCAGCCGGTTCGCGGTCCAGGCCGCCTACCTGCACGCGGACGTGGTGGTGGCTGTTAATCCTCAGCACCGCCTCGCCGGTGCCGCGCCGCACCGCAAGGTGACCCTCTGCCAGCGGCGGGCCGGCCTGCTGGACCTGGCTGCCGCTTTCGTGGGGCTGGGCGACGGTTGGGGCGGGTCCCCGACTGTCGGCGGGTCGCCGCAGGGCGTGGACTGCGTCACCAGCCTGGAGGACATCCTGGCGGTGGTAGAGCGTCATCTGTCCTGACTTTTTCGGTCCGGCCGGTCTCGCACCGGCCGGGAGCCTACGGCGAACGATGGAGGCGAAACTGTGAAGGTTCCTCGCGACCCAGACAACCCGACCATGGCCGACACCTTCAAGGTGTCGACCTGGCGGTTCCTCCGCTCCCCCCGGACCGTGCGGGAGGAGCACATGCGGCGGCGGAGGCAGGCTGTGCGCAGGACCGGAAGGCCCGACGCCGAGGCCAGCCGCCGCAGGCGTAAGCCCAACTGTTCTCTTGGCGGGGCCCCCCGGGTTCGGGGGGCCCCCGCCAGTTTGGGGTCAGGCGGTGAGGGTGACCAGCTGTCCGACGGTCGCGGCCGGCGCGATCGGCGGGTGTCCGGGGCGAGCGACCGATGAGCCTGGCGTGGGCCGTCGCCGTGGTTGGCGCGGCGCTGTTGTTGGTGATCCTGCTCTGCGCGTGGCACCCATGGGCTGCCGCGCTGGCCATCCTGATCGGGATGGTGGCCCTCGTCGTCGCCGTCCGCCAGATTCGCTAACAGTCCAGCAGGCGATCAGCGCCAGCGACGAGGCGACCACCAGGGTGTATACCAGGCCCATCAGTGCGCCCTCCGCCTCATCGCCTGCTCCACCAACGCGGCCAAGGCGTCCGCCGCCTCCTGCACGGCTGGCCAGTCCTGCTCCGCCTGCCGCGCACGGGACTCAGACACCAGACGGGCGGTGACCGCAGACCCGTTACGGTGCCGACCCCTACGCCACCACAGCCACCTCACGGCGCCTCCCGTAGCCGGACCAGGATGGTGTGCAGCTGCTCGCGTGACACGTCTCCACGGGTCACCTCAGCCTGCCACGCCGTGCGCCAGTCGTCCGCCCGCCTGCGCTCCGCGTTGACCGCGTCCGCATGGAGCCTGTACGCCAGCCACGTGAGGGAGCCAACCACGCCGGCCGCGCCTCCGGAGGCGAGCCACGCCGTGAGGGACTGCCACAACTAGACCTCCCGTCCTCCCGCTGCCAGGGTCTACGCGGTGGTGGGCACGGGCGCGAGGTCCAGCGTGCCGATCACGCTCAGCCGGCCGACCAACGGCGCCAGCTCGCCGGTCAGCTCGGCCACCTCGCCCGGCACGTGGGCGGCGGAGAGGCGCTCCACCGCCTCGGCGAGGGCATGGATCTGGCCGGCCAGGGCGGCTACCTCGTTGCGCAGCGTCTCCACCCGGACGTGCATCGGCACACCAGGGTCGCCCCCGTCGAGCAGGGTGTAGGCGATGTCTCGGGCCGTCTTGGCGTCCCAGTCAGGCATGGTGTCTCCCTGTGCTAGTTGGATTGCCCGCGCGAGGATGGCGGGTTTCTGCGCCTTGATCAACGGGCCGGGGCATTGGCTGTGGCCCCAGTCCACGCCGGACTCCACACCCATGCTGTGGTGCCCCAGGCCCATCCCTGACGGGCTGGTGGCCAGCTGGAGCGGGTAGCCGTACACCTGATGGCCCCGGAGCAGCAGCTGGGCGCATGCCTCCACCTGGGCGTCCGTGAGCTGCCCGGATGAGTAGCCGGCACACTCTACGGACAGCCAGTGGCCGTTGCCTACCCGTTGCGTCCATGCGGTGACGTCCGTGTCCACCATCTGGGCTATCTGCCCAGACGTGGACACCACGAAATGGCTGGAGACCTGCGCGGCGGGATTTTGCTGCCAGGCAATGGTGCCGCTGTAGCCGCCGTCCGCGATGTGGAGGACCAGGCCGCGATGCTCCACCATCGGCCCGCCCTGGTTGGGGGTTGGGCCGCGCCACTCGGCCAGGTCAGTCCAGCGTGCCATTGGCCACCCCCGTCCGGCACGCCACCACGTCAGCCGCCGCGATATCCTGGACCGGACCGCCGTCCGGGGCTGTCGCGCCAACGGGAGTAGGCACCCAGTAGCCGCACAGGACGGTCTCCACCGCGTTGTGCAGCAGGTCCTCCAACACTCTCGCCTCGGCCTCATCCCCGGGCGTCAACAGGCCGTTGCCGGTCACGGTGATGGACACGATGCCGTACCCAATGTGGATGCTGTAGACCCCACCAGGGGTCAGGCAGGGGGTCTTACGGGCCATTGTCTCTCCTATGTGGTCTCTATGGTGCCGTTGGCTCTGTAGACCCGCCAGGGGGGTCTACATCATGCGGGGTGTACAACCGTGACGGGGACGGCGGAGGCGTGTTGCTGGTCCACAAACCCAACGTCATCGCCCCCCCACCAGGCCCGGTCAACCTGCCCGGCGGTGTGGGACTCCACATCCCAAGCGTCCATGCCCCGGGACGTCAACCACCGGGCTGCCGCCTCGCGGGCATCAGCGCGGGTTGGGTAGACGCCGGGCAGCAGGACGCCATGCCCATCAATCCCTTGCGGACTGCCCATCAGATGCCCTCCACAACAATGTCCACCTCAATTTGGTCACCGGTGGCCATGGTGTGCGGTGTGGTGGCGGTGACGTCCGCCGTGTTTTGACACATTGCCACTTTGTCCAATGTGGAGAAAACAAAGACGGTGCCGGACTTGTTCGCGGTGCCGGAGTCCAGCAGCCGGCATGACCCAGTCGCCCATGCTTTTGCCGCCGTGAGGCCAGGCGGGAGGCTCAGGTAATACTGGCCCGTTCCGTACGTGGTGGTGGACCCGGCCGTCAGCTGGATGGACACCACCCAAAATTTGCCCACCCGCAGGTACTGCCCGGCCACGGCACCATTGCCTATGGCGGGTTGGGTGCCGGCAGAGGACCACGCTGG
>Ga0105347_1001224_pt1 | contig 11276 bp, 21 predicted proteins | sample EasRivMeERMLT890_FD_89677 | JGI IMG/M metagenome (GOLD analysis project Ga0105347, IMG submission 89677) | Soil microbial communities from meander-bound floodplain in the East River, Colorado, USA - East River MetaG ERMLT890 | ecosystem: Environmental > Terrestrial > Soil > Floodplain | place...
CCGCGAGGCATTGTCCCGGAAAGGGAAGTCGACGATCAAGTCATCGAGGGCGGCCTGGTCCTCGGCGATGGTAAGACCGGCGAGCTCGGGCGGCTCGTCGTAGAAGATGCCATCGGAGAAGCCCGGAGGGGAGAGTACCCAGTCGGGACGAAACACCGGGCAGTGTGTGAGCACGCGCAGATCTCGGATGTCCGAGGAGCAGCCTGCGGCGTCGATGACGAGCCGGGCGTGATCGTCGGAACATGGGATGTCGATGTCGACGGTTCCCTTTGCTCGGACGACGTTCTTTTGCAGCCGGACGTGATCGTCGACGATATGCCGCATGCGTTCGTTCGTGAGCTGCACCCATCGCTTGGCGCCGGCGGGCCCTTCAAGCGTCCCGACGAGCTCGCCGCGGCGGTAGAGGACGGAGTCAGGGATGCACGACAGCACCCGGCGTGTGAATTGGCCGGTGCGAACGCGAACGAGGTCCTCCTCGTGCCCCTCGGCCGGGCCAGGGATGTAGACCTTGGGTAGCGCGGTGGAGATGACGTTGTCGGCACGCGCGGCCGCTGCAGCGAGCGAGGCGTTCTGATCGACGATGATCTCGATGGGTGCGGTAGGGGATGGGTCCGCAAAGGCATCGGCAGGCGTGGCGTTCCATCCGTTCTCCTCTTCCCACTTTCTGGCGGCTTCGGCGTTCCACCGGTCCGGTGCGGGCTCAGGTGGTGCGGGCTCAGGAGTCATAGGACATCCTCACCTTGATCGGCGTGCCGGTGTTCGTCGTCTCGCACTTACACGACGGGCAGTAGAAGGCGCCGAACACTTCGACGGCTGGACCTTCAGGCTGGATGACTCTGGAGCCACAGGCGCGGCAGGTCACGGCAACACCGCCAGGCAGTCCGCGACGGATCGGATCTCTCGGCCGATGCCGCCGAAGCGGTTGATCATTTCGAGGAACGCGCGCTGCTCGGGCTTCAGGGAGTCCGATCCGACCTTGCACTCGAAGGCGAGCGGGATGCCGAGGCCGGAGCGACCGCCAATGAACGACCTGAGCCACGCCATCTCGGGACGCTCGCGAGGGTCGTACGCGGGCAGAACCCGGAGACACGGAGGGGCCTCAACGAACAGCCACCCGAGCACGTCCGACGTCCCCTTCCTCGCGCCGAACGTCTGGAAGGTGCCGGACTGGTTCAACCCGGCGCCCTGCTTGATCGTGATGAGCCGGACGTCCGGCCGCGAGCCGATCTCCCGCATGACCGCGACTACGAGGTCACGGTGTCGTCGGTAGGTTGCCTCCGGGGCTGCTCCCGGCCAGAGGGTTGACGAACCTCTCGTCGATGGCGTCTTCGAGCTCGTCGATGCCGAGTTCATCCCGTAGTTCGGGTCCGAACCGAGGCCACTTGCCGAAGGCGGTGCGGTACTGCCATGAAGCCCATCCGCGTCGGAATCCTTTGGCGAGCGCCGTTGCGAGCCATTCTTTGTATGCACGAGCCCTATCCCCCCCTGAACGCGCATCACAGAGTCGGCGCCGCCCCTCTTCGTCCGCCAAGACGAGGGGCCAGCAACCGAACCGCGCTTTGAACCGATACGCCGACCAGCCTTCTTTGAATCCGTAAGCGCACCTGAGTTGTTCGATCGCGTCGAAGGCAGCCGAGCGTTCCGCGTGGTCGGGCTCGCTCGCGGCCTCGACGAGCTCGCCCGGAACGATCTCGACGGGCTTCTGCTCGGGAGCCTCGCGGACGTGTCCGCACTCGGGGCACTCCGTTTCTCCGATGTCGAAGCAGCATCCGCAGGCCGGGCACGTCTGGAACCCGTCGGCGGTCGCCTTGGCCTTCCCGTCGAGGCTGTACGCGATCCGCTGATCCGGCATCCCGAGGCGCCGGATGTTCCCGGCGTGGTCGAGGACGATCGCGCGGGTCTTGCCCTCGGCGGTACGCATCACCCGGCCGAGCATCTGAAGATGGAGGCAGAGCGACGCGGTCGGCCGCGCGACGATGGCACAGTCCAGAGCCGGGAGATCCCACCCTTCAGTCAAAACTTGGCAGTTCGTGACGACGCGGGTATGGCCGAGTCGGAGGCAATCGAGGATGGTCGCTCGGGTGTCCTTGTCGGTCTTCCCGTCGAGGTGCCGAGCCGGGATGCCTGCCTCCTGAAACTGTTTCTGTATTTCGAGGCTGTGAGCGACGTCGACCGCGTAGACGACGGTGCGGCCGGGCTCGTGCTTCTTCCAGTGTTCGACGAGATCGCCGACGAGTTGCTTCGTGTTCATCAGCGCGCCGAGCGCCTGCAGGTTGAAGTCGCCGGCGGTCTTCTTGACTCCGTCCGGGTTGACCGAGAGAGGCACGGTGAAGATCCGCGGCGCGATGAGCGTGCCGTCAGCGACGAGTTCGTCGAGGTAGGCGCCGACGACGATGGACCGGAAGACCTCGCCGAGCCCGCGGCCGTCGAGCCGGTAGGGGGTTGCCGTACAGCCGGCTATGGCGGCGTCGGGGTAAGCGTCGACGACGGCGTGGAAGCTATCTCCGACAACGTGATGAGCTTCATCGAAAATCACGAGGGTAGCCGGGGGTCTGACGCGCCTGGCGAGAGTCTGCACGCTTGCGACCTGAACCCGGTGTTCCGACGCTGGAGCGATACCAGACAGAATGGCCCCGGCCTGGACGCCGAGGCGAGCAAGGTGCTCTACCGCCTGAGTCAAAAGCTCCCGCCGGTGAACGACAAACAAGACCGGACCTTCCCACTCATTAATCAGGTGGGCGAGAACACACGTCTTCCCAGATCCGGTCGGCTGAACAAGCACGGGCCGCTCGTCAATCTTGGAGCGCAGCGCGTCGAGGGCCTTGCGTTGGTAGTCGCGCAGGATCATGCGTACCGACCGAGGTAGGCTATGGCAGACGCGAGCCGTGCGGCATCGTCCCGGAAGGATCCTAAGCCTCTATTGCACAGGTCGCACAACAAGCCGCGCACAGTGCCGGTCGCGTGGTCGTGATCGACGGCGAGAAATGGGTGATTCGGATGGGGGCGCTGTGTACATCCGCAGATCGCGCAGAGATCGCCTTGCGCGTTGCGCATTGCCTCGAACTGTTCTGGCGTGAGGCTGTATTTCTTAAGCCTACCCTTGCGGCGCTGCTTCGCGATGCAGTCCGGATGTGCCTCTCGGTACAGTTTGTCGTAAGCGTGCGCGCGTTCTGGGTTCAGTGCCCGGCGCTGTTTCTGATAGGCGGCAGACTTGCCAGGGTTCTGCTCGCGGCGCCGCTTCTCCAGCTCGCTACGCCTGACGCGCGTGCTCGCATAGTAGGCCCGATCCCGTGCTCGGTGAGCGTCAGGATCGGAGGCCCTCGCGGCCCGTTTCTGCGATGAACGGCACGATTTGCAACGCGCGTCCAACGGTTTGTCCGCGTGGCACGATCGGCAGGTCTTGTGGTCTACCGTCGCGACCGCTTCAGACTGATACCCCCTGAGATCCATCCCCCTGCCCTCCCCGTGTCCTTGCCCCGGCCGCCCCAGTGGCCTCCGCTGCTTGAACCCAGACCGCTCGCGCTACGTCACGATGTCTTGCTTGCCGGAGCCGTAGCCGTAGCCGGAGCCGGAGCCGTAGCCGTAGCCGGAGCCGTCGCCGGAGCCGTAGCCGGAGCCGTCGCCGTAGCCGGAGCCGTAGCCGTAGCCGTCGCCGTCGCCGTAGCCGGAGCCGGAGCCGGAGCCGGAGCCGTCGCCGTAGCCGGAGCCGTAGCCGTAGCCGGAGCCGTCGCCGTAGCCGGAGCCGGAGCCGTGGAACGTTGGCACGTTCTCGCGCCGAACGCTCGGCATCACCGCCCGGAGCTCGCCAGCCAGATACCGACTCGCCCAGTCGATATGATCCGGCGACAGGTCAATCACGCGCGTTCCGACTCGCGGAGCCTCACACGCTCCCATCGCCAGAGCCTTGCGCCTCATCGTCTCCGTGACGACTACGCCAGCCACGGCGCCGACTCCCAACGCTTGGCGGCCTCCGGCGTCACCTCGGACACGCTCGTCACGTTGCGGACCTCGATGTCAGCCTTGGGTCCGACGCGGGCGTTCTTCTCGGGTCCGTTCGCCGCGAGTCCGACGAATCCCTTTTGCTCGGTCGGCCAGTAGACGCAGTTGCGACAGTCCTTGAGCTTGATGGTGTCGCCGTCCGTGTCTGTGGCGTACCCGAAGAACACCCCGCGATGAACCGTTGTCACGAGAACCGGACGCAGCTTCTTAGCCTTCATGTAGAACCTCCTTTTGGTTGAATGGAAAACCGGGTGAGCGCCGCACGGTGCCGCTACGGTGGGTCAGCGCCAGCGTCGGGCTCTCCATCGACGACGATCAGCTCGTCAACCTGCTTCGTGCTCCGCTTGTGCCAGGGCTCGTCTCCGAGCACGACGGCCGTGTGAGGCGTGGCGTCCGCGAGGTGGTACAGCGCGACCCACGAAGCGTTGAGCGCGTCGAGCAGCACTTGGCCGTAGTCGTCGCCCTGCTTGCCCTTGCCCGCTCGGTCCAGCGCGAGCTTCACCGCCTTAGCCGCGATAGCCAGCTCCGATCGCCACAGGATCACGAGGCTCATGCGTGCGCGGTCAGTCATGCGCCCCCTTCCCCCCCCCGCCGCCGGCCAGGGCGAGGTCGTACCTGACCAGATCGGCAGCCATCACGAGGACTCCTCAAACAGGTCCGGCCCTTCGTTTGCCAGCTCGTCATCGACCGCCGCTTCGAGTCGCTTCGACGGCTCGATGGCGTTGCGGTCGCGCGTGCGGAAGTAAAGCTTCTGTGCGGCTCGCATCTGCTTGACCAGAGCGCGGAAGTCGGTCTCGTTCATCACGAGGACTCCTGGGAGGCGCGGCGGGTCCGGCTCTGGTTCTTGCACCAGCGGTCAGAACATCCGCCGCCGTCGCACAGTTGCGCGTCTCGCATATCGGCCTTGGTGAGCTGATCGAACGCGGCGCATAGCGCGTTCACGCCGATAGGCACGATCCGGCCCATGCAGTAAAGCCCGGATTGCACGCGCATTTTGTCGATAATGCCGAACGCCATGTCGCGAGCAGCAGTCATCTCGCCCTCCTCCACAGTCCACTCCTCCTCATCCGATCCGCCCTGGTCTTGCTCGCGGTGACGACAACGGCTCCGTCTCGGTCCACGAGGCACCAGACGCGGGGCAGACGGAAGCGGCGGGGTTTACTGCGGGGCATCGGGCGACTCCTTCGGCTTGGTGGCTATCGTCAGGGATCGGATCTGCTTCTGGATGTGAAGCGCCGTCGTCTCCGGGTCCGTCTCCCACCACTCGTCCTGGTCGATCAGGCACGCAACCGCCGCCGCCTTGATCGCGTCGTTCCAGCCGGCGTGGTAATCCTTCTTCGAACCGCCAGAAGCGCGAGAGAACCCCATGAGCGAATCCACGGGTCCGTGACAGTTCGGGCAACGATCACCCATCACCCGCCTCCCTTCTCAGCCGCGCTCGGGTCGGGGGTGGCGGGCTCCATCTCCTCCAACGACCGAACCAAAGAGTCGCGGTCATCCCCGGTCAGACGCCACCGCGCTACTTCAACTTCGTACTGGCGCACGCAGCACTTGCCGGTGACGTGCCGTGTGCCTGTTGTGCCATCGGCCGACTCCGTGGTCAGCGTGATGACGCGCTTATGCGTCGGGCACCGGAACACGGCGATAGACCCAACCTTGCTCATGGCTTCGTCTCCTTGGCGCTCGGGTCGGGGGTGGCGCGAAGGAAGGCGGCGTAGTCGCGTAGGAGCGACGTGTCCGCCCCGATGTTGTTGAGGCCCGTGATGATGTTGAAGCGCCGCAGCAACGTGACCGCCTCCCCGCACCGTCGCTCGGCCGCGTCGCGCTGTTGCAACATTTGCAGCCATGGCTTCCGCATCGCGGCATAGGCAGTGTTGACCGCCAGTTGCAGGCCGTCCCGCTCCTTCACGGCCGCGTCGCGGGCGGCCTCGGCAATGTCGGCGCGGGATTTCCAGTGGTCGCGGTCCTGTAGCGCGTCCTCGGCCACCGCGATCGGCTCGTCCACGTTGTTCGCCTTGAACGTCGGTGAGCGGCGCTTGAAGAAGGCAAGCCGTTCGCGCAGAGGAGTCCCGCCCGCGATCTCTCCCGCCTCGACCGCCGGGTGCGGCGCGGGGTCCGGGGTTGGGTTCTCCCGACCCGCGCCGTCCGATCCGGTCAGAGTGGCTCCGACATCGGCCATCGCTTCGCGATGCCTGCGTTGGCCGCCCGCATCCCCTCCTCCAGGTGCGACAGAGCCGTCGCCTGATCGCGTCCCGGCGGCACCGCTTCCGCCACGAACGACGCCAGCGCGAAGAACTGCTGCCTCACGCTCTTGATCCGCTCCTGCTCGAACGTGCTCGTCGGCTTGTGGTACGCAAAGTCGTTCCGAAGCCGCTCGATCGTCTTTTGCCCGTCGCTGCTCGCCATCTGTCCTGGGTTCACTGTCGTCCTTTTCTCCCGAAGAGACGGCCTCGGGTCCGTTGGTCGTTTCCGTCGCGGCGGCGGGCGGCGGGGTGGTGTGGCAGAGGCAGTAGCAGAGCCCGTCGTCGCCCTGGTACTGGTTGCTGTTGCGGGTCGGTTCGTTCGCCTTCCACTCCCACTCGGTCTTGGGGAAGTACGACAGCGTGCCGTGGTCGTCGCAGTAGGACTCGACCCACTGGCGCCAGACGCCACCTTGCAGACGCGAACCAACGCGCTGATGCTGCGGCTTCTGGCAGACCGGGCATACCACCTGGACGAACATGGCCTCTCGCGGCGGGTCATCCGGCGCGGGCGTCGGGGTGGTCGGTTCCGCCTGAATCCGGCACTGCGGGCAATCTGCGGGGTGGTCCGCCCCGTCGCGCATCTTGCGGACGACGTGTTCGGACGTGTCGTTACCGAGAAAGCCTGCCAAGCGTTTTGGCGGGTTACGCCACGTCGGCGTCGCTTGCCGCGCGTCGTAGGCGGCGATCAGCGCGTCGATACCCTCGCAGGCGTTACGAAGCAATCGCACGGACCGGCGCGTCTGCAACTCTGGCTTTATGAGCCGCACCGTCTCCCAGTAGGCAGGCAGGTTGTCCCGCAACGCCTCCATCGCTTCGGCCAACCCATCCGACGCCGGGGCCGCTACCGGGGCGGGGGGCTCTGGCGGATCGACCAGACCGCCCTCGGCCTCTGATGCCAGCGCGTCTACGGCGGCCTCGATGCAGCATCCGTCGATCTGTACCCGCGTCGGGCAATGCTCCATCACGATCAGAAGCGCGGCCCTGATCCTGGCGTCCACGTTCGCCTCGGTCGGGATCGACTTACGCAGAGCCGCGAGCGCCTCCAGCGTCTCGGCCTTGCCGGCGCTGCTTTCTTCCAGGTCGGTTACGCGCCGTTCAAGCCGCGTGACCGGGGCCGTGTCGTCGGTCGTCATGGCTTCCTCCTGCGATCCCGCTCACGCACAAACGCCTCAGCCCAATCGAAGATGCGAGCCGCAACCTTGGCGGCGTAGACTCCCTTCCAGAGCGACTTGTGAGAATTGAGCATCTTCGTCTTGAACATCGCGAGCGCGATCGTCTCGATATCAGCGCGCGGGTTAACTGGAACGGCATCTGGCACCAGCGGAACCGTCATCGCTTCCCCCTTCTCCGCGCCGGTCGGTTGACCGGGGCCGTGTCGTCGGTCATTGTGTGGCTCCGATTGCTTCGAGCGTCCACGGCGTCGGAGTCGTGTCGGCTCTGAGGTACAGCGGATGCTTCGGCTCGCCGTTGCGGCATAGCCCAAGATGGAACAGCGTGGCGTGGCGCAGCCTGTGCCGCGTCATGGCTCCAACCCCTCGATACCAGCCGTGCGAGCCCCAAGCGCAGACAACCCGAGTTGCGCCGCTCGCGAGCTGCATTAGGGCCTCGTCGTTGCCGACTCCGATAGGATCATCGTGAGCAAATAACGCTCTCGGGTCGGTGCTCCGCAGAGCGAACAGGTTGCCGACGTAGAGCTTTCGGTAGCCCCAACGTTGCACGAACCCGAGGCATCGACGGATGGTCGGATCGTCCTTATCGGCGTCGGCCGTGCTCGGGTTGAGCATCACGAACAGGACCGATCCTTGGCCGATGTTCAGCGTGCGCCAGAGCTTGTACCGATAGCGCCCGCACTCGCTTAACTCTGCGCCTTGGTTGATCGGCGTCATCGCTTCGCCTTCCTTCTCCGCGCCGGTCGGGCCGGGGCAGGGATGTATTTGATCCACGGATCTCCGTACATGGTCGTCTTGGCCCTCGGATCGGTCCACGTCACCCAACCCACGAGTGGGTAGCCGCAGTCGTCCATCGGAACCCAGATCGCCCCGGGTCGTCTCGGAGCCACCGCCCTCGGCTTTGCCGGCTTGCGGGTCATGGGGTTGCCTTTGCGAGCGCGAGGGCGGCGGTCTTGATCGCGAGCATCTTCTTGACGGTCGCGTCCGAGCACTCGTCGAAGGACGCGCTGATGATCGACTCAAGCGCCTCCACGAGCGCGTCACGCTGGAGGTTGGCCTGCTCGAGATGCCGGTACATCTCAAGGATCTGCTCCTTGGCTCCCACAGCGGCACGTCTCAGCCCGTCCCGCTCCTTCACGATCCTGTCGAGCGTCGCGTGCAGCATCTCGCCGTCCTTGGCCTCGTCACCGATCACGGCAGAGCAGGCGAGGATGACTGCCTCCGATCGCTCGGCACGCTCCACGAGCACGTCCATCCACGGCCTCGGAGTCGCGCCGCTCATCGTCCCGCCCGCCCCCGCCGAGCCTTGCCGGAGGTCCGCTCCCGCTTTCTGTATCGAGATGCGCGCGCGTTCTCGCATGTTCGGCACCTGCGGTATGTGTATCCGCTTCGCTCCTTGGCTATCGACGTGTTGTCGGCGGTGTATGCGTGTCCGTATTTGCAGGCTCCAGTTCGCACTGACACGGCACTGGGGCTCATGCTTCGTAGAGAGTTGATCTGCGCCGTCACTGGCTCGAGATGGGACGGGTTCACGCATGTGGTGTTGCGGCACAAATGGTCAAGCTGTAACTCGGGCGGAATCGCCCCAACGAGCAGCTCGTACACGACGCGGTGCGCGAGCAGTTGAGGACCTTCGTCTCGTGGACGCACGCGCCCATAGCCGCGGTCGCCGTCTGTCGCGCCAGTCCAGAGCCAGCATCCGTCAGATCGGGAAATGCGAGGCTCAACGAACTCTGTCAGGCGATCGCGTCCGTAAATCCCGATTGCTGATGCGTACGGAGTCATGTCTTGCCGCCCTTGCGGCGCGACGCCCGCTCTTGTGCGCCCACGATCGAGGCGAGGTGCTCCGCCGCGATGCTCATTGCCGCAGCGCGAGCCCGCTTCTGGAACTGCCAGTCAAGCCACTTCCGCTTGTCGAGCCACTCGTCACGATCGAACGGCTCCTGCGCCCGCTTCTCGCACTTCAGCGCCTCGGCTCGTAGCGCCCTGATGGAAAGGTCGTGATCCCGTGGGGTCCTCTTCGCTGTCATCTCGTTCCTCCTGCTTCCGTGTAGGTTCCCGGTGACTCATCCGCGCGGCGCTGAGCAGTGCCGCTCGAAAACCGGGTGCGATCGGGTACACCCCGGCCGCGTTGTAAAAGCTCTCCCCGCCGCGCCGGCTTTGAATCAAGTGAACGTGGGCCGTTTGCCCAGGGCGCGTCTGGATCAGGAATGGCGTGAGCGCGGCGGGAAGAGGTGTCATGTCGGGGTGGTCTCGAACGGAAGTAGCGCCTGGTCGAGGCGGCGTGCCGCGATCTCGCAATAGCGCTCGTCACAGTCACAACCGATTGCGGCGCGGCCCAAGTCGCGAGCGGCTACCAGAGTCGTCCCAGAGCCCATGCACGGGTCCAAGACGATCCCAGGCGGGGCGCAGCGCATCAGGTCGAGCATGAGGGCTACGGGCTTCTCGGTCGGGTGGAGACGCCCCGAATCGGTCCTGGCGTTGTGCCGGAGGATCGACGAGCCTCGCGAGTCTCCCGACCATCCGGCACCGGCGATGTAGACCTCTTCAAAGTCGGGCTTCCACGGGAACGACAGATCGCCCATTCCGGTATGCTCGCCCTTCCACCAGATCAGGACGGCCTTGCACGGCGGTCGCGGAATCCGAGGCGATCCGAACATGAGCCACGGCACGGTCAACGTCGCCGCGAGCCAGTCGCGGAGCGTCGTGTCGGCGTCACCTGTGATCTGGAACCCGTCGTAGACGCCACCCCGCCCCGTCGTAGCGGAGCATCCGTACGGAGGATCGGTTACGACCACGTCGAACGAGAGCGACGGAATAGCCTCGCGGCAGTCCGCGTGGAACAGGGTAATCCCGTCCTTCTCGTAGTACGGCTTCACCTCGCCGTCGCGTCCTTGAGCCTCGCGATCACCCCTCTCGCCTGCGCCCGCTTCGCCTCGAGCTTCGCGATCTGGTCACTCAGCGAAGAGTCGGCCTTGATCGCTGTCCGAAGCGACGCCTGGTCGTAGGCGTTGAGGGAGCGCAGGTCGATTCCGAGCTTCGCTGCCGCGTCCTTCAGGGAAAACTTTGCTTCCGTCGTTTCCGTCATGGTTCGCGATCTCCTGTTTCAAAGCGCCTCCGCGCATCGCACTGATTGAAGTCCACCCGCTGCCGAACATCCGATACCCCCAACCCCGCAGGCCCATTCCTGCGGGGGCCGCACCTTTTCCCCTGGCGCTACTCCTCCGAACCTGGCTCGCGTGCTCCGTCGCCGTTCGATGCGACCTTGCCGGCCGCGGGCGGCTTGATCCGCTCGGGGCGGATGCGGATCGCGTCGACCATCTGGCCGAACGCGGACACCTTCTCGACGTGGAGCGCGACATGTTGGCCGTACCACTTCGCTGTCTCTTTGCCGAAGAGAGCAATGAGCACCTTCAGGTTTGTCGAGTTGAGCCCGAGCTCCTTCTCTTTGCCGACGAACCGGAGCGCCCCGTAGTGCGCCTTCTTGTCCTTCTTGGTCCCGCCTCCGAGCGTGATGTTCTCGTAGTGCTGCACGCCTTCGTGCGGGTCGATCTGTACGACGGTGTCCCGATCACTCGGGAGAGACTCTGCCGTCAGCCACGCGCTGTCTTTCAGTAGGCCGGCGTTCCCCTTGAATGCCGTGCCGGTGTATTTCTCGCCCATCGTCTATCGCCTCCGGGCCGCCGTTAGCGGCTCCACTGACTCATCGCCCCAATCGACACCGATCGACGCCGATGCAACCGCCGGCAGGTCGATCTTCTGCCACTCGTCCACTTCGCCAGGCCACACGCCGGACGCGACGCACGCGGCCATCGCCTGGACGGTCCGCTCGTTTTCGAGATGCAGCAGCCCGGCCGCGTCTTCC
>Ga0105347_1001225_pt1 | contig 11275 bp, 6 predicted proteins | sample EasRivMeERMLT890_FD_89677 | JGI IMG/M metagenome (GOLD analysis project Ga0105347, IMG submission 89677) | Soil microbial communities from meander-bound floodplain in the East River, Colorado, USA - East River MetaG ERMLT890 | ecosystem: Environmental > Terrestrial > Soil > Floodplain | place...
CCAACCAGTTGAGTGCATGGTTCGTCCTGACCGCGCATTGGAAGCCGAGGTTGTCCTCCGTGCGCAAGGGCGTTGCGAGTATTGTCACTTCCCAGAGGCTGCCTCAGAACTTCCCTTTCATCTTGATCATGTCATCGCCGAGAAACATGGTGGCCCGACGACTTCGGCGAACCTCGCGTGGGCATGCTTCTCCTGCAATCTGCACAAAGGTCCAAATATTGCCGGTCTTGATCCGGACACGGGGGAACTGACGCGACTGTTTCATCCACGAACCGATGTGTGGACGTTAGAGCGTTTGCCGTGTCAGACTTGCCTAAATTGACTAACTTTCTCTCCTTCTCACACGGCTCATTCCGTTCGTTTGGCTTCGCAAACGTCTGGGACCGCGTTTATTACTTCTCAATTTTTCGGCTGGGTTAAGGAGTGCCTACGACTCGACCGATTCAAACCCTACCCCGATTCCGTGAGCGACAGCCGATCGTCTCCCACCCGCGCTGCGACTCAGAGAAGGTCCGCTCAATTTGGATGACAGATAGCAAATAGCAGAGCAATGAACTCGAACGGCGCGGGCACAACCCGCTGCTGTTCGGCCTCAAGTGCTTGCGCCGCGTTAGAAGGATTTTGCGCGTTTACGGTGTCTTGCCTTAACAGACAAATTTGCTCGGCTACTTGAACGGCTCATCCTGTGCGACAGGTGGATGCGATGAGTTTCGCAGGGCGATTCCCGCTTCACTTCGCTTTCACCAATTGCGCCAGCGGCACGACCTCGACTTTTCTGGTCAGCGCGTAGCGCGACTGCCCAGGATACACGACGTGAAGTTCATCGAGCTTCAAGTCCGCCAGGGCGATGCGCATGGAGGGTGTAAGCGTGGGGGCGTCCGCGCGCTTGCATTCGACACCGATGCGGCGACCGTTTTTAAAGATCACGAGGTCGATCTCTGCGCCGTTGTGCGTGGCCCAGTAGTAGGCTTGGTCCGGTCGCAGCGCCTTGAGGACTTCTTCCACGGCGTAGCCTTCCCAAGACGCCCCCACCTTGGGGTGATGTTCGAGGTCTCGCTGACCGGCGATGCCGAGCAAAGTGTGCAGCAGACCACTATCACGCAAATAAACCTTAGGCGCTTTGACCTGGCGTTTGCCGAGATTCTCAAACCACGGGGGCAACTGCCGGACCATGAACACGCCCGTCATGAGGTCGAGATAGCGGCGCACGGTGGATTCGTTGACGGCAAGCGCGCGGGCGAGTTCGGCGGCGTTCCAAATCTGGCCATGATAGTGGGCAAGCATGTGCCAAAAGCGGCGCAGCGCCACGGCTGGGATGGTCACGCCGAGCTGCGGCAGGTCGCGTTCGAGGAAGGTCTGAAGGAACTGCCGCCGCCACGCGACCGAGTCCGCTTCGGTGCGCGCCGTAAAGGACAACGGAAATCCGCCGCGCAACCATTGCCGGATTTGAGCCGCTGCGCCAAGATCGGCCAGGCGGAAGCCTTCCAGCGGCACGGTCTCGAGGCGTCCGGCTAGGGTCTCCGAAGACTGGCGAAGCAGGCCGGGTGACGCGCTGCCGAGGATCAGAAAACGCGCCGGTAGCGGCTTGCGATCGGCCAGCACACGGAGCAGCGGGAAGAGATCGGGGCGGCGCTGGATTTCGTCAATGACCACCAAACCTTTGAGCGGGTGCAAGGCCGTAGCCGGCTCGGTGAGGCGGGCAAGGCTCTGTGGGTCTTCCAGATCGAAATAGTTGAGTGAGTTCGCCGGCATGAACTGGCGGGCTAGCGTGGTCTTACCACACTGGCGCGGGCCAAGGAGTGCGACTACCCGGCTGCGCTTCAAAGCGACCTGAACCAGTTTAATGTCGGTTTTGCGGTTGATCATGCCGACATCATGCACCATGAAATTCCACCAGTCAATGCGGGTTTTTCATGGTTATAGTGCGCGAAGTAAGCAGCAGCTTTCAGAAATCACCGTAAACCTAGCTCCCAAATCACCGTTCACCGGTTCACCGTGACTCTGTCAGATGTGATGAAAATTGTTCCGTTGGCCCGGTTCATTTGACTCCTAAACCTCTAGACTATAAATTAGCGAAGTTAATTCGCTGAGCTTGCGGGATCCAATCTCTCGCCAATGCGCAGATTCTAACGAAAAAACTTTTGTAAGGAGGCTTTATGGATCATCCACCGGAACAAAAATTTCAGGAACCAACAGATAATAAAACCAGGGCCGGACTTGGCAAGTTTCTCAGGCCCAACACCCCCTATGATAACTACATGGAGTCACAGGGCATTCCGATCTATCGCGATATCGGCGTGCGCCGCGTGCAAGATTTGCCGCGCAAGCCCTGGAAGCGCATGGGCGGCAACGGCACTTTCATCCAGCTCCTCGGTACCGAGGGTCTCTGGGGTTGCTATGTCGTCGAGGTTCCTGGCGCCGGCGCGTTAAATGCCGAAAAACATATGTACGAAGAGCAATTTCTCGTCGTCGATGGCCGTGGCACGACCGAAGTTTGGGTTGACGGCAATCCGAAGAAACTCACGTTTGAATGGCAGAAGGGTTCGATCTTTGCCATCCCGATGAATGCCACGCACCGCATCGTCAACGCGACTTCGAGTCCGGCGCTGCTGCTCGCCGGAACGACGGCGCCGAACGTGATGAACATATTCGGCAGCGAGGATTTTATCTTCAATTGCCCCTATCAGTTCAAAGATCGTTTCGATCCGTCGGACGACTATTACAAGTACAAAGATGAAGTCACACCGGACCCAGTGCGCGGTCTCGCGATGCGGCAAACCAACATCATTCCGGACGTTATGGCTTGCGAACTGCCGATGGATAATCGACGATCGCCGGGTTATCGGCGCATCGAACCGCACATGGCTGGGCAGCATTTCTACATGTGGATCGGCCAGCATGAAACCGGCCGTTACTCGAAGGCCCACGCTCATGGCTCGGCTGCAGTGCTGATCTGCTTGAGCGGCAAAGGCTACACTTACACGTGGCCCTCAAAATTAGGCACGCATCCTTGGGAAAAAGGCACAACGGAAGAAATAAGACGGCAGGATTACGAACCAGTTGGCATGGTCAGCGCAGCGCCGATGAGCGGCAATTGGTTCCACGCCCATTTCGGTGCCAGCAAAGAGCCGCTCCGTCTAACCGCGTGGTTCGGACCAAACGCGCCGGGCCGCGAACGCGGACGCCCCGGTGAAAAAGCGATCGACTACGGCGCCATCGACATGAAGGATGGCGGCACGGCGATCCCCTATAACGAAGAAGACCCTTTCCTGCGCAAAGAATTCGAGGAAACGCTGGCCAATGTGGGCGCGAAATCGCGCATGGAACCGGATCTCTACAAGAACTCTTACTAAGCACCTTTTCGAGTCTAACGTCCGGGGTCTAGTAGGTAGGGGCGACCGGCCGGTCGCCCCTACAAGAGTTCCACCAAATTAAGGATTTTCATGGCCACCACACCCAGAGGTTCGTTTTCTAATGCCAACCGCCATATGCAGGAAGAGGAAGAGCTTCAGCTCACCACCGTGGGCGTTGATATCGGTTCGTCAACTTCCCATCTGGTTTTTTCCAAGCTTGAGCTCACCCTCGAAGGTTCACGCTATCGGGTGACCAAACGGGTCATCTTAAACGAATCGCAGATTCTGCTTACCCCCTACGTTGACGAAACCAGAATTGACGTCGAAGCACTGGAACGGTTTATCAACGAGCAATACAAGAACGCCAACATCCGCCGCGACGAAGTCGATACCGGCGCGCTCATTCTTACCGGGGTCGCGGTCCGGCGGCGCAACGCTCGCGCGATTGCCGAGCTGTTCGCCAAAGAGGCCGGTAAGTTCGTCGCCGTCAGTGCCGGCGATGGTCTCGAAGCGACGATGGCGGCCCACGGTTCAGGCGCGGCCGCGCACTCCGCCAAGATCGGCGGGGTTGTCCTGAATATCGATATCGGCGGTGGCACCAGCAAGTTCGCCCTCTGCAACAACGGTAAAGTTCAGGAAGTGTCAGCCATTGATATCGGTGCGCGTCTGGTGGCCTTCGATCAAGACAGAGCCGTGGTACGAATTGAAGAGACCGGACGAAAGCACGCTGCCTGGGCGGGCATGAGCCTCGAGCTCGGTCAGAAGCTGCCCCAAGAAGGTATACGGGCGATGGCCTCTGGAATGGTGGATAAACTTTTCGCCGTGCTGAGGCAAGAGCCCCTATCTGAGGAAATCAAAGGGTTGCTGCGATTACCTCCTTTGACCTATCGTGGCGAGGTTGACTCCGTCATGTTTTCCGGCGGCGTCTCGGAGTTCATCTATAATCGGGAAAAGACCAGCTTCGGTGATCTCGGGCCGTTGATCGCCGATGAAATTCATCGTCGCATGCCCGAATTGAGCATGCTGGTTATGGAACCCACAGCCCGCATCCGCGCCACGGTCATCGGCGCGTCTCAGTACACGATTCAGGTAAGCGGCAATACGATCTTTATCACCCCCGAGGACGCGGTTCCCGTGCGCAATGTTCCCGTCGTCGCGCCGGAGTTCGACCTGGAAGCAGAGGAACTGAGCAAGGACGCCGTGAAGGACGCTACCTTCAACGCGCTTAGGAGATTGGATTTGCTAAACGCCCGCCAACCCGTGGCGATCGCGTTTCACTGGCAGGGTTCCGCGACGTTTTCCCGACTTCAGTCGTTTTCTCAGGGCCTGGTGGCAGGACTCAAAAACATTCTGGATAAGGGCCATCCCCTGGTGCTGGTTAACGATGGCGATATTGGCGGTATCGTCGGGCTTCACTTTCAAGAAGAGCTGCAGATTCAAAACCCAATCATTTCCATCGACGGTATCGCGCTCAATGACTTCGATTACATCGACATCGGCGCGCTAATCCAATCTTCCGGATCGGTTCCGGTGGTCATCAAATCGCTGATTTTCCCGGCGTCCCCTCAGCAGTAAAAAGCCGAGGAAGGTGTCCCTCCCCCGGCTTTCTCTTGAACCCACTTTGAACCGTTTGAACGATTTGAAACGGCTTAAACCGAAGAGATTTTTTAAAGCCTGAAAATCTCTTCGCATTCTCACCAAGCACCGCCCCGTCCTCACCTTGCTAGTGTAGTGCGTCCAACGCTTCTTTACATTTGAAAGCTCCACACGGGCGGGCCTTCCGCCCGTGGGCAATGGGCCGGTGGCTTGAGGGCCACCGCCCCGACCCCGTCGAGTAGGGTTTCTCACCGTTGGGGCCTGACGTAACCTTTCCGTTTCTCTGCCCACGGGCTCCAGTCCCACCCCTGTGGAGCCTGAAAGTGTAGAGTCGAATGTCAAGGGACTTAAGACGCACTACACTAGCGAGCGGGGTTCGGTTCGGTCGCGGTTTGGTCAATATATGACATCGAAGGCAACCAATTACTTGGGATTCCGACACCTCTGGATTCGAAAACTCGCCACCAACCTCGATTGCCGGTTGCTCACCGGTCACCTTGACTTTTGTCTGCTATCGAACTAAAAACATCGAGTTATCAGGATAGCCCGATGGGAAAATATCGCGCACGCCCCTGCCCTCAATGCAACTACTACCTGGGGTTCTCCACGGCAAAGGCGCCGGTCAAAACTAAGGAACTTTCCATCACGAGCTTTTGCCTCAACTGTAACTACAAACTCCCCATCAATAGAATTATCCGCGGAATCCGGCGCACGCCATCTCCGCTGCGCCGGGGGGCGCTGCGATTGGCAGCGATTAAAAACACCGGCCAAAGAGCTAATAAGTTTGGGACTCAGCGCCAGGCCGAAGGTGCGGAGAAGCCATTTGCGCCGTTGGATTATCCCCGCCACTTGAGAGTCATCGGCCAAGATCTTGAAAACCTGCGTCTAAAAACATTCAATCTCGAATGCACGGTGGACTGCTACCTGGTTTGGTCTTTATCCGGCACCACCGCCAGCGAGAGCACACCTCTTTCACGCCTGAGCAAAAACCGTTTGCAGAAGCTATGGAAAAACAAGTCTCAACCCCAATCACACGGACACGAGGAAAGGTTTACGCTTCCTTCTTCCCTACCGGCGAAACGCTACCGGTATTCCCTGGGTGACATCGAGCGCATGGAAGGTGAAAGCCGGAACCGCCGCCGGCCGAAAAGCAGTATCACCGACGGGCATAGCGTCTCTCAGCTGCTGCGAACCGTCGGAGCCCTTGTGGGCCAGAGACGTGAACGGTTGTTAGGGATCTCCTGGCAGGATTTTTCCATCAGCGTCGTGGTCGAAAATGCCCTCGGGCAACGGCAGATCGACGTCTATCGCCCCGACAATATTTACGACCTGTGGGTGAGAATGTATTTGCGGCGCGACCATCGGGCTCTTTCAGACTTTCCCCGTTAAATGCGTGTTGATCCGAGCGTCTGTTGAGCGATTCGGCGCTTACCGGTTTTTACGCGAGACTGCTGCCCGCCCTTGTGTTTCCCATCAAAAACGACAGCTGCTCTGGTGCGGAAGACGAAGTTTGCGGCTCACAGGGAACGCGCAAGGTGAAGGTCGTGCCTTGGCCGAGCTTACTCTCGACCTGAATCGTACCACTCAACAAGCTGGTGTATTTTTTCACAATGTAGAGTCCCAACCCCACACCGCCGTAGATCTTCGTGTCCGAACTATCCACTTGGCGGAACCTTTCAAAAATACTCGGCAATAACTCCTTCGGTATGCCAATGCCGGTATCGGTTACCTTGAACTCCATGAGCTTCTTAGCCGCGAGGTTTCGTGCCGCAATCGTAACGCTACCCTGGTCAGTGAATTTGATCGCATTGTTGATCAGATTCTCGAGGATATGTCGCAGTTTTCCCCTGTCTGCATAGAGATTGGGAAGATCCGCGCGAAACTCCCAAACCAGCTTAACATCTTTGCCTACGGGGTAATCGTAGAACGCCCGCAACTCGGAGAGAAACTCCCAAAAGTTGACCTCCTGACATTCCGCCTGCAGCATTTCCGCTTCGATATGATTGACTTGTAATACGCTATCGATGACGTGATGCAGTTCTTTGGATTGTCTCGATACGGTTTGCAGAGCTTTTTCTTGGATTGGCGTGACCTCTCCGAGCATCCCCTCACTGAGCATATTGCTATAACCGGAGATGACGTTTAGAGGAGTTTTCAACTCGTGCGAGACCACGCCGAGGAATTCGTCCTTCGCCTTGTTCGTTTGTCGCAACGCGGCTGCCTGTCGTTGGACCTCGTCGAAGAGCTGCGAATGGTGAATGGCGATCGCAACCTGGCCGGCCACTGTTGAAAGAAACTCTATCTCTTCCTCGACAAAAACATGTTCTTGTCGGGTCAGGAAAATCAAGCTGCCCAACACCTCGTCGTTGGCAATCATCGGTATTTCGACAAAGGAAATGAGCCCCTGTTGACGAAACAGTTCGACGCTCTTGATGCGGGGATCCGTGAAGACGTTGTCGAACTTAAGCGGCGACCGAGGTTCGCCAATCTCATCGAAGCAGCCGAGCGGATGGGTCGACATCGAAAGCTCAGCCCTGTCGATACCTTGGGACGCGATGGTTTCGAGAACTTTACTCTCTTGGTCTCGTAACCTCAGGATAGCCGCCGCGTATGGCAATCGCAGCCGTGCCCTTTCCAGGAAAACGTCGATAAGCTTCTGAGGATCCATCGTTGAAGTCACCGCGAGGTTGATCTCACGGAGGACCTCAAGGCGGTCACGTTGTTGTTGGATCTCCTCGGCAGCCTGCTGCTGCCTTCTGGCTTGCTCCTCCTTCTCTCTCGCGACCCGCTTGATACGTTCGACCTGCGCGAAGTAGCCATAGAACATGGCGATAACGAGGGGAAAAGGCAGACGGAGGTAAACGCTCGAATCATGGACGTCCGAGGAATTGAAAACCACATAAGCGTAGAGAGCCGGAGCGAGGAGGGTCGCGACGAACAGCCCGCGAGAGTCGTTGCAAACGCAGCTCAGCGCAAGCGTAAAAAAACAAGCCAGATAGAAATCCGCGGTTGCACCGCCGGTCACGGCAAGAGAAACCACCAGAAAAAGCGTATCAAAAAGCAACAACGGACCATAAAAATAGGGCGAATCGAAAAAGTCATCAGCCACGAAATAAAGCGTAGCATTGGTCAGCAGATAGAAAACCAGGACGGCGTTGGTTTGAGCCGGCATGAGCCAGCTATTGGGCGCATAGAGAAGCAAATAGGAGCACAGGATAACGAGCGGCCAGCGAAGCTGGATGATCGTTCTCTTTTTCGCGGCTTCAAATAATCTATCGAGACTGCGGAGGGGTGACGCAGTTGCAGAAGGCTCGACGGTCTGCACAACGCCTATCATAAGCACCTGCTTTAATAGTGACTAGAGTTTCCCAGGCAGGGAGCACATTGCATGCCAACATCCCGGGAAAAAAATATCACTCGTAATTTGGGTGAGTTAGCTAGAGCAGGGTCCGCGGCCGACAGGGCTAAGCTCACCACCGCCGAACAATTGCGGCTATCTGGGGACAAATTTGTTTTTCCGTGGAGCGATCGGATACATCCAAGAAAAAAAATGAACTCGCTGAATGACAAACAGCCTCGCGGTTACTTTCGCGGATCTTTATCGACGGGGGCTTGAGTCAACTTCTCCTGAGCCGACCGAACGGCGCGCACGATATCCGCATAGCCGGCACAGCGACAGAGATTTCCCGCGAGATACTCTCTAGTCTGTTCATCGGAAGGATTGGGCGTCTCATCGAAAAGCGCTTTAACGGAAAGAACGAAACCTGGAGTACAATAAGCGCATTGCAAGGCGCGTTGGCTCACGAAAGCTTCTTGAATAACATGGAGCGTCTGGCCGTCACTCAGGCCTTCTATGGTCACGATGTCGTGTCCCGTTGCGCGAACCGCGAGGAAGAAGCATGAACTGACGGGCCGGCCGTCGAGTAATACAGTGCAGCTCCCGCACGCTCCAACCCCACAGCTCTCACGCACGCTCCACAGTTTGAAGCGGTCACGGAGAACCTCGAGCAGCGTATCCGCGTCGTCGACGTTGAGCGTTTCCTGTCGCCCGTTGATGCCGAAGGTAATGTCGCGCTTCATTGAGACCTATTCTGCGTCGGCAATTCACCGGTTTTTTCCCCGAGGGCCCGCAAAACCTTCTCCGGAGTGATAGGCAAATCGCGAATACGAACACCGACGGCGTCTTGAATCGCATTAGCAATAGCCGGGGCCACCGTCAAAGCACCGGTCTCTCCCGCCCCTTTGGCGCCGAAAGGACCCGTCTCATGCGGGACCTCGACGATAATAGGCCGAAAGGACTCCGGCATGTCCTTGATCGAAGCGACCTGATAGTCGAGCAGTGAACCGTTCACCAATTGTCCTTCTGCAAAAATCATTTCTTCAAAAAGCGTCAGCCCTAGATGCGTAATGGCCGCCCCCAAAAGCTGCTGTTCGCAGTGTCTCGGATTGATCGCCGTGCCGGTATCGCCCACGCAAAAAAACTGCAAAACTCTGACCTGCCCCGTCTCCGTATCGACCTCCACCTCGGCGGCTGTTGCTGAGGGAAACCAATATTCTGTACACTTTTCCGATTGGCCGGTTTCCGGGTCCATCTGGATAGCCGTCGGTTGACAAATGGCTTCTGCGGCAAGCGTGGTACCGAGGCTGCCGAATTTGGCCAAGAAAGCTTCGCTGATAGTCATGCCGCGCTCTTCAGTGCCTCTCACCGAAATGCGACCATTGTGGGCGATCAGATCCTCCGCATCGGCCTCGAGTCTCGCCGCCACGACCTCAAACAGCTCCTTTTTGACCTTTCCCGCAGCCATGCGGACGGCATTACCCATATGGTAGGTCGAGCGGCTCCCCGCCGTGATGGTGTCATAGGGCGTTGTGTCGGTATCCGGCTGCACGATATGCACTCGATCGAACGAGATTCCCAACTCTTCGGCGACAATCTGCGCCATGGTGGTCTCCGAGCCCTGGCCCATCTCCACCGTGCTGCTCAAAACGTTGGCTGTACCGTCGGCGTTCATCATGACGATGGCGCCGGAAATGGACGGCGTCAGCACTGCCTTTACGCCGGCCGCAATGCCTTTGCCGCGAAGCTTGGTGCCTGTTTGCACGGCCCTGGGCGCCGACCATTCAATGGCCTCTGCAGCGCGTCGGATCGATTCTTTGATTCCGAAGGATCGCACCGTTGTACCGGTAGCAAAGTTCTCGCCCTCCTCCAAAGCAGGCGTTAGACGAAACTCCACCGGGTCTCTGCCGATTGCCCGGGCGATGATGTCCATCTGCGAGTCATAAGCCCAAATGACCTGGGGCACGCCGAAGCCGCGAAACGCCCCCGCCGGCACATGGTTGGTGTAAACACAATAGGAATCGATCCAGACATTGGGAATACGATACGGGCCCGCGGAGGTGTAGCCCGACTTATGTCCAATGCGGGGCCCGATTTCCGCATAGGCCCCGGTGTCCCAAAAAACTTCGCATTTGCGCGCGGTGATGGAACCGTCTCTGATCGCGGTTTTGATCTTAGTTACCACCTTATGTTTGGTGATGGTCAAGAATTCTTCCTCCCGGGTCAGCGCGTAACGCACCGGTTTTCTCGTAATCAAAGCCAGCACTGTAACCAGCGGTTCGAGCTTGCCGTACAGCTTGGCGCCGTAACCGCCGCCGAGATAAGGGACGCGCACGCGAATGCGGTGCATGGGTATGCCGAAGGTATTGGCAAGCTCCGTCCGCACGTAGGAAGGCGATTGGCTTGCCGTCCATACGTTGATGCGCTGATTCTCGTCCAAATAGACTAGGGTCACATGGGGCTCCATGGGCATGTGCTGCGCCGGCGGGGAGCTGAAAGTATCTTCGAAGACCCGGTCCGCCTCGGCGAAGGCTTTATCGACGTCGCCCACCCGTAGCTTGAAGTGGTAACAGATATTGGATTGTTGCCCCGCTTTCACGTGAGCGAGATCGGCAAAAGTTTTCGCCGGTCGATGCTGTTCATGAACCAGGGGCGATGCCGGTTTTACCGCCTCAAGCACATCGAAAACCGCCGGCAGAGGTTCGTAATCGACCTCAACCAGCTGCAGCGCATCTTCTGCTGTACGCAGATCCTTCGCCGCGACCGCAACCACCGGGTCACCCACGAAACAAACTTTATCGACCGCTAAAATCGGCTGGTCACGAAAGGCCGGCCCGAAGTAGGGATCCACCCCCGGCATCTTGGCGATCTCGGCGCCGGTAAGCACAGCGGCCACACCATCCTTTGCCTCGGCCCGGGATTTGTCGATGCGGGTGATTCGGGCATGGGCGTAGGGGCTACGCAAGACGGCGACGTGCAGCACCCCCGG